>Ga0181520_10000512_pt1 | contig 85056 bp, 39 predicted proteins | sample PEATcosm2014_Bin_29_FD_132451 | JGI IMG/M metagenome (GOLD analysis project Ga0181520, IMG submission 132451) | Peatland microbial communities from MTU Mesocosm Facility, Houghton, MI, USA - PEATcosm2014_Bin02_30_metaG | ecosystem: Environmental > Terrestrial > Soil > Wetlands > Peat | place... | reverse complement strand
GTCTACTCGGGTCGGGCGGAGCCGACGCTGTCATGAAATCAGGTCTCAAAATCGAGACCTGGGGCACCCATCAGTGGTACAAAATCAAGCGGTCAGAGATCTAGAGCGGTTCCAGGATAGGTATGCCCTTTCTGGCGCGCTGCGAGGTTGCCGCTCCCTGCTGGTCGCGTCAACTCGGATTCTGTGGTTTCGAGGTACAGCAATCCTGGAACCGCTATAGTCCGGACAATTCGTGAAACCTGAGTTAGCGAGTCTGGTCGAGGTCGCGGCCTTCACATCGTGACAATCTCATGATGGCCGGACCTGGTTCGATTTCTTCAAGCGGCAACGCGCCGGAAGCGTACAACCATTGGTTATGCAGCGGACGCATTCCGGGCTTGGCCGCGAATTCTGTTTACCGTCGCTTTCATCGAGGGCCCGGTTCGACCTCCTCAAGGAAACGCCACGAGCTCTTGAAATCGGGTGTCAGCGTTTGCTGGGTCAGAATCGCGCGCAGAATCTCGACAGGCATCATGTTCTGGTGCAGGATGGCATCGTGATATTGCCGATCGGTCATCTTTCCCGAGTCCACCAACTCATGATGCAGTGCGCGAAACTGCAGGGCTCCCAGCATGTAGGCGCATTGATAGAGCGGGTCGTAGCTGCCATCGAAGGAGCGGCGCACTTCGGCGGTTGCGTTGTCGCGTTCGTGACCCACTTCATCGACCAGGAGGTCAATGGCCTGCTCAGGCGTCATGAGCCCCAAATGGAAGCTGAGCGAGAAGAGAATCCGGGCGCAGCGGTGCATGCGCCAGAAGAGTGCGCCGATGCGCTGCTCCGGCGTCGCGTCGAATCCGTGGTCCCAGAAGACCATCTCCCAATAGAAAGCATTGCCCTCGATCCAGAAACCGGTGGAGAAGAGCTGGCGGTAAGGGCGATAGCGGGCGGTCATGTACCCCTGCAGCCAGTGGCCGGGAATCAGTTCATGGAAGACGGTGGCGTGGGAGAAGCCGGGGTTGTTGCCGCGCATACTCATCATGCGCTGGTCGAAGGTCATGGAATCCGTGGGATAGCTGACGCTGATGGTGTCGCCGCCGGTGAAGAAGGGGTTCACGAGCTGGCGCTCGGGCGTCATCATTTCCATGCGCCAGGTCTCTTTGGCCAGGTCGGGTACGGTGACCAGGTTATTCTTCTCGGCAAACTCCGCGCCCTCGATTGCCATATCGCGGATGAGTTGCGGCTGTTTGCCCGGCTCGACGTAGGAGCTTTTCACTTTTTCGAGAGCCTTGCGCCAATCGTCGCCGTAGCCCATTTCGCGGCTGGCGCGCAGCATCTCTCGCTTGCACCAGGCCATCTGTTGCTTGGCCATCGCAATTAGCTCTTCGGGCGTGTAAGGAATCATTTCGGCATTGAGCTGGGCCAGCAGAGCCTCGCGGCCCACCGGGGTACCGATCACCGTCGTTTTATCGTCCGGGGCAATGCCGGCGACCTTTTCGCGCAGAAAGGCTGCGTATTCCTTCATCGCCCGGTCGGCCTGTTGATAGGGCTGGGCCGCCCACCAGGTGACGCCGGGGTCGTATCCGTTGTAAAACTCGAACCACAGATGAAGCTGATCGCGCAGTTGACCCAGATCGTCAGCCGCGCGCCATGCGGCAATGCGGCTGGGCCGGGCGGCTGCCGCATTCTTCATGCTGTCTTCCAGTTCCTTGCGCCGAGCGGTCAGTGCCGCGGTCATCGCATTCAATTGGCTGGCAACCTTCTCGCCGTTGGGAACCTCAACGCGGCGCTTCGCGTCTTCGAGCGCGAAGACGGCAGGCGCAACGGGCAGGAACGGCTCGACTTGCTTCCACTGCGCGGCCGAGAGAGTCAGATCGTGTTCCTCGCGGGCCAGGTGGTTGGCCAGTAGCAGGTAGTCGGCCTTGCCCTCCTGATCAAGCGCTCCAAAATCGATCTCGTTCAACTGCTGACGGGAGGTTGCGAGAAAGCTGCGCATGCGCTCGCACGTCGTGGGCGAGAGCGGGTCCGCGTAAAAGCGGGCCAGGGTGTCGTGGTCGGCCGAGTAGCGCTCGATCAGGGCCTGCACGGGATTCGGGGCGTCCGGCTGGACGCTGGAAGCGGCTTTTGCAGGTGCTGCCTGAACCAGCAGTGGGAAGGCGGCGACAGCCAGAAGGAGACAGCAGAGAAAGCGCGAGGAAGGCAGAGGCACCGAGGATCTCCTTTGAAGCAAGGATCGCAGGCCAGGAAACTTTTTTGCAGAACGTCTCTTAATATACAAAATTGTACGCAATAATTGAATTTATCCGCAGATTCTTTGTGCCCGGTGCGAGTTTTTTGCCCGGGCCTGCATTGCGGAGGAGACGGTGCGCGCAATGAGCGATGGTTTTTTCATCACGGTGAATGGCAAGCCGGTGCGGGTGACAGCGGCCACAAGCGTGGTGGCTGCGGTGATGAAGTCCAACGAGCCTTTTGGGTTTTCAGTTCATGGAGAACCGCGTGGTCCCCTGTGCGGCATGGGCATCTGCATGGAGTGCCGTGCGACCGTGAATGGCGTGCCGCACCGCCAGTGCTGCCGGATGGTTTGCGAGCCGGAGATGGAGGTTGTCACCGAATGAGGGCGGCCTTCGATGTGGTGGTAGTGGGTGCAGGCCCCGGCGGAATCGCCGCCGCGACTGTTGCCGCGGAAGCGGGAAGGCATGTTTGCCTGGTCGACAACAACGCAGCGCCGGGAGGGCAGATTTGGAGGGGGTTTCGGGCGGAAACTGCGCGGGAGCATCCTCACGGAAGAGGGTTTCTCCAGTGGACAACACGGCTCAAACGGACGAGCTGTGAGATATGGACGGGCTGGCAGGCGATCGACCGGCCGACGCCCGGCGTTCTGCGTCTGGAGCGCGACGGTGAGGGATGCGACATCGGATTTGACAGGTTGATTGTGGCAACCGGCGCACGGGAGCGGTTTCTGCCTTTTCCTGGTTGGACGCTGCCCGGAGTGATGGGCGCGGGCGGATTGCAGGCCCTGATCAAGGGAGGCCTCGATCCGCGGGGCAAGCGCGTGGTGGCTGCCGGCAGCGGGCCCCTGCTGCTGGCCGTGGCCGCGGCAATCGGCAGCGCGGGCGCAAAGATCGAGGGCATCTATGAGCAGGCTTCGCTGGCTCGGCTGGCGGGTTTTGCTGTAACTCTGCTTGGTCATCCCGACAAGCTGGTCGAGGGCGCAGGCTACCGGTTGAAGACGTTGGGCGCCGCTTACCGCACCGGCGCGTGGGTGGTGCGCGCGGAGGGAAGTGGCCGCGTCGAGCAAGTTACGGTGACCGACGGGCGCAAGCAGTGGACTGTCGCCTGCGATTGGCTGGCGTGCGGATTTCATCTTGTCCCCAACCTGGAGCTGCCCCGGCTGCTTGGGTGCCGAATCACGGGCGGCTACGTGCAGGTGGATGGGCAGCAGCAGAGTTCGGTCGAGAGCGTAGCCTGTGTGGGCGAACTGACCGGCATCGGCGGCCTGGATAAGGCTCTGCTGGAAGGGCAGATAGCCGGTTGGGCGGCGGCCGGACACGAAGCCGAAGCCTGCGTCCTGGCGCCGCAACGGCAGCGGTTGCAGCAGTTTGCCGAGCGGTTGGACCGGGCATTTGCCCTGCGTCCTGCGTTGCGGAATCTGGCTGCGCCGGAGACTTTGGTTTGCCGTTGCGAGGACGTACCGCACGCCGCGTTGGAGGGCCATGCTTCCTGGCGCGAGGCCAAGCTGCACACCCGCTGCGGAATGGGTCCATGTCAGGGGCGCATATGCGGCAGCGCGGGGGAATTCCTCTACGGCTGGGAGAATCCAGGCGCGCGGCCGCCCGTCTATCCCGCTCCGGTTTCCACCCTGGCGGCCGAGGCGGCTGCTGCCGAGCCTGCGCACCGTTCCTCTTAGTCATTCTTCTACCGGCCTCAGCCAAGCGGCCCGCCATCTTTTGAAAGGACCATTTTTCCCGATGCATGTTTGCAAGGATCCGTTGAGCTTCCGGCCTTTCTTCTGGCCCAGTCAGTTCGGGCGTTCCGTGTTCGGTTTGGCAGCGATGTTCCTGACGCTTGTCCTTTTGCCTGCCGGACTCAGCGCACGCGTCGTTCCGGCCGATTACGAGCGGGCCCTCAGCCTCCAGGAGAAGTACCGCGGTCTGGTGTTGCACCTTCCGGACGCGGTGGAATGGATCGAAGGGCCCGCGGGAAAGGACCGCTTCGTCTATCGCAGGACCACTCCCAGCGGGCATGAGTTTGTCCTCGTCGATGCGGAAAAGCAGACCAGGCAGCCCGCCTTCGACCATGCGCGCCTGGCGGCGGCGTTGAGCCAGGCACTTGGCGAGCCGGTCAAACCGGAGGCGCTGCCATTTGACCGTTTCCACATGGATGCCGGCGAGACAGCGCTTGAATTTGAACGGCTCAGAGAACACTGGCGCTGCGATCTTGCGGCGTATACGTGTTCCAAACTGCCCGCGAGAGAGGAACATGACGAAGACGACGGCGGCTACGACTCGACGCCCAGGCCCATCAATGGCACTGCCAACGCCAGGGTCTCGCCGGATGGCAACTGGCTGGCCTTCGTTGAAAACTACAATGTTGCCGTGCGACCGGCTCATGCCAAAGCAGCCGAAGGCGAGCGGCAGACGGTCTTTTTGAGCGTGGATGGTTCCGAGGGCAATTATTATGCGCTCGACACGCTGGCATGGTCTCCGGACTCGAAGCATTTGGCCGCCTATCGCATCCGTCCCGGATACAAGCGCGAGGTCCATTATGTTGAGTCCTCGCCCGCCGATCAGCTTCAGCCCAAATACTCGTCGATGGTCTATCCCAAGGCCGGCGATGTGTTGCCGCTCTTTCAGCCGGTGCTCTTCGACGTGGCGGCGCACCGCGAACTGGCCATCGACAATGCCCTGTTTCCCAATCCCTATGAGATGACTCCTTTCGAATGGTGGAAGGATGCGCGCGGATTCACCTTCGAGTACAACCAGCGCGGCCATCAGCTTTATCGGGTGATCGAAGTGGATGCGGCCGCCGCTAAGGCACGCACTCTGATCGAGGAGGCGAGCGGGACGTTCGTCAACTATGAGCCGCTCACGCGCAATCAGTACGACCATGGCAAGCGATTTCGCCAGGACCTCGACGACGGCAAGGAGATTCTGTGGGCTTCAGAACGCGATGGCTGGGAACACCTCTATCTTTTCGATGGACATACGGGCGCCGTGACGCGTCAAATCACGCACGGCGAGTGGGTGGTCCGCGCCGTGGACCGCGTCGATGAGGCCAGCCGAACCATCTACTTTGAGGCCAGCGGCATGGATCCCGACGAGGATCCTTATTATGTGCACGGCTACAAGATTCGCTTCGACGGCACGGGGCTCACACCGCTCACCCCGGCCAAGGCCGATCACACGCTGAGCTACTCGCCTGACGGGAAGTACTTTGTAGACACCTATTCCCGTCTCGACCTGCCGCCGGTGATGGAGTTGCGCCGGGGCGCCGATGCTTCCCTCGCCATGGCCGTAGACAGTGCCGATGACACCGCCTTGAAGGCCGCCGGATGGCAGCCGCCCGAGCCCTTCCATGCCGCGGGCCGCGACGGAAAAGCACAGATCTGGGGCATCATTCATCGCCCCCTCGACTTTGATCCCGCCAAAAAGTATCCGGTCGTCGAGGACATCTACGCCGGCCCTCAGGGGTCGTTCGTGCCCAAGAGCTTCACCACGCACACTGAGCCGCTGACGGCCATGGGCTTCGTCGTGGTGCAAATCGACGGAATGGGCACCAACAACCGTTCGCGCGCGTTTCACGACGTGGCTTGGCGCAATCTGAAGGACGGTGGATTCCCCGATCGCATCTTGTGGCACAAGGCTGCAGCGGCAAAGTACCCGTGGTACGACATTTCGCGCGTGGGCATTTTTGGAACCTCGGCAGGCGGCCAGAATGCGCTCGCGGCGCTCCTGTTTTACCCCGAGTTCTACAAGGCCGCAGTTGCCAACTCCGGCAGCCACGACAACCGCATGGACAAGATCTGGTGGAACGAGCAATGGATGGGCTGGCCGGTAGGGCCCTGGTACGCCGAATCGTCGAATATGGAGAACGCGTGGCGGCTTCAGGGCAAGCTGCTGCTGGTGATGGGCGAAATGGACAAAAACGTCGATCCGGCCACCACCCTCCAAGTTGCCGACCGGCTGATCAAGGCCAATAAGGACTTCGATCTGCTCTTTGTTCCGGGCGGTGGACACGGCGCGGGAGGGCGTTACGGACAGCGCAAGCTGCTGGATTTTTTTGAGCGCAATCTGCTGGAGGAGCCAACGCCCGACTGGAACGGGCAGCCATAGAGAGTAGTCTCGCGCAAGAGTGGTTCCGGGAAAGCCGTACCGTTTACTGCCTCCTTCAGGGTTGTCGCGGGCCGCGATGCTCTTGGCGGCCTGAAGAGGATGGTTTCGCGGCACGCCGTTCCTGGAACCGCCGCAGCGTATTCTCAGCCATACAAGCGCGCGAGTGTGGCGCCGGGAGTCGGAAACGGGGCTAGGGCGGCTTCAAATGCGTTCATGCAAGGCATTTGTAATGAATTACATACACGTTTATTCACAAAAAAGAATGCGAAGATGTATTTTTTACTTGTCATAAATTATTCGATGCGCAATAATTCCATTCCGAACAGCTTTGGTATACGTTTTCCGCGCAAACTGGCGAGCCCGGGGTATTTTGAATGCAACCTCGACCTCGTGAAATTGATTGTTACCTCAGGAAATCGCTGGGACACGGAAATCGCAGCAATTGAGGAGAGGTGCGAATATGACGCAAAGACACTCGAGAGGACTGCAAAAGGCAATTGTCCTCATGTTCGTCACGGTTTGGGCTGTGGCCAGCGCGTGGGCGCAAACCGGTGATCAAGGCGTGCTCACTCTTACCGTTCAGGACAAGAGTGGCGGCGTTTTGCCCGGAGCTACACTGGTGCTGCGGGACAAAGCCACCAACGACGTTCGCCAGGCAAGCACCCTGGCCGGCGGCACGTACAACTTCGCAGCATTGAATTCCGGTGCGTACACGCTCACCGTCTCGAAGGCGGGATTCAAGGACTCCGTCTATGAGTCCGTACTGATTCGCGCGTCGCGGGTAACGGACCTGGTTGTGACGCTCACGCTCGGCTCGGTATCGGAGAAGGTGGAAGTCACCGCCGAGCAGGCGCCGATCGTAGAGGCCACATCCAATGTGATCGGGATGACCATCGACCTCAAGCAGATTGAATTCCTGCCCATGGATGACCGTGACCCCACCGCGCTTGCCTACTTTTTGCCCGGAACCGCGGGAGGAACCTGGAACAACCAGCAAGGCCAAGCGCAGGTTGCGGCAATTGATGGCGTCATTGCCACCTCAAGTCGCATGAAGGGCGGCGGTGGCGGAGCCGTCGGAGTCGGATCTGCCAACATTGAAGCCGTCGCTACGCCCCGTCTTCAAAACGTAGAAGAAATGACCGTCCAGACCAGCGGCCTGAATGCCAACCAGGGATACGGGCAGGCGGCGATGGAAGCCGTGCTGGCAACCCGCCGGGGAACCAATGAATTCCATGGCCGCGCATTCACCAATCTGCAGAACTCTTCACTCGATACCAACAGTTGGTACAACGATTACTACGGGGTTCCAAAGCCGCTCTATCACAAGAACGATTTTGGCGGCACAGTGGGCGGGCCGGCCTGGAAGAACAAGGTCTTCTTCTTCGGCAGTTATGAGCAGGACTCGATTCCCGGTAAAGGTACGGGAACCAACAGTTTCCTGACGCCGGCGCTGCAGGCAGGCAATTACACCTATCTGGGCACGGACGGTAACTCACATACCGTAAACCTGTTCGATCTGGCCCAGCAGGCCGGACTGCCTTCGTCAGTCGACTCCGGCGTTGCCGCCGAACTGTCAAAGATCAACAGTTCGCTGTCCGCAGGCACCATCGGTACGGTTGGAGGCGCCGATGCCTATGAATCAAAGGATGTGCAGTTGCTCACCTTTCACGAGCCGAATGACCAATATTTTTACTATCCGACTTTCCGCGTGGACTATAACGCGAAGGACAATCTGCGCATGAATCTGGCCTTCAACCAGACCAAGACCAGCGCACCCACCAGCCTTTTTCCGACCTTCCCCGGATCAACCTTCAAGTGGATGCAGGATGGCTGGAAGACAGACGCGTACACTACGGCGCTTGGCGTGGACTGGACCATCAAGCCGACGCTGATCAACCAGTTCCAGGGCGGATTCCTGTACAACTATGGCATTTCGGCCCCCAAATCGGCCGACTACAACAAGACGCACGATATTGTCTGGTGGAATTCACCATGGGGCTTGAATTATGGCACGGGAGCGGCCTCGGGCGACTTTTTCTACTCGACGATCTCGAATTTCTATCCGTTGTTCAGCTTTAACGACAACCTTTTGTGGCAGCATCATGCCCACAGCTTCACCTTCGGAGTCAGCTACTACCGCGAGCAGGACCACTATTGGAATCCGCCGCAGGGCTACGACAACGTAGTGATGGGGATGGGCGGCGGCGATCCGGGGCTGAATGTATTCAGCACGGCGAATTCCGCTCTTGCCACGGCGAACGGAACGCAACTGGGCGAAATGCAGTCCTACTACGCGCTCTTGACGGGTGATCTGGTCACCGTTGCCGGCAGCCATCCCATCAATCCCAAGACCCACACCTACTCGGAGTACGGCGCTCTGAACCTTGACGAGTTGCAGCAGGCGACGGGCCTGTTCTTTCAGGACTCCTGGCGTGTGAAGCCGAATCTCACCATCAACGCGGGACTTCGCTGGGATTTGACTGGAGATGATCACGACCTGAACGGCATTTACTACAGCCCAACCACAACCGGCCTTTGGGGACCCTCGGGCGTGAACAATGAGTTCAAACCCGGCACATTCACAGGCGATGCGGACCCCAGCTATTACGCGCGCGGCCATGCATATGCTCCTTGGAAGAAGAGTCCGCAGCCGAACATTGGCGTGGCCTGGACCCCGCAGGTGAGCGAAGGCTGGCTGGGCAAGCTGCTGGGCGGCACTGACACCGTGCTGCGCGCCGGCTATTCGGTGCGGCGCTATACGCCGCAATATCAGGACTTCTGGCAGTACGCCTCGAACTACGGCGCATTTTTCTACCAGAACTACAGCATGTCCGCGGCCAACGCGCCATCGACCGGCTATTACCAGTCCGGAACAGAGCACTATGCCGACTATCTTGGCGGAACCTTCCCGACCAACGATCTCATAAGTCCGTCGAGTTATTCGGCACAGTTGACTGAGGCATCGCAATTCGAACAGGCGTCGATTCTGGGGATGGATCCGCAAATTCCCCAGCCCTACATCCAATCCTGGAACGCGGGCATTCAGCGGCGGCTCGGACAGAGCAACGCCGTGGAGATCCGCTACGTTGGCAACCACGGAGTGCATCAGTGGATGCCTCTGAACCTGAATGAAGTCAATATCTTTGAAAACGGCTTTCTCGCACAGTTCAAGACCGCGCAGACCGCTCTTGGCGCCAATGCAGGAAACTCCTTCCAGGGGGCGACCGGATCGACGCCGATCTTCGATACCGCCTTCCAGGACAACATGACTGGCGGATACACTTACGGCGGATTCATCTACGAACTGGAGCACGGACAAGTCGGCAGCATGGCTGCGGGCCTGTCGACTCCGTTCGGAGCCACCGGCAATTACTTTTGCAACCTGGTTCCGACCTCCTTTACGCCCTGCGCCAATAATCTTGGTTACAGCGGCAACGGCGGTTCTTATCCCACTAACCTGTTCCAGGTCAATCCCTATACGGCGGGTAACGGGGTCGGCTATCTCACTGCGGCCGGCTACTCGACTTACAATTCGTTCCAGGTCGAATTCCGCCAGGAGAATTGGCATGGGATGCACTTCACCTCCAACTACAGCTGGTCGCGAAGCCTCGGCTTGAGTTCCCAATACACGCTGCGCAACCTGCGCCTGGGCTACGGTCCTACGGGCGCGGATATTCACCACGTGCTGAACGTTCTTGGAACCTATGACCTGCCCTTTGGCAAAGGCAAGGCTTACCTGAGCGGCAACGGCATGGTCGATCGCGCGGTGGGGGGCTGGACGCTTGGAACCACCAATGTATTGACCAGCGGCGCGCCGTTCCAGATGACCGGCGGCAACCAGACCTACAACAACCTCTTTGACGGCGGCCTGAATCTGAACGGCGTCACCAACAAGGAGTTACAGCACGCCATCGGTTACCGCAAAGCCGACTCGACCGGTTTTGCCGCGTACTGGATCGACCCGAAGTACATTACTCCCGGGTCTGGCTCCAATTCGACCTATCTAAGCGCGAACAGCACACCGGGTTCGGTAGGCACGCGGTACTGGCTGTGGGGAACCCGCTACTGGAGGCCAAATCTCGCCGTCAGCAAGTCGGTTCCGCTGAAGGACAAGATGCGGTTCAGCATGCAGGGTGAGTTCCTGGATGTCTTCAACCATCCGCGGCGCGGTATCGGCGATGCGGGTGTGCAGGATGCATCTTTCGGTGCGACATTCGGCAAGGGTTCGGGGAACGGCTCCTACGGCCGCGTCATCGAGATTCGCGCGAACTTCGAGTTCTGATTGCGGGTCAGTTTATGCTGAAATCAACTCTGCCCGCGCGTCTTTGATGTTAAAGGCGCGCGGGCAGACCAACGATGCGAGGAAGCGATGAAGTTGTATGAGCTGGTGATTTTCGGTGCGTTGAGCGGAGGCTTGGCGTTTGGCCAGGCCCCCGTTCACGGCGCCGCTTCTACAGCGGGTGGAAGCAAGTCCGCGCAACCCAGCAGCACGGACTCTGGTCCGAGTGGTTCCATGCAGGTGAAATCCATTGCGCAGGTTCTCCATGACAATCCGCAGTTGACAGACAAGATGAAGCCCCTGCTGCCGGCGGAGATCACGCCCGAGCAGGCCTGCTCGGGCTACAAGACTCTCGACCAGTGTTTGGGTGCTGTTCACCTGGCGTGGGATGTCAAAATCTCGTTTACCGATTTGAAAACGGCAACCACCGGCAAACATGCGGCGGGGCTGGAAAAGGCCGTGGCGCAACTGGCGCCGGCAGCCGACGCTCATGTCGCGGTGAAAAAGGCCCGGGCCGAAGCCGGCGACGATATGAAAGGAGTCAGCTTGTTTACGAATTGAGAGAGCCCGCGCAGGATGCGCATTCGGCGCCGAATGCTCTGCCGGGCTGCCGCGCACGGTCTTACTGCGCGGGGCAGTTTTCTTGAGTTTTGGGCACTCGCATTGTTACAACGATGTATCCTTGAATGCATTCGGTGCTTGTGAAAGTCACCGCGCAGGGTGTTTCCGGCACCCGCGTTTTACATCGCGCGGATGGATAAAGGCTGAAGTTCGAAAGGGAGTTAGAGATGGTCCCGAGCAAGAACAAGAAAGGTTCACCGCGCAAAGCGAAAGCGGAACACGGAACCAGTGTAGATTCAGCGTTCCTGCGGATACGCGACCTGATTGTGCATGGGCGGATGGCGCCAGGCACGTGGATCGTGGAGGGCTATCTGTGCGAACACCTCAACATGAGCCGAACGCCGGTGCGGGGCGCGCTCTATTTGTTGCAGCGCGAGGGCTATGTGATCGAGCATCGCAATGGCAGCAAAGCGCGCATGATCGTTGCACCGCTGACAAAGGAAGACGCAAACGAGCTTTATCCGATTATTGGGCGGCTTGAGGGACTGGCGGGACGCCGTGCCGCGGCTCTGCCTCAAACTGAGCGGGACGAGCTTGCGGCCAAGCTGAAACTGGTGAATGCCAAGCTAGGCACGATTGCGAACGAGCGCAGTTACAACGGTCCCGAGATATTCGACCTGGATCACGAATTCCATAGCCTGTTGGTGACTGCCGGATCGGGGCCGCGGCTGAGTACGCTGCACCGCGCGGTCGAGCCACAGACAGAGCGCTATTGGCGCCTCTACGCGAGTTCAATCATCAACGAGTTGCACGTCTCGGTCGCCGAGCACGAAGAGATCATTTCCGCGCTGCTGGACGGGGATCCTGATCGCCTGGAGCGAGCACTCTCACTCAACTGGGAAAACGGTTGCAAACGACTGGCGAAGGTCATCGACATTTTTGGTGAGCGAGGCAGTTGGTAGGGCCCCGCAACCGCAAATCAAGGATCACTGGCGGGCAGCCTCCCACGAGGCTGCCCGCTGCTTTTTAGAGCGGTTCCAGGATAGGTATGCCCTTTCTGGCGCGCTGCGAGGTTGCCGCTCCCTGCTGGTCGCGTCAACTCGGATTCTGTGGTTTCGAGGTACAGCAATCCTGGAACCGCTATAGGAGCGAATGTATTGCCGGCTTCAGAGCCTACTTTGGCAGCGGCTCGCGACTGGAGACGCCATCGACCAGGCGCAATATCGCCAACGGGTTGGCCGCTTGCAGTTCGGCTGGCACCAGCGCGTCAGGAAAATTCTGAAAGCAGACAGGCCGAACAAAGCGAAAGATGGCGCGGCTGCCGACCGAAGTAAAACGGGAGTCGGAAGTGGCCGGGTAGGGGCCGCCATGAACCATGGCGTGGGAGACTTCGACCCCGGTCGGGAATCCATTGAAGAGCAGCCGTCCGGCCTTTTGTTCAAGCACGGCAATGAGCGCACGGTTCGCGGCGAGGTCTTCGTCGCTGCCCAGCAGCGTTGCCGTCAGATGGCCTTCGAGGGCTTCAGCGGCGCGCAGAAAATCATCCGCGGAAGAGCAGTGGACCAGCAGCGTGTCGGGGCCGAAGATCTCTTCAGACAGCGCTGGTTCGCTGAGAAATTCGTCCAGCGAAGCGGCAAAAAGCCGCGCATGGGCGAGGCAGCCGGGCCCGGCGTCGGACTCTTGAGCCTGTGCGGCGAGCGTGGCCTGGGCAGTGCGCACGTTGGTCAAGCGGGCATAGTCGCGCGCGATGCCGGGGGTGAGCAGCGTAAAGGGCTGAGCCTGGCCGACGAGCTGACAAAGTTTCTGATCGAAGCGCGCGGTCTCCGGCTGCTCGGGGAGGAGGACGATGCCGGGCTTGGTGCAGAACTGGCCGGCGCCGAGCGTGAAGGAGTTGAAGAGGTTCTGCGCCAGTACTTCCGTTCCGGCGCGCAGCGCGCCGGGCAGGATGAAAACGGGATTGCCGCTGGACATTTCAGTAAAGCAGGGGATGGGGCGCGGCCGCGCGGCCGCCATATCCATGAGTTTTCGTCCCGCACCGAGCGAGCCGGTAAAGGTGGCGGCCTGAATCCGCGGATGCCGGACCAGCGCCGCGCCGGTCTGGATTCCTGACCCGAAGAGCAAAGAGAAGACGCCTTCCGGCAGCCCTGCGTCGGCCACGGCCTGCTGGATTACAGATGCGACCAACTCGCTGGTTCCCGGATGAGCGGAGTGTGCCTTGACGATGACCGGGCAGCCCGCCGCCAGGGCCGAAGCCGTGTCTCCGCCTGCCGCGGAAAAGGCCAGCGGGAAATTGCTGGCGCCGAAGACGACGACTGGGCCCAGCGGCCGCAACATGGAGCGCAGGCTGGGCCGGGGCAGCGGCTTGCGCTCAGGCAGCGCGCAGTCGAGGCGCGCTTCAACCCACGATCCCTCCTCGACAACGGCGGCAAAGAGGCGAAGCTGGCCCGTGGTGCGGCTGACTTCGCCCGTCAGGCGGGGCATCGATAGAGCGGTTTCAAGGTGGGCGCGCTCAGCGAGCTGCTGTTGAATGGCGTCGAGGCCATCGGCAATTCGGCGCAGAAACGCGCCCTTGATCAGGCCGCTGGCTGCGGAGTAGGAGGGGAATGCTCTTGCCGCAAGTTCAACGGCCCGCTCCACTTCGGCGGACGAGACGGAAGAATAGACGGGTTCGAGCCGCTCGCCCGTGGTTGGGTTGAGGGCTTGAATCGGCGCGCCGGTGAGCGCGCCCCGTTGACTGCCAATGAAGGATTGTCCGGTAAGAGGCATGATCGGAACTCCAGTTACAGGGTGAACGGTGTGCTGGCGACCGCGATCGACGGGCGGTGGGCCCGGGCGAACTCGAAGGCTGCGCGCGCGGCGTCCAACTCGGCGCCAACCAGTTCGAGACGGGGGGCGCGAACGCTGGCCGAGCCGATGCCGGCCTCCTGCTGCACTTGTTTGATGAGTTGGACGAACTTGGGCACGGTGTCCATGCGCAGAAGGGGCAGAAACCAGCGATACAGCTCAAAAGCTTCCTGCGTCTTGCCTGCGCGGGCCAAGTTGAATAGATCGACGGATTCGCGGGGAAGCGCATTGACCAGTCCCGCAACCCAGCCCACGGCGCCTGCCGCGATGCCTTCGACAAGGACGTCATCGACGCCGACGAACAGGGCGAGCCGGTCGCCGATCAAGGCGCGGATTGCGGTCACGCGCCGAACATCGGTCGAGGACTCCTTGACGGCAGCCAGATTGGCATATTCGCGGGCCAATTCCGCAATCTGTTCGGGCAGAAAATCAGTGCCGTAGGCGACCGGGTTGTTATAGAGGAGCCCGGGCAGCGGAGTGGCGTTGAGAATCGCCGCAACGTGCGCCTTGGTCTCGCGCCAATCGCCCTTGTAGACGTAGGGCGGCAGGATCATGAGTCCCGCGCAGCCAACGGCATGGGCAGCCTTGGCCAGGTCGACACTTTCGGTGGTAGAGAGCGAGGAGATAGCTGCAACCGTGGGCGCCCTGCCGTCGAGAGCAGCGACCACGGCCTTGAGAATCTCGATCTTCTCTTGAAATCTCAGCGTGGGTGCTTCGCCGAGCGAACCCAGGCAGATGATGCCGGTGCAGCCGTTCTCGACGAGCCATTGGGCGTGCCTGGCTACAAAGGCGTAATCGACGTTGGAATCCTTGTCGAAGGCGGTGGTCATGGCGGGCATTACGCCGGTCCAGTTCATAGCTTCTCCTGAGAGGCGGTTTTCTGACTGTGAGCCGAAATGAGACGATCCGGCCGATAGGGTTCCGGCGCAATGGCTGGCTCGTTGCCGGTGACGAGGGCGGCAATCAGCTCCGCGGTAGCCAGGGCGGTGGTGATGCCCAGGCCTTCGTGGCCGGTGGCGAGCCACAACGTTGGATCGCCGGGAACAGGACCAATGAGTGGCAGTTTGTCCGGTGTGGCGGCGCGGGAGCCGGTCCACACGCGCAGCACATTCAATGAAGCGATTGCGGGCATGTACAGAGCCGCGCGCTGCAGCATGGCGCTGAGCATTGACTGATCGACGGCCGTCTCTTCGTTGCCATACTGGCGCGAAGAGCCGATCAGGACTTGGCCGGTCTTCCGTGGCTGGACATTGAAAGCCACTGAATCGGTGGTCAGAGAGTGCGCGCTCTTCAAGTAGCCAAGCTCGACCAGTTGGTGGTGAACGAAGCCGGGATAGCGGTCGGTCACAGCCAAGTGGCCCTTTCGCTTTTTCACCGGCAGGCCCGGGTTGCAGAAGGAAGCCTCAGCGCCTGTGGCGTTGACCAGCCGGTTCGCACGGAGCACAGTTCCGTCGTCGAGGCGCGCTTCGCCGTCGGCCATATGCGTGACGGCATGGCCTACCAGCAGCGTGGCGCCGAGCGACTGGGCCTGCCGTGCCAGATGGAGCGCGGCGATGGGCGGATAGACGGCCGCATCCTCAGTCACAAGCAGTCCACCCGCCAGCCCAGGACGCAGGTTCGGTTCCAGCGCGGCCAGTTCGCGGATTGAGAGCAAGCGGCTGGGGACCGCGCGGTCGCTGAGCCGAGCGTGCTTGCGCGCCGCTTCGGCCAGTTCTTCCTCATCGGCCGCTACCCAGATGGTGCCGCACCTCTGGTACTCGGCATTGGGAGGCAAGTGTGCGCCGAGGGTTTGCCACAGTTGCTGCGAACGCCGCGTGAGGGAGAATTGCGCCTCGGAGTCATCCATCACGACGATGTGGCCCATTCCGGCAGCCGTGGCACCGCCGCCGACAACCTCGCGCTCAACCAGGGCCACGCTCAGTCCCGCTTGCGTGCAGGCCAGCGCACAGGCCGCGCCCACGATGCCGCCTCCAGCGACAACAACATCATAGGACCGCGGGGCGGACGCGCTCATGCAGGCACTCCGAGCCGGAATGGGTCGGCGGGGTCGAAGATCAACGTGCATTGAGCGGTGACATGCGCCGAGCCGGTAATGGCGGGGATGATTCTGTCCTCGTTCCGCTGTCCGGGCTCAACCTCATAGCTGCCCTCGAAAACCGTGCCCAGAATGCCTTCCTGCCGCCAGAGCTCTCCAGGCTTGAGCAGGCCGTCAGCAGCCAGGCAGGCCATTTTGGCGCTCGTTCCGGTACCGCACGGGGACCGGTCATAGGCTTTGCCTGGGCAGAGCACGAAGTTGCGGCTGTGGTTGGCTGGGTCATGCGCTGCGGTGAACAGTTCGATGTGGTCGATCTCTGCGCCGTCGGCTCCAGTGATGCTTGCGGCGGTGAGAGCGCTGCGAATCGCCCAGGTGAAGGCGGTCAGCGGCTCAATCTGGCTGGACGCAAGGTGCTGTGCGGCTGTGAAACCGTGCTCGCGAACCAGGAAAAACCAGTTGCCACCCCAGGCCACGTCGCCGGTGACCGGACCGTATCCGGGAACTTGCACAGTGACTCCGGCGCGATGGCGGTAGGCCGGGACATTGACGCAGGTGACCCGGTTGTCGGGGAACAATTGAATTCTGACGGTGCCGACCGGGGTATCGATAAGGTGCTGGCCCGGCTTGGTGCGACCCAGGTAGGCCAAGGTCACCGCGACGCCAAGGATGCCGTGGCCGCACATGCCCAAATATCCGGTGTTGTTGAAGAAGATGACGCCCGCGGCGCAGGCCGGATCGGCAGGTTCAACCATCAGGGCGCCCACCAGAACATCAGAACCACGCGGTTCGCAGAGGATGGCGCGGCGATAGTGATCGTGTTCGCGGCGCAGGCGATCGAGGCGTTCGGCGAGTGATCCGGAGCCGAGAGGCGGACCGCCTGACAGAACGCAACGGGTGGGCTCTCCCGCAGAGTGCGAATCGATGACATCCAGACGAAGAGGTAGGTGAGTGCTGTCCATAAGTGCCTGCAAGATCCGGTTTGTGTGCCCCGTGAAAACTTCTTTGCCGGAACCAAAGAGTGCTTGTCGATCGGCGCAAAGACAGCGATTTCCGGCCACGCGGGGCAACAATACTCTCTCGAAAGAATGCTCTGTTGCAAAGTATACGAGTTTGGATACAATCAATGTCAATTCGCGCGCAGATTTTTCTTTGCGGCATATTTTCCTTCAAACCGTTGGGGATTCAGGGGGCGTCGACGTGCGGTTTTTCAATGGGACAGGGTGGCTGGCCGGCGCGGGGTTGCTCATGGCGGCTGCCGCGCCGGCTTTGGGCCAATGGTATCCGGCGGGGCGAGCGTCGAAGCTGGGTCCGATGCTTGATCAGGGGCTGGTGAAGTATGAGACGCCAGACTTGACGCTGCGGCTGGTCAGGTCTTCGGGGACCGTGGCCGGCCTGGAAGCCAAAGATCCGGCGGCGAGGAACGGGGAAGGCTTCGACTTTACCCCGGCAGAATTGCTGGCGGCGCGCTCGACCGACGGCTACTATCACCTGGGCGACCTGGATCTGCGTTTGCGGGAGGCGGGAACATCCGATTGGCGCGGGTATTCGACAGCGCTTGAACGGCATCCGGTGAGGGTGCTGCCGGCAGCGGCAGGAGAACTCGAGCGGGATGACCTGAAGCCGACCTTGCCTGCGGATTTTCCTTTGGAGGTTACGCGAAGCTGGGCGGTGGTGGAGGGAAGGCTGACTCTGCGCTTTACGCTCAGGAATTCCGGCGCGCACGCAATCGAGATTGGCGCGTTGGGAATCCCGCTGGTCTTCGATAACGTGATGAACGGCAAAAACCTGGATGAGGCGCACGCGGTGTGCAGCTTCTCCGATCCGTCCATTGCGCTGGACGGCGGGTATGTGCAGGTGACGCTGCTGAATGGGCATGGGCCGGCGCTGATCGTGGTTCCCGACGGAAAGACCCCTTTCGAGGCATACAACCCGATTGCCGGGGCGCGTGGACGCGGGCGCAAGGCTGGCCTTTTTGAGGATTTGACGCCGCGCAGCATGACCTTCGAGGGTTTCTACGAGTGGATGGTGGCCTCGGCCGCCTACCAGCAGACCGAGTGGAAGCAGGCCGAGCCGTGGAACCCGGCGACGTCGATTGTGCTTGAGCCGGGACAAGAACGTACGGTAGGTCTGCGGTTCTTGGTGGCGGATTCGATTCGCACAATCGAGAATACGCTTACTGAAAACCATAGACCCGTGGCCATCGGCTTCCCCGGTTACATCCTGCCCCAGGACATCCAGGCCAGCCTGTTTCTCAAGTACCCTCAGCCGGTGAAGAAGCTGGACGTGGAACCCGCGGGAGCCATCGAGATCAACCCGGCTGGGACGACCGAGCACGGCTGGCTGCACTACACAGTACGCGGCAAGCTGTGGGGCCGCGCCCGGCTGACCGTTACCTATGCCGACGGGCTGGTAGAGACAGTACAGTACCGGGTCATCAAGCCCGAGGCGGATGCCGTGGACGATATGGGCCGGTTCCTCTTCACCAGGCAGTGGTTCGATGTGAAGGAGGATCCGTTTCATCGCAGTCCATCGGTCATGAGCTATGACCGCGAGGCCAACGCGATCGTAAGCCAGGACAGCCGCGTCTGGATCGCCGGATTGGGCGATGAAGCGGGCTCGGGCTCATGGCTGGCTGCGGCCATGAAGGAATATGGACGCCCCGAGAAAGGCGAGGTCGCGCAGCTTGAGGAATTTGTGGATGGCGTGCTCTGGGGAGGGCTTCAGCAGAAGGACGGACCCAACAAATTTGGCGTGCGCAAGAGTCTCTTCTACTATCAGCCGGACACGCTGCCTGCCGGCACCTATCGCAAGGATCTGGACTGGTCGAGTTGGGAGAGCTGGAACAAGGAAGCCAGCGAGGACCTGGGCCGTTCCTACAATTATCCGCACGTGGTCGCCGCCTATTGGGCGCTCTACCGCGTGGCGCGCAATCATCCTGGGTTGGCGACGCATCACGATTGGCGCTGGTACCTGACGCAGGCCTATGAAACGACCATGGCGATGACCCGTTTTGCGCCGGGCCTGGGCCAGTTTGGCCAAATGGAGGGGGACGTCTTTGTAGCCGTGCTCGACGACCTCGGCCGCGAGGGAATGACCGCCGAAGCTGCTACGCTGGAAGCCGCCATGCGCGAGCGCGCCACTGCATGGAGCAAGCAGGCGTATCCCTTCGGCAGCGAGATGCCATGGGACTCGACCGGCCAGGAAGAGGTCTACGCCTGGACCAGGCGCTTTGGCATGAACGAGAAAGCGCAGGTGACGCTGGATGCCATTACCGGCTATATGCCGGCGATTCCTAGTTGGGGGTATAACGGCAGCGCGCGCCGCTACTGGGACTTCCTCTACGGGGGCAAATATCCGCGGCTCGAGCGGCAACTGCACCATTACGGCTCGGGGATCAATGCGATTCCTGTGCTCGATGCCTACCGGCGCGACCCCAGTGACTTATACCTGCTGCGCATCGGCTACGGCGGGACCATGGGCGCCATCAGCGGAATCGACCAGGAAGGGTTTGCCTCGGCAGCCTTCCATAGCTTTCCCGACAAGATGGCCTTCGACCCCTACACGGGAGACTATGGGCCGAACTTCTTTGGTCATGCCTGGAACACGGCGACTTATGTCGCCAAAGATGCGGAGTTTGGCTGGCTGGTCTTCGGCGGAAATCTGAGTGCGAAGGGCGGCACGGTGAGCGTGGAACCGCGCGACAGTTTCCGCCAGCGCGTCTACCTGGCGCCGCTCGGCTTGTGGCTCACGCTGGACAGCGGTCAGTTCGAGCGGGTAACCCTGGACGAATCGGCCGGGACCGTGGAAGTGCGGCTCGCTCCCGCAGATACCTACACGCCGGTTGCCCGATTGCGCATTGAACAGATGGCACACGTGGGTGGCGCCGGTGCGATTGCGCCGGCGGAAAAGCTGACCATGGAGCGCGGGGCCTATGTGGTTCCACTGAATTCAAAAAGCGTGAATCTGCGTCTTGGATCGATTCCCAGCGCGGCGAAATCCAGCGCGGTGAATTAAGGAGAAGCGATGAGCATGGAGAACGTAACGCGGCGAGGTTTCTTGCAGGTCTCGGCGGCGGTGGCTGCGAGCGGTGTGTTGATGCCGTCCGGTTTGTGGGCGCTGGGCCAGGATGCAGTTGAGGATGTGCCGCGCTCGAACAATCACACCGGCTACGAAAAGGTGACGTGGAAGGCAAAGCCGTTTCCGCTGGCGCAGGTGCGGCTCAGGCCCGGGGTGCTGAAGGATATGCAGGAGCGTGACCGCGTCTACCTTTATATGCTGCCCAACGACCGGCTGCTGCACAGCTTTCGTCTCACGGCGGGCAAGAGCTCAACGGCGCAGCCTCTGGGCGGATGGGAGGCTCCGGATTGCGAACTGCGCGGCCACTTGGCCGGCGGTCACTATTTGTCGGCTTGTGCGCTGATGTACGCTTCAACCGGCGATGAGTCGCTGCGCGTCAAGGCTGGGGAACTGGTGGAAGGGCTGGCAGAGTGCCAGCAACCCAACGGCTATCTGGGAGCCTATCCCGAGACCTTCTACGACAGGTTGAAGAAACATGAGCCGGTGTGGGCGCCCTTCTACACCTATCACAAGATCATTGCCGGCCACCTGGACATGTATGTGCATTGCGGCGGCGAAACAGCATTGAGAACAGCCATGCGCATGGCCGATTGGGCCGTCAAGTGGATTGCGCCGCTGAGCGACGAAGAACTGGCCAAGGTGCAGATGACCGAGCACGGCGGCATGAACGAAGTGCTCTTCAATCTCTATGCCATTACCGGTGAGAAGAGGTATCTGGACGGAGGATTGCGCTTCGAGCACAAGCGGTTCTTTGATCCGCTGGCCGCGCATGAGGACAAGCTCGCCGGGTTGCATTCGAACACCAATATTCCCAAAGTGATTGGCGCGGCGCGCGGCTACGAACTGACCGGCGACGAGCGCTACAAGGGCATCGCGGAATATTTCTGGCAGACAGTGGTGGATCATCACAGCTTTGCGCCGGGCGGAACCTCCAACAATAACGAGGGCTGGAGCGAGCCGGACACCGCGGGCAGCCACCTGGCTCCGGGCGGTCAGGAGTGCTGTTGCAGCTATAACATGCTCAAGCTGACGCGCCACCTGTTCGGCTGGAAGCCGGATGCGCGCTGGATGGACTACTACGAGCACCTGCTGTGGAATGTGCGCGTGGGAACGCAGAACGAGAACGGCCGGTTGATGTACTACGTACCGACGATTCCCGGCGGCTGGAAGACCTTTGATGATGCTTACGATTCCAATCTCTGCTGCACCGGCTCGGGAATGGAAGAGTACGCCAAGCTGGTGGACACAATCTACTTCCACGACGAGAACAGCGTCTATGTGAACCAGTTTGTGGCTTCGGAGGTGAGCTGGCCTGAGAAGCGTACCCGGCTGGTTCAGCAGACCAGCTTTCCTGAGGAAGAGCGCACTTCGATTGCCGTGCACGTCGAGAACCCGGTGGCTTTTGCGCTCAAGGTGCGTGCGCCGCACTGGGCCCAGAAGGTCGCGGTCAGCGTGAACGGCCGTCCCGAGAAAGCAGTCGCCGGAAGCGACGGCTACCTGGTTCTCGACCGTACCTGGAAAAGCGGCGACCGCGTGGAAGCGACTCTGCCGATGACGCTGCGCCAGGAGCCGGTCGCGGGCAGTCCGGAGCTGGCTACCGTGGCCTATGGGCCGCTGGTGCTGGCGGCGCGGATGGGTCGCGACGGTCTGAGCCAGAGCATGATCGATGCCGGGCAGGGACCGGATATGGACCGCTTGCCGGCCCTGCCGATGCCGAGCTTCGAGGCTCGCGCCGATGCGCCCGAGGCTTTGGAGCATGCGCCCTCATGGTTGAAGAAAACCGACGAGGGTGAGTTGCGCTTCAGGACCGTCGGCCAGGTGAAAGAAACGGAATTGAAACCGCTCTATCAGGTGATGGACGAACGGTTTTCGGTTTATTGGCACAAAGCGCACAAGGCGTAAGTGAGGGAAGATGAAACGTCAGTTGAACAGACGGGATTTTCTGGCCGTGACGGCCGCGGCTTCAGTGGCTGTGGCGATGCCACGCCGCGTGTGGGGAGCCTCGGAAAGCAAACAGCAGTTCTTGATTCGCACTGAGCAGGAGGAGGGCGTTGTCAGTCCGCTCCTGCATGGGCAGTTTGCCGAGCACCTCGGTTCATGCGTTTATGGCGGATTGTGGGTGGGCGAGGAATCGCCGATTCCCAACATTCACGGCTACCGCAAGAGCGCTGTCGAGTACTTGAAAGCATTGAGCGTGCCGGTGCTTCGCTGGCCGGGCGGCTGCTTTGCCGACGACTATCACTGGCGCGAAGGCATCGGACCGAAGAAGCAGCGGCCCAGACGCGTGAATATCAGTTGGGGAAACTATATCGAGGACAACAGCTTCGGCACACATGAGTTTATCGGCCTCTGCCGGCTGATCGGAGCCGAGCCGTATTTGGCCGGCAATGTGGGTTCGGGCTCGCCCTCGGAACTGCGCGACTGGGTCGAGTATTGCAACTTTCCCGCTGGCAGCAAGCTCAGCGACGAACGCGCGGCCAATGGCTCTCCCGAGCCATTTCGCGTGAAATATTGGGGCGTGGGCAACGAGAGTTGGGGGTGCGGCGGCAATATGCGACCGGATTACTATGGTGGGCTCTACCGCCAGTTTGCCAGCTTCTTGCATGAGATGGGCGGTACCGAACCGTTCTTGATTGCTTCAGGGCCGTCGGGCGACGATGTGCGCTGGACACGCGGTTTGTTGGATACCGCGATGCCGATGCTGCCTAATGGCTTGAGCATGCATTACTACTCTGGCGGCCGGTTTGAGCCGACCAACTTTGATGTGCGGGCGATGGAGGAGCAGTTCAAGAGCTTCCGCATGGTGGAAGAATCGATCATCCACCAGCGGTCGGTGCTCGACGGTTATCGCGATGGCTCGCGGGTCGGTCTTATTCTCGATGAGTGGGGCGTTTGGGATCAGATTCCTGAGGCCGACGAAAAGCGCTACGGCAAGCTGTGGCAGCAGAGCACCATGCGCAGCGCCGTTGCGGCTGGGCTGGGACTGAACCTCTTCAACCGCCAGGCGGCCAAGCTCTACATGTGCAACATTGCGCAGATTACCAATGTGCTGCAATCGCTTCTCATCACGGACGGGGCGGAAGGGATGCGCTGCGTGCCTACAACGACCTACTACGCTTTCCTGCTCTTCAAGGAGCATCGTGGCAACACGGCGGTGCATGTGGACAACGGCGGCGAAGACCCGATGGGAGTATCCGTCTCGGCAACCAAAGCCGGCGGGAAACTGGTGGTGAGCCTGGTCAATCCCAAGGACAGCGCGGAAGTCACGGCCGAATGCACGCTCAAGGGCGTAACGCCGCGCAATGTGACGGCGCGCATTCTGCATCACAGCGACCGCAACGCCGCCAACAGCTTTGACGCACCCGACACGATCACACCGAAATCGCTCGCGGCGCGCATTGAGGCGGGGAGACTCGTGGTGGATCTGCCGCCGCTTTCCGTGGCGACAGTGGTGGTGGAGGTCTGACTCCAGCGGAGAAAGAGCCGCGATCGATCTTCGGAGCATTTCGGTGGACCCTACGCAGAAGGCAATTCTTCGGCTCCCCGAAGTGCTGCGAAGGACAGGTCTAAGCAAAACGGTGCTCCACGAAAGAATTGATCAAGGGGAATTCCCGCGACAGATAGCACTCGGAGAACGTGCAGTGGGGTGGCATGAAGATCGAGCTCAGGTCTGGATTAACTCCCGGCCTGAAGCGGGAACTGGAAATGCCACACCTCCAAAAAACAGGGTAATTATCGAGCAGCATCCGGAAATTTCCCGGTTGATTCCAAAGATGCCCGGGCAGATTAACAGCGCGAGCATCACTGAGATTTCAATCGAGGAATTGGAGACTCACTGGAGGCTTAAAAGGATCTCTCCACATGGTGCAGTGGCTGTTACGCCTCAGTAGCCTCTTCTTGATTACCGATGTCCAAAATCCCCAGGCGACGCCTGATTCCGTTCGAGATTGAACCGGCGATCTTGCCGGGAAAGCCGGCTGGAAGGTTCGCGTTCGTGCGATCGATCGCCGCCGGCATGTCCTGGCGCAACTCCTCGAGAATGGTGGGAATGACCCCCATTCCAATGCCGGCTTGGTCCTCCGTCTGAAAGGGGTGGAGAGGTGCGACTTGCCTTATAGCGTCGTGCGGCTTTGCCGTTTCAATTCCCAGCGCCGCAATTGTCTTCAAGCAGAAATACTCATTCTCGACACTGTTTGCAAGGTCGACCCCGTTCGGAAACCTGCCGATGGATGGCTAGAATGTCGTCTGCGGAAGTTTTGGTTGGTTGGGCTCTGGGCGCTGCAGAAACGCGGCGGGGGGGAAAGGACGGGCGAGTCACAAGTTCAGGGCTGAAACGCCGCACTTCACACGAGTGCAGGTATTTGGGCTATTCTGACATGCGCAAGAGAACTGAAGCCTTGAAGTTGCGGGTTCACAAACAAATCTGCCAAATCCAGTGCCACTCGCTCTGAGGCCTGGTTGGCTTCCAGACGACTTCAGCGTAGATCGTCTGTACCAGTGCCCGGGACGGGGGCAGCCTGTCCAGGGCACTGCTCTCTTTTGAGGCGAGGAAGGCATGATGAAATCGATCGTACGGTGCGCCGCCCTTTGTTTTATCTTTTTTTCGGGCGGTCACCTTGGCGCTCAGGCGTTGTCCGGGGTTGTCATCCTGGATGAGCCAGGTTTTCCTGTTATTGATACCGCGGCAGTCCCGGCGGGCCTTTTGCATCAGGCGCTTCCCGGGGCCAAATCCTCCTCGGCGGCGGAACTGGACCGCAGCCTTGCCGACAAATCCACAAGCCTGCTGGTCTTGCCCTATGGGTCTGCGTTTCCCATCGGTCAGTGGAACTCGATCCAGAAATTTCTGGTGCGTGGCGGAAACCTGCTCACTGTGGGTGGCCGCCCGTTTACCCGCCCGGTTCGGTATGAGGATGGTGCGTGGCGCGTTCTTCCTGAGACCTATGCTTTCGCGCGCGAACTCTTGATCAACGACTATCAGGAAACGCCTGGATCCGCCCGGTTGGCACTGGTGCCGAATGCGGATGAAGCCCTCGGCAATATTTCTGAGCTCAGATGGCTGCACGCGTATAGCATGGTAGTCCGCCTCAGCCAGCAGGAGACATCGGCCCGGATTGGAGCCAGCGGGACAGTTGACTCGCAGTTGAAGACCCTGCTCTGGGGAACCAGCAATGGGAAGCGCGCAGCCGCTCCCATCGTTGAGGTGGACCATTTCCAGAATCAGTATTCCGGCGGGCGCTGGATCATGCTGAACTGTCAGATCGACAAGGCGTTTTTTGAGAGCCCGCTTTCCGGTGCGGTCATCGGCAGCCTTGCGGAGCGGGCGAGGATGGGGGCGGAACTCCTGCGAGTTACCCCAACCTACCCGCTCTTCCTGCCCAGTGAAGCATGGCAATTCGAACTCGAGTGGAACCGATTTCAAATCCCGGCGGAGCCATCCACGATGTCGATTGCTGTAAGTTTCGAAGGCCGGCAGGAGACTGCACAAACCTACCCCGTGACGATGCACTCGTACCCCGCTGTCCAGACCGTGGTCCTGGCAACTTCGGGGCGTCCTGGGTTCCATAGTGTGGAAGTCGCCATGCATTGCGGCGATACGAAATGCGGAACTTACCATACAGCATTCTGGGTCGCGGATGAAGCGTATTTGGATTCGGGACCGAAGGTCTCGGTCGACAATCACTATTTTCGCGTGGACGGACACCCCATTGAGGTGATCGGCACCACCTATATGGCTAGCGATGCACAGCGGCTCTACTTCCGCTATCCCAACCCCTATGTGTGGGACGAGGACATGAAGCAGATTGCAGACAATGGCATCAACATGCTGAGGTCCGGGCTGTGGACCGACTGGGATGAGGTGAGCGGAGATACCGGCGTCATGACGGAGCGTGCGCGGCGGACCATGGAGGCCTTCCTGATGACCGCACGGAAGCACCGGCTCCCCGTGCAGTTCAACTTGTTTGCCTTCATGCCGGAGGTTTTTGGCGGAGTCAATCCGTATCTCGACCCGGAAGCGATTCGCCGCGAGCGGACATTTGTCGAGTCCGTCGTGCAGCCCTTTGCACGGGTTCCATTTCTCATGTGGGATCTGATCAATGAGCCCAGCTTTGACAACCCGAAGCGGTTCTTCGGCACGCACTCAAACGGCGATGCGGCGGAGATGGATCAGTGGAACAAATGGCTTCTGCATCGGTATGGCAATCGCGACGCGATCGAGTCCGCGTGGAGGGCCTCATTCCACGGTGACGCCATTCCCACCCCGGACGACCTGGACATGACCGCAGCGAGTGCGAATGACGGAGGCCATCCGCTCTCTGTCTACGACTTTAACCTGTTTGGGCAAGAGAGCTTCGCAAATTGGGCGCAAATCATGCGCGCAGCGATACGCAGCACCGGCAGCGAGCAACTCGTCACTGTTGGCCAGGATGAGGGCGGCGCCCTGGGATCGCCTTCGCCCGCATTTTTCAGGAGTGCGGTGGACTTCGCCACCATGCACAGCTGGTGGTTCAATGACGACCTGCTGTGGGACTCGCTTGCAGTGAGACAGGCGGGGATGCCGCTGCTGGTGCAGGAGACCGGGGTGATGACGGAAGTGGGCCCCGATGGCCGTCCGCGACGTAGCCCGCAGGCGGACGCGGCGCTGCTCGAGAAGAAACTGGGCATCGCCATCGGGACGGGAACTGGGGCGATCGAGTGGTTGTGGAACATCAATGCAGTGATGCGGTCCCAACAGGAAGTCAGCATCGGTGCGGTGCGGCCCGACGGTACTGAGAAGCCCGAGGCGCAAGTACTGGAGGCTTATGCAAAGTTTGCCCAGAAGATCGAAAGTCACTTGAGCGACCCCCGCTCGGAAGATGTTGCAATCCTTACTTCGCAGGCGGAGCAGTATTCCGTGCTTGCATCCCAGGCTGCCGACGCGCAACACCGCGCCGTGCGAGCGTTGAATTACCAATGCCACATTCCCGCCAGGGTGGTCACGGAGAATCATGTTGGCGACATCAAGGGAAGCAGGCTGACCGTGCTTCCGTCCGCACAAATCTTGCAGGACGCGACTTGGAAAGCCCTGATGGACTATGTGAGCGAGGGCGGAAACCTGCTGCTCACGGGCCCGGTCGAGCGCGATGAGAATTGGCAACTGAGAGACCGGCTTGGACCATTGGGAGTTATCGCCAGGACGGCCACGCTTGATTATCGGACGACTACCGTCCAAATGGGCACGGAAAGTGTCGAGGCGAGCTTCCCGGCCGCTGCGCAGCGTGCTCTGGAGACGCTTGAGATTGAGGGCGGGCGGTCTTACCTCGAAGTAAAGCAAGGGAAGGGAACGATCTTTCTCGTTGCCAGTCCCGTGGAACTGGCGGAATCCGCAGAGGCAACCGTCGCGCTGTACCGGCACGTTCTCTCTGAGACAGGGATTGAGCCCGATTTTATTGTGAATCGCCTGCCATCCAGCATCCTGGTGAGGCCGGAAGTCTTCAAGGATTCGGTGTTGTATCTGCTGGTCTCCGAGTCATCGGCGGATCAGGTCATCGACATACGCGACAAGTTGAGCGGCGCCAATCTGAAGCGCAAATTGCCCGCATCGCGGACAAAGCTGGTTCTGCTGGACCGGGGGACGGGTGCTGTTCTTTCAGAATATGAGGGGCCAGAGTGGCCAACGGAATGAAGAGAGCTGACGGGAATCCATGCGCAGATCCATCTCCGGGGATCCATCAGCCTCCTGATCGACGATTGCGTGGGAGGCGAATTCGGCATTGACGGTGTGAACTGAGGCTCCGATTGGCCCGGTATCTCTCAGTCGATGCCATCGCAAGCATTGGGGTGTTGTGCCCGGTGTCCGGTGTCTTGGCGAGAGTTGTTTCCGGCTCCCCACAATTCGAATGAGCGTCTGTGCGTCGGCAGATTGGATAAGCCTGCGCGGCAGAGGGGTGAGCCATGTCCGCGATCAGAGGGGCGATAAAATCTCCGCGCCGGGCCTATGCACAGGCGTGCTTGCCTGGGGCGCAACGTCACGGATACGTGGGCTTGACGGGGTGCGGGGCGCAAGCGCTCTTGAGGTAATCCGTCGGTGCGAGAGGCACTCAAGAGGCTCACGGCTGCCATGGCCCGGCCGCGCAGAGTAGGCCCATCTGAGTTCCCAGTTCGCTGGACGGCAGAGACGGGTCGATCGCTTACGGGAAACTGTTTCTCGTTGGCTTGCGGCGGACCCTCTCAGAGCTCGTTCATGAAGCAGGCGCGAACAGCCGCATTTCCATACAGGGCGCCGATGGCTCACGGCCTCGCGCGGAGGCTTATTGGAAGCCCTTGGCCCGTCTGCCCATCCCCGACGCGCGGTTCTTGCGACTGCTTTTTGCGTCCTCCCCCCGCATTTACGCGGTTTTGGTGTGATACCGGTCCCATCGCCGAAAAGATGCAGAAATTCTTCTTGACACGTGCAAGCTCGGAGAGTATTTTCCGTTGCGATATTAAAAGCATCACAGAACAATCCCGTATCGACACGACTCGCCAGAGAGCCGCGTTGATACGAAATCCGGGGTAGTGTGGTTCCAAATGGAACGTAGCCAACGGGAGGTATTCGTTATGAAATTGTTTCTTCGAATCAGGCCAACAGTCGCGCTGCCTGTGATGCTCATCACTGTGCTCCTGCTTCTACAGTCCCCTCTTTTTGGACAGGCGACCACCGGAACTGTGACCGGCATTGTTACCGATTCGACCGGCGCCGTGATTCCGAATGCGGCCGTCCAGTTGACCAACGGACAGACTGGCACTTCGCGCAAGACGGTCAGCAATGGCGTTGGATATTTCGTGTTCGCATCCGTGGAGTCCAGCATCAGCTACACGGTTAGTGTTACAGTCCCGAAGTTCGGACCCTGGGAATCCCAGCCCTTCCCGCTACGTCCCGGCGATGAGATCAACATCAAGGACATCAAGCTGGTCGTGGGCTCTGAAACGCAGCAGGTCACCGTTGAGGCCGTTTCCTCGGAAGTCAGGGATCTGGACAGCGGTGAGCATGCCGATGTCATCACCTCGAAAGAGATTGAGACGCTCGCTGTCGTTGGCCGCGACGCAACGGAACTGGTGCGCATGTTGCCCGGTTTCGACATGTCTTCGGGTAGCCAGGGGGTTAATAACAAACCTGGATACAACACGGCGGTCGTCGGTTTGAGTGGCCCTACGGGCAGCTTCTCGGCCAATGGCAGCGGCACGGACGGCATCAGCGTTGTCCAGGATGGTGTGTCGCTCACCGACATTGGCAGTAACGCCGGGACGGTCCAGAACGTGAACGTCGACATGGTTGAAGAGATCAAGGTGTCGAGCGTCGACTTTGGCGCCGAGAATGCGAAGGGACCAGCCATTGTGAACGCCATCGGCAAGTCGGGGACCTCGGCCTTTCACGGCTCGGGCTATTTCTACACCCGCGACACCGATCTGAATGCGAACGACTGGTACAACAACAACCTGCAGCAGTCCAGGCCAGATGGGCGTTATTTCTATCCTGGCGGCACCATCGGCGGTCCAGTTCTCCTTCCTCACATAGACTTCAACAGAAACCGCGACAAACTGTTCTTCTTTTTGGGATACGAGTATTCCAATCAGCTCTTCTCGGGCGGGACCCTGGGCAGTTGGGTACCGACCATTGCGGAACGTTCGGGACAATTCGACCAGTCGTCGCTGAATGCCCAGCTTTGCGGCGGGCGGCCGGACGGCAAGGCCAATCCTAACGCCATTCTGCCCATGTGTCAGACGGAAAACTTCGTTCCCAACGGTAATGAGACCGTCAACAGCAATGTTCAGGGCCAAGGGAATTCGAGCGGCGTCGCGTTGATTAACTGGCTGCCGCTGCCCAATGCCGACCCGTTCACCAATGCCGCCGGCTTCAACTATGTCAAGGAAGTTCTGCAGACGCAGAACGGGTCGCAGTTCCACGCCAAGCTCGACTATCACCTGACGCAGAACGACACGCTCACACTGGGTTACTACCGGCAATCGCAGATATCGGAGGATCCCGTCAGTTACAACGGTCCGGCGAGCTCAATTCTCTATCCCGGCGCTGTGACCAACGGCGACATCTCCAACGCCCTTTTTGCCAGCTACACGCGGGTTTTCCGAGTGAATCTGACCAACGAAGCAACCGGAGCAATGTCCTATGTGACCTCTCCGGGAAACATGGGAAACCCCAAGGCCGTCGATCGCTTCGACATGAACGATTACAACTGCTCGAGTCCCACCGCCCGCGCGGCAGGGACTTGCGGCTCCAGCGGCAACGGCAATTACGACTATGTCGGGATGTACAAGAACGGCGGCGATTACTCCGTGCCGGCTCTTTCGGACTACGGTAACCTCGGATATCCGAACATGGCCATGCCCGGCGGCTTTTACGACAACCATGTGCGCATGAAGAAAGTGACTCCGGACGGTCAGGATACCGTCACCTGGGTGAAGGGAACGCACGAGATCAAGGCCGGCATCTTCGTTGAAAGAGCCGTGCTGAACGGCTTGGCGGACTATGGAGCTTATCCGCAGGGAGAGTTCACGTTCAACCCCGGAAACGCGTATTACCAATACAACCCCAACAACTCGCAAAACGGACAAGGGGGCTCAATCGGCTCCACTTCTCAATACACCAGTTGCGAGAGTTCCGATCCGGCCGGAAACGAGCGCCTCTCCGGCGCCGCCTATCTTGGAGAGTGCATGAACCCGAATGCCCTGATGTACCTGGGGTATGCGGATACCTTCACCCAGACGAACTTCTCACCGACCGTCGACATGCAGTACACGACGGTGGAAGGGTTCGTCCGCGATTCCTGGAAGGTCCGCAATCTCACCCTTACCATGGGAATGAGATTGGAACACATCGGTCCGTGGGACGATCGCCACGGCAATGGCCTGGCGACGTTCTCTTCCTCGCTCTATGCCAGCCAGTGTGGCGGAGCCGGCGCCACCGGCGAAGCGGCCCGCACCTGCACCGGTCAGCACACACCGGGCGTCACCTGGCACGGTATCAACTCCTCCGTGGCAAACACCGTTGACTCGCCGTCGCCGATTCTGCTCTCCCCGCGCTTTGGGCTTGCCTGGGACGTTCTCGGCAAGGGAAAGACAGTGCTGCGCGGCGGCTGGGGTGTGTACCGGAGCCAGGAGGAATTCGCTCCCTATGCCTATTCGGCAGCAACGGCCCAAGGTTACAAAACCAGCCTTCTTCAGGGTCAACTCAGCTTTGACCAGATTGAGGACCAGTCGCCGACCAATCCTCCCGATTTCAGCGCCTACACCATCTCTCAAACAGACAAGGTTCGGCCGGTTCACCTTGAATACAACTTCACGGTTTCCCAGGCCATGCCGTGGCGTTCGTTTCTCGAGGTCTCGTACGTTGGCAACGATGGCGACAATCTGGACAGTGGTTACAATAGCGCCTCCAACCTCAACCGCATTCCTGAGGGGGGGCTGTTCAACATCAATTTGATGGATCTGCCTGGGACGCTGGGAGCGTACCCAGGGGACATCGGCGGCCTGAACACCCCGCAGACGGACTTCTATCGTCCGTATCCGTTCTACTCCAACGTCTACCAGCTCAAGCACAACTTCTATTCGACCTATAACAGCGGGCAAGTCAGTTGGAAGAAGTCGACCGGCCGCATCACGTTTGGCGGGAACTACACCTTCTCAAAGAATCTGGCGACAGCCGCATCCTACAACAACATTCTTGCGGACCCTTTCAACCTGCGCAACGATTACAACCCCGTGCCCTTTGATCACACCCAGGTATTCAATGTGAGCTACCTGGTCGATCTCGGCGCCCATCATCATCTCGGACTCAAGCCCGTGAACGAACTCATCAACGGATGGAAAGTCTCTGGGATCTCAACGATCCAGAGCGGACCTCCGCTGCCATCCATTAATGGAGAGACCTTCAGTTTCGGCTATGGCCTCATTCAGCCGGTGCAGGTCGCATACCACCAACAGGTGGAATCCACCTCGATACCGACATGCGAAAAAACCTATGGATTCCCCAGTCCCGGATACTGCGTCACCCAACTGAATCCTGTCATATGGCTGGGAACCCCTGACCTGCTACTCATGCCGACCATCACCTGTAACCCAAGCGGGGGCCCGGCCAAGCACCAGTACATCAACGGGGCGTGCTTTGGAATTCCGATGCCCGAGACCAATGGCCAGCTTCGGCCTCCGTACCTTCGCGGTCCGGCGTACATGAATCATGACCTTTCTTTGTTGAAGGACTTCAAGATGGGAGAGCAGAGGAACCTGCAATTCAGGGCGGCGGGGTTCAACTTCCTCAACCATCCGTTGGTCTCATTCAACAACAACAACACAACCGGCGACTTGACCTTGTCTCAACAGGGCGGCACGGCTGGCAAGTCGCTGACGCAGGCGGATCTCACCGAACAAGGATTCGGCATTGCCGAAGTCAAGTACGGCAACCGGCTGGTCGAGCTGAGCGTCAAGTACCAGTTCTGACGGGTTTTCCGCCGGCGGCCTGTGCCTGCCCGGACAGGCCGTAACGAAACCGGATAGCGAGACGGTGAAGCAAGTGCGCCGCCTCGCTATTGAAAAGAGATGAGCGTGGCAGTAGGCAGGCAAGAGGAATGCAGGCCAGCAGGTTGTCGCTCACGAGTCGCTTGGAAATGGATGTTTGGGAGGGGATATGATGGCCATCGAGTGCGCAGCTTTTCGTCGCCGGCTTGCCCGGATCGTGACTTTGGTATTGATCGTCGGCTTCTTGAGCTGCGTCTCCGCCGTGGCGCAAACTCCGGTTATGGTCGGCTCGGTCCTGGGTAACTCGAACACGTCGGGCGAATTCGGCCAGATCTACAAGATTGCTGTCGCGAAGAACGGGAATGTGCTCTTTCTCGACACGCAAAACGGCGCACTTTACGAGTTGCAGCCCGGCGCAACGGCTCCCATCACGCTGTCAAACCCCGGAGATGTGCTCAGGGGAAATCAGGCTTTCTGGAACGGCGGTATGGCGCTCGATGCCAACGACACTCTCTATATTGGGGGTATTTACAACCCTCAACCCGACTTTTACCGCGTTCCCTATGACCCAACTACGGGAACCTGGCCGCTGACTGGTAGCAGCACTTGGGCAGCAGGGAACTCCGCCATTGGCGGGGATGGCGTCAACCAAATCGCGTTCGACGATAACGACGACATGATCATCACCACCGAAACCACCGGCAAGATCGAGAAGTTTTCGATCTCTGCCGATGGAAGCACGGTGGGTGCTCCGGGGACCCATGGCGCATCGGGCGTTCCCACAGTCCTGGTTTCGGGTCTGAAGGAAGAGGCCGCCAAGATGGCGGTCGACCATGCGGGAAATGTCTACTTTATCGAGGATCCCTGGATGGCGCGCACCGCGATTGCGGTGGGCCTGTGGATGATTCCCGCGGGCACAAGCGGGACCGTCGGCGAAAAAAGTCCTGTCGTACGCCTCGATCCCCCCGCGCTTAATTACAACTTTAAGGGTGTCACGGTTGATGCGGCCGGCGACCTTTATCTCTCCAGCGAGATCGACACCGGTGGTGTTACCGGCGGCGACGGTAACTTCGCCGGTGTGCTCATGGTTCCCAACGAGAGCGGGAGTCCAACGTCGGCGACCGCGTCCAGTCTCAATTGGAATCATTCTGTGATGGCGGCGCCGGTCACCGCGACTGCGCCAGTTGCCATCGATCCGCGCGGGTTCCTCTGGATTCCGACTCCGACCTCTGGCTGGGCCCCCGTGAACTCGACGGAGGGAGCACCGCCGGTTTATCCCGGTTCCATGAACTGGGTCGTCTGGGCATTGGGCAACGTCAACCTGGGTGCGTCCCCGATCGGCACCGCGGGCACCACCGGTAGTCTGTACTTCACCTTCAACAGCGATGTGACGCCCGCCAAGATTGTGTCCTCCCAGGCCGGCGCGGGATCGGATTTTACCGTCATCTCGACAAATCCGGTCATGAATCCTGGCAGCAAGACAAGCCCCGCCACGGTCGACACCACGGTGATCCCGTGCACGGCTGGCACCGCGTACACTGCCGGACAAAGCTGCCCGTATTGGATCGCTGTGAATCCAACCGTTGCAGGAACGGTATCCGGCCAGGTGCAGTTTCTCGATTCGAAAGGAAACGTGATTGCCGGCAGCACGGCATACCTTTACGGGGCCGGCCAGGGGCCGGAGGCCTCTCTGCTCGGTTCACCCGCCGCTACGCAGATCGGTTCCGCATTCACAAAGCCGGAGCAAATCGCGGTCGATAGTCTGGGCAACACCTACGTGGCGGATGCCGGCCAAGGCAAAGTGCTGCAATATGCTGCGGGCGCCACGACCGCAGTTTCCATCGGTAGCGGACTGAAGTCGCCCACCGGCGTGGCCGTGGATGGAAACGGCAACGTCTATATCGGCGATTCCGGCCAGATCCTCGAAGTTCCGTACCAGTCCGGGGCGTTGAATTCCGCGGGCCAGGTGGCGATCCAGACCGGCCTTGGCAACAACCTCAATCTGGCAGTCGATGGCGCCGGCAATGTGTATGTGGCCGACCAGGACAATGCGCAAGTGGTGAAGGTTTCCACTCCGACCACAAAATCGATGTTGTTCAGCGAGACCCTGGTCACCGCAGGTGGCGGCTTCAAGGCGCCATCGGCCGTAGCCGTCGATCCATCCGGAGATGTTTTTATTGCCGACGGCGAGAATCTGGATGAAGTGACGTTCTGGGGTGGCCAGTCAACGATCACCACCAAACTTGCCGGGCCCGTCACGGGGCTGGCCCTGGATGCTTCCGGGTCGGTGTATGTTGCGCAATCGGGGGGCCTGATCCGTATCCCGTCCGAGAGCGGCGTACTCACTTTCAATGACCGGATCGGCATAGCGGCGAGTGCCGCTGTCACGCCGGCCGGTGTAACTCTGGATCGGACCGGAAATCTGTATGTTTCCTACACAGGCACCAATGGAGTTGCCAGCGTTGCCAGCTTGGGCGTCAACGGCAATTATGCTTTCGGGACGGTAACCCCGTTGATACTGACCACCGCTGACACTCAACTTTTCAACATCGGCAATCTGCCTTTGACCATCGGAGCGACGGCCGATGACGTCTTCACCGGCACCAACGCAGCCGACTTCTCAGTGCAGCTTGCCGGCGATGCTCCGCCGTGTGATCCGTCAACACCGACCGCTGCCGGGCAATACTGCTTCTTCGGCTTCGGTGTAATGCCTAGCGTCCAGTCAGGCACGGAAAACGGCTCACTTGCCATCCAGAGCAATGCCTCGAATGCTTCGACGGTGAATTTGGCAATCACGGACAATCCGGTAGTGGACAATCGCCCGACAACCACAACAGTGATTTCACCGATCGGGACCCTGACTTATCCTGGGACCGTAACCATCACGGTGACGGTTTCCTCGACCGCTGGCACTCCGGTTGGGACGGTGAATCTTTCGGTCAGCAACAACGTCGGCAAGAGTTCCCAGTCCTTGGACGCAAACGGCGTCGCCACGTTCACCTTCTCGAACCTCCAGGGCGGATCGTACAACGTGAACGCAACCTACACTGGATACGGTACGCTCGGGACCGCTCCGGACTTCGCCGTGAGCGCTGCCAAACAAGCTACTTTCATTGTGAGCCCGGCTGTTCCAAACGCCACCGTCACCACGCCGGCCACTTATCTACTGTTCAATGGAACGAATTCCATCACCGCAACGGTGGTCTCCGCGGTGGGAGTGCCGACCGGAACCGTAGCCTTCATGAATGGATCGCAACTGGCTGATCCAGCCCAACTCCCGATCACGCTGAGTGGATTGGGAACGGCCACCTTCAACACCAGCAAATTAGCGCACGGCACATACAACCTGACCGCCGTCTATTCGGGCGATGAGAATTATGCTGCGGTAACCATCCCGATCAGCACCTTCCAGGTCATCGACCAAAGCGTCCTGATTACAGCCGCTCCCTCTTCGTTGACCGTAACTCCCGGCGTGCCCGGATCAGTTACTCTCACCTTGCAGGGGCTGGTCGGATTTGGAGGGCCCGGATATGCGGTCTCTCTGGCATGCATAACCACCACTCTGCCGCAATACTCCGAATGCAGTTTCGACAACACGTCGATCGAGATTAATCCCTCTGATTCGTCGGCCACAGTCGTCCTGACCATCAGCACCAATGTGCCCGTCAACTCCGGCAGCAGTGCCGCGGTCAAATCGGGACCGGCGCCTTGGGCTCTGGCCGGTATGTTCGGCTTCGGCCTGCTGGGCCTGGCCTTCGGCAAGAAGACCCGATTCAACGGACGGGCGCTCACGATTATCTGCCTGATGTTGTTGTTTGTCAGCGCAGCTTTCGGTGTCTCGGCCTGCAGCAATAGCGGTTATACGCACACCCCACCTTCGCCCGTGGTCACGACTCCAGCCGGATCAGCCAGCGTACAAGTCACCACGACATACCTTGGGAAGGTTAATTCGCTGCCATACACATTGCCGGTCACGGTGAACTAGGGGCCGCTCACGAATTCAAGCGGCCGTAACATGGCTTCCGGGGGGCGCGAGGCAGTCCCCCCGAGAGCAAAAAATGGACAGCCTCAATGCCCGGGTGGAACAAGGCCACTCGCGATGCTGCTCGATACGAGTTTTCAGGAGGATTGTTATGGGCACCGAGTCGATCATCTCTTTGCGCGGGTTCGCCAGAATCGCTTTTGCACTGCTGCTCTGCAGTGTTTGTTTGTGCCAGGGAGCCGGAGCCCAAACAAATTCGTCAGTGGTTGCAACCGGCCCGACCGGCGCCGTTGCGGCTCACCCGGCCACATGGGGCGATGTCTGGGAAACCGCGATCTCCACCAATGGCGATGTTGTTGTTGGCGACTTTGAGAATGGTGCCTTATATGAGTTCCCGGCCGGCGGCGGAGCGCTGATCACGCTGGCTACTGCCGGTACATGGGGCGGTGGCGGCTGGACCAATATGGGCGTGGCCATCGATCCCTGGAATAACTTATGGATTGGGGACAACTGGAACGCCGATTTGATAAGAATTCCATACGACAGTGTGAACCACACGTGGAATCTCGCGGACCCGAATGCTATCACCTACACGTATTCGAATATTGGCGTTAGCCCGAACTGGTTCCAGGCGTCGGCAATCGCAATCAGCCAGAACGCGGTCAACGGAACGGCGACCCTGGTGGTGAGCGCCGAGAATATTCCCGCTCTTTATTCCTATACCATTGACGCCAGCGGAAATTTCAGCAACGGGGCCACTGTTGTCTCCACATTGAAGGCGCGCGCCAGAAATCTGGCCATCGACCCCGTGGGCAATATCTACCTTTATGAAGATGGCGGTGTCAGCGGCATCGTCGAGGTTCCTGCCGGCACGACCGGCCTGGCCAACGATCTAGCCCTCACGCGTGTCGATCCGAACCTTTCCAATCCAACAGGCGTAGCGACCGATGTGAACGGAAACGTCTATGTGAGCGATTCCGTATCCGGCGTGTACGTTGTTCCCAACGAAAACGGAGCTCCGAATCCGGCTGACGCCGTTCTGATGGCTGCTGTTCCAGCTTACGCCAACGTCGACTTCGATCTTGTTCATGGAATCATGTACGTTCCGACGACTCCGGGTGGAAGTGGCGGCTGGAAATCTCCCGGCGGCGCGGTATACAACGATCTCGTCGCAATTCCTTTTGCGGGCCTGAGTTTTGGATCTGGCCCCACTTATACACAGGGCGCGGCGCAGACTGCCGATTTTGGTTTCACATCGAGCGAGACTCCAGCCAGTTTCGAGGTTGTGGAAGCAGGCGCCTCGACTCCGGATTTTGTCATCGCCAGCGGCGGAACCTGCAAGGCGGGTACGACGTACGCGGCGGGCAGCAGTTGCACAGTGAATGTCGCTTTGCTGTCGCACACCCTTGGTAATGTTTCAGCCACGCTCGAGATGCTGGATGCGAATGGCAATGTTCTTGCCTCGATGGCGCTGTCTGGCCTGGGACTGGTCCCAGCGGTTGTAAGCGGTCCTCCCACCGCCTTGGCGACTCATCCGGCCACATGGGGCAATGTGTGGGAAAGCGCGATCTCCAGCAATGGCGATCTCGTTGTCGGCGACTTTAAGAACGGCGCCATCTATGAGTTCCCGGCGGGCGGCGGAGCGCTGATCACGCTGGCTGCTCCCGGTACTTGGGGCGGCGGCGGCTGGACCAATTTCGGCGTGGCCATCGATCCCTGGAATAACTTATGGATTGGGGACAACTGGAGCGCCGATGTGATCAGAATTCCATATGACAATGTGAACCACACATGGAATCTCGCAGACCCGAATGCCATCACCTACACGTATTCGAATATTGGCGTTAGCCCGAACTGGTTTCAGGCCGGAGCTCTCGCATTTAGTTCGGTCGTTACGAATGGAACCACGACCATGGTGGTGAGCGCGGAGAACGTTCCCGCCCTCTACGAATACACCGTTGATTCCAAGGGGATTTTCAGCAACGGAACGGTGGTTATCAACACCCTGAAGGGCCGCGCCAAGTCGCTGGCCATTGATGTTACCGGCAACATTTATTTACTTGAAGATGGCGGCCTCACCGGGGCTCTCCGCATCCCTGCCGGTACAACTGGCCTGGCAAATGACAAGAGCCTGGCCAGGGTCGATCCAATGCTCAGCAATCCGGCAGGAGTCGCAGTCGATGCCTCGGGAAATGTCTACGTGGGCGATAGCAGTGACGGCATTTACCTGGTGCCTATTGAAAATACGATTCCAAATCCCAACGATGCGTTTCTGCTGACTGCCGTTCCGGGGGATGCCAACGTCGACTTCGATGTGAAGCATGGAATCATGTACGTTCCAACGACACCGGGTGGATCGGGCGGCTGGAACGGAATGAACGACGTTGCTGCGGTTGCTCTAGCGAATGTGAATCTCGGGTCCGGCGCAGCTGGGGCGCAAGGGACGCCGGCAAGCGTCAGTTTCGGATTTGCCGCAGGCGTGAATCCGGACAGTTTCGCAATTGAGGAAGCAGGATCCAAAACCCCGGACTTTGTTATTGCCGGCGGTGGAAGCTGCGCGACAGGAACACCCTATACGGCGCAGAGTTCATGCTCTGTCAATGTTGCTCTGAGCCCGCATGTAGCTGGCGGCGTTTCCGGCAAGCTGCTGATGCTGGATGCACAAAAGGACACTCTGGCCTCGATGACGCTGTATGGCGTTTCGCAGGGCGCGGCCATTTCCGTGAATCCTTCGCTTGAGACTGTGATCGGCGCAGGCTTGAGCACGCCAAGCGAAGTAGCAGCTGACGCCACGGGCAATACCTACGTAGCGGACGCCGGTCTTAAAGAGGTTCTGATGTATCCGGCGGGCGCAACGGCCACTACACCTGGCGTATCCGTGGGCTCAGGATTGACGGCGCCGACGGGAGTTGCGGTCGACGGCGCCGGTGACGTGTACATTGCCGACAGCGGCAATGTTTACGAGGTGCCCAATACGCCCAGCGGGCTGAATGCTGCTGGACAGATAACAGTGAAGGCTGGCCTGGGCACCAAGCTAAACCTCACGGCAGACGGCCTGGGCAATCTGTATATCGCTGATCCGGACAATGCCCGGGTGGTGAAACTCGGCAATCCTGGCGTGACCTTTGGCCCCGTGGCCCAAACCGAGACTGATCTGACCGGGTTCACCACCCCAACCGTAGTCGCCGTAGATGGAAGTGACAATCTGTACGTGGTCGACTCCTCGAAGCTCATCCAAGTGCAGCCTAACGGTACGCAGACAACTTTGCTGCCGACGCTTGGCGCTGCAACAGGGCTGGCCATCGACCCATCCGGGGCCGTGTATGCTGCCCTGAGCGGCGGGACGGTGAGAATTCCCTATGTGAACGGTGCGCTGTCGTCAAGCACCGAGACAACTGTTGCGTCGTCGGTGACCAATCCTGGCGGGCTGGCTCTCGACCAAGCTGACAATGTATACCTGTCAGATGGGACCGCCCTCAACCTGCATGTAGCAAGCATCAATGGGGCAGTCAACACGGGTTTACCGGCCCTTGGGTCTTCGAGCACGGCAATTGCCAATGTGTTCGACATAGGGAACTCTCCGCTTACCGTTACTGGCTTCAGCAGTAGTGATGCGGTGGATTTCAGCGCGACAGGCTGCGCTAGTCCGGTGGCGCCGGGAGCGTCGTGTACTGTGGACGTGACCATGGACCCCATGGGACCGGGAGTGCAAGGTCTCATCTCGAGCGTAATTACAATTTCCAGCAACGCTGCCAATTCCCCCGTGGTCGTGGACGCTTCGGGAACCGCCGCGGCACTGGCGAACAGCCAGACCACGGTGACCGTGGCCAACACTGCGACGGTTATCAGTATCCCGGTTACCGTCACGGTGACGGCAGCAACCGGTGGAGCGGGAACTCCGACAGGAAATGTGGTGATCTCTGTAGACGGCGTTGCGCAACCTGCCGCGACCCTGACGAACGGCACGGTGGTGATTACTCTTGCTGGATTCGCTGCCGGCAACCACACGTTCAGCGCGACCTACAGCGGCGACAGGGTATTTGGCGCCTCGACCGGCACGACCACTGCCGGAGTGGCGAAGGGGACCGTCGTGATGACGCTTCCTGCCCCGCCACCGTACAGCCTCTCAACAGCGGATGGCAATGAACCCTACGACTACTCGCTGGAGAGTTACTACACCAACTACGTGGTGACGGTGACCGGTGCGGGCGGTCTGCCTCCAACCGGAATGGTTAACTTCATGCAGGGATCAAGCTCGATGTGCAGCATTTCTACAACCGTCCCTGGCATTCCGCTGGGTGGCAGCGCCGCCGCACCTACGCCCGGCCAGGCGACCTTTGATCCCGGCTGTCTGCAGATTTCGGCCATCAGCAACGTACCGAACGAGATCACGCAGCAGACCATAACGTCCGTCGTCTACACCGGTGACGCGAATTACCAAGCTACATCGGGCGGCCCCATCACCTTCGAGGAGCTTCGCCAACCCAGCGTGGCACTCAGCCCCAACCCGGGGACAGTCACTGTCACGAACGGGACAGGGAGCATCACACTGAGTATCACATCGGTATTGGGATATGGAGTCAGCACAAATCCCAAGTTTCCAAGTTCGACGCCGACTCTTTCGTTGAATAACTACACGCTTCCGGTCGGGTTTGCGTGTCAGGGTTTGCCGGCTCACGCGACCTGCACATTTACCGGCGGCAATTACACCGATATGAACGGGGTACTTCATCCCGATCAGGTGATCGTCGATACCGATCCTTCAAAACCAGCCTCGATAACGGTGACTGTCAACACCAACGTGTCTGCGGGCACCACCACCAGCCAAAACTCCAAACCTGCTCCTTTCGAATTTGCAGCCATGTTTGGGTTGGGCCTTCTGGGCCTTGTCTTTGGCCGCAAGTCCGGGATCAGAGGACGTTTCCTGTTGTTGATATGCCTGGTGATCGTTAGCGGCGTGTTGATGAGCACGACTGCCTGCAGCACTAAGATCCTGGGGTCTTCTCCAGTTCTGACGACTCCGGCTGGAAGTTATAAAGTGCTCGTGACCGCGCAGCAGGTTGGCAGCATTATGGTCCTCGGAAACAACGGTACGCCCGTCACCCTGTACGGCAGCGAAAATCAGATGTCTCTGCCCTACACGCTGAACGTGACCGTGCAGTAGAGACAAGGGTTTCAACCAGGAAGAACAGAGCGGGAGCGAGAAATCGCTCCCGCTTTTGTTTGGATAGATTTCAGACGAAAACTGCGACCGCAGCTTCCTCTCAAATTCCCGCGGCAGCGTTCTTACCGAAGGCGACGCGGAATCGCGAACCGGTCGGTTCAATATGGGGGCGCGATTGCCGTCTCCTTTTGTTGCGTTTGCGAATGCCGAGAAGCGACCGCTCGTGCTGTGCAAGCCGCGATGCTCCCGAGACAAGATTTCCAGGCGAGAGACTACCGGAGATAGCCCGCGCGCAGATGGTTCTGGATTCTCTTCGCAGTGTTCCTTGTGTCCTTACAGCTTCAGGCAAAGATCGTCGTCTTTTGGGAGAGGGGCTTTCCCACCGTTGCCAGTCAGCCGGTCGATCGGGCAAGCCTCGATAGAGGCTTCCAGGGACTCGAGCCGGTACTCGCGGATGAAGCCAGTCTTGCCGTACCGCAGACGCTCTCGAATGCGGACCTACTGGTGCTGCCTTATGGCTCCGCAGTTCCGGTCGAGGCGTGGAAGAGCATTTCAGGCTATCTCCAAATGGGTGGAAATCTGCTTGTGATCGGTGGCCAGCCGCTGCGGGTGCCCGTCAGACTGGTAAACCGGCAGTTCGTTTCATGAAGCCCGCAGGAGACATATTGATAACGTACGATGTTTTGTGCATATTTGATCTGAATTGGAGCCGCGGAGGTTTGTAGATCTGCGCAGTGGCAGAAAGTTTGAGAGAATGCTGCCCAGCGGGCGGGCCGCCTTGCTGCTGGCGGGGACAGACGGGAAGCTGTTGGCGAGCTATCACCGGGGGAACCAATGAGTACGCGGTCGCACTGCCTGGAATGGCAGTCCGACCCCCTTGCTCGTCTCGCCTATTTCACGATGACCACATTCATACTCCAAGGAGCGAGTGTAAGAGTCAGTGGAAAGCTTTGAGCTCCAAGGCTGGAAGTTGTGGGCGAAGCCCAGACGTTATTCTGCGACTGGTCGTAGATGGCCTTGCTGTAGGTCTGGACGGTTACGAGCGAGGAGGTGCTTTGCGCTGACAGCGCAACCACAACCGGCTCGCTAGCGGCTTCGTTCAGGTTGAAGAGCACCAGCGCCGAGCCGCCGTTATTGGTTGCCGCGTACGCGCGCACATCCGTCGTATCGCCGGCCACGCTGGTTGAAAGCACATTCTCGCCGTTCAATGCCACGCTGCTGAAGAGCTGAAATGCCCGTGCCGTGGGCAGCAGGGTTCCAGCGGGCACAACAGGCGCGCCCTCGCATCCGTATTCGGGAGTGCCATCGGAGAAGACCATGTAACCGCCGAAGGTCTGCCATCCGTAGAGCGAACTGGAAAAGTTTCCTCCGCTCGCGTCCGAGCAGCCGCCAAAGCCAAGCCACCAGGTGGCGCGCGAGACCCCGGCATTCATCATTTCGCCCAACACCTGGCCCGCAAACAGGGCCTGGGTAATCGACGAGGTTTGCTTGCCGGGGTCGGTGTAGACCGAACCAATCTCGCCCACATAAATAGGCGTGTCGGGTTCGCCTGCCGCGGCCAGTTCGGACTTGATCGAGTTGATTGTCGTGGTCAATTCCTGGGCCGCCTGCTGCACCAGAAAGGTATCGCTTTCCTGGCCCGGCGCCTGCGGATAGAAATGATATTCGACAAAATCGTACTTCGCCTTCGAGAGCACGATTGGGTCCCACTCCGGAGTGTTACCCGGATTGACGGAGACTCCAACCTGCGTTTTCGAGTTGGCCGCTTTGATCAGCTCATAATAGCCGCTCGTCCCCACTGTAGCATTGGCGTAGGTGGTGGGATCGTTGGGAATGGCGTGCAGGTCTTCCTCCCAGCTCCCATATTGCTCATTGCCTACCGTGACATGACTCACATTGACGCCGTCAGCCAGGGCGGCGCTCACCCACGCGGCCGCTTCGGAAGGCTCGCCAGGACCGGTGCATGTCGCATTTGTGCCGTAATCAGCCGTGAGCGCCAGATCAAGCCCCCCGGGAATGATCAGATCGGCGGCAACCGTCGAGAACTCTGCATTGGCCTCTTCGGCAACCGGCGCGAGAGGAATTCCCTGGCACACGGTGTTGGATGCCCAGTGATAATCGTCAGACTCCGAGCCGCCCGGCCAGCGCATCGCCTTGATGCCGGCCGTCTTGAATGCGGGCAGAATAGCGGGGGTCGTCGGGTCGTACCAGACGGCCATGTTCATTCCCATGAGCTGGTCGGTTATGGGCGGCCCGATGCTGGATTGGTTCACCGTCACCGAAGTGAGCACGGTTACCGTGGCCGACTGCGTGATTGCCGTCCCAGTCGCGGGAGTAACGGTGAGGGTATAGATGGTGGTCGCCCTGGGGCTCACGGTAATCCCCGTGCCGCTGGTGACAGCCAGATTGCCCGGAGTAATGACGCCCGCCCCATTCGCGAAAACCGCGGTCAGCGTCGCACTTCCTCCCGCGGCGATGGTCGCCGGATTGGCCACAAAGCTGGTAATCGACGGCGGTGCGGGAGTGACGGTTACTGTGGCTGTTTGAGTAACTGCAGTCCCGCTCGTTGGAGTGACGGTGAGAGTGTAGGTAGTGGTCGTTGTGGGGCTGACGGACACGGGTGTTCCGCTGGTGACAGCTAGATTGCCCGGCGTGATAACGCCTGCGCCGTTTGCGAATACTGCCGTTAGGGTCGTTGTTCCTCCCGCGATGATGGTCGCGGGGTTGGCGACGAAACTCGTAATCGAGGGCGGTGCAGGAGCGACGGTCACCGTGACCGTTTGCGTAACCGCGGCCCCGCTGGCAGGAGTAACCGTGAGGGTATAAATAGTGGTTGTTATGGGGCTGACGGTGACCACTGATCCGCTGTTGACGGCCACATTGCCGGGGGTGATGATGCCTGTGCCGTTCGCGAATACGCCAACGAGATTCACGCTCGCACCCGCGGTGATGTTGGCTGGACTGGCCACGAAGCTGGTAATGGAAGCTACGGGAGTTGGTGTCCCGCCGCCCGACGAACCAGAACACCCGGCCAGGAATCCAAAGCCCAGGCTGAGAGCCATGGCCCACGCTGCGTAAGAAAGAATCCGATTCATCATTCTTCCTGAATGCAATGAATTTGAATAGTCGCCGTTCTCGTGATGATACGCCGGATCAGCGGCATTTGAGAGCAATTCAGAATAGTGATTTTATGAGAGTGAGATAATGGGCCAGTTTCATGGCTTCCTGTTTTGGAACGCCGCAGAGCTTCGCAGTATAGATGATTGCCGCCGCTGGTGGAAGCTGGCGGCAGAGTTGAGTCAGAGTCATTTTCCAGCGCTTATGGGTCGTTTTGAACTTCGAGCGCGGGGGTGGAAGCGAACCTCCTGAGACGATCCGTCGTAATGAACCGTGCGGGCCGACGTGCTGACAGCTTCTCCCACTCCGTGCGTGGAGTCCACCATCACAAGCGAAAACTCTCGATGCGTTTGCATGCCGGGATAGTGCCCGTGGATCGCGCCGATCGTCAGCACCTTTGCCCGGTCATTCCACTTGATGGGAATCGTCGCTGACAGACCCTTTTCGTAGTCGTAGGAAATGCCATCGTCTTCGTAGAGTTCAAGGGAAGCATTGGCTCCGGGATAGATGCGCAACTCAACCGGCGCTTCAGGATGTTGATTGCTATATTCCGATTCAGGGCCCATGGGAAGAATGGTGCCCGCGGGAACATAGAGCGGCATAATGTCGAGGGGCGTCCGACGATTGACCTCCTGGCCGCCCGCCATGCGCCTCCCCGTCCAGAAGTCGTACCACTGCTGTCCAGTTGGCAGGTACACGCGCCGCGATGTTGCTCCGGCGTCGGTGACGGGCGTGACCAGAATCGAGGGGCCGAACATGAATTCGTCGCTGATTTCCAGAGCCTTTGGATCATCCAGGAAATCGAAGGCCAGCGCGCGCATCGGGGTGTAACCCTCGGTCGTGGTCCGGTTCGCAATCGTGTAGATGTAGGGCAGGAGTCGATAGCGCAATCGGTCGTAGCGCGTGAGGATAGTCTGCGCATCTTTTCCGAAGGACCAGAGTTCATTCTGCTCATTGATCCTGACCCCGTGCACACGGAAGATGGGACAGAAAGCGCCGTACTGAAACCACCGCACAAAGACTTCCCGGTACGCCGCGGTGCTGGTGTCTCCGCCATTGAAGCCGCCGATATCCGTGGTCCAGTAAGGCAGGCCGGTCAGCGAGTAGTTCAAGCCCGCTGGAATCTCCCTCTTCAATGTCTGGAAATTTGCCGCGATGTCGCCTGACCAGGCAGCAGCCGCTTGATGCTGCTGCCCGGCGAAGGCTGAACGGGTGAGCATGAACACGCGCTTCCGATCTGTCGCGCTTCGCTGTCCTTCATAGATCGCGGCCGTGGTCATGTACGGAAACAGGTTCAGATAGCGAGAGGCATTTCCCATCGATGTGTTCGCGCCAGCGAGCATCGATCCCTGCTCCTCGCCGTAGTCGTCGGAGGGCTCTGTCGAATCGAGCCAGTACGCATCCACGCCGATGTCGAACAGGGAACTCTTCACTTGCTGCCAGTAGGTCTCGCGCCCCTTGGCGCTGAGCGCATCGTAAAGGAGTGTTCCAGCCACCCATGGCGCAACCTTGTTGATTCCTTCGCCTGTGAAGAGGCCGCTCTTCAGGAACTGATCGTAGTTTGCGCTCCCCGGCTGGAAGACCGGCCAGATGGAAACCATAATGTGTACATGCTGGTCGTGAAGCGCCTGAACCATGGCGCGCGGGTCAGGAAACTTGTCGCTGAAAACGCGGGATCCCAGCACCGTCTCCCATCCCTCATCGAGCACAATGTTGTCCAGGGGGATGTGAAGACTGCGGTACTTGGCTGCCACCCCGACAATCTCCGCCTGGCTGCGATACGCCAGTTTCGATTGCCAGTACCCATAGGCCCAGAGAGGGAAGAGCGGGACATTTCCGGTAAGCTTGCGGTACTCGCCAACAATCCTGTCGAATGCCGGACCATTGATGAAGAAATAATCGACCGCGTCGGCGACGTTGGAACTCACATTCAGCACCGGCTGAAAGCGGTTGTTCCAGCGCGTGATCGATGCGTTGTTCCAAAAGACTCCATATCCCCTGGAAGACAGGAAGAAGGGGATTGAAATGTTGGTGTTGTCCTGCGATAGCTCCATTTCAAGGTTGCGCTGGTTCAGAATTCCATTCTGGTGCTGGCCCAGGCCGTACAGCCTCTCCTCTTGCGCAAGAGCGAACCACACCGACGCGCGATTCGTCGCTTCCCCATCCGTCACCACGGGCCTGATTTGCCGGGGCTGCGGGAAATCGGACTCTTTCAGCAGTTCGTTGCCGCGAGCATCTTCAAAACGCACAGCGCCGGTGTCTCGCGCAACTTCGACCGTCAGATCCGCCATGCGAACAACCACGGTTTTGGAGCTATCCTGAACCGTGAACGCAGTCGCTTGGCAGGGCGCGGCCGACAGAAAAGGACTGGCAAGATTTGGAATCTGTTGTGCCGGCGAAAAGGTAATGCGCGCAACGTTCTGTTCGCAGGGTTGAATGCGCAGAAGGCCATCGATCAGGCGAATGTTGACCGCGTCTGCATTCTTCTGCACGTCAACAACGGAGACTATCGGACTGGGGTGATTCTGCGCAAGCGCGCAAGAAGCAAACATCGACGCCAACAGGAGTAGGGAACCCGATAATCGCATGGCCCGCTTTCTCTTCCTCTTACAAGAACAGATAACTTTAAGCGTCACCAAGTTCTTCCAAATGGCTCAACGATAATTACCCGTCCCGATCACTGTCAATTCTCACGGAAGGTAGAGTGGCAACTGTCATCGGAGCGAAGCGTGTCAGTCATTGAACGGATTCACCGGAGATCCACTTTGTGATAAAGACGTATGTTCTTGAGGAACAGCCGCAACATCCTCTTGCGGTCTATATATGTGGGACCATCGTGCCATAACTGCGGAAGATCTTGGCCCCGCAGGCCGAGCCCGTCTCCGGACCGAGTTTTCCGGGGGCCTGTTCAAGGCGTATCCTCGTGCTCAAACGTTTCTTTGCGAGCGATACAGCGCCCTGGGCCAAGACGGCCGTTCGTCGCGCGTCTGTTTCTAGAAAAGGACACCGGATGCATCCGCGCCATTTTTTCGCCGTTGTGGTTTTTGCGAGCCTCTTCAATGCAGCGTACGGTCAAGGCGGTCAAGGGCAATCGTCACCGGGCGCCAGCCCTGCAACACCGGTTTCGACAGCGGAGATTCCGGTACTGCGGACGAACACGAACCTGGTGCTGCTGGATGTGGTTGTCACCGAGCGCGGCAACGCTGTTCACGGCTTGGAACAACAACAGTTTCACATCTTCGAGAACGGGCGCGAACAGGCCATTACCTCATTTGACGAACACCGATCGACAGCGGGGCCGGCCGTTGCGGTCAAGCCGCTGGCGCTGCCACCGCACGTGTATAGCAACGTCCCGGAGTACGCCGAGACCAGTGCATTGAACGTGCTGCTGCTGGATGGGTTGAACACCCCGGCGAGCGACCAATTGCAAATGCGACGCCAGATGATCCAGTACCTGGGCAAGATTGCGCCGGGAACTTCACTGGCGATATTTACGCTTGCGACACGGCTGCGGCTGGTGCAGGGATTCACGACCAACGTTCCCGAGCTTGTGAAAGCCCTACAAAGCTCGAAGGCAGGGCCTCAGCAATCCATTGTGCTCGACGCGCAGAGCGACAAGATCCTGGACACGATGAACCTCGATATAGGCGCTACGCCCTGGATATCCCCGGATGCGTTGCCTGCGATGCTTCAGTTCCAGGCGGATTTGACCGCGTTTCAGGTTGACCAGCGAGTACAGATGACGATCGAGGCGATGGAGCAGTTGGCGCGCTATCTGAGCGCGATACCGGGGCGCAAAAACCTGATCTGGTTCTCGGGGTCGTTTCCGCTTGCGCTGGAGCCGGACGACTCGCTGCGCAGCCCGTTCCAGGCGATGCGGAATTACACCGAGCAGATGAAACAGGCGAGCGAGTTACTTGCGCAAGCGCGGGTGGCCGTTTATCCGGTGGATGCGCGGGGCCTGATGACCATCGCTTCGTCCGACGCGTCTTACTCCCCGGCCGCGACTCCTATCGGCAGCGGAGTGAGGACGCAGGGGGTGAAGAATACGGTGGCGGGACAGCCTTCGAGCGTGGCGAAGGACAACAAGAGTTTCCTGCGGGAACTGGAGGCGTCGCAAGCCGCGATGCTGCAGATGGCCGAAGAGACCGGAGGGCAGGCATACATCAACACGAATGGGCTGAAGGAAGCCGTGGCGCACGCGGTGGAGAACGGTTCAAGCTATTACACGATCGGCTACGTTCCGGCGGCGAAGGAGTTCAACGGGCAGTTCTGCAAGGTTCAACTGCGGCTGGACAAAGGCAACTATCAGTTGGCCTATCGGCAGGGGTACTACGCCGACCCGCCGGACAAGCCCTCCGCTACTTTGCCCGGTACGGTCAACCCGATGACGGCCGCGACCTTGCACGGCGCGCCGCCGGCTACGCAGATTCTCTTTAAAGCTCGGGTGCTGCCGACCACCGACCCGCTGCTCGAGGGCACCGACGTGCCGGATACACCTGGAGAAATGGCCACAACTCTGAAAAGACCGGTCCATCGCTACGCGGTGGACCTGATTGTGGTGGCGCGCGATCTGTTGTTCGACCCAATGACGGATGGCGTGCGCCGGGCCCAAGTGGAGTTGGCGTTGATGGCGTATGACGCCGAGGGCAACAGAGTGAATTACCTGGACCGCAGGTACGCTATCACCCTGAAACCCGAGCAATACGCGCAGACCGTTGCCAATGGCGTTCGCCTGCGGGTGGCGCTCGATCTGCCCGCGGGGCTGGTCTCGTTGCGCATAGCGGTGCACGACATGGGTACCGGTCGAACCGGGTCGCTGGAAGTTCCGCTGGCGATTGCGGGCAAGTAGAGCAAGAACCCCGGGGTGCAACCGGTGAAGGAAGGATTCCTGGGCCGGCCGGATGGACGTGCTGTGGGCTCGTGGATGCGCACCTTGACCGGGGCAGATCCGGCGTGCGCAGCCTTCGGGATACACCGTCCCAGGTTTTGCCGCTGTGGTTATTGTTATCCGCGACCTTCATCCTCGGGAGCCTGTTTTCTTGAGCTCCATTTCAGGCTCCCTCGTTCAATTCGCCATTTCTGGTCTGTTCAAAATACGCTGCGCGAGCTGCCAGACGTCACAGAGTGACCAACTCATACTGATCGTTGCCCATGTGCAAGGTTCTCATGTACTCAATCTGGTGTAGCCCTCCCCTGGATTCGATGCGTTGCATCAGATCGTGCCGTTGATTGTCAGGCTGTGCATACACCAAATCGACCGAAGCTTTGTCGATGGCCAGGATGTCTGTTGAACCGAGGATGCCAATGTCGTTGCAGGTGGGCTTTACCCCATGCGCATCACAGTCGCAATCCACCGAGATATTCTTGAGAACATTGATATAGGTGATATGTGGACCGAAGTGATCGGTAATCGCCTTGCCCGCCTCTACCATGCGCTCCAGAAAGAGTGACCCTGTGGGTAATCCTTCGCCGTGGATTTGACGCTTGCCGACCAGTCCGGACGAGCAGCCGATCGCGATGTTCTTGAGCGATCCGCCAAAACCGCCCATCGCATGGCCTTTGAAGTGGGTGTAGACAAGAAGGGAATCGTAGCTAAGAAGATTCTTGCCTACCGCGATCTCTGTGAGATGCCAGCCGGGGGTATAAGCGGGCTGCCGAGGCATAAAACCCTGGGCATCAAAAAACTCCCGCATGCCTTTTACCGGCAGGGTAGCATCGCCCTCGGCGTCCATGATGTCCACGGGGCAGAAGTCGAACCCATTTGTCTTCAGTGTTTCGCGATGCGTCTCTGTCTTTTGCCGCGGGCTGGGATAGAGCACATTGCATTCGACGATGGTGCTGTTCGGAATACGCGCCTGCAGGCCTTTGATGAGTTCGATTGGCAACAGGTTCGGCCCATGTGGTTCACCGCTGTGCAATTTGATGGCGACTTTCCCGGTGACGCCGCTATTGATTCGCGAGTAGATCTTCAGCAGGCTGCTCACGCTGATGTCCGTGCTGAAGAAGACCTTCGACTTGTCCTGCTGCCCGGCAGCAACCACGTTATCGGCGGCCTGCAAATCGCCTGCTGCTGCAGCACCCAGGGCAAGGGTGCTGCTTTTCAGGAACGTGCGACGTAACATCTTGCCTTCCATGTCATTCTGTCTTTCTCCCCTAGGTCTGTGACCGGATGAAGAAGTTTCATTGAGTTCATGCTTTCCCAGGTCTCAAAATCGAGACCTGGGGCACCCATCAGTGGTACAAAATCAAGCGGTCAGAGACCTAGCAAGGGGCGCTCAAAAAGGCGATTGAGTTCTCAACGGCCGGTCAGTTTCTCAAGTTGCTCCGGATATCGATTGCCCTGTGCCGTGATTGTCGAAGCCGCACTGTCGATCTCCTTGAGATCATCGGAGGTGAGATCAACCGTCACAGCTCCAATATTCTCCTCGAGCCGCGGCAACTTGGTCGTGCCCGGAATGGGAACAATCCATGGTTTCTGTGCGAGCAGCCAGGCAAGCGCGATCTGGGCAGGAGTGGCATTCTTCTTCTTTGCGATAGTGCCGAGCAAATCGACGAAAGCGAGATTCGCCTTGCGCGCCTCCGGCGTAAAGCGAGGCAGCGTGTTGCGGAAATCGCCCTTGCCCAGTTCGGTGTTTTCGTCCATCTTGCCGGTGAGGAATCCCTTCCCGAGAGGGCTATACGGAACCAGGCCGATGCCCAACTCTTCGAGGGTGGGAATTACTTCCTCTTCAGGCTTCCTCCACCACAGCGAGTATTCGCTTTGCAGCGCCGTCACAGGCTGTACGGCGTGGGCGCGGCGAATGGTCTTCACTCCAGCCTCGGAAAGGCCGAAGTGCTTCACCTTGCCTGTCTGAATCAGATCCTTGACGGCTCCCGCTACATCCTCAATCGGCACGTCGGGATCAACCCGGTGCTGATAGAGCAGATCGATCGCATCGGTCTGAAGGCGCTTGAGCGAGCCTTCAACGGCTTCCTTGATGTGCTCAGGCCGGCTGTTCAAACCCTGCCAGCCGGGGCTGCCGTCGGGGTTCAGATTGAAGCCGAACTTGGTGGCAATCACCACTTTGTCACGGATCGGCGAAAGTGCCTTTCCGACAAGTACTTCATTCGTGAACGGGCCATAGACCTCGGCCGTGTCAAAGAACGTGATTCCCATGTCTACAGCCTTGTGCATGAGGCCGATCATTTCGTTCTCGTCGTGAACCACGCCATACGAGAAGCTCATGCCCATGCAGCCGAGGCCGAGAGTCGATACTTCCAGGTTGCTTTTTCCCAATTTGCGCTTTTGCATTCTTTTCCCTCGCGATTGTTTAGGGCCGCGCCACTTCATAGCGAATCCAGAGCGTGTCGTTTGGACGCCGCTCTACAGACTTGAGCTTGAGTGGAACCGCTGTGTTCCTGTTGAGACTAACGCCATCAAAAATGGCTGGGATACCGTGACGCCCATCGACGCCGGGAACGAGAAGAATGCTGATTTCGTCGACTAGGCCGGCTTCAAGAAAGGCGCCGTTGATGTGGCCGCCGCCTTCGAGCAGCAGCGTCCGACTTCCAAAGTGTTTTCCGAGCAGATTTACAGCTTCAGCAAGATTGACAGAGGACTTGCCGGAGACGATGTAGGAGATTCCGGCTTTCCGGAGCATCGTGAGGTAGTCCTCTGGGGCCTGCTCACTCACAACACAGATAAGGTGGTCCCCGTCGATATCGTTGGCCAGCCATTGTAGTTTGCCGGTCGTATCGACGGAAATGGCGTAGGATTCGGACTGGCGCGCGACGTAAACAGGCTGAGGCCCAGCCGGCGCATTCGATGCGGAGACAAAGGGGGCCTTCTCCGCGAAGTGCTGCTGCATGGTCGTGCGACCGCAAATCCATGCGTCGCCCTTCAATTCACTACCGGTGGCTTCGTATTCCCCCTCACCCGTAACCGCCCTGAGAGCGGCGCCGTCGATCTTTCCGTCGACCGAGGCGAGCATGTGACAAATGATGTGAGGCTTCTTTTCCATGCGTTCCCCTACGCGGTGATGTTGCCGTGGATCACCGGAATAGACTTTCGCGCTGCACCTGGGATCTGCCGCAGCCTTTTCGGCGAATGTCTGAAATGCGAGATGCAACGAACCAGGCTTCTGCGACCGACCACGGTCTTGCTCTGGTATCTTCCACTCCCAAGACTAAGGAAATCTCCGGTGCGAGCGGTATCCCGATCCTTCCAATTTATTGCCTATTTCTGTCGCTCGATAGACTTTCTGCACACGCTGCGCCGATTCCACGGTACGCCGAGCCTGAAAGGTGCGGTGCGGGGATCGCATGACAAAAAACAAGGTCCACCACGGGAAAGCAACCGTTGCCGGCTATGACAATGCAGGCTGAACTTGCCCATTCGAATCCGTCTTCTGAAAAATGGTCCCCTTGGGCACAGAATCGCCAAAGGGCGCTCCATTGACCAGAAAGATGTCCTGGCGGCCTTCGTTGTTGTAGCGGAACAGAGCGACGCCGGACCCCATGGTCTCGAGGATGTATTTCCGGGAACTGCGCGGGGCCTGATGCAGAAAACTCACGCCCACCTGCGCGGACACATCGACGAAGCGGGCCGGCACAATATCGGAGGAGGCCATTCCCGCCTGCGCGGAAGTGCGCGCCGACGCCGCAATCAGCAGAGACGCTGCGGCCGCCAGGGAAAACCACTTCCATCCATCGTTTCGCAGCAACATGCTACTGCTTCTCCCCTTTGCAGGTTGCGCATAATTCGCCGACCACACCTTTGCCTTGTTCCACGGTGAAAATGCGATCTACAGACGGGAGTTTGACTTTTTCCACGGTTCCGCCGGGCCAGTGAATCTCCACAGCGTCGATGAGGGTGGTATCGCCCAGGCCGAAGTGGACCCGCATATCGTTGGACGAGAGATAGCTGCCGCCGCTGAGAACATCCCCGCGCTGACGCATCCCGCTGGCTGTGAGGTAGACCGTAGCGCCAACCGCATCGCGCGGAGCCTTGGGACCTCCGATGAGTTTCAATTCCACCCAGTGATGATGGTCGGGGCTCACGTTGCGAAGAAGGATGGGAGCACCGTCGAGGTTGTTGATCACCACATCGATTTTGCCGTCGTTGAACAGGTCGCCGAATGCGGCTCCCCGGCCGACTCCGACGGCTGCCAACCCGGTCCCCTCGACGGCCGGAACCAGTTCGAATTTTCCGTTTCCCCGGTTGTGGAAAAGCAGAGAACGCTGCGCATAGCTCATTCCCCAATCCGGATGTTCATCCACTTTCGGATACACATGCCCATTGACGAATAGCAGGTCCTTCCATCCGTCGTTGTCGTAGTCGAGAAAACCATCGCCAAATCCGACAAACGGCACAGTAGGCACCGCCACCTCGACGCGATAACTGACGTCGGTGAAGTTTCCGGTGCCGTCATTGTTGAAGACCAGATCATAATCGTCGGAAAAATCCGTAATCGCCAAATCGAGATGGCCATTGTTCTCATAGTCGCCGGCGGCGATTCCCATATTCGAAACCTCGCGGCCATCCGCGTTCAGCGCCAGGCCGCTCAGATAGCTCTGATCGTCGAATGTGCCATCCCCTTTGTTGATGTACAAATAGTTCGGCGTGGAATCGTTGGCCACAACCAGGTCCGGTTTGCCGTCCCCATTGACATCGACAAACAGCGCGCCAAGGCCATAGAATCCATAGGGATCACTGACCCCGGCCTTCTCGCTCACATCAGTGAATGTGCCGTCGCCATTGTTATGGAACAGATGGTCGTGCGCTCCCTGAAGTCCGCGCGGGCCGCACATTACGTCTACCCCGCGATATTGGCAGAGAGAGCTCTTGACCGTCTTCGATCCTGCAACGGGCGGATTCTGGAAGTCATAGCGGATATAGCCGGCCACAAAGAGGTCGAGCCGGCCATCCCCGTCGTAGTCTCCGAAGGTAACGCCCGTGTGATCGATGACCACGTCCGCGGAGCCGGAGTCGAGCGCGACGCCGGCCTTTTCCGCTACGTCTGTGAATGTCCCATCGTGGTTATTGTGGTAAAGACGGTTCTTCCCAAGATTGGAGACGTAGAGATCGGGCCAGCCGTCGTTGTCAAAGTCGCCTACCGCGCAGCCGAGTCCCCACCGGTCATTGACGACTCCCGCCTTTTCCGCCACCTCGGTGAATGTTCCATCGTGATTGTTGTGGAAGAGCGCGGCGTGGGGTGAAACCGTTTTCCCGCTCAAGGCGTCGAAGGTCGATCCATTCACGAGGTAGATGTCGAGCCAGCCGTCGTTGTCGTAGTCCAGAAGGCAGACGCCAGACCCCTTGGCCTCAATGACGATCTTCTTGGCGACCGAGCCTGTCGTATTGTGCCACCGCGTCAGGCCGGCCTTTTCGGCGGTGTCAAGAAAAACGACCGGACCTGTTTTAACAAAGCCGCCCGCGGTGATCGGACGATGCTGGGTGTCGAACTCTGCTTTCTGAGCGCCGCCGGTCGCCATTCCCCCCTGCTGCTGGGAGCCTTCCTGAGCAGACATGCGCGCGTCGGCCGAGGAGATCTGCGCGCCCAGGGGAGAAATGCCCGCCATGCTGAAGAGCAGCAAAGCGCCGATCACGCACGCTACGCTCTCAGGCGCGCACCCCAGTGCACAGAACATCTGCCTTCTGATCCGCGCGCAAAGTCCGTCCGTCCAGAGTCTCACTATTCCCCCTCTTCACCCGGTCCGTCCGGACGGAAGAAATTGATTCCTGAAGACCGCAACCAAAATATCATATGCGGCGTTTCTCGCGGACTCAGCCGATTCGAACCGGACGCAGCCAGCGGGGGAGCGAGCCGGGCAAATGCCGCCACGGAATCTCTCTGAGAGCCCTGAAGCCTTGCGCGGAAAACTGCGACGGCGATTGCTACTCTTGCGGTAGAACCGTGAGCGCATGGCCATGATTCATCTGTATCTGCTGCTCGCGGAGGCTCTTTGCAAGCGCAAACTCCCGTTCGGATTCCTGCTGCCGGCCTTGCCGGGTTAGCACCTCAAACAGCAAAGCATCCGAATGGACCAAATCTGTTTTTTCAGCTTGCGCGAAAAAGGTCACGGCATCCGAATACCGATGCGCGCTGAATGACGCCGGTCCCTGCTCGTAGCTGGGTGCAGTCTGTCCCCACGCCGTGAAAACCACAGCACAAAGCAGAACACCGAGGCCACGAAGCCGTCTCATATGTTCGACAGTAAAACCAATTAATCCCGAATCTGCCGTTGACCTGCTCGGTGTTCAGCTGTTCCAAATGGGGCGTTGTTGCACGGATAAGGATCAAGAGAGGCAAGTTGGAGAGTGTGCGAAGTTGTGCGACCGGTTCTCCGTTGTGCCTCGAAGAGTAATCGAGCAAAACGATGATCGGGCTGCGCAGGTGGCACAGCAATTCACGCAAGAACAGGCAGACTTCATCCTGGCCAGTGTTGTCATGGAAGAGCATGCAGTAGAGGCCAAGACGATGCCGTCTGGGGCTTACGGAAACTCAAGAAGCGACGGAGATATTGCCCCGTCGGCCCTAGCGATGACGATCGAGAGGAGTTTGTCCCAGAGGAGCCCAGGTTCTGACCAAGTTGGGAATGAGCGGGAAGTCTGATTCATCGCCGTTGAGGCGCTAAGCTGTTCGCGCCGGAAGGAGTTCAGGCGGGGCTCAGGCCACAGTGCAAGCTGTATCATTTGGATACAATCGCCTGGACTGAGAACCCTATCGCGGATGGTGCTGATGAAGATGACGGAACGCTTTCGCTTGTATTTGAGTCTTTCACTGGGTTTCTGCGCGTTGGCAGGGGCGCTGAATGCGCAGCAAGGCCAGGCTCCCGCAGCGACCGCGTCCGACCGGCCCGAGTCCGCCCAAGCTTCAACGCCGACCGGGGCTACCCCCGTTCAACAAGAGGGAACGCAGTCCTTCACGGTTCAGCCGGGAACACAGGAGGACGACGAATCGACGGTGGTGATTCATACCACCACGCGACGTGTGGTGGTGGATGTGGTGGTGACGGGAGCGGATGGGAAGCCCGTCCCGGGTCTGACGCAACAGGATTTCACGGTGCTTGAGGACCGGAAGCCGCAGTTGGTGCACGCCTTTGAGTTTCACTCCCCACAGGAAGACCGCAGCCAGTTGCCGCCCGCCCCAACCGAGTTGCCAAGCCATACGTTCATCAACCTGGAACCGACAGCTGCCAGCGGTCCGCCGGTGGTGGTGCTGCTCGATTCCCTGAATACGACGATAACGGATCAGGCATACGCCCACGAACAGATCGTACGTTTTCTGGAACGCAAGCCGGCTTCAATGGAGGTGGCGATTTTTGCGCTGGGCGATCGATTGAGTTTGATCCAGGGATTTACAACGGATACGGGCAGGCTGTTGGCCGTGATGCGCTCGAAGGAGGCGGGTTTGCACCTGACTGCCGCGAGCGAGCGGCTTCTAAAAGCTCAAACCACGCTGGATGCTTTTCTGCAGATCGGGAGTTTTCTTGCGGCCATCGACGGTCGGAAGAACCTGCTGTGGTTTTCAGAATCCTTCGATATGCTGGTTTTGCCCAAAGCGCAGGATGTTGACCAGGGAGCGCTTGTGGTCGGGTATCAGACAGGGAGCCCAAGCCCGGTGGCGGGACCTGTGGTGACCACGGCGAACATGATTCCTGCCGGACCCGCGGCGGCCGGCTCCGAGGCCACAGCGTCCGGATTCAGCAACGGCATCGGCGACATGACGGTGCTGCGGGAAGAGATGCGCAAGGTAGCTACGGCGCTGGCGGTAAGCCAGACGGCGGTATATCCGATCGATGTGTCGGGATTGCAGGTCGATCCAGGGTTTTCAGCGGCGGCGGGTGGTGCTTCACCGTTGACGGCGAATCCACGCGGGGTGATTGGTACGCCTGGGATGCCGAGCGCGCCGGGCGGTGCTCCTGCAGCCGTGCAAAGCCACAACGACTTCATGCAATCACTCAACGGCAGACACGCCTCCATGGAGGAGATCGCCGCGGCGACGGGCGGACATGCATTTGTGAATACCAATGGAATTGCAGCATCAGCCACACAAGCGGTCAACGACGGCGCAGCCTACTACACGCTTGTCTATGCCCCCTCCAATCTGAACTTTGATGGCGGGCTGCGTTCGATTCACGTGGCTCTGGATCATCCTGAATACAAACTCGCATATCGCAGCGCGTATTACGCGACGGATGCGGCAAGCGTGGGTTCCGGCGCGGTTGAGAGCGACAGCCTTGCGGCGGCCATGTTGCATGGAGCACCCGAAGCTCAGGGGCTGCTGTTCAAAGCGCAGATTGATCCGGACGGTGCGCCGATTATTGCCGCCCCTGAATCGCCGCTGGCGGTCAAGGCGGCCGCCAATGGGAGCAAGAAGACGAAGAAGCCGGGTCACCTGTCGGGTATGGTCCAGTCGTACGACATACGCCTGGCGATTCTGGCCCAGCAACTCCAACTGACGGCAATGCAGGATGGGCGCCGCCATGCGTCGCTGGAGATAGCCGTCTATGCATATGCGGCCGATGGGCAAAAACTGGGTGGCACCCGGCAGAATCTGGATGCCGCCATGCCGCCATTGGTATACGAACAGGCGCTGAAGAACGGTATGTTCCACAACCTGCGCGTGGAGTTGCCGGTGGAGGCCGCCAGCCTGCGGCTTGCGATTCTGGACCCCGGGAATCACCATACAGGATCGTTGGAAGTGTCCTTGCCGCTGCCGCCCTCGCAGCAGGCCGAAGCTGCTTCGGATGTAACTGCGCCGGAACGGTAGAGAATGGGTGGATTCGTCGGGTGCCCTGGCGCTTCCCGGACGACTGTACCGGGACATCGTTACTCTGGCTCCGCTCTGATGACTATGGGTGACCGGAAAGAAGAATGTCCGTTACCGTATAGGGGGGAACGGTGACGGCGAACTCGTTGCCGGAAGCCGTAAAGGCGGACTGTGTCACCTGGGCTCCGGTTGCGTATTGATCGGCCCCATAGTCGAAGCGCTTGCCGGCAGAACCGATGCTTCCATTCTTGAACGTTACTTTGATGGTGGCCGCATTCTTGGGATCCCTGTTGACCAGCATCAGCCCGAGATAGCCATCGCGGCGGCGGGTGGCGTGAACGCTCACCAGCGAGGAGTTGGAATTTGCATCCAATAAAACGTCGCCCGGGGCATGCGCCAGGATGTGCAGCATCTGTAGACCATAGTAGACGGGGCCCATCTTCTTGCGGTCTTCCGACAACATGGAATCGCCATACATCTCGTTCCAGGCGATGTTCACTGAGCCGGATTCGATCAGCGTAGCGTAGGCATCAGCCACCCAAAGTGCCTTGACCACAGGACGCTCCACCTTCGTCCAGGTGGCAATCCCTGCTGGCGCAAAAGCTAACTTGGGGAAATGCTCCTTGGGGCAATATTTCCTGTAGTTATCAAGCACAGGATCGAGGACGGCGGCAAAGGAGGCATTCGTATTGGTCAGCAGACTGGACTCATCCAAGGTTTTCCAATCGGGTGGAAGCAACGGCTGCAATGTCCAATCGAGGGTGATGAAGTCCAGGCTTGAGCAAGCATTCTGCAAGATATTTCTGTTCCATCCTGGCGTCGACTTTTCTCCATCCGGAGGGGTGGTGAGCGCGGCGCCAATCTGAATGGTTGAATCAACCGACTTCATGGCTTTGGCGAACGCTTTCAGATTTTCGGCATAAGAGGAAGGAGAGAGTCTCGGGTCGTTCTTCAGCTTCGCAAAATCCTTGGGGCCGGTGGGCGCAGCGGCATGCAGATCGGGATTGCCCACGTGGTCGCTGCCGTAATAGCCGTTGTTATAAACCTGGTCGCCGACTTGCCACAGTTTGAATCCGAAGGGCTTGGGATGCTGGATGCGGAGGAAGTTCAGACCGTCGTCGCTGGCCAGAGGGGCTTGGCCGCGCAGGGTGCCCCAATAGCCGACCGTATTCCAGTCTTCGCCGGTGGAGTCTTTGCCGAGTGCGCGTGTGTCGGAGGCATCGCCGTTGGCATAGGCCACCCACGCAGCGGCTTCGGCCGGTTCACCACCACCCGTGCCATCAAAATTTGCACCGTAATTAACAACAATTACGGCTTGTCCCAGTTTCCCGGCAAGTTGCGCAAGGTTGCCGAAGTTGCTTTCCGGCGTGAAGTATCCGGCTTCCGCGCCTTTATACCGGGTGGTTGTCCTTGTTGACCAATGATAGAGGTCGGCCACGCCATGGTTACCCGGGAAGCGCAGGACAGTCACGCCAGCCGCGCGCAGGTAGGGCAGGCCGGCGGGATTAAAGACGTTTCCATCGAAGGTGGAGGCGGGCAGTCCCAGGGAAGTGTCGGTCAGCACGTTCACCGCTTTGCCCAGATCGATGGAAACATTGGCGCGGCCTTGACCCAGGGCCGAGCAGCTCAGCAACAGGAAAAGAAAGCAAGACTGCGTGAAAATGTTCCAGGCGTGCGGCGCGCGCCGCGCGGGGCACTGTGTTTTCCGGTTGCCGATCAGCATCTGTCTCACCCTTTCAAGAACCCAACGGAGTGTGCCGCCAAGGCCAACCGGAACAGCATACCAAAGCCGGCATAGACCGTGCATTTCATGTAGTATAACGATTTATCAGGGCATTTCTACACAACGCGGAGGTCGAGTTTTGTTCGGCCACCGGGTCAGGGCAGAGAGGTTTCCGAGGTGCAGGGCCCAAGCTTTCCCCACGCATAATGGAGGGACCGCATGCCCCAAACGATAACAAAAGGATGCGGGCAATATGACTTCGCCGTTTTCGAATGACCATAACAGTATGAAAACCGTACTTCCTAAAAGGGCTTGCGGAGCTTTCCTCGCCCTGGCGTTTGCCGCCGTTTCAGTCTGGTGCCAGAAGACGGCCAATGTGCAGGTGAACCTTAAAACAGAACAGTCCGTGGTGCCCGCAGCGGGCTATGGCGTTGGCATGAGCGTCTATGACAACAACTTCACCTCGCCGGGTTTGCCGGATAAGTTGAAGGCCGCCGGCGTGACAATTTTGCGATTTCCCGGAGGTTCCTACTCGGACGCCTACCATTGGAAGACGCACACGGCCACGGCGGGCGTTTCGCTTTACATCAACCCCAACGACACCTTCGATCGCTTCATGAATGTGAACGTGCTGCCGGCGGGCGCACAGGCGATCATCACCGTGAACTACGGCACCAATGCGGCTGGCACCGGGGGCGGCGATCCGGCTGAGGCCGCCGATTGGGTTTACTACGCCAACCGGGAAAAGGGATGGAACATCCGCTACTGGGAGATTGGCAACGAGGTTGGGGGCAATGGCTATTTTGGAGAGGGGTGGGAGGAGGATCTGCACGCACCCAAAGACAGCCATCGAAAGGGTAACCCGGCGCTGTCGCAGGCTGCTTATGGGAAGAATGCGCTGGAGTTCATTCGCGCCATGAAGGCGGTGGACCCTTCGATCAAGATTGGCGTCAGTGTTGACATGCCCGACTTCAACCCCGGAACCGGCAACGAAGCCCTGTTCAAGGAGGTGAAGGACAAGATCGATTTTGTGATCGTCCACTGGTATCCGAAGACCAGTTCCACCGACCTGACAGTCACGGAGGACATCAAGCCGCAGGTTGCGGCGCTGCGCGACGAGATCGCGCGGTTTGCCGGCGCGGGTCAAAGGAACATCCCCATTGCCGTGACGGAGACGAACGGCGGAGGCAGCGGCGCCGGACGGTCAATTTTTGCGACCGACACATTTCTGACCTGGTTTGAAGCGGGAGCCTTTAACGTTGAGTGGCAGGAGATGCACAACGGCTTTCTTTCCGATGTGAAGGAGGTCCCGCTCGATACTCCCGCCGAAGCCTACTTCGGAATGCAAATGGCATCCATTGCGGCCCGCCCAGGAGATGTGCTGGTGGGTGCCCAGTCGAGCTCGCCGATGCTCTCGGCACATGCAATCAAGCGCAAAGACGGAGGGGTGGGGATTGTGCTCATCAACAAGCATCCGAACCAGCCCTATCTGGTGAATGTGACGATTCCGGATGCGCCCCTTGCCGCAACCGGCACGCGTTACGACTTTGGCCGCGCCAACTTCAGCATGAACAGCTCATGGCCGGCCTCCGGCCCGGTGGAGAGCAAGCTTGAGGGTGTGGGGAATCATTTCGCGGTGACGGTCCCCGCCGCGTCAGAGAGCGTGGTGCTGATTCCCGGGAAATAGAGGCGCTGGAAGCTCGTCAACCCAGTGCTCAAAACTGAATCGCAGGCCCCGGCGGGAATTGACAGAGGTGCAGGGTAGTCTCTGCCCTCTGCGTCGTAGAACTCCTTCAGCCTTTTTCTCAGACGGTGAGACTCGATCCGCACAATGGCGTTTTCCCCGGCGTCGAAGGCAGTTTTGAACCGTCCAAAGACCTCGATTGCAATGTCGTACTCGTGGAACTGATCGATCTCCCTTTGAAAATACTTATTTCCGAGGTAGCGCACCAGCCGCGCCATCCTGGGTGGTGGCGCCATCGCTTCCGCAGCCACATCGAGTTCGTCGCGTTCCTCCCAGCGAGAAACCAGGGCGCAGTTTTTCCGGCATGGTCCGCTTCCCATAGCAGCCACGATTTCTCTAGAGGATGACGATAGCGATGGCCGCGACGCCATTGCAACGTGGCAACCACGGCGATGGGGGTAAGCTTACTATCTGCAATGGAGTAAACAATGTACGGGCTTGTACATTGTTCATTGAACATGGCGGAACAAGTCCGTACAAGATTAACGTTTCGCATCGTCCCCGGCCGACCTTAGAGTTTTTACAGTCAGCAGAGTCAGTCGATTTGCAGATGCAAGGCCGGACGGCCAGGCGCCGGGTGGCCGAGCGTGGTGCGTGCGGATCGGACGAGTCGGAAGCGCTGGATTAGGAGGAGCAATCGCCGCAGGACCATGGACGGAGTGAAGGGCCAGTTCTGCGCGAGTTTGTATGGCAATGCCACGGCGCGTCGAAATTCAGCGTGTGCGTTTTTGAGTTAGTCGACACCATCAGTCAAGGCATGTAGCAGGGAACTCCGCTGCGGATGCCCGCGGCGGGATCCATCGCCGCGGCTACCGAGGGAATCACTGCCAGCAGGAGAGCCATGTTATACCAAAGTGCCGGTCACATTCTGAAACAACCCAGCTGCAGAATAGGCGATCCCAGCACCTGGTCACTGCTCTTACGTTATCGAAGCGTTGGGGAATCATCCCAACGGGAACCTATTCGGCGCGCCCAGGCCGCCAGATTGGATTGCGCAGAAGTGAACCTCTCTTGCAGGCATAAGATTGCCAGACTCCTTATCCGCGTTTTGGTCCTGGCGGTTTGCCTCGGCCTGCCGGATTTTGCATTTCCGCAAGCCACAGCGACGATGAAGCGAGAGCCCGACGGCATGACTGTGCGCCTGGCGTCCGGTGAACTCCGCATTCAAGTGGTTTCGGACACGGCCGTTCGGGTGGCTTTTTCGCCCACTCGGAATTTCTTCAGCCGCGCCTCGATCATTCGAGTTCCTCTATCGCCCTCGGCGGCACCGTTCAAAACAAGTGCATCGGCCGTGAGCTTAACCCTCGCGACCGGAAAGCTTCGAGTTACGGTGAACCGGGAAACCGGAGCCGTCTCGTTTGCAGACGCCGCCGGGCATTCTCTACTGTCGGAAGTCCCAGGAAGCAGGGTGCTCGAGGCCGCAACCGTGCAGGGAGAGAACACCTTTCACATTCAGCAGAGATGGGCGCCCCAGAGTGACGAGTCCCTTTATGGATTGGGACAGATGCAATTGGGGACCGTCGACATCAAGGGCTACGACCTGGATATGTGGCAGCACAACACCAATGCAGCGGTGCCGTTTCTTGTCTCTTCCAATGGCTATGGAATTCTGTGGGATAACACTTCTTTTACTCGATTTGGAGATGTTCGTCCTTTTGCGCCCATTCCGGCTGTGAGCCTGTATGACGCAGACGGCAAGCAGGGCGGCCTTACCGTTGCGCCGGTTGACGGGTCAGAGCCCCCACGGCAAACCGCGGATATTTCGCTTCACATGCGCTTGAATAGCGACCAGAACGATCACCCCGAAACCGCAATAGGGTCCTGGCAGTTGAAGCGCCAGACCTGGGTGGGCTCGGTGCTTGCCCCTGCAACCGGCGACTATCAGTTTCAGGCATATTCGAACGGCGGTATTCGTGTGTGGTTCGACGGCAAATTGGTGATGGATCATTGGCGTCAGAACTGGCTCACATCGAACGATCAGATCCGCGTGCACCTGGAAGCCGGGCACAAATACCCCATCCGGATTGAAAACGATCCCGAACAGCAAAGCACGCTTCAATTCCTGTGGAAGACGCCCGCGCCGACGGCCGATACTTCGCTGTGGTCGGAGGTTGGCGATGGTGTGGATTATTACTTCGTCTACGGCCCATCGATCGATCAAGTGATTGCAGGTTATCGTCTGCTCACCGGCAAGGCAACTATGCCTCCCAACTGGGCTTTCGGCCTTTGGCAGTCGCGTCAACGCTATGAGACCGCCGGCCAGTCGCTCGATGTGGTCAAGCAATTTCGGGAGCGAAAGATTCCGTTCGACAATATCGTGCAGGACTGGCAGTACTGGCGTCCGGATGCCTGGGGTTCGCACGAGTTCGATCCGGCGCGCTTTCCGGATCCCGACGGCTGGATCAAGGCGATCCATGCCGAGCACGCCCACCTGATGATCTCAGTGTGGGGCAAATTCAACCCCAATACAGACAACGCAAAAGAGATGGACGCGAAGGGCTATTTGTACCGGTTGAATTTGAAAGAGAACATCAAGGACTGGATTCGTCAGCCCTACACATTCTATGACGCCTTCAACCCGGAGGCCCGCAAGCTCTTCTGGTCGCAACTCCATACACACCTCTTCACAAAGGGAATCGACGCTTGGTGGATGGATGCGACCGAGCCCGACCTTTTACCATCTCCGCCTACGCTCGAAGGCCAGCAGACCCACATGAACCCGACTTACCTGGGCAGTGGCTCGCGCATGTTGAACGGGTATGCGCTCTTGAACAGCGAAGGCGTGTACACGGGGCAACGCGACGCCGCGCCAAACCAGCGGGTTTTCATTCTCACGCGCTCAGGCTTTGCCGGCGAACAGCACTACTCGACCGTAACCTGGTCTGGAGACATCACGTCCACATGGACGGCGATGGCCAAGCAGATTCCTGCGGGATTGGGCGCCAGCATTTCCGGCCTGCCCTACTGGACCATGGACAGCGGCGGCTACACCATGCAGAGCAGGTTTTCGCGCAATCCGATGACCGCCGGCGACGAAGACGAGTGGCGGGAACTAAATGCCCGGTGGTTCGAGTTTTCTACCTTCACTCCCCTCCTTCGCGTTCACGGAGAGCTGCGGCCGCGTGAAATGTGGACGTTGGGTGAAGGCTCGCCTGCATACAACGCCGAGCTGAAATTCGATCGCCTGCGTTATGCCCTGCTTCCCTACATCTACTCACAGGCCGGCTGGATCACGCAACGGGATTACACCATGCTCCGGCCGCTGGTGATGGATTTTCCCTATGACCGCACGGCGCGCGAACTGAACGACGAATACATGTTCGGTCCCGCACTGCTGGTTGCCCCGGTGACTCAATACAAGCAGCGCGAGCGGCAAGTCTATCTGCCCAGCGCATCCGCGTGGTACGACTACTGGACCGGGCAGCCGGTCTCCTCAGGGAGCATTTCTGCCCAGGCGCCTTACGACCAGATTCCAGTGTTTGTGCGGGCAGGATCGATCCTTCCGTACGGACCCGCGTTGCAGTACGTTGCGGAAAAGGTCTCCGATCCCATCACGCTCTATGTTTACGCGGGAGCCGATGGCCAGTTCACGTTGTATGAAGATCAGGGGACGACCTTCGACTACGAACGGGGCGGCTTCTCCCAGATTCCAATGCGATGGAACGACAGGACAGGCACACTCACGCTCGGCAAACGCAGCGGAAGTTATGACGGCATGTTGCGCGATCGTACCTTCCAGGTGGTTCTGGTTTCAAAGAAGCATCCGGTTGGCTGCACCGTTACGCCCGCTCTGTTGAAGAGCGTGCGATACACGGGCGACCTCATCCGCTTGAAGCTGCAATAGGGCCAGTCCAAAACGCAAGCCCGTCGCCGTGCATGAGGAAAGGAACGCAGTCATGAAGCAACTCCGGATTCCAGCTCTGCTTCTTTTCCTCAGCGTGCTCACCGCTTCCGCGCAGCCTCCGCGACATGAACGCTACACCTGGAAAAGCGTGCAGATTGTGGGCGGCGGCTTTGTGGACGGAGTGATCTTTCACCCTATGGCGCCCGACGTTCGTTACGCCCGCACCGACATGGGCGGCGCCTACCGATGGAATGCCTTCACACATCGCTGGCAACCGCTTCTGGATTGGCTGCCTCACAAGGACCTCAACCTGATGGGGGTTGAATCCATAGCTGTCGATCCCGCGGATCGCAATCGTGTTTACTTGGCGTGCGGCACTTATACGAACCCATCTGCACCGAATGGCGCTGTTCTCCGTTCCGCTGATCGCGGGCAGACCTTTCAACGCACCGACATGCCGTTCAAATTCGGTGGGAATGAGGATGGCCGCGGCAATGGGGAGCGCCTCGCCGTCGATCCGCGCGATGGCCGCATACTCTACCTGGGAACCCGTCACGACGGGCTCTGGCGCTCGCGGGACTATGGCGCTACATGGGCGCACGTCACAAGCTTTCCGGATGTGACCGAAGATGTTTCGCCGACGCCAGCTCCGGGACCTGGTGAGCCTTCCCGCGGCAGCGGCATTGTCTTCGTCAAATTTGACCCGGAGGATGGTTCGCAAAGGCAAGGCTCGGGCAGTAAGACAATTTATGTTGGCGTTTCTCTCATGGATCGGCCCAACCTGTTTGTATCAAAGGATGGTGGTGAAAGTTGGCACGTGATACCTGGTGAACCAACGGGGTACCGGCCCACGCGCGCAGCGTTCTCGACAGACGGATTTCTTTATGTTGCGTACGGAACTGCGCCGGGCCCCACACGCATGACAGACGGAGCGATCTGGAAGTTCGATACTCATAGCAGCGCGTGGAGCGACGTTACCCCGGATCGCCCCATCCCCGGCAGGAAGGACTTTGGCTATGCAGCCGTATCTGTCGATGCGCGGAACCCGAGAACGCTGATCGCCAGTACCTTCGGCCGGGCTGCCGGCGGCGAAGATATTTTTCGCTCCACGGACGGAGGCGCCAGTTGGAAGTCGATTTTCGGGAGCGGCGGGGTTTACGACTACAGTGCAGCGCCCTATGTGAAGAGCACCCCCATCCACTGGCTCTTTGACATTGAGATTGATCCGGCCAATTCCGACCATGCGGTGTTTACGACCGGCTATGGCGGCTGGGAGACCTTTGACCTCAGCGCTATCGATCGCGGCAAACCTACCCACTGGAGCATTCTCGCTTGTGGCATTGAGGAAACCGTGGCCCTCGATCTCAACAGTCCCGCTGAGGGCGCTCACCTGGTCACCGCGATTGGCGACTATGGCGGCTTCGTTCATTGGAACCTGGACCAGCCGGAGCCCGATGGCGCCTCCGTGAGGCCTCGCTTTGCCAACACAACGGGGGTTGCTTCCGCCAGCCGTCGCCCCGCAATCATTGTCCGCGTCGGTATCAACGCCGAACGCAAGCCCGGCGAAAACATCGGCTATTCACTCGACGGAGGCCACACCTGGAGCCCCACCGCTGCTATGCCAACGCCCAGGAGCCGTGCTGGATCGATCGCCGTTTCGAGCGATGGCAGCACCTGGGTCTGGAGACCGGAGAATGAACCGGCATATGTCACGCACGATCTGGGCGCCACCTGGACCGTTGCACAGGGGCTTCCCACCGGCCTCCGCGTGATTGCGGATCCAGTCGATCGCGAGTCGTTCTACGCCATCTCACTCGCCAGCCGGGTTCTTTATCGCAGCAGCGACGGCGGAGCCACGTTTACTGGCCAGCACGTCGCTCTGCCTGAAAGCCAGACCGCATTTACCTCGCCCTTCCGAGGCGACAAGCGGGGAGGTCAGGATCGTATCTACGCAACGCCCGGACGTCTTGCGGACCTGTGGCTTGTGAACTTCGACGGCCTCTATCACATGGCTCCTCTGGTGCCCACGGCACGCGGCAGCGCCATTGCATGCACGCGGCTCCCTGGCGTCGAGGAAATCCAGGCATTTGGCTTCGGGAAGACTGCTCCTCATCGGCACTATCCTGCCCTGTACTTGGCCGGGACCGTTTACGGGCAGCCCGGCATTTTCCGTTCCATCGATGCGGCGCACACCTGGGTCCGGATCAACGACGACGGGCACCAATGGGGACTTGTATTGCAGATTGCCGGCGATCCTCGCCGATACGGACGGGTCTATGTTGGCACCCACGGCCGTGGTGTTCTTTACGGCGAGCCTGGGTCGCGCTGAACAGAGCGCAGAAGACCCAGTTTTCCCAGTAGAGCGGAACCGAGATAGCCGCATCCAGAGGAGTGGAGGATTGCCAGGCTGAGCGGACAATCCTAATGCGATTCGTCCAGAACCTCGATGCCTGAGACGGTCGCGTTGTTCACAATCGGTTCAAAGGTAATGTTGAGCTTGCCCTGTGCGGTGGGTTTCAGATGGTAAAAAGTCTTGGTCAGCGCATTAAGATTACCCGCCTGCCTGTAGATGTCGAAGTTATCGAGCAGCGTGTTTCCATTGCACAGGACGCGAAACACGCGGCTTCCTTCGCCTCCGGATCCCGATGCGCCCGGGCCGAAATAAAACTCGGCAAAGTGGAGGACAAGGGTGTAGCGATCGCGCGTGTCAACTGGGATTGCATATGTGAAGTGCCCATACCGCTCGGCTGCGAAAATGTCGGGATCGGCTGTCCCCGTGGTCTTAGTGCGCTTTGCACCGGTGTATCCGCCCAAGTAGTAGTCGTCAGGACGCCAGAACTGGCCGCTGTGATCAGTGTAGGAGATCGGCTGCGTAACCAGGCGGATGGGAAGCTGTCGGAGGGGTGTCCCGGGCAGAACCTCAATCGCACTCACCGACGCTAAGGATCGCTCGCCGGAAAAGCCAAGGTGCAGGATTCCGTCACTTCCAGGGGTGATGTCGCGGAAGATGCGTTCGTCGGCGATGTTCGATCCCTGGGCATCCACGTTGACATCGAAGCCCGACAGGATCAGTTTCCCGTTTACTGAGACAGAAAACGAGAAAGAACCGCTCGAATCCGGCTCTGTGGATATGAAATGCAGATGCAGTTCGTATGTGCCAGGCCGCAGTGGAATGTCATAAGAAAAGTTTCCGTTTCGCGAACGCTCGAACGGCGTCGGATCGCTCGTTCCCGTTACGACGCTGTCCGGACGATCCCATGTTCCGCCATAATGAAAATACTGGTCAGGCTGCCAAACGTTGCCGGCGCTGTCGATATGCGGTTTTCCGCTGTAGCCGGCGAGAATGCGTAGAGGGACTTCCGCGTAGGGTGCACCGCTCGAGGGAGCGGCCTGCTTCACACTGTAGGCCTCAGGGCCAACCGCAACCTTCTTGGCGCTGTGAGCCCGGGAGACCAGGTATCCACTGAGAATCGTCAAGGCGAATGCCGCGATCGCGACAACATAAGACCAACGCCGCTTGCCCGGCTGTGCGAGGATTGTGCCGCTCTCGAGCTTTGCTGGGCCAGGGGATTGGCGCGCGAAGACGGGGACATACGTTCCCGGCGGAATCGACAGATGGATCGGGTGATCTTTCCCCTCGCCCTCATAATACTCCTTCAGTCGTTTTCGCAGCCGGTGCGCCTCGACCCGCACAATCGCGTCCTCGCCCGCATTGAATGTGTCCTTTGAGCGCCCGAAGACTTCGGTTGCGATGTCGTACTCGTGCAGTTTGTCCGTTTCACCTCGGAAATACCTTTCCCCGATATAGCTGATCAGGCGAAGGAGCCGCGAAGAACTTCCCAACGCAGCCGATACAGCCTCCAGCTCCCGTCGCTCGTCCTCCATCAAGGCGGATGGAGCGACATGAGATGCGGCTTGGCTCGTACTGGACAACGAATGTCTCCTATGCATTGCGATCATAGCGACCCCAAGTACGCAATTGCAACACGGCCGCGGATCCACCCGGCGCACCTGGGCTATCCCGTGAGATTTCATAAGCGTACACACCGCGTAACAGTTCGCAGGACGGGCCAGTACACGAATGTTCAGGTTTAACCTTTACCTCTGTTGCAGCAGACCTTGATTATTCTCGCGACTTCAAAAATCAGCTTGCCGAGCGAACGCAAGTCCAGGTTGAGGCGCCCGGAATCATGGAGCTGGAGACTGCTCGGAAGTTCGATTGGCGCAGCCGCAACGTTTCAGCCTGCGTACATGACTCACGATCATCGAACGCTGGCGGACGATGTCACGGATGCCTGCGAAATTGCACTCTCGGCTCGCGGTGGATGCCGGTTGTGTGGCTTCCGCAGAGTGATCTAAATCACGCCGCCAGCGAACGACAGAAGGTAGTAATGCAGCTATGAAGCCCGAGGCAGTCATTATCCAGAGCCTGCGGACAAACCCTAGAGTTCGAGGAACCGGGCAACCGGGCCTCACAGATTTGGAGGCACATCTTGCTAATTATTAGGAAACTGAATTTCCGTGAAACGATCATGTGGCCGCAGAAGGCGTTTTCGCGCATGGCGCTCGGAATTACGGTCTTGCTGATACTGGTCTCGGTCGCCGGAGCGCAGAACACCGCATCGATCTCCGGTACGGTCCGCGATACTGCCGATGCACTCGTTCCAGGCGCCAAGGTGACCCTCGTCAACGAATCCAGCAAGGCGACCCGGGACACGACCAGCAATCGCGAGGGATTCTTCAACTTCCTCGCCGTGCAGCCGGCTACGTATTCGATCCGTGTGCAAAGAGCGGGCTTCGAAACGTGGAAAGTGACCGGCGTGGAGGTGCATCCCGGAGATAGCCTTACGGTTCCCAAGATTGGCCTCAAGGTGGGCGCAGTCGTGGAATCGGTGACGGTGACGGCTGAGGTTGCGGGCGTAACGCTCAGCTCGCCCGAGCACAGTACCTTGGTCACCTCTAGCGATATTGCTCGACTGTCCACCACAGGCCGCGACGCGCTGGAACTGGTGAACATGCTACCCGGCTTCACCATCAATGCCGGTTCGGGATTGAACAACCAGGGCAACGACTACAACACCACCAGTTTTGGCTCGGGAGGTTTGTCCAACATGGGGGCCAACGGCTCTGCTCCCCAGTCGGGGCAGGTCAACGTGGTGGCGGACGGTGCGCAGGTGACCGATCCCGGCGACATGGGAGCGACGACGGCCAATATCAACATGGACCAAGTGCAGGAAGTCAAGGTGCAGACCTCCAACTTCGGCGCCGACGAAGCCAAGGGGCCCATCGTCATCAACGCAGTCGGTAAATCGGGCGGCGCCGCGTACCACGGCGGACTTTATATGTATGCTCGCGACCACATATTCAACTCCAACGACTGGCTCTCGAACAATTCCGGGGTTTCCAAGGCGCCGGCAAAGTACTATTATCCGGGCGCCACAATTGGCGGTCCGGTCTTGATTCCCGGCACTCACTTCAACGAGAGCAAGAAGCTTACCTTCTGGTTGGGCTATGAATACTATGATCAGTTGAACAACACCAACGGGACATATGGTGGGCCAACCTACGCCTTCATTCCGACCCCCTCGATGCTGCGCGGCGACTTCTCTGAGGATTCCATTGCCGCCGCGTTCAATGTTAATGCTGCGGACCTTGCGGCAGGTTGCACCGCGGACTACAGCCAGTCTTCTGCATATTCCAACATCGGCGGCGACTGCTTCTCTCCAGCGAACGGCACCCTCGACCAAAACGGCGTGCCAGTGAGCGGCGGCAAGCTCAATACGATCAACCCGGCAATGGCCACATTCACCAAGCTCTATCCAACACCCAATGTCACCCCTCAGCCGAGCAACGGATACGCTTCCTCGGGTTACAACTGGGCCAAGAACGTCATGGCCACGAATAACGGCTTCCAGCTTCACGGCCGCGTAGATGAAAACTTTTCAGACAATCTGAAACTGTATGGAACCTACAACTGGGAGAAGATAAACACCCAGAGCCCGCTGAACAACATCTACTACAATCCACCCAATACCATCCCCTATCCCACGCCTTTGGATTCGTACGGGGATTCGAATTATATGTCGCTCAATCTGACCAAGACCGTCAACAACTCGATGACCAACGAACTTGTTCTGGCAGGTCTCTATTTCGATCAGCCTGAGCAGTTTCAGGATCGGGCCACAGCTCTGGACACCGGCACGCCGTGGGCCGACGCAGGCTATTCGGGCGGAGCACTGAAGAACGGTATCAACCAACTGCCACGCATTTACTCATGGGAAGGTATCGGTATTCCCAACTTTTCCTTTGGTTATGTCCCTCCGACCAGCCAGTACCTCAGGAAGTCTTCCTGGAATGTGACTGACAACGTCACCAAGGTCTATCACACACATACCATCAAGGCGGGCGTGTACGCTGAGCAGACCAGAAACAACAATGTCCCTCTCGGAAGCCAGGCAAACGGAAATATACTTTTCGATCGCTATGAAGGGTGCATCCAAAATCAAACAACTCCGAGCTATAGCACGGACCCAACGACCGGGAATGTAACACTCGCCAATCCCAGTGCGGCCGGTATGGGCAACACCGTGGCCAACTTCCTGATAGGCTGCACCGGAGGTTACACCCAGGCTAACTCGAACCCGAGCACCGACTTGTATTTCAATGCTCTTGAGTTTTATGGAACGGATGAGTGGAAGGTGAATTCAAAGCTGACACTCACCTTCGGCATCCGGCTTTCGCATCTTCCACCGTGGTCCGATTCGCATGGCATCGGTGCCGCAGTGTGGGATCCGACGAAATACAATCCGATCACGCCCGGCACGTTCGACCCGAATATGACGCAAAGCGCCACCACCTGGCCCGGCATCTCCTGGCATCAGCGGGATTCAAGCATTCCGGTTGCCGGCTGGGGATCGCGGCCGCTGTTTTATCAACCGCGTATAGGTGTCGCATACGACATGTACGGGAACGGCAAAAGCGTGTTTCGCGGCGGGTTTGGCGTATATCGTTCGCGCGACGCCGTTCTTGTGACCGGTGCAGCAGTCCAGACGGGTACCAACCTGATCAATTACCAAGTCAGCACGAGTTTTTCCGACAGTTGCACTCTCGATCAGTTGTTCAATGCGGCTCCCGTCTCAACACCGCTGGGAAATTACCCGCTAGGCTCAAAAACCGTTGCATGCGGATACTACACCGGGTCTTATTCCGGAACCGTGAAAAGCGGAACATACACCGGGTCGCCTGCCTTTGAGGCCACCCCAGGGGTTTACACGGCGACCGGGGCGGTTGGCAACATTGCCGCCGCCAATTCGCATGACAGCGAGCAGCCGGTCACTTACAACTACAACCTGACGCTCGATCAGGAGCTGCCTCACCGCATCCTGTTTGAACTTGCATATGTAGGCAATCAGAGCACGGACCTCGCCACATTGGGCAATCTGCAAAACCAGAACGTGATCCCCCTGGGAGCGTTTTTCAAACCGGATCCGCTTACCGGGGTAACCAACCCTGCCTACAACATTACCGCCGGTATTGTGAATGACTACAGGCCGTATCCCAACTACCAGCAGGTGGACGTCCCCAGCCACACGAACTGGGCCAATTACAACGCGATGCAGGTTTCACTGAATAAGCAGAGCGGGTCTTTGGTGTTCGGCGTCAACTATACCTGGGCAAAATCCATGGGCGTGCGCGGCAACTACGACACCGGCAATATCGCCGACCCCGTCAATCCTCATCACGACTATGGCGTGGTGTCTTATGACCGACCTCAGGTGATCAACTTCAACTATTCCTACCAGGAAGGCATCAAGTTTCACGGCCTTCGGGAGTTGGGATGGGTGCTGAACGGGTGGGAACTCTCCGGCATCACTACGATCACGAGCGGCCCGGATCTCGCCATCCTCAACGGAAGCTCAAACTTCAGCTTCTCGGCGGGCGCCAGCTATTACACCAACAGTAACCGCACCACCTCCGTCAGCATTCCCGTCGGTGCGCAGGAGTGGCTGGGCAGTTCCGATTACACGCTTCAACCAACGGTCACCTGCGATCCACGCGCGAGCCTTCACACGAAGATTCTTTCTGGAAATATGCCGTCCAGACAATATGTCAATGGCAGCTGCTTTGCCATTCCCGCACAGGGAACGCAAGGTTGGTGGAATCTCCCCGACGTACACGGGCCGGCTTATTTAAAGTCCGATCTCTCCGTCTACAAAGACATTCAGATCAATGATCGGCAAAACCTTCAGCTACGCGCCTCGGGGTTCAATTTCCTCAACCACCCGATATCCTCATTTAACAACAATAATCTCGTGGCGCTGGACCTTACTTATGCGGACCCGGCGTGCAACGCTACAACCGGGGCGGGTTGCTTCTACTCGCAGCAGACGGCATTGGCAGGCATGCAGTTGGAGAATGCGGGGTTTGGATACACGCCGTACAGAGCCGGGGTACGCATTGTTGAATTCGGCGTCAAGTACAACTTCTGAGCACCGGAGGAGCGCGGCGCAAGCGGTGCTCCTCTCGCCTGCTGCAAGTAGACAGGATTGTGGCGACGGTGCAGTTGAATCCGGATGCCGGAACGAGAAACTAAGCACGATGCGGCAAACCGCAGTGTTTTTGGAGGCTTGAAATGTTGAGGATTAATTGGAAAAACCATTGGACCCGGCGGGCCGCCTGGCTTGTTTTGCCGGCAACTCTGTGGCTGGTGGCAACGTTGGGCTGGGCGCAGGCTGGTTCTTATGTGCCACCGGTGGTTGCGACCTCTACCAGTACAGTTCCCGCCACCGGCCTGCCGGGCGGCCTGGGCGACGTGGCCTTGGATGCCTGTGGAAACATCTACACCGCGAATCAGGGCAGCGGTCAGGTGATTGAGATTCCTTATGGAGGTGGAGCGGCCACGACCGTTCTCGGTGCAGCCAGTTACGGCACCACGTCCCTTTGGATCGACTCGGCAAAAGCCAACCTGTTTGTTCTTCAAGGCTACACGGGCACCATTTCCAAGATACCTATCACGAATTGCGCGCCGGAAACCGCCGCGCAGTCGTCTATCAGTATCGGGAGCCTCGGCGCCATCAGTTGGTATTGGGGCGGTTCAGATGTCGCTACCGATTCGGCCGGCAATCTGTTCATTGCGACCAACGGCGCCTGCTGCGCGTCCAACAACGAACTCCTCGAAATGTATGCCTCCTCCGGATACGGATCGGGCACCACGCTTCTGGCATCACTCGCCAATCCGATCACATCGATTGCCTTCGACTCCAGCAACAACATCTACTACGTCTCCGGCGGTGCGCTCTATGAATTGGCGATGACTAGCAAGGCCGTAACCACATCCACAAGCACAACCCAGGCAGTTTACAGCTCGACTCCCGTGACATTTGGAGGCAGCTATGCAAGCGCGGTAGGAGTTGCAACCGACGGGGCAGGGAACCTGTACGTCGCCGACCAGGGGCCGGGCGCGCAATATGCGATCAATAACTGGTGGCCGCCGCTGTATTTTTCATCGCTTCTCTACGTCATTCCGTATGAAACTACATCGACAACGACCAACGGGACCACCACAACCACCTCCGGATTGAATCCCAACGATCAATATGTTTTTGTTCAGGGCTCGGGCCAGTCCAACCCGCTCACCTTTACAAACACCTTCGCAGTTTCTCCTTCAGGCGGCATTTTTTTCACCGGGAACACCTCCTTCAACGCCAATAATGGCAATTCTGTCTATGCATTGACGCCGTTCAGCGCGAACGCCGGTTCAGTGGCCGTGGGAAGCACGGGAACCGCAACGGTCGATGTGGCGTTTAACGCTGCAGTGACGCCTGCATCCATAACATTCACTCCTAACAGCGGGTTCACCTCAACAGGCGGGACCTGTGCGGCAAACACTGCCTATACCGCTGGTCAGTCCTGCACCATCAATGCTCAATTCGCCCCTGCGCGTCCTGGAGTTTCCATCGGCGGAATCACGCTATCCGGTGCTTCAAACAGCATCCTGGCTACAACCTATCTTGCCGGCACCGGCCTTGGCGCAGGGCTCACGCTCGATTCGGGCACGGTGACCGGCGTTGGAAGCGGCTTTACTTCTCCCCAGTCCGTGGCATACACGTCCGCAGGTGTGTTCGTTGCCGATGCGGGCGCAAACGCAGTTTTCGAATTTGCAACTCCCACGTCATCTCCAATCTCCATCGGAACCGGGCTCAGCAAGCCTTTGGGAGTTGCGGTAGATGGCGCCGGGAACGCGATCATTGCGGATACGGGCAATAACCAGATTGTCGAAGTGCCTGTGGTAGGCGGAGCGCTGACTAACGCTGCACAGGTGACAGTTGTTTCTGCCAAGACCATGATCGGTGGTTCGGTGCTCAGCGGTCCGGCAGGCGTTACCGTCGATCCGCAAGGCAATCTCTACATCGCCGATACCGGCAACAACCGCATCGTCTACGTTCCCTACAACGGAAGCTGGAATGTCGCGGGAGCGTCGGTTCTGGGTTCCAATTTGACGACTCCTTTGGCAACGGCTGTCGATCCCTCGGGTAACGTCTACGTTGCAGATTCGGGGAGCGGACAGGTTTACCGCTTGCAAGCGCCGATCAGCAGCGGCATTCAACAGTTGGTTGCCGTGGGCTACAGCAATCCCTCGGCGCTGGCCGCGGATGCCTCGGGAAGCCTGTTTGTCGTTGATCAGGATGCGCACACTGTTCTTCGCATTCCCAATGTTTCCGGAGCGTTGGATCCCAACGCCGCCATCGAGGTTGGTTTTGGGATTGCCGCTCCTTACGGATTGGCGCTCGATGCATCCGGCGACCTCATCATCACTGATTCAACCAATGCAGCAACCTACGCTGTGGACAGAACCAGCACGACGGAGGCATTTGGCGACTGGCCGCTGAACTCGCCCAGCGGAGCCTTGCCGGTGAAGCTGGAAAACGAGGGAAACCAGAGCCTGGTGTTCGCTACCCCCTACTACACCGCAAGCGGCAATACCGGCGATTTCAGCCTGAGTTCTTCGCCTTCCAACACCTGCGCCAATGGCGGGAGTGTGGCAACCGGGGCCGGATGCGAACTGGATGCAACCTTCGAAGCAACCGCCTCGGGAGCCAGAACCGATACCCTGGTCCTCCAAAGCAATGCGGTCAATGCATCATCAGAGCAGGTGGTTCTCACCGGCACCGGCGCGGCTTTAACGACAACAACGACGGCACTGGTTATCACTTCTCCTGCCAGTGGGGCCCCATTCTTCGGAGAACCCATCACGGCAACTGCCACGGTTCAGTCGTCGAGCGGGACGCCCACGGGCAGCGCAGAACTTCTGGTGGATGGAGCCATTGCTGCGCAAGCCACATTGAACGCCAGCGGTGTCGCCACCTTTACACTGGCCACCGGCCTCACCGGCGGAAACCACTCTCTGCAAGCTGTCTACCTAGGCGGGGGCACCTTTGACGGGAGCAATTCAGCGACCCTGAAGGTCTCAGTGTCGACGGCTCCCACAACGTCAACGCTGGTGATCGCAACGCCTAACGTCAACCCGCTCAGCGCCGTCTCTGGAGCTTCGGTGACCTTTACGGTTACGATCAACTCGACGGGCGTCGGCATTCCGACCGGAACTGTAACCTTTATCACGGGAAAGACCTCACTTGGCGCGGCTGCCTTAGAGCCGGCTGCGGGAGGCGCATTTCAAGCCTCCCTGACAACAACCTCGCTGCCTGTAGGTACGGATCTGGTTACAGCCACCTACAGCGGAGATGCCAACTACGTCGGGTCCGCGAGTTCGGGCACAGTGTACGTTGTCAGTGCACCCGTGGTCATCCCGACGTCAAGCGGTACAACGCTGTCCAGTTCTCAGAGCAGCAGCTCCACCATCACCTTCACCAACACCAGCTATGGCGGATGGACCGGCGTCATCGGCTACCACTGCCTAGCCTCTTCGCTGCCGGCCAACTCAATCTGCGTCTTCTCGCCTGGAGAGGTCACGCTGAATGCCAGCACGACCGGCAATTCGTATCCTCCAGCCACCACAACACTACAGGTTGTTGTGGACAATCCTCCCAATTCTCCGCTGCAGGGTTCGATCCTTTGGTGGATGGGAGGCCTGACTGGTGTGTTGCTGCTCTTCGTCCGCCGCCGCGCCATGCATGGTGCCTGGGGAAGGGCTTCAATGTTCATTGGAGCGGTGTTGCTTGCGGTTGCCGCCAGCGGCCTGATGGCTTGCAACACCGGCATTGCGTACCCCACCCCGTCCGGTACAAGCACGATTACCGTGATTGCCGACTCGGACCCGTTTGTCGTCTCAAACGGAACGGTCAACACAGGAGAAACCCAGACCTGCAGTGGAACAGTTGCCAACCCATCCGCACCGTGCGCACAGGCTACGTTCCAGGTCTCGCTCACAGTGAAGTAAGCTGTCGCAAGCCGCACTCGCTCCGGGCAGCTAATGCTGTCCGGAGCGAGCAGCACCAGGGGAACTACCTACGGCAGCTCTCTTCTGCTTGCCGTCCATGTGTTGGGTATGGCCGGGATAGATACAGCGGGCTTCAATTCCGGCGCCGCCAGGGCATCACTCACAGGCAACGCGTCTGCGGGCGTCAACCACGGATTTTTGAACGCGCTCCATTCTCAACGTGAGGGGCGCCGCCCTGGATTCTCAGGCGCTTCGCGACCCACGACATGCGACCGCTTCGCGATGCAATCCTGACTGTCTTACCGTTCGGTGCCGCAGGGCATCCAGAAAGCCAATCGACCAGTTATGTTTGCTGGTAAGAATACGCACGCTTCAATCGCGCGAGCCAATTCTTTGAGGGAAGTGCAAGTCATGTTCCGTTCAGCTCTTTTGCGGGCTTCAATCCTGGCCATTGGTCTCTCTGCAGCATCATCGCATGTTACGCTTGCGGCCCAATTGCAGCAGGCTCCTGCCCGGACGATTGTCGTCAATCTCAATAACTCAGCTGGGCCGGTCGATCGCTTCTTCGATTTGTCGGTTGGATCTGATTTTCCCGGCACACTGATTCGTGACGACAGCCAGGCACAGCTCAAGCTCGTTGCGGATGAGCTCGGCTTCCGCTATATCCGTTTTCACGCGATCTTTCACGACGTGTTGGGAACAGTGCGCGTCGAGGATGGAAAGACCGTCTACAACTGGTCAAAGATCGACCGGCTCTATGACGACTTGCTCGCCCGGCACATCCGTCCGTTTGTCGAGCTCGGCTTCACCCCGAAGGCGCTTGCCACGTCGCAGAACAGCATCTTCTATTGGAACGGCAACACATCTCACCCAAAACAGGGAGCCTGGCACGACCTTGTCGATGCCTTCATCCGGCACATTGAGGAGCGTTACGGAAGAGACGAAGTGCGCGCATGGTTTTTTGAGGTGTGGAACGAGCCCAACCTCTCCGGCTTCTGGGAAGGCGGCGACCAGAAGGCCTACTTCGAGCTCTACGACCTGACTGCGAAGACGATCAAGTCCATCGACCCTGCGTTGCGGATCGGCGGACCGAGCACTGCTGGAGCGGCCTGGGTTCCGGAGTTCCTCGCCCATGTCAAGCAGAGCGGCGCTGGCGTGGACTTCGTGACCACGCATACGTACGGCGTGCAGGGCGGCTTTCTCGATGAAGATGGGAAATCCGATACAAAGCTCGATCCATCACCAGACGCGATCGCCGGGGACGTGCGCCGTGTTCGCGCGCAAATCGCCTCTTCACCGTTTCCAAACCTTCCTCTGTATTTCTCGGAGTGGGGTACAAGTTACACGCCGCGCGATTCCGTGCATGATTCCTACATCAGCGCACCCTACATCCTGACCAAGCTCAAAGCCAGTCAGGGACTCGTGCAGGGAATGAGCTACTGGACTTACACCGATCTGTTCGAAGAACCAGGCCCCCCGACGGCGCCCTTTCAGGGAGGATTCGGGCTCTTGAACCCGCAGAGCATTCGCAAGCCGGCGTTCTTCGCTTACAAGTACCTTCACGCACTCCAGGGCGAAAGCCTCAGGACGACAGATCCGCAGGCAATGCTGGCCACGCAGGACGGAAACATTGCGGCTGTGATCTGGGACTTCGAGCAGCCGGACCAGAAAGTCAGCAATCGATCTTTCTACACAAAGCTCGTTCCCAATCATGCTGCCGCACCCGTTGAGTTGCAAATCATTCATCTTGTGCCGAATGAAGCTTACCGTCTGGAAGTACATCGCACCGGATATCACGCCAACGATGCTTACTCCGCGTACATCGAGATGGGTTCTCCCAGGGAACTGGCGCCGGAACAGGTGACGCATCTGAACGATTTAACGGGCGACTCGCCGGAGATCGACAAAGTCTTGTCGAGCAGCTCAGAGGGCACAATTGAGTATTCGATTCCGATGAACTCCAATGACACTGTGCTCGTCAAGATAGTGCGCAGCCGGTAAGGCAGGTAGAAGAACACATTCCGACAGGTTCAAAGGGGACTTTTATATGTATCGATTTGCAGGGCTATCCTTCGCTTTTCTCCTTTTCGCGATCGCTCTTTCAATTGGGGCCTGCAGCGGTGGAAGCCCCGGAGGGGGAGGGACGGGCCAGAATACTACTACCCCCACGGTGACTGTCAGACCCGCCACCAGCGGCATCACCACCGCTCAATCTCTCTCCGTCACCATTGCGGTCTCCGGCACAAGCAGCACGCCAACAGGCTCGGTGATTCTATCCAGCGGAACCTATACTTCATCCGCCACTACGCTCAGCTCCGGCTCGGCGACAATTACGATACCGGCAGGATCGCTTGGCGCAGGTTCAGACATGCTGACCGCCGAATACACCCCGGACAGCGCCAGCTCTGCAACCTACTATGGCGCATCCGGAACCGCCTCGATCACCGTCACGCAACCTGTGACCACGCCCACCGTGAGTGTCAGACCGGCATCCAGCAGTATCACGACGGCGCAGGGCCTCTCCGTCACCATTGCGGTCTCCGGATCGGGGATCACGCCAACCGGCTCGGTGGTTTTGTCGAGCGGCGGCTATACGTCAAACACGATCACCCTCACTGCGGGATCGGCGAGCATTACGATTGCCGCCGGTTCGCTGGCCGTCGGCACCGACACGCTGACCGCGAAGTACACTCCTGATTCGTCGAGCAGTTCGACTTACGGAAGCGCCTCAGGGACAAGTTCTGTCACGGTCACGCAGGCGGCGTCAACGGCCGTAACCGTGAATATCAACACTCTTGCCAATCGCCACACGATCAGTCCCTATGTGTACGGCGGCAATATCAGCAGCACTTCGACGGTTCTCGACTCAGGTACGACGCTGGGCCGCTGGGGTGGGAACGCCACGTCGACCTACAACTGGCAACTGCACACCTACAACGCTGATGCAGACTACTACTTCGAGGACTTCAATGTCGGCGGAAACGGAGCGGAAAGCGATTCCGTGCAGTTCATTACGGATGTCCAGAATGCGGGGAGCCACCCGCTGACCACCATGGCGATGCTGGGATGGGTGGCGCAGAGCGCTGAGAACGGCTCCAACGGCCACTGGAGCTTCCCCGTAGCGACCTACGGCGCGCAGTGCTCCGTTGACCAATACAACACAGATGCCGGCGACGGCCTGAAAACCGACTGCCAGACGCCTGTGACCACAACCGCGGTCACCACGGCTTACTATCCGCTGCTCGACAACTCCAGCCAGGCCTGCCCATCGGGGGATTGCGTCTATCGCGAGCCGTGGGCGCAGGCGCTTGCCGCTGCTTTCACTAGCAGCACGTGTCCTGTGCCCTACTCGCCAATCACCTCCTGCCATTTCTACGACATGGATAACGAGGTCGACATCTGGTCCGGCACACACAGGGACGTTCACCCCGTCGCATCGGGCTACGACGAGCTTGCCAACCTGTTTGAGAGTGAGGCGCGGAACCTGAAGACGTGGGATCCGGGCGCCGTGCGCTTTGGTCCGGTCTCCTGCTGCTGGTGGTACTACTGGAACGTTGGTCCCTCCGGCGACGACAAGGCAGCGCATGGCGGGGTGGATTTCCTGCCCTGGTGGCTTAACCAGATCTATTGGCTGGATCAGATCAACGGATCGCGCACGCTCGACGTCTTCGACATCCATGCCTACCCCGACGCCAATACCTCGGGCCTCACAACCGCGCAATTGCAGGCCCTCTCAGCGGGCATCTATCGCGATTACTGGGATCCGACTTATGTGAGCACTTCAGGGACTGTCAATCAGAACTGGGCCACCTCCATCCAGCCGAACCGGACCATCCCCTTCCGCATTCCGCGCATGAAGGCCATGGTCAACGCGATCTATCCGGGCACGCCTCTTTCCTTCACCGAATGGAGCGCAGCCTTCTACCAGGAATCGGACTTCTCGACCGCGCTGGGCGATGCAGACGCCTATGGTATCTTCGGGCGCGAAGGCATCTCCTTTGCTTCTCGATGGGGATCGCCGGCGTCCGGTAATCCCAATTACCAGGCGTTGAAGCTCTATACCAACTACGACGGCTCGCACCACGGATTCGGGACGGTTTCGGTCTCCGACACGAACAATGGCAATCTGAACCTCTTTTCGAGCTACGCCGCGCTCAACTCAACCGGCACGGTGATGACGATCATGGTCATCAATAAGGATCCCCAGAACTCGGCGCAGGTAGCCTTCAACCTGTCCGGATTTGACGCGTCCACCTACGCTGCCTACACACTGGCTTCGACCGCTTCGAGCACGATTTCGGCCTCCACACCAGCAGCCTGGAACGCTTCGCAGAGCTTCGCGCCCTACAGCATTACGGTGCTGGTGATCAGCGGAAGCGAAGCCTCCAAACCTGTATCGGAGTGGTACCTCAACCCCGACGACCTGATGATTCCCGCCTCGGGCACCGCAACCCTGCATCCGGCGATCAGTAGCGGAAGTGCCACAGTGACGCTCTCCTCGGCTGTCTTCGACGCGTACGAAGGCGCCCCGGCTTGCAGCGGCTCGCTGGTGCTTACCAACTCAACCATTGCTGCGATACAGCCCGGAACCATCACCGTGAACGCAGGCAGCACTCCCGGCTTCTGCCACTTTACCGTCACAGGCAGCGACGGCTCGGCAACGCAGATGCAGGGTGGATGGATTGTTGTCGGCAACCCGCCGGCCACGCTTACCCAGTCGGGCAACAACCAATCGGGCAGCGCTGGAACGGCTCTGTCGCAACCTCTGACCGTCACATTGACTCCCGGCCAGTCCGGAGGCTCGGCCAGCGGCACAGGCTTTCTGTTCACCACTTCGGCTGGCACGCTCTCCAACGGCACAACGAGCGGGACCAGCGTGATTGCGCAAACCAACACATCGGGCACCGCCTCGGTCACTCTCACGCTGCCTTCGTCCTCGGGAACTGTGACCGTCACAGCGCAGGATCAGTTCGCACTCGGAGGAGCTTTGGTCACTTTTACCGAAACTGCCAATTAACGTTAAAGCGCGCCGGCTCGTATCCGCGCCCCGGTCGAATGGAATACGCCGTGAGCCTGTCACTGCTGAAGGCCCACATCCACCACAGCCGTCCACCTGCCTTCCCGGCGGTTTCGTCCGGTGTCACGCTGGGCGAGCCGCGAATCTGATGGACCAACTGTTCATAAGTGGGCTCCGCCTTTCTGGTCGTTCGCTGGAACGCTTGCGGGCAACCGCAAGCACGTATTGAAGCTTCCGAAGCGGGGGAAGAATGCCCATGGGGACCGCCTTCGTGAAACACGATCATCGGCATTTTTGGACACCACGGCAACGAAAAAAGATGCGCTTTTCTTATTGATTTCTGTCGTTTAGGGAGATCTGCGCCACTTCGCAGTACGGCAATATTATAAAAACAGCTCAAAATGCTTGTAATTGCACAGTTTATTGTCCGTCCAGAGCCCAAAAAACGGCTCTGACGATGTCGCAGAGTAATTTGGGCTCGTCAACCCAAGGTCATGCCCAGGCAGGTCGGCAGACACTGGGCGACTTTCTGTTATAAATCGCGCGACCTTCGTCTCGATACGGCCTAGGGCTGTCGCATGTATCCGCTGAAGAGCAGGCTGTTTTGTCGTTGGAGACAGCGTGAAGGACGGTGAGGGGCTAGATAGGGTGCCGAAGAATCCCGGGTGCAATGGCGACTGTCAGAAACGTTCCGCAACAGATGCCACAATAAATTGCATGGAATCAAGGCGTAGCGTGTTGAGCGACCACATCTGCACATAGCCACATTTATTCTGTCGCGCGGCTCGTGTCCCCAAATGAGGACTAAATTCCAGATTGCCTGTCAAGCATGGCCGGTTCGGTCTCAAATCGTGAGAATTGACGCTCTGTGTGAAGTCCGGCTAACAATCCGGTGGTTCTCGATCTGAGCCCGATCTTGCTGCTCCCGATCATGAGTGATATGTGCTGTGGATTATTTTTCCTCTCGTACTCTTGCCTCGGCATCAGTGATTGCTTGAGACTGCACAAATGGGTGTACATTTGACCTGTCTGAGAGGCCAAATGACAATCCCGGCCTACAAACACTTAGCCGGAAGTGGCGTTCTCTATTTTCTGGCGGGCATGGCAGGTTTGGCAGTGCCTTTCACCGCTGGTAATGTCTCCCCGGTCTGGCCGGCCTCGGGGGTTGCTCTCGCTTGTCTGCTGCTCTTTGGGTGGCGTTGCTGGCCTGCCATCTTTCTCGCTGCCTTCCTGGTCAATTTTCTCTGGCATCTTCACTTCATGGCGGCCCTGGGGCTGGCTGGGGGAAACACAGCCGCGGCGCTGGCGGGCGTGTTCCTGCTCCACTGCATTCCCGGCTTTCGAACCTCGCTGACCCGCCTTCGGGACATGCTTGGACTGATGGTGTTGGCGGCGGTAGTCAGTTCGACGATAAGTGCATCCATTGGAACAGGTACTCTCCTTTTCTCCGGCTTGAAACCGTGGGGAACGGGTACAGAAGTGTGGTTGATGTACTACCTGGGTGACGCCATGGGCATTCTGCTGGCTGCACCCTTGCTGCTTTCGCTTCGCGAGTTGGTCAAATTGCGCTCCGCCGCCCGGATACTGGAGCTGGTTGGACTGCTCCTTCTCTCGGCCTTCACCAGTATGCTGCTCTTCGATTCGCGCCATTTTTTTGCAACTCACCATACCGTGCTGGCAATGCTGGTCTCGCCGTTCGTCTTGTGGGCGGCAATTCG
>Ga0181520_10000511_pt1 | contig 85146 bp, 64 predicted proteins | sample PEATcosm2014_Bin_29_FD_132451 | JGI IMG/M metagenome (GOLD analysis project Ga0181520, IMG submission 132451) | Peatland microbial communities from MTU Mesocosm Facility, Houghton, MI, USA - PEATcosm2014_Bin02_30_metaG | ecosystem: Environmental > Terrestrial > Soil > Wetlands > Peat | place... | reverse complement strand
TGCGCGCGAACGTGCCCCACTTCTTCACGTGAACCGCGTTGGTCTTCACCAGCCACGTGTGCCGGTAGAGGCCCGCGCCTTCATAAAACCAGCCGTCGCTCTCGGTGGCGTTGACCCGCACCAGCAGCACATTCTTACCGCCGGGGGTCGCAAAATCGGTCACATCGAAGCTGAACGGGTCGTAGCCACCAATGTGCCTGCCGATGTAGAAGCCGTTGAAGACCACCATGGCCTCGCGGTAAGCGCCATCGAATTCAATAGTGATGCGCTTGCCCGCGTCGGCAGCCGGAAGCTCGACGATGCGGCGGTACCAGCCGATGCTGGTGGCCGGGTAAGCCCGCCCCAGCGGATAGAATCCCTTGCTGGAGAGCGCCTGATCGTTTTGAAAGGGCAGCTCGATGGCCCAATCGTGCGGCAGATTGACGGCCTTCCACTCGCTATCGTCGAAGAGCGCCGTGGCCACCGTACCGAAATTTCCGGTCTTGGAATAATTGCCTGCGAAATTAAAATCCTGCGTCACGTCCATGGCGTGGCCCAAATGAAAGCGCCATCCGAAATCCAGCAGAAGCCGTTCCCGGCCGCCGGACCCGGTCGATGCGGCTGCCGGCGGCGCGGCCGGCGGCGCAGTTTGCGCTTCGGCCTCGCTCACCGCGGCCTCCGTGGCCGCTACAACGGCGACGGGCGCGGCCAGGCTGGCCTTAAACATATCCCTACGCGTAAAATTCTTCATTACAGTCTCCAGTCGTCAATCTTCCGGATCGTTGCCAGGACCCGCAAATAAGGGCTTATCGTCTTAACATATATCACTTCTTCTCGGCGGCCGTCAGGAGGCGGTATTCCATGTTGCGCAGAGCGGCCTTCGTGCCGTAAGAAGCGAACCCGAGGGGAGCGGAAAGCTTGATCTCGCCGTAGCGCAGATTGATTACACGGCCCGCCAGGGCCAGATTCACATACTCCTGGTCGTCGATCCAGGCCTGTATGCGCTGGTCCGTGACGCGTATGCGCAGAGCGTACCAATGGTTGAGGTCGAAATTGCGCCACTGATAGGTCTGGTTGGAAGAGGCGTCCCAGCCGTCCACGTTCGACAGGCCGACGGTTCCGCCGCCCCATCCGCCCACAATCCAACTGCAAAAGGAATCGCCCACCGGAAAGGTGAAGCCGGAAAAGAAATCGCTGCCCTGCAGCTTCATTGCCTCCCAGCGGACTTCAAAGTTGGATTGAGGGAAGTCGCCGGTCCATGTGACGCCGGTCAGCGTGCCTACCCCGAGAACCAACGTGCCGTTCTCGACGCTCACCGTGCCATGGTCCGTGAATGGAGTTTCTTTCCAGCCTTCGAGCGACTTGCCATTGAACAGCGGTTTCCACGCGCCGCCCGGCGGCGCGGTTTGGCCCGCGGCGTAGTGGCCCAATGCAAGGGCCACTACCGCCGCGAAAACCGCCAAGTGCGGCAGGCGCCGCCGAAAGCCGAATGCTGGACGCCCGGCTATCACTGGTTATTCTTTAGCCGTTCAGTGTCCAGCCGGGGCGATACTCGCGCTTCAGCCAGTCGTTGGCCTCGGTCATGTTCGTCACGCGCCCGGTGGCCGGATCGTACTCGAGCTTCTTCCCGGCGCGGTGCGCCACCAGGCCGAGCAACATCTGTTCCATCATGTCGCCGGCATAGTTGAAGTCGCAGTGGGTTTTGGTGCTGGTTCCGTTGACAAGGCCGTTGCTTTTGCCCTTGCAGGCGTCGAGCCAGTTGTCCTGGAATAAGTGCTCGCCAGTGACTTGTACCGGCCCGTTTGACTCCTGGGCCAGACGCGCCGCGGCTTGTTGCACCGCCGTGTTGGGACTCCCCATCTCAGGAGGAACGCCGTCCGCGAGAAGCGTTACGATTGGGAAGCCATCCGGCCCGATCTGCGCGCCTTGCATGCCTCCGCCGCGCCCGCCTGCCGCTGCGCCCCGGCCACCCGCGGCGCCCGCTGCGCCCGGCGCTCCCGGTGCACCCGCGCCGCCGCGGCCCGCCGCCGCCATAGCGCCTCCGGCTGCGCCGCGCCCGCCTGCCGCGCCCGCGCCTCCGCGCCCACCCGCGCCGCCGCGCCCGCCGCCGCCGGACAGTTGCCCGGTTCCGCCAATCAGCGGCAAGAGTTGGTCCTTCGTGCGGCGCTTGTAATAGGTCATGTCGCCGTCGTCATCGTTGGGGATGATCACGCGGCTGGTGAAATCGCAGAAAATCGTGCCCTTGGTCCCTTCGAAGATCGCGCCATTGCCCACGCGCGTCAAGTCCACGTAGGACTTGGGCGCATTCGGCTTCAGCCCGCCCTGATACCACACCACCTTGACCGGCCCGCGCCAACTGTTGGCCGGATGGTCGAAGGTGACCTTCAGCTTCACCGGCGTGACGTCCGGGTTGAACTTGTCGCTGATATCCATGTCGGCTTCAATGGCGATCGGAGCGCCCGCGTCGATGGAGTTCCACAACAGGTCCATCGTGTGCGCGCCCATGTCGCCCATCTGCCCCACGCCGAAATCGCGGTACATGTTCCACGAAAGGCAGTTGTTGCCCGCCCCCGGCGCCGCGAAATACTGCGGGCTATAGGGGTGGTACGGCGACGGCCCGACCCACTGGTCGTAGTGGAAGAACGAGGGCGGCTCGCCTTCGCCGGTCGGATAACTCGGCCGCGGAAGCTCCCGCGCGTCCCATCCGCTAATGGTCTTCAAATCGCCTACCGCGCCGTCCAGAATCAGTTCCCGCACACGCTCGAAGTTCGGATACGCGTGACGCTGGGTGCCGTGCTGCGTCGCCACCTTGGCTCTCTGCTTCAGGTAGTTGGCGCGCACCGTGCGCACTTCGTTGACGCAGATGCCGAGCGGCTTCTCGCAGTACACGTTCAGGCCGCGGTTCAGCGCCCAGTTGGCGATGAAGGCATGGTGATGATCGGCCGTGCAGATAATCACGCCCTCAATGTCCTTCTGTTCGAGCGCCTTGCGCCAGTCCCAATACGTCTTGGCCTTCGGGAATATCGTGAGCGCTTCCTTCAGGCGGTTTTCGTTGACGTCGCACAGGGCCACCACGTTCTCGTTCGCCAGCACGTTGTAGTGCGCCGTAGCGCGGCCCCAACATCCCATCAACGCAATGTTCAGCTTGTTACTCGGAGCGCCCTGCCCCCTGAGGGTCCCGCTCCTGAGAATCGTCAGGCCGGCTCCCGCGGCCACGGACTTCAACAAATCCCGTCTTTGCATCGTCGTTCGCTCCTTTCGGTTCCCTTGCTGCAACCGTTCCCGGCCGCCCCCTCGCGAAGGCGGCCAGGGCGCGGGTTATTAAACGTTGAAGATTTCGAAAGCCTGCTTCAGGCACGCGGCCGGATCGGATCCCGGCATCGGGCTGTATTCGTGCCCGATATAGCCGGTGAAGTTCAGGTCCGCGATTACCTTGGCAATGTACCGCCAGTTCAATTCCTGGTCGTCGCTAAGTTCCCAACGTCCGGGAACCCCGCCTGTGTGGAAATGCTTCATCCACTTGAAGTGATTGTGAATGCTGCGCGAGACGTCGCCGTCATCGATCTGCGCATGGTAAATATCGTAAAGAAATCCGATGCGCGTCGAATCGACCTGCTCCATCACGTTGACGCCCCATTCGACGTGATCGAAGATATAACCCCTGTGGTTCACTTTGCTGTTCAGGAGTTCCATGCAAATGTCGATGCCTTTATCTTCGGCGCGCGACTTGATGCGCTTCAGGAACGTCACGCAGTTGTCGGCAGCCTCCTGGTCGCTCATGCCGCCGGTGGTCCGGTAGCCCGAGAACACGATGATGGCGGGAACGTTGTTGGCGGCGCAATCGTCAATCGTCGCGCTCAACAGCTTCTCCATCTCGTCGTGGTTCTCTTTGATGTTGAGTTCCATGGACGAAGGTCCGGGGGGAGTGTTGGAAGCGCGCACATTGGGAGCCGTCTGGAACGACCACCTGTTGGGAGCCCCGCCGCCTGCGCCGCCACGGCCGCCCGCCCCGCCACGGCCCGCCGCTGCTCCGGCTGCTCCTGCTTGGCCGGCAGCACCCGGCGCTCCGCCGGGCCCGCCTGCCGCCATTGCCCCCGGCGCTCCAGCCCTACCGCCCGGCGCTCCGGCTGCGCCCGCCGCCCCAGCGGCTCCCGGCGCACCCGCCGCTCCGCCGCGGCCCGCCCCAGGCGCAGTCCGCGCAGCGCCATAAGCCATGGTGGAAACCAAACCGTATTTCTTCAGAATCGGCCAGTCCGTGGGGTACCTCAGGTCATAGCCTTTGATGCCCTGGTCCGCGGCCATCTTGCAGGTAGCTTCAAAATCCATGCCGCGTCCGAAAACGCCCTGGGTGACACTCTGTTTCAATTTCACTGTCCGTGGTGGCGCCGGAGCCGGTTGTCCTGCCGGCGGCGCCTGTGCGGAGGCCACGAGCGGAAGCGCTCCGAGGCCAGCCGTGGATTTTAGAAAATCGCGTCGATCCATTCTAAGTCTCCCCTTGAAGTATACGGCAGACCATCGATTGCGCGCAGCCTGCCCGCGCCCGCAGTACCTGGCAGACGGCGAATCACCCTCGCCTGCCCCCTAAAAAACCACGGGGCGGCCGGTTCTTGATTCCGGCCGCCCCGCATCGGTTTCAGTTGATCCAGTCCACCGCCGGTTCTAGAACTCGAACCGGAAGTCGCCGGAGATAATACGAGCGGGTCGCGTGCCAGTCATGAGGCCCGCGTTGGTGTTGGTGTTGACCAAAGCGTTGTTCAACGTCACGGACGTGCTGAAGCCGCTGTTCTCGGGGTGGTTGAAAATGTTGTACCCCTCGAGGCGGATCTTGATGATGCGCCGCTCGCTCTTGAGCGGGATGGATTTGGCGAGCGCCGCATCCCAGTTGGTGAAGCTCGGTCCGAACATGGTGCCGTTGACGGCTAGGTTGCCGATAGCAGCCAACCCCTCCGACTGCGCTTGGGTATAGGGGATGGAAGTTTGGGCCGGCCAGTCCTGATAGGCCGCGTTCGGTATTGTGTAGGCGTTGAAGTTCATCCAATTCCTGTCTTCCCAGGAATCGCCGCGTACCACCGCTCCCGGCGTGTACACATTGGCCACAACGCTGCTCATCGCGTTGATGCCGCCGGTTGCGTTGTAGCGTTGGCCGTCGTTGCCGTCGGCGGTTGTGTTCCGCGACGTCTGGAAGCCAAAGCTCGGGTTAAAGGGGCTCCCCGTGCTCCACTGCGTGACGCCGGACAGGATCCAGTGATCCAGGATTCCGGAAACCAGCTTGCTGTTCATCTTCTTCCCGAGGCCGGGAATTTCGTAGGAGTATTGAACCGTCAGAACCTGCCGGCGGTCGATACCTTCTTCACCGTATTCCCGCGATTCGTTGTTGACGGAGTAGCTGCAGCCGAAGCAGGCCGGGAGGTTGCTCACCGCCAGACCGTCGTAGCCCTGGAACCCAAGGTCCTTTGACCAAGTGTAGGCGGCCGAATACTGCAAGCCGCGGGCGCGCCGGCGAAGGGTGGTCTGCAACGCGGCGTAAGTGAAGGACGTGCCGAACACGTGCGGTGTCATGCCCGTCCAGCCTCTATAGAAGTAACGCTCCATGCTGGAGGGTAGAGGCGTTGCCGTCGTTGTTCCGCAGCCGGGCTGCGTGGTGTCGCAATTCTGCGGCAGCCAGTCAGCGCCCTGCGGAATCGGGTTGATTTGCTCGCTGGAAATTTCGTCGTGGCCCAGGTTGAGCAGGCCGGCGACTTCCAGAACCGTGCCGTAGCCGAGGTTCTGTTGGACGCCGACGGTGCCGTTGCGGACCGAGTCGTACGGAATCTTGCCAGCCAGCCATGTGTACCCGGTAGGAGCAATGTAGCCGTTTCCGGCGACGATCGAGTTCACGTTGGCGTTGTAAACGGAGGCGGTGTACTGTTGCGGCGGGTTGCCCATCATGGAATAGACTTCGTTTCCATCGAGCCGGTTGTAGTACACGCCGAAGCCGCCGCGAATGGCCGTTTTGCCATTCCCGAAGACGTCATAAGCGAATCCAAAACGCGGAGCGGGCCACGGCATGAAGTTCATGGTGTAAGGAGAGAACGGTACGCCGTTCTTGCCGTAGTTGTAACCGCCGTTGTCATACGCGCCGCCGAGTTCCGTCGCAACCGCGATGCCGCCGTTGACCGGGAGGAAAGCGCCCGTCGCCGAGTTCGGAGCGGTGATTGCCGGATTATAAGGATCCACAGCGATGCGGGTCCCGCCGACGACTCCATTCAACCAGCCCCTGGTGTACTGCCCTGGGTATAGCGCGGCAGAGTAGCCAGTCGGGCTGAAGCCGACGAAGTTGCCCAACAGATCGTCCTGAGGCGTCTGGTGGTAGAAGCGGAGACCGTAGTCGAGGGTCAGTTTGCGGGTGACGCGCCAGTTATCCTGGAGATACCATTCCACGTCCCACCAGATCACGTTGCACTGAACGCTGTTGGTGGCTTCCGAGTAGCTGGTGAAATTGCCCAGGTAGGCGTTCGCAAAGCCATCGCCCGTATCCAGGGGGTTGGTGGAACTGGTGCCGAAGCCGTAGTTGCCGTCCGCGCCCATGGGGCCGGCGGGCTGCAGCTTGTAGGCGCGCTCAACCGCGACGCCGAGCTTGAAGCTGTGCTTACCCTTGATCCAACTGAGGTCGTCGTTGTAAACGTCGTTGTGGACCGGGTTGTAGCGGATGGCGCTGCCGTAACCGTAACTGGCCGCGCTGTTCGGTGTGCCGCCGAAGCTGAAGCTCGGGATGGCATCGTACAACTGGTTGGCCGCGTTCCACACTTTGGGGAACAGAAGCGGCGGGGTGATGGCCCCGAGTTGCGACGGGTCGATGGAAGTCGCCGACGGGTTAAGACAACCACCCGCGCAGCCGGGCTGCTCCCAGTAATCCCACGTGCCGCCGCTACGCCCAACGACGAAATCGTTGAACATCGAGGGGCTGATGGCGTAACCGATGTGTCCGCCGATGGCGAAGTCCGGCATGGGGTGGTCTTGCGAAGCAACTAACCAGGTGCTGCCACCGAACGGAACCTTCGTATCGTCGCGGTTGGTCACGTAACGGAAGTAACCGCTCAGTTTGTTGGTCAGGTATGTATCGAAGCGGATTACATGGTCGTCGCGGGGGTGCGCGCCGGTGTTATTCCCCTGCCAGTTGACGTGCAGGTAGTCCGCATTGCCTGCGGTCGGGAAATAGTTCGGCAGCGGCATGAAGTTCAGGAACTCGGCGCCGAATGCGCTGATCTGAGTCGCCGGGATAATGTTGCCAGGGAACGGGGTTCTCGTCGCTACGCCGGCCACGTTCGGTTCGTTGATGGTGATCAGCGCGCCGTTGGTCTGGAAGCTCTGAGAGTAGTTCCCCGCGCGCTCCAGGGCGGTCGGAACCGTCGTCTTGGAGGTTGCGGAAGACAGGAACTGCCGCGTGAATTCCTCGGAAGCGAAGAAGAACAGCTTGCTCTTGTCGTGGTTGAAATGGTGGAAGTAGACCGGTCCGCCCAAGCTCCAACCTTGCACGTTGAACCGATAAGGCGTCCTGAGGTTGCCGGACCTGTTGTTCGACCACAGGTTGGCGTTGAATTCCTCGTGCCGGTGGGTCCACCAGCCGGTGCCGTGGAATTCCTTGGAGCCGCTCTTGGTCACCAGGGTGATGGTGCCGCCGGAGTTCCGGCCGAATTCAGCCTGGTAGTTGGAGGTCAGAACCTTGACTTCCTGTACGGCGTCCATGTTGGGGTTGCCTTGCGTCAGGCAGTATCCGCAACCGACGTCCATGTTCGCCTGGCCGTCGATGGTGGCGTTCGTCCACGCCGTGTTGCCATCGATGTTGATGCCGGTCATGGTGTATGCCGCCTCGGCATCGCGAGAGGTGGCGGAAGTGTCGATGACGCCGGGCATATACCCCAGCATCGCGAACTCATCGCGGCCGCGGATGGCGATGTTTTCCAATTCGCCCGCGTCCACCAGTTGGGCGTGCTCGCTGCTGGCGGTCTGTACTGGCGTGGCGTCGGCCGTAACCGTTACGTTCTCCACCGCGCCGCCAACCGTCATGATGACGTTGCCCATGTCGCGCGTTTCGTCCGCTGCCAGGGTGATGTCTTTCTGCGTGTAACTCTTGAACCCCGGCGCAGCGACCGTAAGCGTGTACGTGCTGGGTAGAATCAGGTTAAAGCGGAAAAGCCCAGCATCGGTCGTGTTGACCGTGCGGACGCTTCCAGTCGCCTGATCCGTAAGTGTAACCGGGACGTTAGGGATTACTGCGTTGGCAGGATCCACCAGCGTTCCTACAATACTACTGGTGACGGTCTGTGCGAATGCGGCGCTCGTTAGCAGCGCAAGCAAGCAGACAGTCGTTAGAAGAACCGCCCGTCTCATCTTCATCCTTCCTCCCAAAAAGTAGGACTGATTTCCAGCCCTTTTACTCCTAAATAACTTTGGAAGTGCTGCATGCAGCCCCACTCGCCGCATGAGTGCCCCCATTTCCCACCCGCCGCCGGCCCGGAACGCTTTCGCCGAACCGCTCGACGCCATCGCGGCCTTCAGAGACCGCGCCCTGCGTGCAGGCACCCCTCAGCCGGGGCTTCCACACGCATGGTTAAGCGACAAAATACTAACCAACCGGATTATATTTATCACAGGGCATTAGGGCTGTCAAGGAATTGTTTCATGGAGATGTAACCACGGCAAGGGATCGCTCGTCTTAGGCCGAAATAAGATCTGCAACTCCGCACTTCTCCGGTTTTTCGGAAAAATTCGCCGCGAACAATTCCATTTTCCATTTTGTGGATGCTTCCCCGGTTTGACCACCACCTGAACTAAGTGGTCGTTACCGTAACGTTCGCGGCCCTGATTCCAGGTGAAGTTGCCGCAATCCGGATTTGACCCGGTTTTGCGGTGGATTGCACAATCGCCAGGCACATCCCGTTGAACGCCTTCCTTTGCGTGCCCTTGCAATTCTCCTGGCTCTGCATATCCGCGTTCTCCAGCCCGATGAGCTTGCCTTCCCCCTGAATTTCAAAGGCGATTTCGTGGGCCGCGTCCGGAACCATACGGCCCTGGGCGTCCACCACCCGTACGGTCACGTGCGCCACATCGCGGCGGTCGGCGGCGATGGCCGCCCGGTCCACCTTAAGATCGATCGCCGCCGCTTCTCCGGTGGTCGAAACCTCCACGGTGACCGCCGGCTGGCCGTCCTTCGTACCAACGGCCTTCAACGTTCCCGGTTCGTAGGGGATGGTCCAGGTCAGGTGCAGATCCTCCGTCGTGCGCATGCCTCGGGCTTGCGGCGGCATGTTGCCGTAGCTGCCCGTCATGCCGTAGCGCGGGAACTGGTACCCCTGCACGCCCGCCGACTTACCATTAATGAAGAGTTCCACCGATTCGCAGTTGGTGTAGCAGGTGACCGGCACGAACTCGCCCTCGTGACCTTTCCAGTTCCAGTGGGGCATCAGGTGAAGCATGGGGGTCTTGGTCCACTGGCTCTGATAGAAGTAGTAGCCGTCCTTCTCGAAGCCGCAGATATCGATGACGCCGGAGGTGGCGCCGCGGCTGGGATAGCGGGACTCGCCCAGGTAGTCGATGCCGGTCCACATGTGGTCGCCCGCGACGTAGTCGTAGGTGGAGACGAATTTCCACAGTTGCTCGGTCCCGGTGTTGGGACGGCCGCCTCCGCGCCCGAATCCCATCATGCCGCCCATTGCGCCCGCTCCACCGCGCCCGCCGCGTCCTGCTGCTGCGCCGGCAGCGCCTGGAGCGCCGGGAGCCGCGGCAGCCGCGCCTCCGCGTCCGCCAGTCGCCGCGATAGCTGCCGGAGCGCCGGCAACCGAGGCCGTCATGGGAGGCGTGGCGCCTGGAAACAGTCCGGCGTACGACCCGCGTACTCCACCCATGCCCCCGCTCTCGGTACCGATCATGCGCCTTTGCGGATACGCCGCGCGGTCGATGCTATAGTACTTCTCGATCCGGTCGCGCCAGCGGTCCACGTAGTTGTAGCCCACCACGTCGAGCATCGCCAGGAACTCGGGCCGCGCGCGGTTGGAATCCGGTTCGGATTCGATCCGGTCGCACCCCACGGTCACAAAGCGCGTAGGATCTTCGCGGTGGAAAACCGTCATGAGCTGCCGCAGCGTCTCGGCGCCGTTGGGCGCAGCCTGGTCGCCAACCTCATTGCCGGCGCTCCACAGAACCACCGAGGGATGGTTCCGGTCGCGGTGCACGAAATCGGTCACGTCGCGCTCGTACCACTCGTCGAAGCAGCGGGCGTACCCGTTGTTGCGGGTCTTCGAAACCCGCCACTCGTCGAAAGCTTCGTTCATCACCAGGAAGCCCAGCTTGTCGCAAAGGTCCATGAAGCCCGGCGAGCGCGGGTTGTGGCTGGTGCGTATGCCGTTGCATCCCATCGCCTTCAGCGTCTGCAGGCGCCGCTCCCACACGCGGTCCGGCGCGGCAGATCCCACCGGCCCCGCTTCGTCGTGTACGCACACGCCGTTGATCTTGACTCTGGTTCCGTTCAGCACGAAGCCCTTATCCGCGTCGAAAACCGCGTCGCGGATGCCGATGGGCGTGTCATAGACGTCCACCGCGCTGCTCGCATCGCTCACCGAACTGCGCACCGTATATAAATAGGGTGTATCGGGCGACCACCGGTTGGGCTTCTCGACGGCTACGACCTGCGTGAACTCGTACTCGCCATGCGCGCCGATCTGCTGTTGCGCCGGGGCGGCGGTGGCTACCACCTTGCCTTCATGGTCCAACACGGTCGTGGCGACCGTGCAGTTGGCCGCCGCGGCGCGTTCGTTCAGGATGCGGGTTTTCACCTTGACGTTGGCCGTCGCTTCGGACACCTGGGGCGTGGTGACGTACGTCCCCCAGTGCGCCACGTGCAGGCTGTTGGTGGAGATCAGCCACACGGGCCGATAGATTCCGGAGCCGGTGTACCAGCGCGAGTTGGGCTGTTTGGAATTATCCACCTTCACGGCGATTACGTTGTCGCGCGCGCCGAATACCAGGTGCGGCGTCATGTCGTACCAGAACGTAATGTAGCCGAAGGGACGCTTGCCGAGGTATTGGCCGTTGATCCACACCTCGCTGTTTTCGAAAACGCCTTCGAACTCGATGAAGACCTTCCCCGTGGCCGCGGCTTCGGGCAGACGAAAATGCTTGCGGTACCAGCCGATGCCCGTCGGCAGGCTGCCCTGGGCGGTTTCGTCCGCGCTGAACGGCCCCTCGATGCTCCAATCGTGGGGCACGTCCAGGCTGCGCCAGTTGGCGTCGGAAAAAGCGGCTTCCTGCGCTCCCGTCGCGTCGCCTTTATTGAACTTCCAGCCGAGATCGAAGGATTCCCGGTTACGGGCCGGCCGCGCGCCCGCGGCCCCCGTTTGCGCGCTGGCGCGGTCGAGCGCCGACATCAGGCTGACTGCACCCACCGCCTGCGCCAGCAGGCCGCGGCGGCTCAGAGAATTGTTGCGTTCCGATTCTTCAGACATGGTTTCCGTCCTATTTCTTATCGTTGAGCTTCATCTGCAGTTCCTGGTTGGCCTGTTCCTTGACAGTCAACTCCTGCTGCAACTGCTTGATTTCGGCATTGAGCTTCTGCGTCTCGGCCGGGGTGGCGGCCTTCGCCGCTACCGTAGCGGGCGCAGCCGCCGGAGCGGCCGTCCGCAACCGCGCCGGACCTGCGGGGGTCCCGACGGCCGTCACGGTGGGGGCCTTCGATTCGAACGTGATCTCGGCCGGCGTAAAGCCCTTCGATGTGGCGCGCACGTGGATCTCCCCGGGCGTGCCGCCGGCCCGAATCAAAGCGGTGGCCACCCCGAACTCGACTTTCATCGGGTTGGCGTTGTTCGAAGCATCGCCGATGATGGATGCCGGCCCGGTGACCTCGAAGGTGACGTAGCTGTTATCGAGCACCTTAGTCACTCCTTTTTTGTCGGTGACATAGGCCCGCACCGGTACGAAGTCGGAGCCGTCGGCGGTCAGGCCGATGCCGGCGTCCGCCAGTTCCAGCTTGATTGCCGCCGCGCGCTGCGGATACTGTCTGACTTCGCGAACCACCACCTGGCCGCCGATCAGTCCTTCCGCGACCATCTGAATCTGGTCGGCGGGAATCCGCGATCCCAGGCCGAGCCCCAGGAAGTTGAACACGCCCTTGAAAATCACCGGCGGATGCGGCACGTTCGGGTAGGCTGCTGTCTCGGGCTTCTGCGTCCCGATTACCTTTCCCAGCCAGGTGAGTCTCACTTCCTCGCAATTCGTCAGCACAGTCACGTCGGGGCCGGATATCTGGGTCAGCTCGTGCGCGATGTAGACCATGGGGCCGGTCGCGATGCCGGGCAGCTTGTAAGTGGGATCGTACTGACTCTTGAACAGGTAATAGGCGTAGCGCGGGACTCGATACAGATCGAGCACGCCGCCGCTGAACGGGTCGACGTGATAGCCGCGCTGGCAATCGATCCCAGCCCAGAGCGTCGATCCGAGTCTGGCCGGACCCCCGGCGTAGACCGTGTTCAGGCCGGAGACACGCCTCGCGAGCTGAACGAGCAGCGGCGCTTCGCCCCACTCGCGCGGGATGCGCACGATGGATTCCTGATCGGTCCAGTTGTCCACCTGATCCCCGTATTCACGCGTGAACGAGTTCTTGCCGTCGTTTGGCGCGGCGCCATAGTAGAAGTCGAAGCCGGCCTGCCGGGCCAGGTTGGCATCCGTCACGGTGAATGCGCCGGGGAACGGAAACTCCGTGTGGACAATCTGGTGCATCTGCTTGAGCATTTCCACCGGCTGGTTGCCGGTCTCATTCAGAGCGATTTCCCAAAGGAAGACCGACGGGCGATTGCGGTCGCGCCGCACCATCGCCCTGGTGTCCTCCAAAACCCGCTGTTCGAAAATCGGATCCTTGGCGTTGAAGAACTGCCACCCCGGCGTGGGTTCCGCCACCAGCATTCCCAGCTCGTCGCAGGCATCCATGAAAGCCGGGTCCTGCGGATAGTGCGACGTGCGAACCACGTCCGAACCGCCTTCCCGCAGCAGTTTGACGTCGCGCCAGGAAGACGAATTCGGCACGGCGTTGCCCACGTACACATAGTCCTCGTGATGGTTCACGCCGCTGAGCTTGTGGCCGATGTACTTCTTGTTGACGAAGAAGCCGTCGGCGCCGCGCATCTCAAACAAGCGGATTCCAAAGCGCGTGCGCAGGCTGTCCACCACTTTCCCGTCCTGCGCCACTTCGGTTCGGATGAAGTGGAGATAGGGATCGTCGGGATGCCACAGGTGCACGTTCGTGGCGCTCATCGGCTCCGTGAACTGTTGGGTTGCGCCGGGCTGCAAGGTGGCGGTTTCCTCCTTGCGCATCAACTCCTTGCCGCTGGCGTCTTCGAGGATGGTCCGCAGGGTGAAGTTGCGCGCCGCGGGCGCCTCATTCACCACTTCCGTCCGGACTTCGAGTTCGGCGTTGTTGCCGTTGACGTCCTTCACGGCCACGAAGACGCCGCCGCCCGCCACCGTCTTGCTGAAAATGTCGTGCGTCACGTGCAGCGGCGTGGTGGCGATCAGGTACACGTCCCGGTAGATGCCGCCCATGTAGGTGAAATCGAGCTGGTCCTGGGCCTTGCCGGGCGGGTAAGTCGCGTCGTCGGAATTATCGGCCCAGACCGCGACCACGTTGTCCGCGGGGGCGGGGTGCATGAGCTTGGTAATATCCGCGGCGAACGGCAGATACCCGCCGAAATGCTCCGCGACCTTCGTGCCGTTGACCCACACCTTGCACTTCCCCATCACGGCCTCGAAGTAAAGGACCGTTTTCTTGCCCTGCAGCGCTGCCGGCTCGTGGAAGTGTTTGCGGTACCACGCCGGCCCCTGATAATTGCGCATGCCGCTGGCGTTCTCGGCGTTGAGTTCGAGGCCGTCCGGCAAATTCACGCCGGTCCATCCGGCATCGTTGAAGGCGACCGCCTCGGCGCCGGCGGCATCGCCCTTGTGGTAGCGCCAGCCCGGATTGAAGCTGAGCACCTGCCGGGGGCTGCCCTCGATGGAGAAGAAGCCGGCGGTAGAATAGTGCGGGAAAACTTTGGCCTCGGGCGCGGCGGCCGGCTGGGACCAAGCCACGCCCGAGAGTCCGAAGAGGCCGGCCGACAGCGCGGCCGGAATAAGTCCAAAGGTGAAACGGCGAGTCATGCTAAGGCTCCTGACAATGCGAGAATGCGACAAGGGCGACCGCCGGACCTTATATAGTGTCCGATTACTGGGTCCGCTTAGGTGTATACTACTACCATTCGGGATGGACTAGGATTTCTGAAGCCCGCCCGATGATGGAAAGTCGGGAAAACGTCTATGAGCACATCGAAAGAACCAGGAAAGAAAACGTCACGCCGCGGGTTTCTGGGAGTAGCCGCCACGGCGGGCGCCGCGTTATCGGCGCCGTTGACACCAGCCTCGGCGCAGTCTCCGGCCAAGGCCGAGAGCCCGGCTGCCGCGCCTGCCGCCGCGCCACGCGCCGCCGGCACAACGGGCGTCGCCATTCCGTCAAGCGTGACGATGAACTCGGGCGCGCCGCTCGGCGGCATCGGCACGGGCTTCCTCGAAATCCGCCCCGATGGCGGCTTTTACGAATGGCAGATCTTTAACTCGGGCGCATGGGGCGGCAGCCGCGGCGGCGGGCCCGGCGGCGGCGGCGCTGCGGCCGGACCGCGTCCGCAGTACTTGCGATTCCTGCTGCGTACCGCGGGAACCGGAGGCTCCAGTCCGAAATTGCGCCGTCTCTATCTGAACGCCGAGGAGAACAACCTCTACTCGCAGCCCTTCGTGCACGACGTGCAATCGATCGAGTACGACGCATGGTTCCCGATGACGAACCTGCGTTATAACGATCCCACGCTGCCCGTGCGCGTCAGCGCGGCGGTGTTTTCGCCATTCATCCCCGGCAAGGCGCGCGATTCGGCCACGCCCGGCTTCCACATGGTATTCACGCTGGAGAACACATCCGGCCAGACGGTGGAGGCGACCCTCGTTTCGCTGATGGAAAATCCCTTGGTCACGGATGCTCCCGACCGGATGCTCACCAACACCGTGAGCCACGACGGGGCAGTGACCAACCTGACCATGAAGACCGATGCGCAGCCGGAGGATAAGTCCGGAGTGGGCAGCCTCTGCCTGGCCATCTCGGGCGGAGAGCACTCCTGGATTGCCGGCACGTACCAGCAGTACGCGTCGTTTAGCAACGAGTCCTGGAACACGCAGCGCACCCAGGGCATGGGGATCTCGCTCGACGAAGAGATTTACCACAAAGGGAAACTGCCCAATACGGACGGCTCGCAAGATCCGTACCGGGCCTTCAAACTCCACGCAAATCCCGCCCCCGGCGGACGCGGCGGACGCGGCGGCGGACGCGGCGGCGAGGCGGCGGCAGCGCCCGCGGCTCCCCCGGCTCCGGACGATATCGACCGGCTCTCCGCTGCCGAGGCGGACGATTGGATGCGGCGGCTTTCCGCCGACGCGCTGATCCACCGGGTTTTCGCGGACGCGCAGTTGGCAGATCCGCAAGCCTACAACACCCTCGACGGCAAGAAGGTACTCCTTAAGGAAGTCGCCCGCAACATCACTCCGCCCACCCCGCCTCCGGCAGGGGCGGCAGCGGCCGGCGGACGCGGCGGCGGTGGCGGTTTCGGCGGCGCGCGCCTGACGTGGGGCACCGGCGCCCTGGCATCCACCGTGAAACTGGCGCCGGGACAACGCCAGGAGGTTCGCGTCGCGCTGAGCTGGTACTTCCCGCATCACATGGCCCGCGTAGGCGGCGGGTTTGGCGGGGGCCGTGGAGCCGCGCCAGGCGCAGCCGCGCCGGTGCAGCCTCCGGCCATCGATATCGGCCACATGTACGCCAACTGGTTCAGCGACGCGACCGATGTGAACAAGTACATGCAGACCAACTACGCCGCCCATCGCAAGGCCACGGAGTTGTTCGCGCGCACCCTGACCGATACTTCGCTCGGCAAGCCGCTGTCCTTCGCCTGGTCCGCCCAGTTGGCCACGCTCGTCAAGAGCACGTGGTGGCTCAAGGCGGGACAGTATGCCATCTGGGAAGGCTTGGGCTGCTGCGGCCACAGCACCACCGACGTGGATTACCAGGGGAGCCACTCCGCACTGGCGCTGTTCCCGGAACTGCGGTTGGAACAGAGCAAGCACATGGTCAAGCTCCAGAACGACCAGGGTCAGGTGCCGCACTGCTACCAGGGCGACCTCGATCACGTCGATGGCGGCTTCAACCGCGTCGACATGAACCCGCAGTGGGTCATGATGGCCTGCCGCGATTACATGTGGACCGGCGACAAAGCGTATCTGCAGGAAGTATATCCACACGTCGTCAAGGCGATGGATTATACCGGCTCCCTCGACACCGACGGAGACGGCCTGCCGGACAAGAACACCGCCGTGCAGACGTACGACGGGTGGGCCATGCGCGGCGCGCCATCCTACGTGTCGTCGCTGTGGATCGGCGGGCTGAAGGCCGCCATCCGCATGGCGCAGGACATGGGGCAGACCGCGGACGCAACGCGATGGAAGGCGGTTCTGGACAAAGCCTCTCCAAGCTTCGACAAGGTGCTGTTCAACGGCGAGTATTACAAGCTGTGGGTGGATGGCGCCGCGAGCAGCAACGTGTGCATGAGCGACCAGATCAGCGGCGAGTGGTTTATGTCCATGCTCGGCTGGCCGACGACCATTTCGGAGAAGAATTTGGCCAAGGCGATCGATAGCATCGTCAAGTACAATTACGATCCGGAGTTCGGCTTGCACAATGCCACTTCGCCCAAGGGCGGCCAGGATCTGCTGGCGGCTACCAACAACCAGGCGGGCGGCTTGTGGACGGGCATCGAGTACGCATTCGCCTCTTTCCTGATGGATCTCGGCCGCTTCGCGGACGGCGCCAAGGTGGTGGAAACGGTCCATCTGCGCTATCTCCGCGCTGGCCGGCCGTTCAACCACATCGAGTGCGGCGACCACTACTCGCGGCCGCCGGCCAGTTGGCTGACCATGAGCATGGCTACCGGGTTCAAGCCGGACATGCCTAAGCAGACGCTGGCGATAGTCCCGAAGGCCCCGGGCGATTTCCACGCGCCGTGGGCTTTGGCTCCAGGCTTCGGCAAGATCAGCCGGAGCGGGGAGACTCTCTCCGTGGCTTGCTCCTCGGGCAAGATCACCTTCAAGAAGTTGCAGGTGAAGACGGCGGCCGCAAAGCCGACCGTTACCTTGGCGGGGAAGACGCTCGAACTGACCGCTACCAAGCAAGGGGCGGTTACGACGCTCGAATTCGCACAGCCCGTATCGATTGAAGCGGGTCAGACGCTGACCGTGGCGTGAGGGCCTGAGGGTCCTACGCGGCGGTAGACGAGCCGTTTTTCGGCAACCCGGTGGGCGCGTATCGAGCGCGCCCACCGGGTTTTTGTTTGACTACCAGGATTGGGGCGGCTCTTCGAGGAAGAGCTTCTTCATGTAGGGTAAATCCGCGCCGGCTGTGGAAGGGTCGGGCTGCGCCGCGGCGCCGCCGTTCTTCTCGGCTGCGATTCTGGCCGCGAGAGACTGGATGCGCGCGTCGCCGGGCGCAAGCTTGACGGCCTGGGCGATGGCTTTCTCGGCTGCGTCCATGCGCCTGGGCACGCAACCGAGCGAAGCGTCGGCGAGATAGAACCAGGCCTCGGGGCTGTGCGCGCCCAAAACGAAGGCGGTCTCCAGGGCTTGGCGGGCGCCTTCGAAATCGCGATGGGCAGCAAGAATGACGCCGCTCGCCACCCATACGGCGTGCCACTCCGGCCAGCGATTCTGGAGTTCGCTCAACCGGTGCGAGGCATCCGCGGATTTTCCCGCCAGTTCCAGCGCGGTGGCTTGCATGAGCGCAATCTCGCGATCCTGCGGAAGGGTTTGCGCGGCGCGGTCGAGCACGCGCAGGGCTTCGGAAGCGTGGCCGTTCCAGAGCAGCAGGGCGGCCGCTTCCCGGTACAGGTCGGAGCTTCCGGACGACGCGCCGAGCGCCTGGTTGAGCGCCGCGAGAGATTCCTCGGATTTGCCGGACGCATCGAGCATGTAAGCGCGCGCCAGGTAATAGTCGCCGCCGCGCTCGGATTCGGGCACGCGGTCCATCTGGCTGAGACCCTGGGCGGGGCCCGAGATGTGGAAGGCGGCAACCGCCTGATCCAATGCCACGCCCGTAAACGGGCCCGCGGCGGCGGCCTGCTCCAGGAGTTCCTGGGCGAGGGCGTACTGTTTGGCGGCAAGTAACATGCGCCCGGCGGCAGCCAGCGCGGCGGCGCCTGGCTTCAAGGAGGCGATCCGGCGCGCGGCAGCGGAGGCGTGTTCCAGATCGCCATCGTCGAGCGACAACTGCAGGTAGCTGGCTTCGGCGGCGGCGTCGGTGGGGTCCTTAGCGACGGCTTGTTCCACGCGGGCGCGGTAGTCGGCGCGCTGCTGCTCGGGGGACATGCCCAGATAGTCCACGACGCCGGCGGGCAATACGGTGCGCCTGGGAGGGCCCAGTTGGCGAAAACGGTCGAGCACCGCTTTGGACTCCTCGGTCTGGCCCGCATCGCCCAGCGCGCGGCCGAAATGAAGCAGGATCGCCGAGTCGTCGGGCCTCATGGCGGCGGCCTTGCGCAACGCGCCGACGGCATCGGCGGGGCGGTTCAGGGCCAGATAGGTTTGACCGAGTTTGTCCAGGACGCCGGCGGCGGGCTGGTGGGCGGCGGCGAACTCCAGGTCTTTGAGCGCCGCGTCGGGACTCCCCTGCTGGTAATACAAGCTGCCGCGTGCGGCATGGGCGCCGGCGAAATCCGGCTTGAGCGCCAGAGCCTTGCCGAGGTCCTTGATTCCTTGATCCAAATCGAGGCCGGCCTCGCCGAGACCGAGATTGTAGTACCCTTCGGCGTCATCGGGATGCTTCGCCACGTACCACTTCAGGTCGGCGAGGCCTTGCTCGGTCTTGCCGCCCGCAACGAATTGGAGACCGCGCTCGGAACGGGCAAGATCGTCGGCCGGCTCGAGTTGCATATAGCGGTCCCAGGCGGCTAAGGAATCCGGCACCGCGCCGACCTCGCCGGTGACGAGGGCCATCAACTTCTGCACGTCCGCGCGCTGGGGCGCAAGTTGCGCGGCCTGGGCCAGCAGCCGCACGGCGTCCTCCTTCTGGTTCAAGGCGCGATCGGCGATGGCCAGGCTGTAGAGCGCGTCGACGTCCTGGGGCTGCTGGCGGAGAGCCGTCTGGAGCACGTCGCGGGCCCGCTCGAAATGGCCCGCATGGAGGGCCGTAACGCCAAGTGCGTAGAGCACGCCGAAATCCGCCGGAGCGGCCGCCAGGGCACGCGTCAGGAACGGTTCAGCCTGGTCGGGATGCCCGGCATCGGAGAGCGCCATGCCGAGCGCGAAGCTCAAACGCGGGTCGTTCTCCGCCGGCGCGGAGAGGCGCTGGACCAGCGCGTCAGCTTCCGGCTTGTCGCCAGCCAGATAGAGGGCTTCCAGTTTGAGAATGGCTACGCTCGGAGCATCCTGCTGGTTCGCGGGCAGGCGCCTCAGGCAGGTCAAAGCGTCGGCGCCGTTCTTGCGCTCGAGCGCCAAGCGGGCCAGTTGGACGTTGGCGGCGTAGTGGGCCGGATCGGCCGCGATGGCTTTGAGGAACGCCTCACGTGCGCCGTTCTCATCGCCGGTGGAGAGGAGATGAATGCCGTAGTTGCTTTGCACGTCGGGAGAGCGCGGGGCGTTCGCCACGGCGCGGCGGAAGGCGTCCTCCGCTTCCTTGGACTGTTTCAGATTATCGAGGGTCAGGCCGAGCAGACTCAAGACCAGGCCGTCGTCGGGGCGCTTCTGCAATTCGGCGCGCAGGGACCGCTCGGCCGCGGGAAAATCGCCGCGCTGCATGGCGGCGGCGGCATCCCGCATGGCGGAATCGTCGTCCGCGGGACGGGCGAGCGGCACGAAAAACAGCAGCGTCGCGAAGAGGGCAGCGGAATGCAATAGACGGTGGCGCAGGGGAAGACTCCAGGCAGAGCCCATTCTACCGCCTGGGCGATAGACCGGGCTTATACTTGGGTCATTGGATTGGAGGACGCATGACAATCAGGATGCTGCTGACGCTCGGCTTCTTTGTGGCTGGGGCCGGGAATGCGCCGCCAATATTGGCCCAAACCGCGGCGGCTCCGAAGTTCGAAGTGGCCTCGGTCAAGCGGAGTACGGACTGCGACACCGGAGGCGGGAGGAAAGGCGGGGGCGCAATTTTGTCTCCGGGTGGGCTGAGTCTCGCGTGCCGGCCTTTGATGGCTTTCATCCGGATGGCGTATGTCGATTACGCGGATGGCAAGGAGAGACGCCAGGGGCGGCCTCTGCCGATTGAGGGAGGACCGGCCTGGATTAATTCGGACCTTTATACGATCGATGCGAAGCCGGCCGGCGGCGAAACCCAGGCCATGATGCGCGGGCCTATGATGCAGGCGCTTCTCGAAGACAGATTCAAGCTGAAGATGCGCCGCGAAACGAGAGAGGTCCTCGTGTATGTGCTGACGGTGGGCAAGGGCGGTCCCAAGCTTCAGGCGGCGAAGGCGGGGAGTTGCACCGCCATGGACTTTACGAACGGCCCTCCGCCGGCGCCGGGACCGGGGCAACCGCCGCCCTGCGGCTTCTTCCGGTTTGTAAGCAATGGCGGAATCGATACGAGCGGGCAGACGATGGCGGGGCTTTGCATGCAGTTTTCGGCGGCGTTGGACCGGGACGTGATCGACAGAACCGGGATCGCTGGAGGGTTCGATATTCATCTGGACTTGTCACAGGCCGATCTGTTCCCCTTCGCCTCTACCGACAACGGAGCCGCGCCCAGCGATCCGGCGGCGGCAGCGGTTGCGGCCGACCCCGCTGGCGCGATCTTTGCGGCGGTGAAGAGGCTCGGCCTGCAACTGGAATCGGCCAAAGCGCCCGGGGAATACTTTGCGATCGATCGGGTGGAGAGGCCTTCCGAAAATTGACGTTTGGGGGCGTGGGCATGGAACACTTGGCGTTCGGCGCGGCAGTCTCGATGTTGGCGGCGGGCTGGGGGGTCGGGGGTTGACCAAACGAACCCAATTCGGGCTGCCCCAAACGAACCCAAATTCCGGTGCGCCAAACGAACCCAATTCGGGCTGCCCCAAACGAAGCCAATTTGTGGGGTGACGAAACGAAGCCAATTCGGGATTGACGGAACGAAGCCAATTCGGCGGTTGGGCAAGAAGGCAGATGGGCCCACAAGAGCTGTGGGCACCCGGGTCCGCCCCACTGAAGACGGTTTGGCTGTATGGATCGGTCGGGGTGCGGATTTCGATGCGAGGGGTGATGGTTTGCGATGGGTCTTTAGCGTGAATTTCAGCGATTATCCAACTATTTTGAGGCCGCGGGAGCAGGTTGCCCTGCTCCCGCGGTGTTGTGGAACCGGTTCCAATGTATGCAACGCTTCCTGGCCAGGAAGAAGGAGTATAACAGAGCAGCGACTTGCGACCCGCCAAGGCGCAAGCCTCTACTCCGATTTCAGGTTAGCAGCCGCGAAATGGGGGCAGGGCGGCGGGAGGGTCGAACCGATTGAAAACATGGGTTGAGAATTTTTTCGATATCGTGTGACTCGCCGTAACGGCGAGTCTCGAAACGCAGCAGCCTGGCTAGCGCCAGCGTCCGCGCACGAACCCATAGCGGCCATGGCCCCGTTCCACCCACTGGCCGGGAACCCAGACGGCGCGCGGGTGCGGCGGGCGCATCCAGCGTCCCTCGACCCAGGCCCAGCGGCCTCCGCGCCAGTCCCAGTTCCCGGCGGCCCAGACATAGCCGGGGCCCGGAGCTACGCCGACCATCGCGTACCTGGGCGGCGGCGGAGCGACGCCCACCACGACAGCGCCGTTCATGGCGCAACTCGTGAACAGCATGCCGCACATTAGAGCCGCGGCCGGCAAGAGCTTGCGTTTCATTTCACTTACCTCCTGCCGATTGAAACGCGAAGGCGCTCAGGCCGGTTGCGGATCTGAAAGCAAGTTAACGTTATGGAATTTTCACGTGGCGCTGGGGCCCCGGCGCCACTCGATGAGGTGCGCGGGTGACGCGGGCGGCCACGGCCTCAGGGAGTCGTCTAGCTTAGCTAGGCCTTCGAAAAGTCGGCTCGACAGCCGACTCTGCAAGCCTGGCGGCTTGCGCCACGGTCGGAACCGGCCTTGTCTAAAGGCCTGTGGGCCAGGAGGTCGGCCAGCGGCCATGCGAGAAGACACACGGACACGTCACTCCTGTTTGGCGAGGCGGCGCGTCCGGTGGACGAATCGAGTTACCGGCCTGGGGGCGCGGCGCCGGCCGGCGGAGCCATCTCGGGGTGCTGCGATCCGCGGTGGCAGGTGTAGCAGGAGACCTTGGGGGCGCCGGGGAAATTCGAGTTGATCTGCTGCGTCATGGTGTACATCATGCGGGCAGTCAGCTTTTCAGGCTTGGCGTCGCTGGCCCTGTCGCCTTGCACGTGGCAAAAATCGCAGCGGACTCCGAGGCCTGTAGTGAAACCTTGCATGGCCGTCATGACTTGCGTCGGGTCCTTGATCACTTTAAGGTTGGTAGGGGCCTGCTGGGCGACCAGCGGCATCAGGAATAGCATGGAAACGACTAAGCGCATTGAGATATGATACACAAACCCAAGCGGGTTGCAGCAAGGCGAAAGCGGAAAAAGCGGGCCGATTCGCGGATCGGCCACTGGACCGCTAGAGAAACGTCAGGATTCGTACAGAAAAGCCCGCGATTCGTTGGCAGCGGCGTCCTGGGCGGCGGCCAGCGCGGAGTCAGTTCGGCGTTGGTTTTTCTTCCAGGCCATCGATCACGATGACGGGCATGGGGCGCTTTTGGATTTCCAGCTTCAACCCGAGTTCCTTTTCGAGCGCCTCGAAAATGGTGTAGCCGCCGCTTGGGTCGGACGCGACCGGCCAATCCAGCCCACCCGCCGCGATATTCTGCAGGCGCGCCGCGAACTGCGCCATGCCGATGTTCTGGCATGCCTCTGCCAAGGCGCCTGGCGGGGATCCCGCGGGCGCACTGACGTACTTGCACCAGGTGCGGCTGGCGGGGCAGGCGTTCTTCATTTTCGGCTTCACGGATTCGAGCGAGTACATGGTCATCGGGCGCTCTTCCGTGTGATATGCCATCTTGAAGCGGTCCACCAGCAAGGCGAGCATCATCGGCCTCATCGCATCCGCGTCCAGGGCGACCGCCGCGGGCATGTCCGCTTCCGCATCGAGATCGAACCTGGCGGCGATCGTCCATTTCGGCGCCACGATTTGGTCGTTGTCGGTCACCTGGAACGCGTGAACGATCAGAACCCACAGCGGCTGATTTCGAATCGTCACCCGCCCTCCTGGCTCCGTCTGAAAGCCCCCTCTCTCATTCGGCGCGGAGGCCTTGACGCTTGCCACCGCGAACTTCGTGGGGACGGGGATTGGGGGCAGGGCTTCGGCTACGCCCGGCGGGTTAGCAGTTGGCTCATGGTTCACGCTCTCGACCACGATACCGGGACCGGTATCTGCCTCTCTTCCAACTTCAGCCCGAGTTGCCGGTCGATGGCCCCGGCAAGCGTGAGCTGGCCGCCCACGCTCGCCACGTTTAGCCCCTGCTGTTGCGGAGAAAAAGTAAGGTCGAAGTTCCATTTGCCGCCTAGCCCCGTCTGGTCCACCACCGGGATCGGATCCATAAGCGCCCCCGCCATGCGACGCAGTCCCGCGGCAAAGGCGGCCATGGTCGTGTTGCGGCAATTATATTGAACCATCCTGCCGGTACCGGGCGGCCCGGACACGGGTTGCTGGCTGCAAAACCCGGCATCCCCGCCGCCGACGGCCTGACCCAGTTGCGGTTGCTTCCCGACAGTCAAGGCATAGGCGGGGAACGGCTTCGTGTCCTTGTGGAGCACCAGCTTGAAGCGGTCGGCCAGAAGCGACTGAAGCATGAGCTTCACGGTCTCCGGGGTGGCATCCGCCGGGAGCTTGGCGAGGACGTCGAACCGATCCATCTCCAGCCAGCTTGGGCCGCCCAGGATCTTGTCGTCTTCGAAACCGTAGGCGGTCCGGATCAGATCCAACATCGTGGCGTTTTTCAGCTCATAACGGCCGCCGTCGATCCACGGGGTCCTGAAGGATGCGGCCGAGGTTGGGGAGCTGACTTGGACGTCGGCGATTTCGAATCTTGGGGCGGTTTGGGAGGACTGGCCGAATACGAGCGGGATAATCAGGAGGATTGCCACGGTCGCGGGTTTCATAAGGAAGAAGAGGAAGAAGAGGAAGAGGAAGAGGAAGAAGACAGGCGGGCCCACAACGCTTTGGGCACCCCGGCCCGTCCCACCTAGAGCGGGGCACGGGCGAAGGCCAGGTCTTCCACCACGCGGCCGGCTATCAGGTGCTCCTGGATGATGCGTTCCAGGGCTTCCGGGGTCGCCGACCGGTACCAGACGCCCTCGGGGTAAACCAGGGCGATGGGACCCTGTTCGCAGATGCGCAGGCAGTTGGCCTTGGTGCGATAGACGCGGTCCGCCAAGCCCAACTCCACAAGGCGGCGCTTGAGATAGTCCCACGATTCGAGGCCGGCTTCTTTGGAACAGCACTGGGGCTTGGTCTGGTCGCAGCAGAGGAAGATGTGACGGCGGATTCCGGGAATGGCGCGGCCAGCGGCGATCTGGGTCAAGCGTTCGAGGTCAGGCAAGGGAGCAGCCTAGAACTGCACCTTGGGCGCGGTGCGGGCGCCGGGCTCGGACTTGAAGTAGGCGTCGTTCCGCGTGAAGCCGGACATGGATGCCACGATGTTGTTGGGGAATATCTCGATGTTGGCGTTGTAGCTTTGGAGGGCTTCGTTGTATTTCTCGCGCTCCACGGAGATGCGGTTTTCGGAGCCTTCGATCTGGTCCTGAAGCTGGAGGAAGTTCTCGCTGGAGCGCAGTTGCGGATAATTTTCAGAAATCGCCAGCAGGCGATTGAGGGCGCCGTCGAGCTGGCCGTTGGCCTGGATCTTGTCCTGCGGCGTGCGCGCGCCGATGAGGGCGGAGCGGGCGTCGGCGATATCCTTGAATACCTCGGTTTCGTGCGACGCGATGCCTTTCACTGTCGCGACGAGGTTGGGGATAAGGTCGGCCCGGCGCTGGAGCACGGTTTCCACGTTGGCCCATTGCCCATCGATGGCATTGCGCTGCAGCACCAGGTTGTTGCGAATGCTCACATACTGTCCGCCGGCGATCAACGCCAGCAAGACGACGACTCCGATCACAATCCAAGCGGTCTTCACTTTTGGCATGGCTATTTCTCCAACCGGTCCACCGCGTCGATGGCGGCGGCGATTCCTTGCAGATAGGGCGCGAGCAGGGCCGCCGGGTCAGCCTCACGCGGCTTCAGGCGCTCCTCGCGGACGTCCAGCAGTTTCTCGAATGGAAGCGGGTCGAAGCCGAAGCGCTCGGCGGCGCGGGCGACGACCTCGCGTTTGCGCAGCGGCGCCGGCTCCCCATGCAAGATCAACGCGTGCCGGAAGAGGACGCAGAAGGTGGATATCGAATCGAGCAGCAGGCGGCGCAGCAGGGCGGCGTCGGAGAGCACGCCGCCGGCCTTCTGGCGGAGACGCAGGAGTTTGGCACGGAGGTCGTGCTCCACCTGGGCTCGGTAGAAGCAGTTGTCCACGACCAGGTCGGACACTACGTCTTTGCCATAGAGCAGCACGTGCTGCCGCTTGATGTCGTTGAACTCGATGGCGAAGCAATCGGTAGAGGTAAGCACCTCATGTTCGGTAAGCAGCAGCGGCGCGGGGCTTCCCTGCTCCCGCCACCAGCGGAAAATGCTCTCGCTGGCCGCGAGTTCGCGGGGCGCGATTTCGGTGAGCACGCAAAGCACGTTGAAGTCGGAGAACTTGGGATGGTGTTCGCCGGTAGCGGCGGAACCGTAGAGCACGACGGATACCAGGCGCTCGCCATGAGCCGCCCGGAGTTTGTCCACCAGTTGCGTCAGCCTCTTGTCCATGAATGGGTCCTCACCAACCGCCGGAGGCGCCGCCGCCGCCGGAATCGCCGCCGCCGAATCCGCCAAAGCCTCCGCCGGAATCGAATCCGCCGAAGCCTCCGCCACTGCGGCCACCTCCGCCGCCCATCATCGAACCGAGAAGGAGTCCGGTCAGCAAGCCGCCGACGCCCCCGCCTCCGCCGCCATAGCCGCGGGGTCCGCCGGAACCCGCCCGCAGCAACCAGAACAGGATGCAGATTCCGCCAAGGATCATCGGCCAGGGGATGGAATTGTAACCGGTGGGGCGGATGGTGCGGGGCAGAGTGGCCGTCAAGGATACGTTCTTGGCGTGGGCGATGGTTTCGCCGATGGTCTGAGCCGCGGCCATCATGGCTTCGCCGTACTGCTGCTGGCGCAGAGCGGGGGCCATCTGGCGCAGGACGCCGCCGACCAATCCATCGGGCAGGATCGGCTCCAAGCCATAGCCGACTTCCAAGCGGCTGCGGCGATCGCCGACAGCAAGCAGGAGCATGATGCCCTCGTTGCTGCCCTTCTGGCCGACACCCCAGGCGCGAAAGATGGTGTTGGCGACGTCCTCGATGGGCTCGCCTTCGAGAGAAGGGAGCGTGACGAGAGCCATCTGGGCGCCTGTCGATTGCTCGACGGACGCGCAGTAGGCTTCCAACTGGGCCTTGACTCCGGGGTCAACGACGTGAGCAAAGTCGCTGACGTATCCTTCCGGCTGGTAGGATTTCCAATCCACCGCGAACGCGGCGCAGGCGCACACTCCCAGCAGCAGGCCGAGCCGCAAGCACTTCCACATGTTGAAGCTCCAGTGTACTACGCGGTAGCTTGGATCCCTTATACTTAGCGCAGGCGGGGGCGTGACAATTTATCTTCGTTGTGCGCCGGTGGTTGCATCCGGCTGGGGCCAGGGATAGGAAGAGCTGAGACGAACGGGCTCGATACGGCGGGCACGGCGGGCCTGCCGGTTGGATTTCCGAGGCCGTAGTCTGGTAAAATTCGGAAGTAGCGATTGGGACGTCGTCTAACGGTAAGACTGCAGACTCTGGATCTGCGTATCGGGGTTCGAATCCCTGCGTCCCAGCCAACTCCTTCGCCAGCGTCCGCTGGATTTTACTCGCGTTTCTCCGCGTCAACGATTCCGGCTCTCGCGGCACGGCTGAAGCTGTGCCCCGATACAAAGCATGAATGGCACGACGGATTTCATGAGTCTTGGTGGCCCGCGGAGCCATGAAGACAGGCCAGAAGAAGGCAGGCCAGAAGAAGACAGGCCAGGAGGCCCGTCCCACCAGGCAGCGTACAATCGAGACAGTGGATCGAAGAGTCCTGGGCCTTCTTTGCATCGCGATGCTTCCGCTGGCGGCGGCGCCGCTGCGGCGGCCGTACACGGCGGAGAACTACGACGTCAGCATCCAGGCGGACCTGGCGAACCAGCGCTTGCACGGAGAAGTGAAGATCCGGTTTCATAGCCAGGCGGACACGCCCATTTCGGCTCTGGAGCTGGATGCGGGCGGCCTCCAAATCGCGAGCGTGACGGAAGGACAAGCGCCGCAGTACTTCGAGCGGAACGGCGGCGTGTTGGCGGTGGTACTGACGAACCCGCTTCGTCCGGACGAGCACCGCACCGTTACCGTGCGATACGAAGCCGGACCGGCGCCGGGTTTGAAATTCTTCGCCGATCAGATCTACACAACCGCTGCCAGCGATTGGATGCCGTGCAACGACCGGCCGGATGAGCGGGCGACGCTGCAACTGACGATTTCCGCGCCGCCGGGCGCCGATGCGGTGGGCAGCGGCCAAAGGAGCGGCAACGAGGGACAGAACGTCACGGAATGGCAGTTAGATCGCGCAAGCGCGCCCTCCTGGTTCGGATTCGCGGTGGGCCGGTTTTCCGAGGGCGCTTCCGAGGCCGAAGGAGTGAAACTGCGTGTCCTGACGACGGGCAAGCAGGAATTTGACTTTGAGCCTACCGCGGCCGCGCTGCGCTATCTGAACGAGCGCACGGGCAAGCGCTATCCGGGGCAAACTTACACGCAGGTCTTCGTGCATGGCGACGCAGTCCATGCGATGGCGGGGGGCTTGACGCTGCTGCCGGAAGAGGACGCGCAGGGGTTCGGGAAGCAGCCGGACTCGCTGTGGCTCTTGACAAGCGAGCTGGCGCACGAGTGGTATGGAGTGGGGGCCGGATTGAAGGAATGGGGGGACCTGTGGCTGAGCGAGGGAGTCTCCGCGTTTGTGGCGGATGGGCTGCTGCTACAGCGTCTCGGCAAGCCGGCCTATGACAAAGAGCTGGAACGCTCGCGGCAGATCTACAACCGATTTCGCACGGAGGGTAAGGACCGGCCGCTGGACTACACCGAGTGGACGACGCGTCAGGATGCCGATGGCGAGATTCCCATTCACAAGGGAGCGAGCTTCCTCTACTTGGTGGACGAGCTGGTGGGAGACAGCGCCTTTTGGAACGCGATGCGAACGTACACCAGCGAAGAATGGGGCGAGGCGGCGACCAGCGAGGATTTTCAGAAGGCGTTCGGAGGCGCAAAACCGGAAGCGGCGAGCGGCGGTAAAAAGAGCGCAAAGTCGGCGCGCAAGAACACGGCGACTCCGCTCGATGCGCTGTTCGATACGTGGGTTTACGGGATCGCCAGAGGGAATGCTAAATAGGCAGGCCTGAGGGATCTCGAACCCGAAATCACCGCCGGCAGAGACCGGCGGCGGTACTGCACCGGGCGGTCCCGGATAGCATTGTCCGGTTACGTTTAGATTACAATGATAGGACTTAAACCATGGACTGGAGTCTTAGCGCGCCCGGAGCCCCGACAGGGCGCTTCGCCAGGGAACAAGCGGACCGGCTGCTCGGGCGCCTGGCGGTTCAGATCGCGCGGACGATCAAGTCACGCGGCGCCGAGGAAGTGCACGATCTGAGGATTGCGATCCGCAGGTTCACGCGCGTCCTGGTGGTGTTGAAACCGTGTTTTCCGCGGGACGACTCCGTGAGAATCCGGCGAGGCTTGAAGAAGATCATGCTGCAAGCGGGGAGCGTCCGCGACCGGGATATCGCCCTGCGCCTGCTGGCAAGACGGACGCGGCTGGAGGCTGGTCCACTGGCGCGGCACTTTCGGGGGGAGCGCACGGAGGCGGCGCGAACGCTAACGGCTTCGCTGAAGCGGTGGGTGCGGCGGAGTTCGTCGGCGGAGTGGCGGAGCGCTTTGGCTGGGGGCGCGTCGGAGGATTTCGCGGCTAACCGGGCCGAGGCGACGGCCGGGCGAATCCTGCCGCGCATGGCGAAGGAGTTTTTCCGCTATGGCAAGGAGGCAGCGCGCGACAAGGCGCCGGCCGAGGAGCTACACCGGTTTCGAATCGCCGCCAAGAACCTGCGGTACACGCTGGATCTTTTCGATCCGCTCTATGGAGAGTCCATCAGCGGCTTGCAGCAACAGCTCAAAGGAGTGCAGACCCTACTGGGCGGAATCAACGACTGCGCCACCGTCCGGCGGATGGTGGCGCGCCTGGAGGGCGGCGAGGAGATCCTGGCGGCGCTGAAGAAGAGGCAACGCAGGAAGGCCGCGCAGTTCCGCCAGCATTGGGCGGCGTTTGCGAGTGGGGCAGAGGCCGCTCGGTGGGCGGATTGCCTTCGCCACGCGGGGGAGCAGACGGTGGCGAGGAAGCCGCCGGGCCGGAGCGTGCCCATGGCTATGGCGGCGGGACGGTCGGCCAGGGGATAGGCGCAGGCTAGGGCACGGGATCTAAGAGAAGAAAGCAGAAGAAAGCAGAAGAAGACAGGCCAGGAGGTCCGTCCTACGTGTTCTGGCGCAAAGACGCGATTGAGCCGGCGCTCCGCCAGGAGACGGAACGCCAGATGGACGAGCAGCGGGCTTGGATTGCGCGCGAACCTGGCAATGCGCTTCCCTATTTCCACCTGGCGCAGTTTTATCGAATGGAGGGCCGGCAGGAGGAGGCGCTGGCGCTACTGCTCGAAGCGGTCCGCCTGGCGGATGGTTTGGGCGAGGCGCATGTCTCGCTGGCGGAGATTTATGCGATCCGGGCGGATTACGGCGCGGCGTGGCGGCACGCGCATGCGGCGGAACGCGCGGGGGACAGGCGCGGGGTGGAACTGCTCGAGAGGTACGGGGCGCGGCGGGAGAACTCGGAGAAAGAGGATTGGCCACAGATGAACACAGATGAACACAGATAAGAAAACTGAGGCGCCAGCCGCCTTGTCTTATCGTCGTTCATCTGCGTTCATCGGCGGCTATTACTTTACTTTGGCGAAGAGCGTAGCGAGCACCTTGATGGCCTGGTCCACTTCTTTTTCGGTCGCGATGTAGGGCGGCAGGAAACGCAGCACGGTATCGTGCGTGCAATTGATGAGCAGGCCCTCGGCCATGGCGTCGAGCACGAACTGCTTGCCTGGAACTGTCAATTCCACGCCGAGCATCAATCCGTAGCCGCGCACTTCTTTCACGAACGAGTGCTTGCGCGCGAGTTCGTTCAACTTCAGATGGAAGTAGCCGCCCACGCGTTGGATGGCAGGCAGCAGTTCCTCAATGATGTCGAGCGCCTCAAGCGCCACGCGGCAAGCCAGCGGACCGCCGCCGAACGTGGAGCCGTGCTGGCCGGGCTTGATGGCGGCGGCGGCCTTTTCGTTGGCCACGATCACACCGAGAGGGATTCCGGCGCCCAGCGGTTTGGCGGCCGCCAAGACGTCGGGCAGAATCACCGAATGGGCGCGCTGGTAAGCGAAGAACGTGCCCGGCCTGCCGACGCCGCACTGAATCTCATCGGCGACGAGCAAGGCGTTGTAGCGGTCGGCCAATTGACGGGCCTGGCTCACGAATTCCTGAGTTAAGGGGTAGATGCCGCCCTCGCCCTGAATCATCTCCAGCACCATGCCGGCGGTGCGTTCGGAGAAGGCGGCTTCGAGCGCGGCGGCGTCGTTGGGCGGAACGAACTTGACGCCGGGGAGCAGGGGTTCGAAATCGGCGCGGTATTTCGGCTGGCCGGTGACGGAGAGAGATCCCAGAGTGCGTCCGTGGAAGGAATTTTCCAGGGCGACGATTTCAAACTTTTCCGGATGGATGGCGTGGCCGTGGGCGCGCACCATTTTCAAAGCGCCTTCCATGGCTTCGGCGCCCGAGTTGGCGAAAAAGGTGCGCTGCAGACCGCTGATCTCCGCCAGCCGTTTCGCAAGTGGACCCTGGTATTGGTTGTAATACAGGTTGGAGCAGTGGACCATCAGCCCGGCCTGTTCGCGGATGACTTTCACGATGCGGGGATGGGCGTGCCCCAGGGCATTCACGCCGATGCCGGCCAGGAAATCCAGGTAGCGGCGGCCAGCGGTGTCATACACATAACAGCCTCTGCCGCGGGTGAGGACGAGGGGATGGCGGGCGTAGTTTTGCAGCACGTACTCCCGCTCCAGGTCCATGGTGGCCTGAGCGGTGTCATTCGCAACGGGGGGAAGGACGCTTTCCATCTGTTTATCATAGCGCGGGCAAGCCTCTCAGCAGCGTTCCCACCGATTAAGCCGTTCCCTTTCATACCGGTAGGCCGTGCCCGTTCAACTTCCCGGTGCGCCGTACAACTGGCGAAACGGGCATTTCGATGCCAATCGATGGCAGGTAAAGAGGGGGTTGCTTCATACTCGGCTCAAGAGCCTACTATCGTGGGCATCGGTCATTCTGGGGTAGCTCAAGAGAGTTCAAACAAGATGCACAAGCCTATTAAGTACGCAGAGAAAGCGTTTACCTATGCCGCGGGCGCGGCGTGGGCGGTATTCGACCGGTTGAACCAGATCCGGCAGAATCCGGGGTTCATTCCGGCATGGTCCGAGAAGCCGCTTCTAAAGTCGTACGAGAAGACCAAGCCGCCGCTAGGCTGGCCGCGCGAAACCGATTCCCTGTGCCCCCGATGCGTACCCGAAATCCGCAAGCGGATTCTGGATGGCGAGACCCCGGTGGACGTGCTGTATCACGACCGTCCCGGCGAAATCAAGGCGCAGGTGATCGAGCGCGACGGCAAGATCCTGATGGTGAAGGACTGTCCGATCCATGGCCATTTCGAAGATGTGATGGCCATCGATACGGCTTTCTTCAAGCACCTGGAGGACGTGTTTCCGGGCCGGGATATCCGCGCGCACAACGACGAAACGCTGCACCGGCACGGGTCGAGCACGATCAAGCACGGGCGCGGGTCTGTGCTGACGGTGGACCTTACGAACCGCTGCAACATGATGTGCGATCCCTGCTTTATGGACGCCAACCAGGTGGGCTTTGTCCACGAATTGAGCTGGGAAGATATCAAGACGCTGCTCGATAACGCCATTACCATCAAGCCGAAGCGGCAAATGTCGGTGCAGTTTTCGGGCGGCGAGCCGACGCTTTCGCCCTACTTTCTGGACGCGGTGAGCTACGCGCGCGAGGTGGGCTACACCTCCGTGCAGGCGGCCACCAACGGAATCGAGTTCGCCAAGAGTCCGGACTTTTGCCGGCGGGCGGCGGAGGCGGGTTTGCGGTATGCCTACCTGCAATTCGACGGCATTGGCAACGCGGCCAACCAGCATCGCAAGGTGGGCAACCTGTTCGACGTGAAACTGCAGGCCATCGAGAACCTGTATGCAAACGGCGTGGACATCATCCCGGTGATCACGATCGTCAATGGAATCAATAACGAGCAGGTGGGTCCCATTGTTCAGTTCGCGCTCGACAATCCGAAGAAGATTCCCTTCCTGTCGTTCCAGCCGGTATCGTTCACGGGGCGGGACGAGGAAGTCACCGACGAAAGGCGGGAGGCGCAGCGGTATACGCTTTCGCACTTGGCGCACGACGTGAAACGGCAGACGGGGCTCGGCGAGCCGGCGCGGGATTGGTTCCCGATATCGTTCATGTCCACGTTCTCGGACTGGAGCGACCTGGTGCATGGCCCGCAATACGGCTGGGGACAGTTGAGCTGCGGGTGCCATCCGAATTGCGGCGTGGGAATGGCGGTGATGGTGGATAAGGAAACCAAAGAAGCCAAGCCTGTAACCGCCTTCCTGAACGCCGATCAACTGGAGCGCGATGTGGCCCGGGTGAACGACGCGGCGCGTGGGAAGTGGCTTTCGATTGTGGGCATGGCATTGGCTGTAGCGCGCAATTACGACCCATTCCAATCGCCCACGCACTTCCGCCTGAAGGACCTGTTCCTGAAGTTCGATAAGACCTTCGGCGCCTCCGGGAAGAGCTATGGCAAGGTAGGGAAGGACCGTACGTTCGACGACATCGAGAAGCGGCGCCGCGACCGCTGGAACTTCCTGTTCATCGCCGGAATGTGGTTCCAGGACCTGTTCAACTACGATTTCCGGCGTACCGAGCAGTGCATCATCCCCTATGCCACGCAGGAAGGCGAGATTTCGTTCTGTGCTTACAATACCGGCGTGGGCTGGCGGAACATCATCGAGAAAATGCACATGACCGCCACGCTGACCAAGTGGTACGAGGAGCACGGGCGGCATGAAATCTTTGCCGGCGGCAAGGCGGTGCCACTGCCGGCGATGGCGCACTCGCTAACGCTGCGGGAGGAGATTGTGGCCAGCGAGGAACAGCACGATCTGGACCGGCTGGGCATCGCCAAGAACGCGCGCGAGGAGAAGATTCGCGCGCGCGACGCCAAACTGAAGGACCGGCAGGAGCAGGAGCGCATGATGAAGCTCTACCGCGAGCATGTGCTCAAGGAACAGCCCAAGCCGGAGTTGGTGCAGATCGGCGCGATGATTCCAGCTACAGCGCCAGCCGCCAAACCTGCCGCGAAGCCGGCTGAAGAGCGCGAGGAAGTCGGAAGCTTCGGAGACTAAGGGGTTTACCGCAAGCAGGTGGTACGGGCCAGCCAGGGTGGACCCGCGCGTGTGTGTATCGAGACTATTGCGCCTTTGCCTTCAATAAGTTCCAATTTATTCTTTTAGGGGTATTTCGAGTCCCTGGCCGTAACTTTCCACAGGTGGAGTTCGCCTTGAAAGGTGTTACTCCCATGCCCCAATACCGAATCCGCAACTATTTTCTGCGATTGATTGCCGTCTGGCTTGCGCTGGCGGGTCTTTTCGCTGCCGAACAACATGGAGTGGTCAAATCCGGTGGCTTACCGGTTCCCGGCGCCACGGTGACCGCGACCATGGACAACAAGAAGGTTGTGACTACCACCGACGACCAAGGCGTGTACTCGTTCCCCGACTTGGACGAAGGGGTCTGGAAGATGACGGTGGAACTGCTGGGCTTTGAGACGGTTACACGCGATATCGGCGTCTCGCCCGAGGCGCCCAGTCCATCGTGGGATCTGAAGCTCATGTCGGCGGCGGATCTCACGACTGCCTTGGCGGCGAAGGCCACCGCAGTCGCGGCCGCGGCTGCTCCAGCGCCGGCGCCTGCCGCGCCCGCAGTGGCTGTTGGCGCCCCGGCGGCGGCTCCTACGACTGCGGCTACTACTCCCACTCCAGCGGCTCCGGCGGCGGCGCCTAGCGCGACGCCCACGGGGAACGGACGCGGCGGAACTCAGGCGGCTCAGAACGGACGAGGACGGAATCAGAATCAGACGGCGGCGGCCGGGCGGGGCGGACAAGGCACGGCGGCCAACGGGCGGGGCGGACAGGGCACGGCGGCCAACGGTGGCCGGCCCTCGCTGTTGGGAGCGTACCAGGAAGTCGGCGTGAACCAGTCGGCGGAATCCTCGGCTTTTAACACGGAGGGCAACATTTCGAGTGAGCAGAGCGCTCAGCTTTCGCAGAGCGCCGACCAAGCTTTCGTGGTGCAGGGCAGCCAGAGCACCGCCATGGGCATGGGCGGGAACCCCGATTTCGGCGGCGGCTTCGGTGGACGCGGCGGCGACTTTGGCGGCGGACCGGGCGGCGGCTTTGGCGGTGAAGCTGGCGGCATGGGCATGGGTATGCCCGGCGCGGGCGGTGCGGACGCGGCTGGCGCGGGCGGAGCCGGCGGCGGAGCGGGGGGTGGCGGCGGAGTCGGCGGCGGCGGCGGTGGTGGTGGCGGCGGCGGAGGCGGTGTCGGTGGCGGCGGCGGGAGAGGCGGCGGGGGTGGTATGGCCGGCGGCGGCGGACCCGGCGGCGGCGGTTTCGGCGGCGGACGCGGCGGCGCAGGCGGAGCGGCATTTGCCGGCGGACGCGGCGGACGCGGCGGTTTTCAGGGCCGGCCGGGCGCGATGGCTTTCGGCAACAACCGCCGGAACCCGCGCCAGATGTACACCGGCAGCCTCAACATCAACGAAGCGAATTCCATTCTGGACGCGAAGACCTTTTCGCTCTCCGGCCAGGATATCTCAAAGCCGTACATGAACCGCACCAACGTGACGGGCAACGTCGGCGGACCCTTCAAGATTCCGAAGCTGCTCGATGGCTCGAAGGGGCAGTTCCAGATCAATTTCACGGTCGGCCGGTCGCGGAACGGGCAGTTGAGCGGTAACGGCGTCCCGACGACGATGCCGTCCGGACCCGAGCGCCTTGGGGACTTCGCCGGCGTGCCGGGCACGAATGGGCAAACGGCGGTGATTTACGACCCAACCAACAACGCGCCTTTCGCGGGTAACATCATCCCGACCACGCGCATCAACCCGATCGCGACGCAGTTGATGAAGTTCTACCCATATCCCAATTTGCCGGGCCTCACCCGCAACTACGAGGCGCCGAGCACGCCCGTGACCAGCACCAACACGCTCAACTCGCGTGTGAACCAGACCATCAATGCGAAGAACCGCATCATGGTCAACGCCGCCTGGCAGGGTACCAACGGTAGGAGCCCGAATTCGCTGCTCCTGACCGATCCATTCAACAACAACTCCCCGATCATCGATACGTCGAACGGAAACGGCGTCAATGCCGGCACGACGTGGTCGCATAACTTCACCACGCGCCTGATCAACAGCCTGGCGTTCACTTTTAGCCGCCAGAAAACCGTTGCGTCGCCTTATTTCTCCGGGCTCCAGAATATAGAGGGCCCGCAGTATCTGAACATACCGGGCGTGGCTACCGACTCGCTCAATTGGGGGCCTCCCAGCGTCGGCTTCACCAACTACGGGGGCCTGTCGGACATTACGGCAAGGCTGCAACAGGCGCAGACCAGTTCGGCGACCGAGAGCTTGATGTGGATTCACGCGAAGCACACGTTCACCTTTGGCGGCGGATTCCGGCGCCAGCAGTGGGACACCCAGAACAATTCGAACCCGCGCGGCAGTTTCAGCTTCAACGGGGATGCCACCAGCCAGTACGTGAACGGCAAGCCGGTGCCGAACACCGGTCTCGACTTAGCCGATTTCATGCTCGGCGTGCCCGATACCGCCGCCGTGCAATGCGCGGGAGGCGGCGCGACGAATCTGTGCAACGGAGACCCGGCGTACTATTTTCGGGGCGACGTGATCAGCGCCTATATTACGGACGACTTTCGCGTGAGCCAGCGGTTCTCGCTGAGCTTCGGCGCGCGCTGGGACTACCAGACGCCGGTGAACGAACTGCACAATCAGATGGTGAACATGGCGTTCGGACCGGAGTTCTCAAGCTACGTTGCGGCCCTACCTGGGCAGACGAACCCCTATACGAGCCAGAAATTCTCGAGCGCGCTGGTGAATTCCGACCCGCACAACATCTCGCCCCGAGTGGGACTCGCCTGGAAGCCAAGCGCTAAGAAATCCACTGTGATCCGCGCCGGCTACGGCGTCTCCTACAACACTTCGGCGTATAGCAACATGGCGATGCGCCTTTCGCAGCAACCGCCGCTGGCGAGGTCTCTGAACCTGAATATTCTGAACAATTATCCGTTGCTTCAGGATGGCGGGATTACCATGGCCAATGCCTTCAGCTTGGCGAGTACCCTTGGGTCGAACCTCTCCTCGAATACCTACGCCATCAACCCCGACTACAAGATCGGCTACGCTCAGACCTGGAATCTGGCGATCCAGCAGAATTTGCCCTACTCGTTCCAATCCACGCTCACTTACACGGGCGTCAAGGGCACCGATCTGGACCGCACGTACCAGCCCTGGGTTTCGCCGCCCGGCAGTACGCTACCGTCTTTCCTATATCCGAACGGCGTCGGCGAGCAGCCCAACTACGCACCGGGGTACACGTATGAGACGTATGGCGCCAATTCCATCTACAACGGCCTCAGCGGGCAGTTGTTACGGCGCTTCAGCGGCGGCTTATCGGTATCAACCACGTATACGTTCCGGAAGTACCTGGGCGAGTACGAACCCGATATGGATTGGGAGAATTTCAGGTTAAACCGCGGCCCCATGGTGGGACCCAACCAACTGGCGATCACCGGGAGCTACAGCACGGGCCAAGGCATGCGCGGCGCCGGCCTGCTCACCGGCTGGAAGGGCCACTTGGTGAAAGATTGGACGATTCAAAGCGGCTTCACGCTGGCGAGCGGGAATCCGATCACTCCCTCCTGCGCCGGTAACGCCTGCGTGGCCGTAGGTTCCAACGGTTTGAGTTCCCGTCCGGAGTATACCGGCGTTCCGGTAGGTCCGGTTGAGCCGGGGCAGTATTTCAACACGGCCGCCTTTAGCCAGGTGATCCCAGCCGGCCAATGGGGCAACGCCGCTCCCGGAAGCATCGCCGGTCCCCAGATTTTCAACCTCAGCGCGAGCGCCGCCAGGGTATTCCGTTTTGGCGAGCGCCACAGCATGGAGATCCAACTGGTCACCACCAATGCGCTGAACCACGTGACCATCACCGGTTGGGATACGCAGGTGGGATCTCAACAATTCGGTCAAGCCACGGCAGTCAATGGTATGCGCACCGTGACCGCCAGCATGCGATTCCGGTTCTAACCCGCAGGTACCGCATTATGAGGACAAGAAGAATCGTCGCCGCTACGTTTCTGATTTGGCTGCTGGCCGCGTACGCGCAGCAGCCGCCGGTTCCTCGGACGCCCGTCGTCCAGACGCCCAACGCGCCGCTCCAAAAGCCCTCGTACAAGTTCGAAGCGGAGGCCCAATTGGTGGTGCTCAACGTCTCCGCGAAGGACAAAAGCGGCAAGCCGATAGAGAACTTGAAGTCCAGCGATTTCACAGTGACCGAGGACGGCAAGCCGCAACAGGTCAAGATCTTCGAGTACCAACGGTTGGAAGAGGACGCCCTGCCGGCGGAGCCGGAGCCGCCCAAGCCGGCTAAGGGAGCGCCACCGCCGCCGCCGGCTCCGCCCACCGTGGCCCCGGCGGTGCAAACCACCATCACCCCGGCCAAGCCGGGCGAGATCAAGTACAAGGATAAGCGCCTGCTGGTGCTGTACTTCGATTTCCAGGGCATGGCGCCGGACGATCAGGTCCGCGTCCAGAAGAACGCCTTGAAGTTCCTCAACACCAACATGACGCCTTCGGACCTTGTGGCCCTCATGACTTACGCGGGCGAGTTGAAGGTGCGGCAGGATTTCACCGAAGACCGCGACGCGGTGGAGGCGATCATCAACAAGCTGGTGATCGGCGAGGCCAGCGAAATGGGCGAGGTAGTGCAGGACGATAGCAGCGAGGACACAGGCGCGGCCTACGTCGCCGACGACACCGAGTTCAACATCTTCAACACGGACCGGCAACTGTCCGCGCTGGAAGACGCGGTCAAGATGCTGTCCAGCCTGCCTGAAAAGAAGGCGCTGGTCTACTTCGGCAGCGGCGTGACGCGCAATGGGATCAGTAACGATGCGCAGATGCGCGCCACCATTAACGCGGCGCTGCGCAGCAACGTATCCTTTTATCCGGTGGATGCGCGCGGGCTGGTGGCCACTTCGCCAGTGGGTAATGCCAACGTGGGCGCGGCGGGCGGCAACAACACGGGCGTTGGCGGCGGCGGCCGCGGCAGTGGCGGCAATTTCTCCGGCAGCGCCGTGTCCTCCAGGCAGAGCGACTTTCAGGGTACGCAAGACTCTCTTTATGCCTTGGCGAACGATACGGGCGGCAAACTGTTTGTGGACAGCAACGATCTGGCGGCCGGCATTGTCCAGGCCCAGAAGGATATTTCGAGCTACTACATTTTGGGCTACTACACGACCAACTCCGCTTTAGACGGCAAATTCCGCCGCATTAAGGTTGCGGTCAACGGGACCCAGGTCGCCAAGCTGGACTACCGCACCGGTTATTTTGCATCCAAGGAGTTCAAGAAGTTCGACTCTTCGGACCGGGAGCGCCAGCTTCAGGAAGCCCTGATGCTCGGAGACCCGGTCACGGACCTTTCCCTTGCGCTTGAAACGGACTATTTCCGCATGTCGAGCGACCGCTACTACGTGCCCATTTCGGTCAAGCTTCCGGGAAGCGATCTGGAGCTTGCCAAACACGGCAATGCGGAGACCACGCGCCTGGACTTCATCGGCGAGGTGCGGGATTCCAAGAACGCGATTGCGGCCTCCGCGCGCGATTTCATCACCGTCACGCTTAAGGGAGAAACGGCCGCGCAGTTAGCCAAGAGGACTGTAGCCTATGACGTCGGCTTCGTGCTTTCGCCTGGCTCCTATTCGGTCAAATTCCTGACGCGGGAGAACGAAACCGGCAAGATGGGAACGTTCGAGGCTAAGTTCGTCGTGCCGAACCTCAGCGTGGACACGAAGTACCTTCCGATCAGTTCGGTGATCCTCAGTAACCAGCGCGAAAAGACCACAGAGATGGTCGGAGGCCCCCGCATGAACGGGCGGCTGTTCAGCTTCAACCCCTTAGTAGAGAATGGCGAGAAGCTGATTCCGAGTGTGACCCGCGTGTTCCGCAAGGACCAGGAAATGTTCGTCTTCCTGCAGGCGTACGAGCCAACCGCTACCAAGACGCAGCCGCTGGTGGCCAGCCTGGCTTTCTATCGCGGAAACGATCGCAAGGTCAAGGCGTTTGAAGCAGAGCCGCTTGAAGTCACTGACGGGTTGAACCCCAACACAAAGGCGGTACCCATCCGGTTCGTGATTCCCCTTTCCAAGCTGGAGCCTGGCAAGTACACCTGCCAGATCAGCGTGCTGGAACCCGACGTTCAGAGGTTCGCGTTCTGGCGCGCTCCCGTGACATTGCTGCCGTAAGTCTCCTCCTTATCCCAAGACCCTCTTGGCCGGCGGCCCGCGGAAGCGGACCGCCGGTTTTTTTGTAGGGCGACGGCAGAGTGGTAGTGTCCAAAACCAAGAGAAGAAGGCAGAGGGTCCGCCCTGCTACACTTTTTCCGGCACTACGTACGGTTTGCGATAGTCGCGCGTCAGCATCTTGTTGGCTTCGGCGTCGCCCTTGCAGGTCATGGTCGTCTCATCGAAGTTAATTGTGCGGCCGAGGCGGTAGGAGATGTTTCCCAGGTGCACCAGCACAGTGGAAGCCGCGCCTTCCTCGATCTCCGCGCGCAGGGTCTCGCGCTTGCGGCTGCGCACGGCCTCGATGAAGTTGAGGAAGTGGTCGCCGCCCTCGTTGCGGCCGGGGCCAGGCTGCTGCGTCTTGCCGAGCCAGGACTTGTACGAGGAATACGTGTCCACTGCGAGGTAGCCCTTCGACCCGTAGAATATGTTGCCGATCGTGTTGAAGCCGCGGTCTTCGATCTTGGCCTCGCCGTTGGACATCCAGTGGCGGACTTCGAACTCCAGCAGACGCTTCTTGCCGCCCTGGTCGAACTCGAAGGCGCAACTAAGCGTGTTGGGCGTCTCCTGGTCGTCGTCGAACATGAAGTGGCCGCCGATGGCGCTGGCCTTCAGCGGATACTTAACGCCGAGGCCCCAGCGGGCGATGTCCATCTCATGGATGCCCTGGTTGCCCAGATCGCCGTTACCGGTGTCCCAGAACCAGTGCCAGTTGTAGTGGAAGCGGTTCTGCGTGAACGGACGCAACGGCGCCGGGCCGGTCCAAAGATCGTAGTCAACGCCGGCGGGAACCGGCGACACCGGCTTCTTGCCGATGGTATCGCGCCATTTGAAGCACAGGCCGCGGGCCATGTAGATTTCGCCGAATTCGTCGCCTGCGCGCAGCTTGGCGATGGCTTCCTGCACCGCCGCGGACGACCGGATCTGGCTTCCCATCTGCACCATTCGCTCGTACTTGCGGGCGGCGGCGACAATCTGCTTCGCCTCGAAAATATTATGCGAGCAAGGCTTCTCAACATATACGTCCTTGCCCGCCTGGCAGGCCCAAACGGTCATCAGGGTATGCCAGTGGTTGGGCGTGGCAATGGAGATCGCGTCAATGGACTTGTCGTCCAGGATCTTGCGGAAATCGGTGTAGGTCTGGGGCTTCTTCCACCCTGCTTTGGCGATCTGGCTGAGGCCGTTTGCGACGTGCGCGTCGTCGATATCGGCGATCGCCGCCAGTTCTACGTTTGGCAGTCTGCCGAAGCCGGCAATGTGGGCGGCGCCGCGGCCCCCGATGCCGATGCAACCCATGCGCACGGTGTCGCTGGGGCTTCCGAAGAGGGGAGATGCGGCTCCTGCTGCCAGCGCCGATCCCATTAGAAAATGGCGTCGATCCATGGTTACTCCTCCACTGGCCGCTAACTTACCACATTGCGAGGCTGCCCGGCGGCGAAGGCCGCGACGTTCTGGACGGCGGCGTCCATCAACCGCGACCGGGCCTCCCGAGTGGCCCACGCGATATGCGGCGTGACCAGGCAATTGCGCGCCGAGAGCAGCGGACTATCGGCGGGCGGCGGTTCCGCGTCCAGCACATCCAGACCCGCGCCTGCAAGGCGCTCCGCGTTGAGCGCGTCGGCCAGGTCCTGGGCGACCACCAGCGGGCCGCGCGAGGTGTTGATGAGGAACGCGGAGGGCTTCATGAGGGCCAGCGTGCGCGCCTGGATCATGCCGCGGGTCTCCGGGAGGAGCGGCGCATGAAGGCTGACCACGTCGGATTCGCGCAGCAATTCCCCGGTGTCCACCCAGCGGAAGCCAGGGTAGTCCGGCGCGTCCTTGCGAACGGCATCGGACGCAATCACCCGCATGCCCATGGCGTCTGCGATGCGGCCCGTCTGGCGGCCGATTCGCCCGAATCCCACGATTCCCATGGTCTTGCCCGCCAGCTCGACCAGCGGCGATTTCCAGAAGCTCCAATCGGGGTTGCGTGCCCAGTCTCCGGCGCGCACGGAGTCGGCGTGCAGCTTCACGTTGTGGCATAGCTCCAGGAGCAAGGCGAAAACGAACTGCGCCACTGAAGCGGTTCCGTAAGTCGGAACGTTGGTTACCAGGATGCTTTGCGCGCGGGCGGCGGCAATGTCCACCACGTCATAGCCCGTCGCCAGCACGCCGATGTAACGCAGGCCGGCGGCCTGGCGCAAAATGGCGGCAGGCAGGGGGATCTTATTGATCAGCACGGCGGCGGCTCCGGCGATGCGACCCGGCACTTCCTCCGGCGCCGATCGATCGAATACTTCCACATCGCCGAACCGCCGCAGGGCATCCCAGGAAAGGTCGCCCGGATTCAGGCAGTACCCATCGAGCACGACGATCTTCATAAGTCCTCCACCACCACGCGTATCCCTCCGGCCGGCGCCGCCACGGCCCCGGCATATCCCTCGCACGCGTCGATTTCACGCACGGTCCACTCGCCTTCCGGTTCCAAGCCTGCGCCGTACAATCCCACGCCGCGCGCTTTGAGCATGGCCTCGATGCGCGTCCAACGGCGGAAGAAATCCCGCTCCCGGTCCGCTGGGGGCGTTTCGGCGAACGCGGCGGCTTCGCTCGGCGGAAAGAAGCGCTCCGCGATGGCGCCGTACTCCGCGATGGGGCGCAAGCGCTCGACGTCAACCCCGACATCCACGTCCAGGGCGAGCGCAATTAACGCCATCCCATGGGAGTGGGAGAGGCTGAATTTCAACCGCGGCGCGCCGGGCAGATAGGGCTTGCCCTTGGCGGTGGCGGCGAAATCGAGAGGGACGCCGGTGGCGCGGCCAAGGATGGCCCGCAGCGCCCGGTGGGCGAGGAGATAGCGCTCGCAATCGGCAGCGGAATGAAAGCGTGCGGCGCGCGACTCTTCGCCAGCGGAGGGCGCTGGAAGCGCAACAAGCCGCGGATCGTCCAGGCGAACGCGCCAAACCGCGACTTCTCCGGGGATCAACATGGGCGCTCCAAGTCCGCCGCGAGCGCGCCGAAGACGGATTCCTGGCTGCCGTGCAGGAAGAAATGACCGCCTGGGAACAGCCGCATGGCGAACGACGCGCCGGTCTGGCTGGCCCAGCCCTCCAGATGTTCCGGCCGCACGTTGGGATCGTCCGAACCGCCGTAGGCCCGGATCGCGCAGGCTAAAGGAGGGGCGTCGGCGTACACGTAATTGCGATAGAGGGCGGCGTCGGCCGTGAGCGCCGGCAGAATGGCGGCGAGCAACGCGGGTTGGTCCAAGGCCTCCGCGGGAAGGCCTTCGAGGCGCCGCAATTCGTCCAGAAACTGGGCTTCGGAAGGCGCCGGAGGCGGAGTGTAGTCGCGCCGGAATTGCGGGGCCCGGGCCGCCGAGGCGACCAGCAGACGCGGTTCCGGCAGACCGAGCCGGCGCAATTCGCGGGCCAGCTCGAAAGCCACCGCCGCGCCCATGCTGTGCCCGAAAAACGAAAACGGCCGGTCGAGATACGGTTCGATGGCCGCGGCCAAGGCCTCGACGAGCGGCGCCATCCGGTCGAAGGGCGCCTCCGCGCTGCGCGACTCGCGCCCAGGCAGCAGCACCGGACAAACACACGGCAGCCGACGGCGCCAGCCCGCGAATGCGCCCGTCCCGCCGCCGGCATAGGGAAAACAAAACAGGCGCGCGTCCGTTGCAGCGCCAGCGGCGGGAAACCAGGCGGATGCCGGGGCGCGCTTGCGCAGGCGCAAGGCCAGGAGTTGACGGCGCTCCGAAGACAGTGGGTGCGTAGCGCGAATGGTTGCGCCGACGGGCGAAGTTGGCAGGCGAATCGCCTGCCCCACCTCAGAACGTAACGCACCTTCCAGCAGCGCTTCGAACGGCGCCCCGCTGAGATTCCCGGCATATTCCAGAGCCGCGGCGCGCGATGCCCGCGAGATCTCTTCGTAATGTGCGCGGTCGCCCAGCAAACGTACGAGCGCATCGCGCCAGGGGGCGACATCCTGCGCGGGGGCTTCCGCCAGCGGCGCCATGCGCTCGTCCACTTGCGCCTGATATCGGGCGATCGGGTTGACTGGCAGAAGGTAGGGCACTCCCATCTTCGCCTCGGGGATGCCGCCCACGTCACTGGCCATCACCGGAACGCCGTGCAGCATGGCCTCCACCACGATGCGGGACCGCGCCTCGGCCCACAGGGATGGAACCAGCAGCACGCGCGTCCGAGCCATCAGCCGGTCGATATCGTCCACGGGGTCGAGAATGCGCACATTCGGGCGTTCGGCCAGCGCCGCGCGGTCATGCCGGTTAGTTCCCCAGGTGGGCACGGCGGCGAAAGCCACGTTCGGAAAGGCATCCGCCAGCGCCAGGAAAATGGCGATGCCTTTGACGGCGCAGGGGTTCACCATGGTCACGAATTCGTTGTCGAAGCGGCCCAAGGCTGGCCAGACTCCCGGCTCCAGCAGCGAAATCGGAACGTGCGCCGCGTTCATTCCGCCGTAGTCGCGGATGTAGCGCGCCACGTATTCGCTCACCCCCACCACGCGTGCGGCCGAGCGAATGCGCTGCGCATTCACCTCGCTTGGGAAGGCGCAATCCGGCCCAAAGGGCAATGCGATGGGGGCCCGCGCCAGGTAAACGACCCGGGCGTTTGCCGCACGCAACGCGGCTTCCAGAAGGACTTGCGCCGGGTCGTCCGTGGATGCCAGGATGACATCCGGCCGGAATGCCTCCGCTTGCGCGGCGAAATACCCCCGCAGCTTGCCTCCGGTGACGACATGAACCTCCACGCCCGTGCGCTCGAATACCACGGCGCCGCCGCTTCTTACCGGGGCGATCCCGCGCGCCTCCAGTTGCTCTACATACCGCGCTTCTTCCTCCGCGCCGAATACGGGAATGCGGGCCACCGCCCGGCAGATGTGGCCGCGGACGGCGAGAGCCTCCATCAACATGCGGTTGGACTTGTCTCCGCCGCCGTGCGACGGGTAATAGAGCGAGTTCTGGGCCAGCAGGATGCGCATCAATGAACCATCCCGCGGCGGCGCAATCGCTCGAGCAGCAAGGCTCGCCGGCCGGGCGATAACGATTCGATGGTGGCGGAGTCCGGCTGCGCGGGCTTGCGATCCCCGGCCCCGAGCGAGAGCAGGAAACGCTCCATTTCGCCGCCGTCGAGACCGCCCACGAACCTGTGGGCCGCCTCCCGCGAGGCCGCCGATTCGCGCGCGTATGCCGCGGAACCCGAGAGCAGCTCTTCAATTGCCGCCGCCCAGGGCGCCGCGTCGTTCAGCGGCGCGACGGGTTCAGGCATGCCGTGCTCGTCGAAGACCGGCAAGTAACGTTCGATGCCGGCAACCGGAATCAGGTATCCCGTGCCTTGTTTCGCCTCGCGCAGACCGCCGAAGTCGCTCGCCACCACGGGAATCCCGCGCAGCATGGCTTCCATGACGATCAGTCCGAATCCTTCCACCCACAACGAGGGCATCAGCAGGACGCGCGCGCCGCGCAACAAGCCGTCGATGCCCGCCGGGTTCAGCAGGACTTCCACATTGGGCAAACGCGCCATGGCCCGGCGGTCGGCGGCCGTGGTACCCCAGCCGGGCGTCGCGCCGAACCGGAGGCCGGGCAGCAACCGGGCGGTTTCGAGGAAGATGGAGATGCCCTTCACCGCGCACGGATTGATCATGGCGATGAGGCCCTCTTCGAAATTCGCCAGGCTCGGAAACGGCCCGGGGCCGTAGATGGGCGGATGAATCACCACCGCCTGGCGACCCAGTTCCCGCTGTACGTACGCGGCCACGTACCGGCCGATGGCGACCACGCCGGCCGACCGCGCTACCAGATCCGCGGCATGGCGCTCAGGGTTCCAACTGGCCGGACCGAACGGGAAGAACTGCGGCGTGTGCGCCAGATAGACCACACGGCCCTCGGCCGAGTGGTGCGCCTCCCGCAGCAGCGCGTGTCCCAGGTCTTCGGAAGATACCAGCACCCAATCCGGCTGGAACTCGTCGATCTGCCGCCGCAGCGTCTGGACACGCGCGGCCGGGTCCTCCACTTCCCATAGCCGGATGGATTCGTGGCGCCCAAATGGCGCGCCTTCGCCGGGCGCCCCACACACCACCCGGCACGCATGACCGGCGGCCGCCAGATGGTTCAGCCACACCAGGTTGCTGCGCGTCGCCCCGCCGCGCGGAGGAGCGTAGGACGCGGTGGCGGTCAACAGAATACGCATGGATCGTGGGGCGGACCTCCCGGTCTGCCTTCTTGTTGCCTGCCTGCGTGGACCATTAGGACGCGCCCTGTTCCTTCGCCAGCAGCTCCCGCACTTCCTCGTCGGAGAGGCTTTCGAGTTCCTGAATCAGGTCTTGATAATCGGCGCCCGATTGCTCGATTTCTTTCAGCTCCACCGCCTTGGCTAATTCCGCTACCGTGAATTCACCGCTGTAGACTACCTCGAGCGACAGGTCCACGCCATAGGTCTGCCGCACACAGGATAGCAGTTGCACCGCCAGCAGCGAATGCCCGCCCAGTTCGAAGAAGTTATCGTGAATCCCGACGGCGGGCACGTTTAACAGCCCAGCCCACAACTCCGCCAACTGCGCTTCAATGGGCGTGCGTGGCCGGTCGAGCGATGCGCCGGTCAGCGGCAAACGCCGTGTGGAGACGCGAATGGCTTCGAGAACGGCATGGGGATCGCGCAATTCGGTGGCGATCCTGATGTAATCGATGCGCCGCGCCGCTGTGGGGCGGACCGGGGCGCCCACGGCATTTGCCGGCCCGTCTGCCTCTTCGCTTACCGTTTCGACCATCATGCCGGGCTTGTAACGGACCGCCGCCGCGCGACCCGCCGGGAGCCGCAAAACGCCATCCGCGCCGGCCGTCCCTAAGGACTCCAGAAACAGGGCCGCGGGGCGGTTCCGTTGCCCCGGCACAAAGGGGATCTCCACGCGCTCCAGGGCGCGTTCGAGCGCAATCTCACCCAAGCGCGCGACCATGCGATGCTCTACCCCGCGCCCCAGCGCCCGGCAGCTCAGCAGAAACGTGTCCACCCGCAGCGCCGCGTCTCCGTTTCGAAATAGGATCGCGCCCGTCAGTCCATAGTCCCCGAAACGGTCCTTCACGGAAACCGTGAGGCACTCCGCGCCGCCGGCCAGCAGCGCCTGAACCTCGGGTTCGGTGCGCCGTACCAGGGTGGCGTTCATCTGGTTGGTGCGCGCCGTCAATTGGGCCACACGCGCCAGCGCCGTGCGCTCCATGCGAGCAATTGCGATCTCCAGATCGAGCGACGCGAGAAACTCTTCGAGGTTGTGCGCGGCCCCGGCGGCCCGCGTCCGCTCGGCGTGCTGCGCATACAGGTCAGGGCGGCGGCGGTCCTCCTCTGTGACACCCGCCCGGTCGAACGCCCATACGTGCTTCAGAAACTCGGGGATTTCGGGGGCGGACGAAGGGAGGGAAAGGGCCAGCATTCCCGGCGCCGCGGCCTGTGCTTCGGTGCACTCCTTGGGATTATCGTCCACCAGAATGAAGCTCTCGATTCCCAGTCCCAGGTCGGCCGCCAGCGCGCCCAGATTCGATGCCTTGCTTTCCCAGTTGATGCGGCGCGCCGCGAAATCCTCCATCCGCAACGGCATTTCCGGGTGGGCGCGGAAAGTCTCAATGACGTCCTCTTCGTTGTTCTTGCTGCACAGAGCCAGCAACATCCCTTCGCGCCGGCGGGCCGCCATGAACTCCTGCAAGGCCTTGCGCGGCGGATCGAGGGCGATGCCCTGGGGACCATCTTCCCCACAAATGCCGGCCCACAAGGTCTCGTCGCAGTCGAGCGCCGCCACCTTATAAGGTGGCGTGACAATCGCGTGTACCTTGCGAGCGATGGCCGTGGCCAGCGCCACGAAGAGAACGGGCGTATAGGGCAGATGCCCGAGCGCCTCGCCATGCGAGTCGTGCGCTGGACTCACCGGATAGAGAGCCTCGAAGTCCGCGGGCCAGATGGCGTGGACGCCGGGCAAGGCATCGAGCGTCTCGCGTAAAACACTCAGCGGCGCTTCGAACGCTTCCTGGTATTGGGGTTTGGGCGGGCAGACCACTACGATCAGCGGCGCCGCGAGCGAAACCGCAGCCGTCCGAACGGCATTGGCCAGCCGCCGAACTTGATCGTCCACACCAGCCGCCAGCCAGTCCTCAAAACGCACCAAGGCGACGTTAATCCCCCCGCGGTTCCCGGCAAACAGCCCGGCGGGGTCCAGAAGCTGTTGAAATAGCGTGTTGTAACCGGCGAAACGGATCCGATAATCGAGCCCCAGTTCCGCCGTCCAGAACGCCAATCCGGCCTCAATCGCTTCGGCGGTGAAGGTGGCGGAGATGGCGATCGCGCGATCGTCAAGCGGCATGAACTTCCATTATGAATCGTGCCGCTCGTTCATCTCAACTTCCGGTACGGTCAGTGCTGGCCGCCCATGGCCGCCATGCGCCTTTTCAGCTCCTCCATCGACACGTCCTCGACGTGCGTGCCGATCCACCAGAAGTTCCCCGATGGGTCCTCTACGCCGCTGCCGCGGTCTCCGTAGAATTCGTCCGTCGGCTGTCGCAGCGACTTTCCGCCGGCCTCGATGGCCTTCGCGTAGACGGCATCCACGTCCGGCACGTACATGTACAGGTTGCAGGGCCTGGGCGGATACGGGCCCTTAGGGTCCGGCTCCCCCATCATGATAATTGAATCGCCAATCTTGACTTCGGCATGGGCGATCCCGCCGCCCGGCCGCTCCATGATCCCCCTGGCTTCCGCGCCAAACGCCTGCTTCAGGAAGTCGATGGTCTTGGCTAGGCCTGGCACGGTCAAATACGGAGTGACGGTATGATACCCGTCGGGAATAGGCTTTGCGCTGCGTTTCATCTTTCCAGTCATGGAACCCTCCTCGAAAATCTTCCTCCATTTTGCACCCGCCGTACCGGGTTCGCCACGGCTGCCGCCCAGGAGTGTTGCATTCCGCACGTTCCCGGGCTGATACCATGAGGCTTCCATGACCAGCCTGTGGGACCTCCTGCGCCAGAACCGCAACTACCGCTATACCTGGATGGGGCAGGTGGTCAGCGACATCGGCGACTGGTTCAACAACATCGCGGTATTTGCGCTGGTGATGGAGAAATCCGGGTCGGGCCTGGTGGTCAGCGGAGTGATGCTGGCCCGAGCGATTCCCGCCGTGGCGGCCGGTCCCATCGCCGGCGTCCTGTTGGACCGCTTCGACCGCAAGCGCATCATGATTGCGAGCGACGCGATTCGCGCCATAGTTGCGCTGGCTTTCGTCTTCACCATCGGCCAACCGCGTCCCTGGCTGCTCTACGTCCTCAGCGCCGCGCTGATGTTCGCTTCGCCCTTCTTCACCAGCGGGCGAGCCGCCATTCTCCCCACCATCGCGAGTGAGGAAGAGTTGCACACGGCCAATTCGCTGACCCAGACCACGGGATGGGCTACACTCACGGCCGGCACGCTGCTGGCGGGCTATAGCGCCGCACAGCTTGGCTACCGGTGGGCCTTTATCATCAATTCGCTATCTTTCGCGTTCTCGGCGGGAGCCATCTGGCGCATTGCCACCCCCGGCGGGTTCCGGCCCAGCCGTAGCGATGCCGGAGGCGCGGTCCAGCCGTGGCGTGAATATCGCGAGGGACTGGCCTACCTGCGCTCCGTTCCCCTGATGATGGGGATCGCCATGATCTCGGTGGGCTGGGCGCTGGGGGGCGGAGCGGCTCAGATTCTTTTCGCCTTGTTCGGAGAGCAGGTATTCCACCGCGGCCCCGCGGGCATCGGTGGAATCTGGGGATTCGCCGGCATCGGCCTGTTGGCGGGCGGCGCCTGGGCGCATTTTGCCGGCCAACGCCCCAACTTCGTCCGGTACAAACGCGCGGTGACTGTGTCCTATCTTGTGCACGGCGCCGCATACATGATTTTCAGCCAGGCCTCCACCTACAGCCTCGCACTGGTCGCCATGATGTTCTCGCGCATCGGCATGGCGGTGACCAGCGTACTCAACAATTACCAATTGTTGCGGCACACGCCCGACCGGTATCGCGGCCGTGTGTTCGCCACCATGGAGTCTTTGCGCTGGTCCATGATGATTGTCTCGATGGCCGCCGCCGGCATTGCCTCGCAGTACTACAGCCCCAGGACGATCGGTTTGATCGCCGGAGCTTTCGGCCTGGTGACCGCCCTCGCCTGGGCCTGGTGCGACTGGAGCGGCCGGCTTCCCGAGCCGCGCGAAGAATCTTCCGAAATCGAGACCATAATGCGCGATTCCACCCTGTAAGCCTGCGGAAAACTCCGAAATTGCCGATATAGACCGTGGAGGAGCAAGTTGCACGTCCAGGAACCCGAACGGCGGATGCGAGTGTTGGCAGCGGAGGATAACCCCGTCTTGCAGTCCATGCTGCACAATTTGCTGACCAAATGGGGATATGAGGCTCTGACGGCGCACGACGGGAATGAGGCCTGGCGCATGCTGCAGGCGGAAGACGCGCCGCGGATGGCCATTCTGGACTGGATGATGCCCGGCGCTGACGGCGTTGAAATCTGCCGCCGCATACGCTCCGCCGGCCGAGAGCCGTATCAATATATCCTGCTCTTGACGTCGCGCACCGATTCGCAGGACTTGATCGATGGCATGGAGGCCGGGGCCGACGACTACCTGACCAAGCCCTTCAATTCCCATGAGCTGCGTGTGCGCTTGCGCGCCGGCAGCCGTATTCTGGATCTTCAGGAAGAGTTGGTCCTGGCGCGCGAAGCCCTGCGCGAACAAGCCACCCACGACGGCATGACCGGGCTTCTGAACCGCTCGGCCATCCTCGAAGCGCTGCGCAACGAGGCGGATCGCGGCAACCGCGAAGGCTCTCCGCTGTCGCTCCTGATCGCCGACTTCGACCATTTCAAGACCGTCAACGATACCCACGGACACCTGGCTGGAGACGCCGTTCTCCGGGAAGGCGCCCGACGCATGAAATCCGTCGTCCGCCGGTATGACGCGCTTGGCCGCTATGGCGGCGAGGAGTTCCTGGTAGTGCTGCCGGGCTGCGATTGCGCCGCCGCGCAAACCCAAGCCGGCCGGCTCCGCGAAGCCATCGCGGCGGAGCCATTTCCGATCGGCGGCGGCTCGCTTCGTGTCACCTGCAGCGTCGGTGTCTCTTTCCGCACCAACCCCGCTATTGCGCAAGTGGACGACTTGATCCGCGAGGCCGATCTGGCCCTTTATGCGGCCAAACGCCGGGGCCGCAACCGGGTGGAAGCCTGCACGCCTCAAAGCCTGGAGTTGGCGGAGTCCGAAGCCATCTTGATTTAGCTCACCCTTCGATCTCAGCCAGCCTGCGCTTGATATCGGCGATTTCGCGCCGCAGTTCCGGCAGCCGCGCGAGGTTGGCAAGCTGCTCCAGATGCTGCTTCAGCGGACGGGCCGGCGTTCCCCAGACGGTTTCCCCCGAATGCACGATCTTCGAAGTCAGCACTCCGCATCCCGATCCCAGGACCGCGCGCGACTCGATGCGCGCCTTGTCCCCGATGCCCACCTGCCCGCCGATCACCGCATAGTCCCCGACCGTCACTCCCCCCGAAAACCCCGTCTGGGCCGCTACCACCACGTGGCGCCCGATCCGGCAATTGTGGGCCACGTGCACCATGTTATCGAGCTTCGTGCCTTCGCCGATCGAGGTCACGCCCATGGCCGCGCGATCCACGCAGGAGTTGGCCCCGATTTCCACGAAATCGCCGATCTCCACGCGGCCCACCTGCGGAAACTTGTGCCAGCGCTCGTCTTCCATGACGTAGCCAAAGCCATCGGCGCCGATCACGCACCCAGAATGCAGGATCGACCCGCGTCCAATGTCCACGTTGTCGTACACCGTCACGTTGGGATGCAATACGCAGCCTTCGCCCAGCATCACGCGCTTGCCCACGTAGCAGCCCGCCCCAATGCTGGAGGCGACGCCGACGCGCGTGCCTTCGCCCACCACCGCGTGCGGGCCGACGAACACCAGGGCGCCCAGATCCACGCCCTTGGACACCACCGCCGTGGGGTCGATGCCGGGCAAAATCTCCAAGGTGGGATAGAAGCGGCTCATGGCGCGGGCGAAAGCGGTGCGCGGTTCGGGCGCGCGGATCACCGTCCGTTCGCTCGGGCTGGGCCATTCCATGGGAACAATTAGGCAGCCCGCCGCCGAGCCTTGCGCCTGCACCGCGGCTTTTCGGCCTCCCACGAAGGCCAAATCGGAATTCCCCGCGGCATCGATCGGCGCGACGCCGGTCAACTCCTTCTCGCCGTTGCCTTCGAACGTCGCGCCCAGCCAATCCGCCAATTCGCGCACTCGCATAGGCACAATCATACTCCGGTGGCTCAGCTCGGGCGTGGAAGTTACGACTTACCTTCCGGGCACGCCACGCGGTTTGCGGGTGAGGATCTCGCGGACGGCGTAGATGCGGCGGTCCTGGCTTTCGAAGTACGTCCGCATCATCATCTCGCCGATCAGCCCCGTGGTGAACATCATCAGCCCGGCCAGCAGCAGCAAGCCGCCGGCGAACATGAGCGGGCCGTGAGCCATTATGATTTCAAAGCCCAAGAGCTTCAAGATGGTCAGGTAGACAATGATGGCGGCGCCGGACCCGGTCCCGATCAGACCGAGCGTCCCGAAAAAGTGCATCGGTCGCGTGAAGTACTTCAACAGGAACTTGATGGTGACGATATCGAACAGCACGCGGAACGTGCGCCCGATGCCGTAGTGCGAGCCGCCGCTCGCCCGCTGCACGTTCTGAATCGGGACTTCGCACACGCGCGCTCCGTAAAAGCTCGCCAGCGCGGGAATGAAGCGGTGCAGCTCGCCGTAGAGGTTGACGTCCTTCAGAATCTCGGCGCGATACGCCTTAAAGGTGGTGCCGAAATCCCGCAGATCCATGCCGGATGCCTGGGCCATGAGCCAGTTGGCGATTCGTGAAGGCAGCTTGCGGCTGATCGGGTTATCCACGCGGTGCTTGCGCCAGCCGCTGGCGATGTCGTACCCTTCGTCGATCTTCTTGAGCAGCGCCGGAATATCTTCGGGCGCGTGTTGCAGGTCGCCGTCCATCGCCACCACAACATCGCCCTGGGCTTCGTGGAAACCCGCGGAAAGCGCCGCCGTCTGCCCGAAATTCCGCCGCAGCCGGATCACCTTCAAATGGCCATCCGTCTCCACGAGGTTGGCGAGCAGTTCAAAACTGCGGTCCGAGGAAGCGTCGTCCACGAAAAGAATCTCGTAGGGCCGTCCCAACGCGTCCAACACCGCCGTCAGCCGGTCGTATAACGGAAGAATGGATGGCTCCTCGTTGTGAATCGGGATGACAATCGACAACATGGCGATAGAAATACCAGTGTAACATCGGGCCGATTTACCCCCTGCCGCATCGGCTACCATGGTACTTGCCCCAGCCGCTTCCCCGCCTCCGACGCGTCCTCGATGCCATGCCCTCGCCGTGGCCCGAGCATCCCGGCCTGTTCCTTCGCGATCCTTACCATTATTCCGATGCCATGCTGGTGATCCCGCCGCTGTTGACCGAGTGCCTCGGCTGCTTCGACGGGGAGCAAACCGAACTGGACCTGCGCGCCCTGCTGGTCCGCCTGACCAACACCCTGGAAGTGGGAGAAATTGTGCGGCAACTGATGGACACGCTCAGTTCCGCCGGCTTCCTGGAGGACGACGCCTTTTCCGCGATGCGCGACCAACGCCGCCGGGAGTTCGCCGAAAGTCCCGTTCGCGAGCCTGCCCACGCCGGCGCGGCCTATCCCGCCGAAACCGAACCCCTGCGCGAGACCATGGCCAATTACATGCAGCCGGACCCTGGAGATCCTCCCGGCCTGCCTTCTCCGGCTGCCCCCGATGCCAACCTCTTCGGCATCGCCGCGCCGCACGTAAGCCCGGATGGAGGCTGGCGCTCCTACCGCGCGGCGTATAGCCTGCTGCGCCCCGAGCACCGCGACCGCACTTTCGTGATCCTGGCCACGTCCCACTATGGCGAGCCCGAGACCTTCGGCCTGACCCGCAAGAGCTTCGTGACGCCGCTGGGTAAATCCGCCTCCGACGTGCCCCTGGTAGACTGGCTGGCTGCGCGCGGCGGCGACGCCGTGGTCATGGAAGACTACTGCCACTCCTTCGAGCACACCGTGGAGTTCCAGGTGGTCTTCCTGCAGCATGTCCTAGGCCCGGATGTGCGCATTTTGCCCATACTCTGCGGCTCGTTCGCCCAGAGCCTCCTGGCCGGCGGCCAGCCCGAGGACGACGACCGCGTCAAGCGCTTTCTCGACGCCCTCGGCGAGCTGCGCGACCGCGAAGGCGACCGCCTCTTCTGGATTCTGGGCGTCGATATGGCCCACATGGGTGCGCGCTACGGCGACGAATTCACGGCGGCCGCCGGGGAGGGCCTCATGACCGAAGTGGCCGCCCGCGACCAGGCCCGCATGGACCGCATCTCCGCTTCCGACGCCCGCGGATTCTGGGATTTGGTGCAGCCCGAGCGCGATCCCCTCAAATGGTGCGGCTCCGCGCCCTTCTATTCGTTTCTGAAAGCTGCCCCCCGCACGAAAGGCGAGCTATTGCACTACGAGCAATGGAACATCGACGCCCAGAGCGTGGTCAGCTTCGCCGGCATGGCGTTCAGAAAGGCGTAATTGGCCACAGATGAACGCAGATGAACACAGATAAGACAAGACACAAACGCCTTCCTTGATTATTCTTATCCGTGTTCATCTGTGTTTATCTGTGGCCATTCATCTTAATGGAAGAGACGGCGGAACTGCCTACAACGCTTCTTTGAGTTTCCGCCGGTATTCTTCAAAGGCCTTGCGTCCCGTGGCCGTGAGACTGAGCAATGTTTGCGGCACCTTGCCGCGGTATGTCTTCACCACTGCGACGTAACCGGCTTCCTCCAGTCGGGAGAGGTGGCTGGAAAGTGTCCCCTTGTTCATGCCTGTCTCGTGCAACAGATAGAGGAAGTCGGCCTTCTCCACAGCGAACAGGAGGGCCACAATCATCAGCCGTCCCGGTTCGTGAATCACGCGGTCGAGATCCGCGATGCCTCGGATCTGCGGGTTCATTGGCCTTCCTGTCTGGGCGCTTGCGTGTGGCGAACGTAGAGCCAGAAACTGATAGCGCCGGAGATCAATAGCAGCGGGCCGAAGAGTATGAAAGTCGGCAGGCAGACCGCCAGCCAGGAATGGCCGGTCAGCGCGCCAATCGAATCCCCCGGCAGGATCGCAATCAGAATGGAGCCGAGCGCCATCGCCGACGCCACACCCCATTTCCAGCGAACCTCCCTGGCAAAGCGGTAGGCATAACTGGCGGCGGAGAGCAAGCCGACTAGAGAAGCCCCCGTCGTGAGGTCCCAGTGCCGCCGGTAAGCGTGGATTACCAGGGCAAGGAAGGCCGGCCCCGCGACAGCCCCAAAGACCGCCGGCCAGACTCGGTCGCGCTTCCGGTATTCGACGAACCCGGTGCGGGGATAAGTGATGCGCTCTTTAACCGCTTTGGTCCCATAGTGGCGAATTGCGAACATCGAGCCGAAGTAGATACAGAACACCCACATGCTGTGCCATGCGGAATGCGCGGGCGAGCGTACCTGCATCCATTGGATGAGTCCAAAGCCCAGGCACGTGACGCCCGCTTCAAGCTCGCCGACGCCGTCGATGTTGTAGTAGGCCTTCGGCCGCTTCAAAAGACTCCCGACTTGATCCATATTTCTCCTTACGCCAACCAGTTTGCATTACCAACTAGTAGGCGTCAATAGGGAAAAACCCCGGAAGGGCCGCCTTGCTTCCCGTCGCGCGCCGTCTTATGGTATTCGCTATGCTCACGCATGCCGCGACGCCGGTAGCGGCGGAACTCATTCCGTCGCTCCTCGCGGGGGTCGCTTCCCCACGCGCATCGGTACGCTTCCGGTCTTCCAAAGCCCTTATGCTGCAGGCCGAGGAATCGCCCGAACTGCTCTACCCGCACATCGATTTCTTCCTTAAGCTGCTCGATTCTCCCAACAGCATTCTGCGGTGGAACGCCACCTGCACACTCGCGTGCCTCGCACCCGTTGACCGCGCGAACAAGCTCGAAGCCGCGCTCGACAAGTACCTCAGCCCGATACCGGGTCCACAGATGATCGGGGCCGCTGCCGCCATGCACGGGGCTGCTGCAATCGCCCTCGCCAAGCCCCATCTGGCGGACCGGCTGGCGCGCGCCATCCTGGGTGTCCGCCGCGCCGTTTATGAGAGGGAGGAGTGCCGCAACGTGGCCATCGGCCACGCAATCGAGTCCCTGGAGCTGTTCTTCGAAGGGATCGGCGACAAGCCAGCGGTGCTCCGGTTCGTCAGCGCGCAACGCGACAACCCGCGCCCCGCCACCGGCAGGAAGGCTCTGCACTTCCTCGCGAAACACGCGAGTGCGCGCCGCCGGCCGCTGCCAAAAAACTCAAACTGAGACCGCGCTTCCTGGTATCATCCCTATTCTATGGCTCTCTTCTCTATTGGCGTAGACCTTGGCGGCACGAACTTCCGGGCCGCGGCGATCGCACAGGACGGGACTCTTCTCGACAAGATTTCCGGCTCGACTAATTCCGCGGCTGGGCGGGACGGCATCGTCGATTCGATCGTGAACGCCGTCGTCACGCTGCGCGACCGGCGGGCCGGCGACCAGCTTGCCGGGACCGGCATCGCGGTGCCCGGCTTCATCGTGATCGAGGAGGGCCTTGTCCTGAAATCGCCCAACCTGCCGGCGCTCGACAATTTCCGGGCGCGGGACGCTTTCGAGGAGCGGCTGAAGGCCACGGTGATTCTCGAGAACGACGCCAACGCCGCGGCCCTCGGCGAGAAATGGATGGGCGCGGGGCGGGACGTCAACGATCTTGTGCTGTTGACCCTCGGCACGGGCATCGGCGGCGGCATTATCTCCGACGGCAAGGTGGTGCATGGATACCTCGGCATGGCGGCGGAGTTGGGCCACGTGACGGTGGATTTGAACGGCAATCCGTGCGGCTGCGGCAATAGCGGATGCCTGGAAAAACACGCCTCCGCGACCGCCGTCGCCACCATGTCCCGGCATTTGAGCCTCGGCGACAACCTCAGCTCTGAGGACGTTTACAAGCTCGCCATGCAGGGCAACGCGGGGGCCCTGCGGGTCTTCGAGTGCATGGGGCAGGCGCTCGGCCTGGGCCTGGCCACGTACATACAGGTTTTCAACTTCCCCCTCTATCTACTTAGCGGGGGTCCGCTGGCCGCCTGGGACCTGTTCGCCCCGGCCATGTTCCGCGAGATCGAGCGGCGCTCCTTCAACTACCGCGCCTGCAAGAGCATCAAACCCACGCGCATCGAGAAGGCCCTTCTCGGAGGCGACGCCGGGTTGTTCGGGGCGGCTTACCTGCCATTTCAAGCCAAAGGATCGGGCGCTTAGCGCGCGTGGCTTCCGCCGGCGAACGGCGCTATACTGCGGTTTCTTCGCGGTTCCCATACACGTTAATGAAAGAGAGTATATGACGCAACAGTCCATGGATAAAGCCAGCCCGGCGCAGAGCAACAACTTCGCCATGGCCGTGGCCGCTACGGTCTTCTTCCTGTTCGGGTTTGCAACGTCCCTGAACGGCGTGTTGCAGCCTCATCTGAAATCCATTTTCAATCTGAATTACGGCCAAGCCACGCTGGTCCAGAGCGCGTGGTTCGTGGCGTACCTGGTCTTCTCGATGCCGGCGGCCGCGTTGATGGCCAAGATCGGCTATCAAAAGGCGATGGTGCTCGGTTTGGGCGTGATGGGGTTCGGGGCACTGCTGTTCTATCCGGCCGCCGGAACTCTTTCTTACGGCGTATTCCTCGCCGCCATCTTCGTGCTCGCGGCCGGCGTCACCATGCTACAGGTTGCGGCCAACCCATTCGTCACGCTGCTCGGTCCGCAGTCCGGCGCCTCCAGCCGGCTGAACCTGGCGCAGGCGTTCAATTCGGTGGGCCAGATGCTGGCGCCCTATCTGGGAGGCTTGCTGTTCCTTTCGGCTGTGGCCATCACCGGTGTGATGGACGATGCGCACAGAATCACGGCCGCGAACGCCGTCAAGCCGCCATACCTGGCCATGGCCGGCGTCTTGCTGGTTCTGGCGCTGGTGCTCTCGCAGCTCAAACTGACCCTGCCGGCGGAGTTGCATAGCGGGGGACCGTCGGAGGGCGACAGCGTCTGGAAACACCCCCACCTGGTTCTTGGGGCCATCGCGATCTTCCTCTATGTGGGCGCCGAGATCTGCATCAGTTCCCTGTTTGTGAATTACCTGAGCCAGCCCGATATCGGCAACATGGCGCCGAAGGCGGCCGCGGGCTATCTTTCCCTGCTGTGGGTGGGCATGATCGTGGGCCGCTTGTTGGGCACGGTCCTGATGCGCAAGATTCCAGGCGGAAAGGTGCTGGGCTGGGCGGCTGCGTTCTCCCTGGTGCTGACCGTCATCACCATCATGAGCACCGGCACAGTGGCCGTTTGGAGCATCGTTCTCCTGGGCTTGGGCGAATCGGTCATGTTCCCGACCATCTTCGCGCTGGCAGTCTCCCAGTTGGGTACGCTGACGGCGAAGGGATCGGGCATGATGAACGTGGCCATCGTGGGCGGGGCCGTGATGCCGCCCATACAGGGCATGCTGGCGGACGCGATTGGGCTGCACGTTTCCTATATCGTGCCGGGCCTCTGCTACCTCTTTGTTCTCTACTACGGATTCATCGGCTCGAAGATCCGGGCCACGGAAGGCATCGCATCATGATAGACAGTTTCCGCAGTCTCTACGGCTCCGCCGAGGGCGTCCGCGTATTTCGCGCGCCCGGCCGCGTCAACATCATCGGCGAGCACACCGATTACAACCTGGGTTTCGTTCTCCCCATGGCGCTGGACATGGCGACGACGGTAGCCATTGCGCCCTCCGCGGATGGCAAGCTGCGCATCCACTCCGAGGACCGCAAGGAAACCCGCGAGTTCGACGCAGCGGCCATTGCCGGCCTGCGTCCCGAGCATCACTGGACCGATTACCCCATCGGGGTGGCGCAGGAGGTCATCCGCGCGGGCTTTGCCATCGCGCCGGCCAACCTGCTGATCCGGTCGACCGTGCCCGACGGTTCGGGCCTCAGTTCCTCGGCTGCGCTGGAGGTCTCTTCCGCGCTGGCTTTCCTTGGCGGCCGCGCCATGGACCCGTTGGATCTGGCACGCCTCTGCCAGCGCGCCGAGCGCAATTTTGTGGGGATGCCGTGCGGCATCATGGACCAGTACATCTCCGTCTTCGGGCGCGAGCACTCGGCGGTGGAAATCGATTGCCGCAGCCTGGGACATCGCTTCGTTTCGCTGCCCCTCGGCGCGGCGTTCGTAGCTGTCAACACCATGGTGAAGCATGCCCTCGCCGGGTCCGCCTATAGGGACCGCGTAGCGGAGTGCGCCGCGGCCGTGGAAGGGATTCGCAAGATGTTCCCCGCGGTCGAAAGCCTGCGCGACGTTTCGCCCGAGCAGTTCCAGGCCGCCGAACATCTGCTGAGTCCCGTCGTTGCGCGCCGCGCCCGCCACATCGTAACCGAAGACGCGCGCGTCAACCGCTTCGTGGAAGTCAGCAACAACGGCGACCTACCGGCCATGGGGAAGCTCATGGTGGAATCGCACCGCAGCCTCCAGCACGATTACGAGGTAAGCTGCGAGGAACTCGATTTCCTGGTGGACGCCGCGCTCGCCATCGAGGGCGTCTACGGCGCGCGGATGACCGGCGGCGGCTTCGGCGGCTGCACGGTGTCGATGATGAAGCCCGCCGCCGAGCCGCTTTTCCGCGAGAAGATCGCGAAGGCTTATGAGGGCAAGCTGGGCATTACGCCGCGCGTCTACGAATGCAAGCCATCCGCCGGCGCCGGCGAACTGAAGAGCTAATTACCCATCCGCCGTAGGGGTCGGGCATGCCCGACCCCCGGCAGCCTAGCCGCGCCGCCAACGGGATATGCCCCTGCATTACGTCGCCCAAAACGGCGCCACATAGGCGTAAAACAGCACAATCAACCCGATCAGCGACGCCAGAATCACGCTGTGTTTGAGCGTGAAGCGGAACAAGAGAGCCTCGTCCTCGCGCTTCATGGACGTGGCGGCGGCGGCCACGGCGATGCTGGTGAGGCTGATCATTTTGCCCATGACGCCGCCGGCCGAATTGGCGGCGGCCATCAGCACGGGGTTCATCCCCAGCCTGCCCGCGGTCACCACCTGCAGCGATCCGAATAATGCGTTTGAAGAGGTGTCGCTGCCCGTAAGAAAAACGCCCAGCCAGCCGAGCAGCGCGCTGAAGAACGGAAACATTCGGCCGGTGGCGGCGAAGGCCAGCCCCAAGGTCGCGGTGGCGCCCGAGTAGTTCATCAGAAAGGCCAGGCCAAGCACCGCCGCCAAAGTCAGTTCGGCCAGCGCCAATTGCCGCGCGGTCCTGCCCAGAACGCCGGCGAACTGGCGGGGCTTCAGGCCGGCCACCATCGCGGCCAGCGTCGCCGCCAGGAAACACGCGGTCCCCGAAGCGGAGAGCCAGTTGAACGTGTAGACCGCCGCGTAGCCCGCCGGCTTAGCCACCACGGGCGGCATGCGCTCGATGGCGTTGTGCAGCAACGGCCAGTGGAACGTGATGGAGGCGCCGTTAAGAAGGGTTTGCTTGTAGCCCCAAAGCAGCACGAAAACCACCAGCAGCGCATAAGGGGCCCAGGCCAGCGCGACAGCGCCCCGGCTGTGGACCGCCTTCGGAGTCCGTCTTGGTTGGTCCTGCGTACGCCGCGCGCGAATGAGAATCACCAGAGCGATCATCGCGGCCATGGACGCCAGAATATCGGTAAGTTGCACGCCCACGAAGTTCGAGATGGCGAATTGCGTGGCGGCGAACGCCGCGCCACACACGGCGGCTGCCGGCAGAACGCCGCGCAGTCCTTTCCAACCCGATAGCACCACGATCAGATAGGCGGGAACAATGAGCGAAACCGGCGCGCAGATGCGGCCTACCTGCGCGCTCAAGTGTTCCACGGGAAGGCCGGTGGTGAGCGCCAGCGTGGTGATCGGGATGCCGATCGATCCGAAAGCCACCGGCGCGGTGTTGGCCAGCAGGCAGATGGCTGCCGCCTCGAACGGCGCGAAGCCCAGCCCCGTCAGCATGGCCGCCGCCACGGCCACCGGGGTGCCGAATCCGGCGGCGCCCTCGATAAACGCATCGAAGGCGAACGCAATCAGCAGCGCTTGCAGACGGCGGTCGTCCGTCAGGTTGCCGATCGAATCCTTGAGCACTTCGAACTTTCCGCTCTCCACCGTCACGCGGTAGAGCAGAATGGCCGCGAAAACCACCCACCCGATGGGAAATAAGCCGAACGCCGCGCCATACGCCGCGGCCGCGCCAAGCCTGCCCCAGGGCATTCCGTAAGCTCCCGCCGCCACCGCCGCGGCGGCGCCTAGCCCGGCCAGCGACGCAAGCCACGCCGGCTTGCGGAGCACGCCCAGCAACAACAGCAGGACAAATATGGGGAGCGCCGCGACCAGCGCCGACAGCGGCAGGCTGCCGCCCAGAGGCGTATAGTTCTGTTGCCACATGCTAGGGTGATGCTATCAAACGGCGCCGCAAAATAGTCTGCACGTTTTCGCGTCCGCGACAGTTTTTCATTGTAGAAGGATGAGAACCCTGGCGCTGGCGGCGAAGGTTGGGTCCATGGACAGCAGCGATGACCCGTCACGGACCATCGCGGCCGCCCGCGCCGGAGACTTAGCCGCCTTCGACCTGCTGATGCGTCAACACCAGCGGCTCGTGCTGGCGACCGCGCTCCGCCTGCTGGGCAGCCTGGAAGACGCTCAGGACGCTTCGCAGGAGGTATTTCTCAAGCTCTACCGCAACCTGGGGAAACTGGAGCGGTCGGATAACATCCCGGCGTGGCTTTACCGGGTGACGGTCAATGTGTGTCACGACATCGGGCGCAAGCGCAGGGCCACGGCGCCGGTAGAGGAGGCCGAGGCGGTCGCGGCGTGCGATCCGCCGGACCACGCCGGCCGGCGCCGCGCCCTGATGCTGAGCTTGCGGCGCCTCTCCGAACGGGAACGCGTGGCCGTGGTCCTGCGGGACTTGGAGGGGCTTTCGACCGGCGAAGTTGCGCGCGCCATGGGGTCGAGCGAGGCGACCGTGCGTTCGCAGATCAGCCAGGCGCGGGTGAAGATGAGGGAGTTTCTGGAACGGTATTTCCGGAGGCGCGTATGAACGAGGAAGACTGGGTCGAGCTATTGCGGGAGGCGCATCGGGAGCCGATCGATCCGGCGCATTATGCCGCCGTCCGCGCGCGGGTGTTGTCGGAGTTGGGCCGTGAGCGCAGACCGGCCTGGCGCTGGGCCTGGGCTTTGGCGGTGGTTGCGGTTGTGGCTGCGGTGGCTCCGATGCCGCATCCGGCGCCAGTGGGGCAGGCCCTTCGGCCTGCCATCGTGCCCGAGGCAACGGCCCGGGTTTACGGGCCTGCCGCGCCGGCGCCGGTCGCGGTTGTGGGGCATCGGCGGCGCCCCTCGAGGCATGAAGGCAGGCCGAAGGGCCTGCCCCACCAGGAACCCGTGGTCATCAAGCTTCTGACGGACGATCCAAACGTAGTCATCTACTGGATAGGAGAATAAAATGAAGAACTTACTATTGGTTTTCGCATTGATGGCGCTGCCCCTGGCGGCGCAGGACCAGCCCAAGGAGCCGCAGGCCCAGAAGCTGTTCGTGCTCAAGTACGCCGACCCGAACCAGATCAGCAACCTGATTCGAGTGTTCACCGGAAACGTCACGCCGAACGCCGCCATGCACGCGATCGCGGTTTCGGCCACCGCGCCCGCCATGGCGGCCATTGAAGACGCCATCAAGCGGCTGGACGTGCCGGCTTCAGCGCCGCAGAACATCGAGCTGACGGCTTACCTGCTGACCGGAAGCGACGCGGATGGCGCTCCCGGCAACCTGCCCAGGGAACTGGACAGCGTAGTGACCCAGCTCAAGAACGTATTTGCGTACAAGAACTACAAGCTGGGAGATATTCTGACGCTCCGGGGCCGGACGGGCCAGCGGCTGAGCACCTCAGGGACGGGAGGAGCCGTGAAAATCGGGGACACTTCGGAGCCGATCATCACGCAATTTAACGTCGATGCGCTCAGCGTTGGGCCCGACGGCGCGATTCGCATCGACGGGTTGAAGGTGGGAAACAGGGTTCCGGTGGCTTCAGGAAGCTTCACGGGATCGAGTAACGGCCCGCTGGTGAATACCCAATTCACCTACATCGACGTGGGGCTGAACACGGACGTGGACATCAAGGAAGGGCAGAAAATCGTGGTTGGCAAGATGGCGTTGAACCCGAACGAGGCGATGTTCCTCGTGCTGATGGCCCACGTAATTCAGTGAACGGTAAGGGGCGGCCATGCCCGCCCCTCTTCCAAACCTACCGGATCTGTTCGTCTCTCTCCACTTTGCCGTCGCGGATGTGAACCACGCGCCAGGCGTGCAAGGCGATGTCGTGCTCGTGCGTGACCACGATGATCGTATTGCCCTGCTGGTGCAGCGTCTCGAACAGCCCCATGATTTCATTGCCGGTCGCGGTGTCCAGGTTCCCGGTGGGCTCGTCCGCCAGCAGAATCGAGGGGTTGTTCACCAGGGCGCGAGCCACGGCCACGCGCTGGCGCTGCCCGCCCGAAAGCTCGCTGGGCTTGTGATACATGCGCTCGCCGAGGTCCACCGACGCCATGGCCCGCTTCGCCTGTTCGATGCGTTTGTCGGAGGCCATTCCGGCGTAGATGAGCGGCAGTTCCACGTTGTGCAGCGAGGTCGCGCGCGGAAGCAGGTTGAACGTCTGGAAAACGAAGCCGATTTCCTTGTTGCGGATGCGCGCCAAATCGTCATCCGACATTTCGCTCACCAGGTTCCCGTTAATGTAATACAGCCCCGAGCTAGGCGTGTCGAGACACCCGATCAGGTTCATCAGGGTGGACTTGCCCGACCCCGAGGGTCCCATAATGGCGACGTACTCGCCGCGCTTGATCTCAAGATCGCATCCGCATACGGCATGGATCTCCTGGTCGCCCATGATGTAGGTCTTCCAGAGATTGTACGTGCGGATCACGATGCCGTCCCGCTTGAGCTGCTCGCCGCGCCTGAGAAGTTCGGCCTTGTCTTCTTTGGTGTGTTTTTTTTCTGCTGCCACTGGCATGGATCGGTTCTCGTTTCTTAGGTCTTTTCCTGCGTCACCGGAGCCTTATTGTCCACTTTCACCTGGGCTTCGTTCCGAATCGTCCGGATTACCTGGTAAGTCCCCGTAATTACTTCGTCGCCTTCCTTCAAGCCGCTCAAAACTTCAATATCGGTTGCGCCGGTGATGCCCGTTTCCACCTTACGGAACACCGCCTTGCCGCCGGAAACTACAAAAACTCCTTGCAGTTCCTCCTTGCGGGCCTTCTCCACCGCCGGATCCACCTTGGTCGCGGCCTCCGCCCCGGTCTTCGCCGGCGTTTTCGGCTCCAAATCGCCCTTTTGCCGGACCGTGAGCGCTTGTATCGGTATTGTTAGGACGTTTTGACGGGTGGCTGTGGTTATCTTCGCCGTGCAAGAAAGTCCAGGCCGAATTTCGCTTGGCGGGTTATCGAGCGCAATCACCACCTTGAAATCCTTGGCTTCCTGACTCGAAATGGCGCTTTGCGAGGCCGCCACGCCCGTGGAACGGAGAATGGCGGTATTGCCCATTTCGGTGACATGCCCCGTAAATGTCTTGTTGGGGATGGCGTCGATGGTGATCTCCGCCGGCTGGCCCATCTGCACGTTGACGACATCGGTTTCGTCAACCTTGACCTCGGCAGTGATCTGGGACATGTCCGCGATCGTCATAATCAGCGTACCCGTCTGATTCTGAAGGCCCGGCACCACCGTTTCTCCCACGCGCACGGGGAGGTTGGTCACCATGCCCTCGATGGGAGCAAAGGAGTTATGCTTCTCCAGGACGTCGGTGAATCGGGCAAGGTTGGCCTTGGCTTGGGCGATGCGCCGTTGGTTTCCCGCCAGGGTGGCGGCGGACTGATCGCGCTGGGTCCTGGCTTGCTGCAGACGCGAAACCGCCTGCGCTACGGCGGCCTTCTGCCCGTCGTAGGCGAACTTTTTCCCGTCGAAGTCCTGTTTGGCCAGCAGTTGCTCGTTGTATTCGGCCAGGCTGCGGTCGTAATCCGCCTTGGCCTGCGCAAGCTGCGAGTTGGCCTGATCGACGGCCGCCTGCGACATTTCGATATTCTGGTCGGCGGCCTTCAGCGAATCTTCACTGGCGCTGGCGTCGGCCTCGGCGGCGGCCAGCGTGGCCTTTTGCGCATCCACGTCGGCGGTGGGTTGCACATCCTCGATCTTCGCCAGCAATTGGCCCTTGTGGACGTGGTCGCCTTCCTTAACCAGGATCTCCGTGAGATCGCCGATCGCATCGGCGCCGATGTCGATGTAATTCTTCGGCTTAATCTCACCCGAGGCGGTCACGATGCTCGTCAAATCTGTACGCGCCACGTTGCCGGTCTGCACCGTCACCACGCCGCGTTGGGTGTACACCGTGCTGGCGTAGACGCCAATCCCCGCGACGGCCACGGCTCCCACGGTAATCAGGATCTTCCATTTACTCTGCACGACGCAAATTCTCCCCGTTTTCCTTGTCCCTGCAATAGACGCAAAGTGGCGAGCGGGAGTTCAGTCCTTATTTTACACCCGAAAGTCCGTTGGCTCGCGAGCGTTCGCCCTGCCACCCTTATTAGATGTGACGAGTGGCCGCGACGGGCATTAGCGCCCGGTGGGCGTCCGCTCACGCGAAGAAGTTGCCCATTTTCCGAAACTTGGCGTAGCGATGCTCCACCAGGCTCGGCGCGTCGTACTGCGCCAACTCGTCCAACCGCATCCGCAAATGCTCCCGCAAGCTTGCGGCCGCACCATCCGGGTTCTCGTGCGCCCCGCCAGGCGGTTCCGGCACGATGCCGTCGATCAGGCCCAAGCCCAGCAAATCCGGAGCGGTAAGCCGCAACGCCGCGGCCGCCTGCTCCGCCTTCCCTGAATCGCGGTAAATGATGGCGGCGCAACTCTCCGGCGAAATCACGCTGTACACCGCGTTTTCCATCATCAGGACGATATTGCCGACGCCCAGAGCCAGCGCGCCCCCGCTGCCACCCTCCCCGATGCAAACCGCCACAATGGGTATCGGCAGCCGCGCCATTTCGCGGAGGTTCCGCGCAATCGCTTCCGCCTGTCCGCGTTCCTCCGCATCGATGCCGGGGTATGCGCCGGGGGTGTCGAGCAGGGTAATTACAGGCCGGTTGAACTTGGCCGCGATCTGCATCACGCGCAACGCCTTACGGTAGCCTTCCGGTTTTGGCATCCCGAAATTCCGGTGCAGCTTCTGCTTCGTGTCCCGCCCCTTCTGCTCGGCCACCACCACCACCGCGCGGCCCTCGAAATTCCCGAAACCGGAGACAATCGCGGGATCGTCGGCGAACGACCGGTCCCCATGGATCTCTTCAAAACCGGCGATGAGCCGCCCGATATAGTCGAGCGAGTGCGGCCGCTTGGCGTGACGCGCCAACAGAACCCGGCGCCATGCCGGATGCAACTCCGCCACTTCGGCTGCAACTTTCGGCAGTGCCTCAGGATTCATTTCCAACATCTTACCAGTCTTTGGCGGCCGCGCTCGCAAGCGGCCGCCTTTCAGGTGCGGGGCCGCCAAACTGTACGAAATCGTACATCCGCGGTTTTTTGACAGCCAGGGTCCCTCCCATAGGCTTGCCAATTGCAAGCGCGGGACCGAAACTTGGATATGTGAGATTAGGAGGCTTTTCTATGAAGCGCATGTTGCTGCTGTTATGTTTTGCGCCGGCAATGTTCGTTGCCAGTGGCGCCGACAGTGCCGTTGGATATCTGAAAGTGAATGTCACCCCCGACAAGGCGGGCGTATTTGTGGACGGCTTGTACTTCGGCCCCGCGGCGCGTTTCGCCTCGACGGAGAAGTATCTGATCGCGCCCGGGAAACATGTGGTTACGATGGTCGATCCGCGCTGTGAGGAGGCCACCGCGACAGTCCAGATCGAAGCCGGTAAGACCGCGACCATCAATCAGACGCTCAAACCCCTTCCGGAACCGAAGGAGCCGTTCGGCACGCTAAAGGTCATCAGCAAGTACAATCTGGCGGCCGTCATGATTAACGACCACTACGTCGGTCACGTGGACGAGTTCGACAATGCGTTTGAAGGCCTGCTCATCAATCCCGGCACGTACAGCGTTCGAGTCGATCTCGCCGGGGGGCAAACCGTGCTCTCGCAACAAGTGACCATCGCGGCGGGCAAGACTACCGTAGTCCAGTAGCGGCCGGCCCTTCAGGCGCGTACCCCGCCGCCGCGCCTCTTGATATGATGTACGGTCCGGTTGAGGGACAATGTTCTTGACACGACTAGCGCGGCGGAAGTTCGCCGCATAGGAGGAATCATGGCTTTCAAAGGCTCTACGGCTGCCTTGCTGATCGGCGTTGGCGCGGTGGCTTTGTGCGCGGGCGCCATCGCCGCGCTGGAGGCGCAACAGGCGCCGGCAGCCCCTGGCGGGCGCGGCGGCGGGCGCGGAGGCTCCGCTGCCGGCGTCTTCACGGCGGTGGACGTGAACAAGCAAGGGTTCGTTACGCGTGGCGAGATGGAGGCGGCTTTCGTCAAGTGGGGCGGGTCGGGACCGGTGACCGAGGAAGAGCTTGCAGCCGCGTTGAATGCCGCGCTGCCTCAGCCAGTCGCGCCGGTTGCGGGCGCTGGCGGCGGAAGAGGGGCCGCGCCGCAGAACCAGATCCCCAAGCCGGAAGATGTCGCGAAAATGATGGCCGCGCTGCCCGCGAAGGCCCCGGCCAAGCCGAAACAGCCTCGTAAGGTGTTGGTGCTGGCTAAGGCTGCCGGCTTCGTGCATTCGTGCATCCCGCTGGCGGCGAAAACCGTCGAAGCCCTCGGAACCAAGACGGGCGCATGGACCACCACCATTACCTACGATCCTGCCCTCATTACGGCGGAGAATCTGAAGCAGTACGACCTGATTTTCCTCGACAACACCACCGGCGCGTTCCTGGACGATCCCAACGATCCGGCCGCGACCGCCGCTCGCCGCAAGGCGCTGCTCGATTTCGTGCGGAACGGCAAAGGCCTGGCGGGGATTCACGCTGCCGGAGATTCCTACCATGAAACTCGTGGCGGCGCGGCTGTAGCGGCGCCCGCGGCTGGGCGCGGCGCGGGAACCGTGCTCGCCATGCAAATGGTAGCCGCCGGCGACAAGAACGGCGACCAGAAACTCAGCCGTGACGAGCTTAGCTCGCTGGCCGACGCGTGGTTCGATAAGCTCGACCCGGACAAGACCGGCAAGGTGAGCCAGGCGGATTTCACGGCCCGGTTCGCATCCGTGCTGCCGGCCGCCGCCAATGCGGGCAGAGGCGCCGCAACCGCCGGCGCGGGCCGCGGCCCGCAGCAGGGCCGCGATTTGGAAGTCGGCACCTGGCCCGATTTCGACAAGCTGATCGGCGGCTTCTTCAAGTTCCACTGGGTCTATCCGCAGCTCATCACGGTCAAGATCGACGACCCCAAGAGCCCGCTCACCGCCATGTTCCACGGCCAGGAGTATGACATCCACGACGAAACCTACACTTTCGGCATGGACACCTGGTCGCGCACCAACCTGCACGTCCTGACCAGCATCGACTACGCCAAGATGAGCGACGCCGACAAAGCCAAGGAGAATTGGCCGCGCGCCGACCACGACTACGGCCTGAGCTGGATCCACCGCGAGGGCAAGGGCCGCGTCTTTTACGAAGCCCACGGGCATGACGAATCGGTCTACGCGATCACGCCCCTGCTGGAGCATGTCCTGGCAGGCGTGCAATACGCCATCGGAGATTTGAAAGCCGATGACAGCCCGAGCGTGAAGCCGGCCAAGTAAGATCTGCCGGGTCCTGGCAGGCTGCTGAAAAAGGCATACGAACCAGCCGATTTTGGGCATTTTGCCCAAAATCATAAGGTGCGCGCCGTTTGGAATCAGCGCGTTACGGGCTGCGATTTGGGCATTTGCCCAAATCGCATCCGAATAGAGCATTTTTCAGTGGCCTGTCGGCAACCGCTCTCTTACGTTCGCCGCTCGGTTCAAGTCACTTATAGTGCCGCTTGACGAAGAAGTCTATCCCGAAGACGCCATTGTCTTCGCGCAGGGCGGTCACGGACCACTGCTTGCCGAGATCCCATTCCACGCTCACTACTTGTGGGTCGCTGTTGTTGACCACGGTGATGTAGGTGAAGGTAATGTCGGGCGTCACCTGCTGCTCCAGGGTAACGCGCGCCTGGGGGTTGTTTTCCACGCCCGGCAAGGTGGGGTCGATGCGCAGGCGGCTTACGCCGAAGAAACGCTGTAAGCGGCCGGTGACCGGGCTGGCGATGGCTTGGCCCAGTAGCGCGGATGCGCCCATCTGCTGCCAGGATTGCGGCGCCGTGCTCGATTCCGTCAGCAGCGTCGGGTCCGTGGTGGGGGCCGCGCCGGTTGCCAAAAAGGCCACGATTTCACTGAACTGCAGCGGCGGGTCCGAGCGCGGCGTCAGGTTCAGTTTGCCTGGCGTCCCGGATACGTTCAGGATCACGTCGATGCCCTTTGCCTTGGTCTCCAGATCGACGTTGATCACCGGCTCGATCTTCGCCTGGTTGTAGAACGCGATGGACCCCTGATTGATGGCATACCGCGTCCCGAAGAACAACAACTGGCCCTGCGTGATATTGACCCGGCCCTGCACCCCCGGGTTGCTCACCGTGCCCTTCAGCCGGAGGTTGGCCTCGAGTCCTACGTCCTGCGTCAGCGAGCTTTCCACCTGGACATCCGGCGAAGTGCGGATCGTGATATCGAAGCTCAAACCGGCGAGCGGCCCGCCGGATGCGGAGGGCGTCTCGACGGGAGCGGCCGACGAGGCTAACACGGAGCTGAAATCGGACTCCGGATTGAACCCGGTCCGCAGCACCGTGATCGCGCCGGCGAGCAGGCTGCGTTCCGTCGAGCCGGTAAGGTTGAGGCTGGCATCGACAACCGTGCTCACGCCCGCGGGGTAGCGCACCCGCACTTCCTTGGCACTGGCGTGCAGTTGAAAGACGGTCTGGCCCCCGGCGACCCCCAAGAAGCCGGTCATGTCGATCTTGCCGCCGCCGGTTTCCGCGCTGAGGCTCTGGATGGTGGCGCGATTGCCCGCGAAAAGAATAACGCCGTTCGTATGCGAAAATCCATTCGGAAAATTGCCCAGAGTCAGCGACCCGTCCTTCACTTCCATGCGTCCGCCAACCTGGGGCGAATCGAGCGAGCCGCGCACCGTGGCCGTGACCGTGAGCGAGCCGCCGGCGCCGGTTCCGGGGTAAAGCGCATTCAGAATTCCGAGGTCCACGTGCCCGTTCACACGCAGGTCGAGCGCGTTGCCCGGTTGGAAAGACGCCTTGCCTTCGATGGTTGCGTCGGTGTTGCGGCCTTCCAGGTGAAAGCTCCCGATGGTAACCGCGCTGTTCGCCAGGGTTGCCACGATGGGCCCGGTATTGTGAAGCGTGAGGGCTTGGGATGCGTTAGCCGGTGCGGCGCCGGCGGCGGGGCCCAACTCGAATTTCGGAATCCGCAACTCGGCCTTGAACGCGGCGGGCTGGAGAAGCGCGCCATCGATGCGCAACTCTCCCTCCGCGGATCCCGCATACGGCGCGGCGCCGGATTCCGAGGGCGCGATCCAATCCCGCACGCGGACGAAATCGAGGCCGGAGAAAGCCACGGTCGCGCTGCCGGGATAATCGTCTTCCAGCCGCCACTGCCCGTCGGCGTGAATGGCCGAGCCTGCGAAGTTCGAATCCAGATGGGATCGCAGCGTTCCACCCTCTGACGCGGCCGTCAGATGAGCGTCGCCGAAGGTCTGCCCGGCCAGGCGCAGGCCTTGAGCGGCGATATCGGCTTGGAGGCCGGTCACCGCGAAACCGCGCCGGCCCGGACGCCCCGGGCGAATATCCACGTCTCCTGCGACGCTTGCCCGAACCGTTCCGGCGATTCCGGGACGCGCCTCGGCGAGCGTGTGGATCTGGTCGAGCGGCATAGCGTTGCTTGAGACTTGTAGCTTCAAATGGCCGGTCGTGAAATCGCCGGCGTTGTGGCTATACAGACCCGAAAACTGCGCCTGTTTGGAGCCTGCGGCGATACCGCCAGCCGAGACTTCGAGCGAGCGTGTGGAGGCGCTCACATGGGCCATCAGCCGGTCGAAAGGCTCGCCTTCGAAGTTGCCCCCGGAAGCCTCCACGTCGGACTGGAGCAGGGGATTCGATACCGTCCCGGTGGCTTGCGCCGTGACGCTGAGCACTCCGGCCGGCGGGGATCCCTGCCATTCCACCAGAGACGCGACCTCCGCTAGTGGCGCGTTGCGGACAGTTGCATTGCCGAAGATGTCGCTAGCGGGCGCCGTCTGCCACTGGCGGAGCGCCACCGCTGCCTGGAATTGCGCGTGGATGGCGCCAACCGCCAGCGTGGCGTTGTCCAGGCGAACGTTCTCGGGCGACGCAGCCACATCCGCAACCAGCGAATCGAAGCGCTTTCCCGAATAAGAGAATCCCGTAACAGCGATGTGCCCCGCGATCTTGGGATCGGCCATGGAACCCGTGACGGAACCATCGAAAGTCGCGGCCCCGTTCAACTTCAAAGGAACCGATGCGGCGCTTTCACCGACAGCCGGCAGAAGGTCGTTAAGATCGCGCGTCTCCAGGTGGACCCGCAGTTCGCGGCCCAGCACGCCGGAAAAATCCACGCGCGAAGCGGGCAGCGCGAGGGTAGACTGGCCCAGGTCGAGCGTCCCGCCGGCCGAATCGTAGCGGGCCGCAACCTGGCCGCGCACCGGCGCGCCGCCGGGTTCGGGCACGATCGTGAGGTTGGTGGAGATGCGCAGATCGCCGGCTTTCCGGAAGGAGCCTTCCAGCGTCACCGGCCCGGAGGCGCGGCCGTCCCAGGGCAGCGGCTCCTTGCTGTAAACGCCCACCACCCGGCGGGCCTCGAAGCCGGCGACTGCGCCGTCCACGTGAAAGCGATCGAGGTTCTGGAGGAATATGCCGCCTTCGAAAGTCCCTCCCAAGGCGGCCAGGGCAAAGCCCGTGAAGCGGATGTCGGCCCCGCGCACCGCTGCACGTTCGATGCGGATGTCCACGGGGATGCTGTTGGCGGGCGGCGCGTAAAACCCGGAGAGCCGCAAGCCGGTGACGTCGAGGCCCGCCGGACCGGCCGAAACCGCGCCCTCCGCGCGAAAGCCGCGCAGCCGGATGTAGGCGTCGCGGTACTCCACGTTGGCCGCGTGCAGGACGCCGGTAGCCGAAAAGTTCCCGGCGCCGGTCCAAACCGCATGGCCGGTGACCTGCGCAGTCCCGCTCTCAAGCAGCTTGGTCTCGAGGACGCGCCCCACATCGGCCTGCGAAGCGCGGACGTCGTATTCGAGCGTCACGCGCGGCGCGGCCAGGTCTTCCACCGCGCCGGAAATGCGGAGTTCGGTAGCGCCCGTCCGCAACGTGGCTGAGGCGATGCCAATCCTGTCTTTCTCGATCGTGACGTCCGCGGCAATATCCACGGGCGTGGGCGCGTAGCCTGCGAAGTTCACATCGAGCGGTTGAATGGCAATGTTGCCCCGGTAGCGCCGGCCGGCCCGTTCGTAGCCCAGGTTCACGTTCAGACCGCGGCCGCTTATGTCGAACGGCGTCCGGCCGTGCGACTCCACTTCGAAAACGCCGTTTTGCAAGCGAAACCGGCCGATGGCCAGGTCAAGCACGGTCTCCACCGGAGGCCGCGATCCCGTCGTGGCAACCTTTGGTTCAGGCAGGTTCGTGCGCCCGTCCGGGTAGACCGTCAGGTAGATATGGGGTTCGGTGACTTCGAGCGCAGCCAGGTCCACCTTCCGTTTGAAAATGGAAACGATCTTCAGTTCGATCGCCACCGAAGCGGCATGGAAGAACGGAGGCCTGTTCGCCGGTTCGGTTCCGTGAATAGTGAAGCTTCCGGCTTCGGCGCGCAGGCGGCTCCAGTCGAGCGTGACCTTACCGATCTCCACGCGCCCACCCGTTGCCGTGGCTACCGCGGCCACCAGTCTCTCCCGCACCTGTTCGCGGAACCAATCGCTCCGCACCGCCAGCGCGCCGGCCAACGCGAGTATCACGGCCAGCGCCGCCGCCGATCCGGCCACAATGCCGGCGATCCGCCCGCGGGTCATTGGAACACCTCGTCGTGATAGACGATCTCCGTCCGCCCGCGGACCTCCTTCAGCCACTCGTTGAGTTGCTGGTCCACCATCGGCCCGGCGAGGGTGTCCTCAATGCTCTGCCGGTAGTCGTCGAGCATGACGGTGGCGCCGGGATGCGCCGCTTGCGCGGCCGGCTTGACCACCTTCTCGAAATAGTCCTCGATCTGCCGGTCGCTTACCTGCACGCCAAGCCGGAAACGAGCATCGATGAACGACAGCAACCCGCGCTGCCAGAGCAGTTCGTCCTTGACGTCCTGGGCCGTGATGCCGGCCGCGGCCAGCGCGCGCTCGAAATCCGCGGCGCCTTGAAAGTGGTCGCGCTCGAACTTGTCCAGGACCCGGACCACATCCGCCGCGGAGGGCATCGGGTAGCGGTTGGTCTCCAATTCCCGGCGGATCAACAACTGCTCCACCAAACGGTCCGCGGTAGCGCGTTTCGCGGCCGGGCTGAAATCCGCCGGCTTCCCATCGAGGAACGCCGTGACGCGGATTTCGCGGTCCAGATCGCTGGCCGTGACGACGCGGTTGCCCACCGAAACCGCGATGCGGTCGACGATTTCGCCATGCAGAAGGAAGACGACCGCAAACGCCAGAAGTACCCGTTCCGAGCCGCGAACGTAAGAGAGTGGTTTCCCCTCGCGCTGTCGATCCCTTCCCATCAGAACGTCTGTCCTATCGAAATGAAAAACTGAATGTGGCCCGAGTTCTTCACCTGGCACAAGTTCGGAGCGTTGGGCGGACAGGGGTTCAGGCCGGCGTTCAGCAGTTGCTGATCCGTGCCATTGAACCCGTAAAAATCTGGCGAATTGATCGCGTATGCCACGTCCGCTCGCACCGGTCCGATAGGAGTTCGATAACGGATTCCGATCCCCACCGCATGCACCATGTAATCGAAATCCTGGAGGTTTCGCTGGTCCGTCCGAAAGGAGAGATTGCTCAGACTCGAATAGATGTTGCCGCAATCGTGAAACAGCACCCCTCCAATATCTTCGCCGATCAGCGGGAAACGCAGCTCGGTCTGGTTGAACAGCAAGGCCGTTCCGCCCAGCGGAAATCCGCTGCCGGTGTCCCGCTGGCCAGCCTGGTTTTCGGCGAAGCCGCGCATCGACGTTCCCCCGCCCCCGAAAAACCGCTCGGGCAGCGGAATCGCGTCCAGCATACAAGTGGCATCGCCTGGGGCGCAGCGGTAGTTCAGCGCATGGATCTCTCCGAATTCCGTATTGCGCGCCAGCACCAGTTTCCTCCCTAACGGGTAATACGTGGAGTTGCGCACAAGGGCGCGGGCGAAACTGCGCTCCGATCCGAAGATCCGCTCGGAGAGTCCCAGATCCAGCGTGCTGTAGATGCCCCGGTGCGGTTCCACCGGATCGTCGCGGCGGTCCTGCACCAGGTTCAAGGACGGAATACCGACGCGCACCGGCTGCGACAACTGCCCGATCAAATACTCCGTGACCTTCAGGTCGCTCACGCTCACCTGCCGATAGCTGAAGCGGTAGAACATCGTGATGGTCTTCGAAAATCGTTGGGATACTTGCGCCGACACCTCTTTCCGCTTGGAATTGAACGTGACAATGTCCTTCGAATATTCGTACAGGCCCGTAAAGGAGAGGTTGAGGTTGTCGCGGCGGAATAATCGCGGCCAGGAATAGGTCAGGATGGCCCGCTGATCGATCGTGGAAACGCGCGTGCGCAGGCTGAGGCTGTGCGCCACGCCCCAAAGATTGCTGCGCGTGACGTCGAGCGAGACGCGCGGCGAGAATCCCGTGGCGCCGGCAGGCTCGTCCAGGCATGTATCGCAGCCGCCGATTCTCCCCAACTGCGCCCCGAAACCGTATGCCACGGAGATAGGCCGCGCTTCCTCCAGGTTATAGAGCACGTACTTGTTGGGAGTTTCGCCGTCGGGATCTTGAATGGCCGCGTCCACTTTCGCGAACACGCCCAGATCGTACAGCCGCCGCTGGATGTCGGAAACCGCCGTCGGGGAAAGCGGATCGCCGGGATTCAGCGTCAGATTGCGGTTCACCAGGCTGGGCCGCGTGATCTTCAGTCCCGTGACCACCACCTGGCGCACGAACTGCGCCTGCCCTTCCGTGACGGAGTAGTGCAGATCCACGCTATTCGGCTGCCCAGCCGGCTTGGCACTCCACTCGAAGGTCGCGTTGGGAAAGCCCTTGTCGAAGTATTGCCCCAGGATCACGTCGCGGTCCACGGCCACGTCGTACTCGCTGAAGGGTTGGCCGGGGATGGAACTGAGACGCGCGCGCAGACTCGCGTTATCGAGGTGTTCGATGCCGTCCACCGCGAGGCTCGCCACGATGGACTGCTGCCCTTCGTCGATATCCAGGAATACCGCGATGGTGTCGGGCTTGCCCTGATAGGATTCCACGAGCCGGTGCGTGACTTTGACGTCGCGGAAGCCGTTCGACTGGTAGAGACTGGCTATCGAAGCTTCATCCCGGCTCACCAGGTTCTCGCTGTAGCGCCCGTGCGGAAATTGCAGAAAGTTGGCGGTCCGCAGCAGCAGGCGTTCGCGTACGGTCTCCGAGTCGAAGTACTTGTTCCCGTTGATTCCGATATACCCAAGCTTGTGGCGCGGCCCGGTTTCAATCAGGAAATCGATGGAGGCCCTGTCGTTCGCAACCTGCTGTTCCTTGAACTGCACCTGCGCGTCGAAGTACCCCTTGGACTCGAAATAATCCGTCAGCGTGCGCGCGCCCTCCACCAGCAGATCGTGGTCTACGGAGTGTTCCTCGAACACGGGCACGTAGGCCTGAAGCTTCCGCTGCGAGATCTTGGCGCCGATGGGGTTCAATTGGATGCGCGGCCCGGCGTCGATCCGGAACGTAGGAATCGCCTTGTTGAGGGACGAATCGTAGTGGATGGATTCGAGCGATACCTTGGCTTCGAGGCGGTTTTCTTTTTGGAAGAGCTTGCGCACGCCGTCCATTCCCTGGCGAACGCGGGTCTGGGTGACCGGCTTCCATGTGTGGATTAGCCAGCGGCGGTACTTGGTCGCGGTCAGAAGCCTCGCCGGGTCAACCTTCGCATCCCCCAGAAAGATGGGAGGGCCAATCTTGGCGCGGCGGCCGCTGTCCACCTTGAACCGGATGTTGACTTGTTGGTAGGCTGCGTCGCTATCGAAGTCGAGCGTGGGGGTAATCTCGCCGCTATACAGGCCATTGCTTTCGAGCAGGCTCCGCTGCCCCGCCACGGCCTCTTTCAGCAGCGCGTCCGAATAGGGAGCGCCCAGATCCAACCGCGACGCATTCCCCAATTGCCCCGCGTTGGGCGGGCTAGAAATATTTCCGGTCAGCGAAACGTCGCCGATGAACCAGGCGTTCTTGGTGAGAAATGTGACCGTCACGCCGTCGCCAGTGGGCTTCACGTCCACTTGGATATCGGCGTAGCGTCCCGTGGCGTACAGGCGCGCGATGCTCTCGCGCACGTCCGCGGCCCGTAGCGGCGCGTGCGCCTTGAGCGGCAGGATCTCGGAGAGTTCCTCCGGCCCAAGCGGCTGCGTGGCGGGATCGAATTGGATCGAAGCCACGCCTTTCCCCTCGAACTTCTGCTCCTGCGCCTGCGACGCCAGTGGCGCGGACGCCAGGAGCAGAAACGCCAGGAGGCCACGGGCTGACAGCGGGCGCACGAAGTTCATCATACCGTAAGTGATTCATAGCAGGTTTGTTACCATCGAGATGATGAATACGGCCGACTCCGAGCGCTACTCGCGGCAGATCCTGTTCGCGGGCATCGGCGCACGCGGGCAGGAAGCCCTGGGCCGCTCCCACGCCGCTATTGTAGGTTGCGGCGCGCTCGGCAGCTTTCATGCGGCCGCCCTGGCTCGCGCAGGCGTGGGATCGATCGCCATTCTGGACCGCGACTACGTCGAGCCTAGCAACCTCCAGCGCCAGTGGCTCTTCGAGGAATCCGACGCCGCCGCCGCGCTGCCTAAAGCTGTCGCCGCCGAACTGCGGATTGCGGCCATCAACTCCGGCGTGCGCGTGCGCGGCATCGTCACGGACCTCACCGCCTCGAACGTCGCCGAACTGCTGGGGGAGGCGGACCTGATCCTCGACGGCACGGACAATTTCGAAACCCGCTACCTGCTCAACGATTTTGCCGTGAGCCGCGCGAAGCCCTGGATCTACGGCGCCGCAGTGGGAAGTTACGGCGTCACCATGCCCGTCGTCCCGGGGCGCACGGCGTGCTTTCGCTGCGTCTACCCCGATCCCCCTTCCGGCATCCAACCCACCTGCGAGACCGCCGGCGTGCTGAACGCCATCGTCGCTGCGGTCGCGGCCCTCCAGGTGGCCGACGCCCTGAAAATTCTCTCCGGCCACACGGACCTGGTCGCTGCCAGAATCACCACCATCGACGTTTGGGAGGGCGGCATCCGCCAGATCGATCTGCCGCCGCCCGACCCCGAATGCCCCTGCTGCGGGCAGCGCAGTTTCCCTTACCTGGAGGAATCCGCCCTCCAGCCGGTGCGTATGTGCGGCCGCAACGCCGTGCAGATTCACGAACGCCGGCGCCCGATCGACCTGCTCGAATTGAAGGCTCGCCTGGAACCGCTGGGCGAGGTTCGGGTCAGCGAGTTCGCCCTCCGCTTTGCGATCCCGCCTTACGAATTGACGGTCTTCCCCGACGGCCGCGCGATTATCAAGGGCGCCGGCGACACCGGCCTGGCGCGCAGCCTGTACGCGCGCTATGTAGGTTGAGAAGGTGGACCGTTTCAGCGCGCCGCGCTGGTCGCCGTCCGCGCCCGGCCCTCCGCCGACTTGATCCACTCGCCTGCGACCTGTCTGGTGGCGACGTTCAGCCGGTTCCAAACGTTGATCGTGGCGATGGCGACCACCAGGGCCGCAAGCCCTCGCTCGTCGTAATGCCGGGCGGCCTCGTCCCAGATCTGATCGGGCACTGGATCGGCTCGGTCGCTAAGGCGTGTGACAGCTTCGGCGAGGTCCAACGCGGCGCGCTCGGCGTCGGTGAAATACGGGGCATCCCGCCAAGCCCCCACCGCGAACAGGCGCTCATCCGTCTCGCCTTCTTTCTTAAGCATGCGGGCGTGCATATCGACGCACACACTGCAGCCATTGATTTGGCTCGCGCGCAGTTGGATCGAGGCGATGTAAGCGATCTTCCAAGGTGGCCAAGGTGGGGCAGGCGATTCGCCTGCCAACGCGAGCGAAGCTCGCCGAAATGCGAACTCGGAACCGCGAATGCGAACTCCGAGACGCGAACGCAAACTCCGAACCGAGCCGCGAACGTAAGAGAGCGGTTTCCGCCGAGATGCTCCGAATCACGCCACCAGCGCTTCGCCGCGTCCCCGTTACCGGGCGCTTGGAGTTACGCCCGCCCCGCTCTTCCGCACTCTGGCCACCTTCCCGTCCCGCAATGTCGCGTCCACCGTGCCGCCGTTCCTGCTGTAAGAAAATGTCTCTTCACCAGGTCCGGTCGTCAACTTCAATGACGGAGGCCCAAATCGGCGCAAGACTTCCTCCTGCCCCATGCCTTCCTGGATGCCGGAGGGATCCTCAAACGAGACCGCCGCGTGCGTTTCCGCTGGTGCTTGGCTCGCCTGAGTGCCCGCGGCAGGCGCAGTTTCCCGGCTCGCCCCGGCAGCGCTTTCAAACGGCCTTACCGCTATCGAAGCCCCTCTGAAATATTCCGGGTGCTCTTTCTGAATCTCCTTGCCAATCTCCCCTCCGAGCTGCGCTCCCACCTGAGTTGTGCCGCCCACAATTTCACTTCGGATGGTGACCATCTCAGCATCCAATTTCTGCTTAAGCTCATTAGACAGGGTTGGCGGCGAAGATCCCCCGATCCTATGCCCGCTAGCGATCAACTGCCGGACTTCATCGTCGTTAAAGTGCTTTTCGTACACGCGCACGTAGACGTCGATGAAGTCCTGGATATTGGTTCTTGCCAGCATCCGTTTGGCCCACTCATCGCCGAATCTCGGGTCGCAACCGGTGCATAACTTCAACATATTGGTCTTGCCCTCGCCGATCAGTGGCGCAAGAGAGTTTTGAATCGCAACCCTTATGCCGCTTAGTTCAACAAGCTTGACCACATCGGCATGTAACGTGGCGTTGGCGGCTTGAAATCCGCCGCGCGGTTGCGCGTTGGCGAGGGCCGCAACCGCGAGCAGAATCGCGGCCTGCATTCTCCCGGAGATCTGCATTTACGTCCTCCGTTGTGACGTTCTGTTTAGAACGGCTCGTGCGGCAAAGGCGGCGGCACGGGAGTGATCTTTCCCCAGCCTTGGTCCTTCGCGGTCTTCATGTCCTTCACCAACTGATCCGGAAGCTTGGCGTTGATTTGCGGCCGGCCCGCCTGATTTCCCAGCGTCCACGCGATGGCCGCCACCGTCTTCGACACTACCTGGATCTCTTTGTAGTCGATCTTCTCGGGCGTGTCCGTGGGACGGTGGTAATCCGGATGCAGCCCCACCGTAAAGAACGCGATGGGAATTCCCATCTTCGCGAAGTTGTAGTGGTCGCTGCGGTAGAAGATGCGCTGGCCGCGCGGTTGCGGGCCTAGATTATCGTGCGTCGCATCGGGCGCCGTCGTGTCATAAAAGTGGTTGATGACCATCTTCTGATAGCCATTGTTCACCGTCTCGATGGTCTTCTCCAGATCGTCGCTGCTCACGTTGGGGCCTACCACCAAAACCTCTCCCGGGTTCACCAGGTAGTGGGTCGGGTCGGGATCGGTATAGCCGGGTCCCTTCGTTCTGCCGATCATGTCGATGTTCAAATCGGTCACCACCTTGGTGAGGTCGACCGGCGGGTACTGGGTGAAAAGTTGAGATCCCCATAGACCCTTCTCTTCGCCTGAGTCCCACATGAAGATGATGGTCCGCTTGGGCCGCATCCCCTTGCGCGCGCCCTCCGCAAAAGACCGCGCCATGCCGAGCAGGCCGGTGCATCCGGAGCCATCGTCATCCGCGCCGTTGTTGATGTTGTGGCCATCCGGAAGCGGCGCGCTGAAGCCGATATGATCCAGGTGCGCGCTGATCACCACGTATTCGTTCTTGAGGACCGGATCGGAGCCTTCGAGTATTCCAATCACGTTTTCGGTGTGACCAGGCTCGCTATGGACAGCCACTTTGAGGCTGATCTTCTTCTCCGCGGTCATGGCGAACGGGTCCTGCCTGGTGTTCGCCAGGGCGGTTGCAAGAGCTTGCGCGGCGGTGATTTTTTCGCCCTGGAATATGGCATTTGTCATAGCCAGGCCGGCGGTGATGCCGGGAACGCTGGGACACGCGGCAGGCGCTTGTTCCGCTGGGACCGTGAAGGTAGGCCCATTCAATGCCGCCGCGCCGCCACGCCCTGCTCCGGCGGAGGGGTTAGCCAAGGTAGTCAGTTGTTGCAGGTTCGCGACCGTCACCACCGCGAGGGCCCCGTTCTTCGCGGCGGCTTCCTCGGGCGTCATATAGTCGGTGCAGTTCTCGCCGAGCGGGTTCGTCGCCGCGGCTCCGCCTCCGCCGCCACCCGCGCCCGCTGCTCCAGCGGCGGCCGGCGCTGCTACGTTCGCAGCGCCTGTCGTGGGCGTCGTTTCCGCCGCCGCGCCGCCGCGCCCGCCTCTGCCGCCGCCCGCTGCCTGTTGCGCCGCAATCTCCGGCGGCACGCCTGCCACCACCACAATCTTGCCGTGCACGTCCAGGCCGTCATACGGGTTCAGCTTGGTCTTCGCAACCGTGTAGCCGTTTCCCACAAACACCAGGCCCGCCGAAACGTCGAGCGCTTCGAGCGGCGCCCCGCCCCGCCCTCCGGCGGTGGTCGTCCAGTCCTTGCCGTATTCGAAATCCGTGGTCTGCGGCCCGGCCGGCGCCGCCGTGTCACCGCGGGCCCCGCCGCCTCCGCCACCGCCGCCGGCGAAGCCGCCGCGTCCTCCGCGTCCTCCGCGTCCGGCCGGCGCCGTGATCGACGCCTTGCTTTCTCCCGGCACGACCGTCTTGGAGACCAGTTCCATGGGCGCGAAGTACGGCTGCAGCGGACCGTTGGTCTTCTCCGTGCTCCCTCCGGGCTTCAGCCCCCACTCCGCCAGATGGCTGGCGACATAGAGGGCGGCGGTATCGAGTCCGCGCGACGGCAGGTTCCGTCCCTCCAGTTCATCGGAGGCGAGGAAGTAATCGTAAATCTTCATCTCCTCCTCGGTGATCGAATCCGCGTTGCCATAGCCAACGGGCGCGGCGGCCACGGTCTTGGCGGTCTTGGAAGCGGCTTTAGCTTGCGGCGCGGAGTTCCCCGCCCGCACCGTGACAAACAAGGCGAGCGAAAAACCGGCCAATAGAATAGTGCTTACAGCGATTCGGCGCATAGGTCTCCCTGGGAAAGCGTAAGCACCATTAGAACACCTTGCGCCGCAACGTCAAGCCAGGATCGACAGGTCGGGATGCCGCGGGTGGTAGTGGACCGTCACCTCACGGTCGAGCAGACGGGCGCCGGCGGCTTCGGCTTCGGGTTCGTCGCGGAACAGCCGCCGTTCGAAGCCCCAGTACGGCTCGTCCCCGAGGTAGTACTTGTAGCCGATCGTAAGAATGTAACGCTGCACCAGGGAGAGCTGGTCCTCCCGAACGTTGGTAGACCTCACCACCGCGGCGACGGCCGGCCCCGTGGCGATGGCGTGGCGCTTCAGCGCGCGAACGGCCAATGCCAGCACGAACACGAGCACCCATGCGGCGGTCCACCAGAGCATAAACCGAAGTTCCTGGCGGCCCAGCCCGCGCCTCCCGTAGCGCTCACGCCGGTAGTTGACGTAGTTCAAGAGCGCAGACATTGTCAACCAGATAAATGGGAGCAACCGTGGCCCAAGGCGATCCCAATGGATGATTCGTCCCGGTAGCATTTCGCCGCCTCAAAAGAGGTTAGCATGCGAAACCCTCGTCGGGCGGCGGGCACAGTACCGCCGCCGGTCTCCGCCGGCGGTGTTCGTCAGCCGGAATCAGAAACCTGCGTCGCTAGTCCTCTTGGTTATTGCGGACGCGGCGGCGCGGCCGGCGCAGGCGCGGGCTTCTCGCCCGGCTTGGCGGCTGCCTTCGTCGGGCTGATCAGGATATGCGCGTTTCGCCCCTCCATGCGCGGCTGGCTTTCCACCGTGCCGTAGGAGGTCAGGTCCTCGGCGAAGCGCATCAGGAGTTTCTTGCCCAGGTCGGCGTGCGCGATTTCGCGTCCCCGGAATTGCACCACCGCCTTGACCCGGTTGCCTTCCGCCAAAAAGCGTATGGCGTGGTTTTTCTTGAAATCGTAGTCGTGGTCGTCGGTGTTGGGACGGAACTTCAGTTCCTTCACCTGCACCACGTGCTGCTTCTTCCTGGCGTCGTGCTGTTTCTTCTTCTGCTCGTATTGGTAGTGGCCGAAATCCACGGCCTTCGCCACCGGCGGTACCGCCGTCGGCGCAACCAGAACCAAGTCCAGGCCCAACTCCTGCGCTTTGCGCAGAGCCGCCGCCGTAGGCATGACTTCCGTGGTTCCGTCTGGAAAGACGGCCCGTACCTCACGCGCCCGGATGGACTCGTTTACGTTCTCTCTGCGGTTCTGCCTGCGAGGGGGATAATTTCTGCCTGGATACATTTAGATTATGCGTTGGCTTCGGGAGTGCGAAGACGTGCGGACAGGGGCGGAGCGCCCGGTTTCACTCTCAGGTCGAGAGCCGGAATGGTGCGGATTTGGGGCAAGCGTAAAGTACGTCAGTTTTAAGTGTACACCAAAACCCGCGCCGCAAGTCAATTCGACTGCGAACCTGGAGGTGCCTTCCAGTACACCGCCGAGATGCGGAGATTCTTCCTCGGCGTCCTCCGCGTCCTCGGCTTCCTCTGATCCCAAGCTTTTGTCCGCTGCCTGACCCCATAACGACCCCACCCGGAACCGCCCGATAGGTTACCCTGAATGTTTTAAAAGGACACAACTTTGCTAAAGGTCAAAATCACCGCTCTGGGGTGCTATACCCCCCCGCGCCTGCTCACCAATCGCGATCTCGAAAAAATGGTTGAGACCAACAACCAGTGGATTCTGGAGCGTACCGGCATCCATGAGCGCCACATCGCGGAACCCGAAATGGCCACCTCCGATATGGCCGTAGAAGCCGCCCGCTGCGCGCTGGCGCAGAACGGCGTGGATCCTTCCGAGCTGAACGCCATCGTTGTGTGCACCGTCACGCCGGATCACTTGTTCCCCTCTACCGCATGCCTGGTGCAAAACCGGCTCGGCGCCAAAGGCGCCTGGGGTTTCGACCTGATCGCGGCGTGCTCCAGTTTCGTTTACGGACTGACCGTGGGCGCGCACCTGGTGGCCGCCGGAACGCACGGCAAGGTTCTGGTCATCGGGGCCGACACCATGAGCCGCATTATCGACTACACAGACCGCGCCACCTGCATCCTCTTCGGGGATGGCGCCGGCGCCATGCTCCTCGAACCCGTCGCGGATGGCGAGGACTGCGGGTTCATCGATTTCCTCGGCGAAATCGATGGCTCCGGCGCCCCGTTTCTCCACATGCCCGCGGGCGGCAGCCGCATGCCGGCTTCCCATGAAACCGTGGACAAGCGCTTGCACTACGTGAAGCAGGACGGCGGCCAGGTATTCAAGTACGCCGTTCGCAAGATGTTCGAATCCTGCCGCGACCTGTTGCAGCGCAATGGCTTCACCGGTGACGACGTGGCCATCATGATTCCCCACCAGGCCAACATCCGGATTATCCACGCCGCTGGCGAACGGTTAGGCATCGCGCCAGAGAAGGTCCTCATCAACATTGACCGCTACGGGAATACCACCGCCGGCACCATCCCGCTGGCAACCCGCGACGCCATCCTGCAAGGCCGTCTGAAGAAGGGCGACCTGGTCCTCTTCGCCGCAGTCGGCGCGGGCTACACCGTCGGCGCCAGCCTTTGGCGCTGGGCGTACTGAGGCGCCGGACTCGGTGAACTAGGCCCCTGTCCGCCAGTATCGGCTCCATCTGGCGAGGCACGGAAAAACGCGACCACGCATTTTCGCCCTCGGGCGAGCGGTACATCCCGAGGCGGCAAAGAGGGGCAAATCCCCTTTCCAGGGTCAAAGTACCAGATCCCCGTTTCTTGACCACAATCGTCCATTTGTCATGCTTTGCATATACAATAGAAGTGCGGTGTTCGATTGGGACGAGAACAATCTGCGCAAGATCCGGGCGCATCGGATCAAGTCGGAAGAGGTGGAACAGGGCCTGTCGAACAGCCCGATCCTGATCTATGAGCAAGACGCGCAGGGGGAACCGCGTTACGTTTACTACTGCGAAAGCGATACTGGCCGACTGCTGGCCGCTATCGTGATCGAGCGTGGCGAGCAGATCCGGGTCGTGACTGCGTGCGATCTGGATGCAGGGCAGAAGAGGGACTACCTGGCCCGGCGGGTGCGAGGGGAGTGAACCTATGAAGAAGAAACCGATTGACATGCCGAAATTCGCGAACGAAGCGGAGGAGGCGGACTGGTGGACCAGTCGCGAGGGTCGCGAGTTTGTAAAGCAGAAATCCGCCGAGCTCCTGAAGAAGGGGAGCGCGCCGAGGGGGTCGCGCCTTGTGGGCCAATTGAATCGGACGCCGACCGTTCAGATAGCTTTGCGATTGCCCGAACCGGACATAACGAAGGCGCGGGAGATTGCTTCGCGCAAAGGCGTGGGATACCAGACCCTACTCAAGATGTTGGTGCACGAAGGCTTGGGCCGCGAGGCGCGAAGACCGTGAAGGCTGGACTTCCCCTAAAATGCGTCTGTTTGAATGTATAAGGGCGCGGATGAAAAAGGGTCCTCCTGAAGGGTACAATGCCGAGACCGGCTCTGAACAGCCGGCTCAGAAACCTCAAACAGGAGAACCCAATGAACGT
>Ga0181520_10000509_pt1 | contig 85370 bp, 85 predicted proteins | sample PEATcosm2014_Bin_29_FD_132451 | JGI IMG/M metagenome (GOLD analysis project Ga0181520, IMG submission 132451) | Peatland microbial communities from MTU Mesocosm Facility, Houghton, MI, USA - PEATcosm2014_Bin02_30_metaG | ecosystem: Environmental > Terrestrial > Soil > Wetlands > Peat | place... | reverse complement strand
AACGTGATAGATTAGCACACTTACATTATGCGCCTTGTGTATGTACTCGCTTCCCATCCTCTCATATTACCTTTTTCTTTAAGCGCAGCAAGCTGCGGGGAATATATCCCGCTGAGATTCAATATCAATACAACTCCCACCCCCAACCCCCGCCCTCAGGGCGGGGAATATATTGGGGGCGGTGCCCCCATACACCCTTCGTGGGAAACTAATGTCGAGTACAGTTACTATAAGAGGACAAGCAACAAGGCAGCCTCACGCCAGAACAAGATCGGAGGGACTGTAGATGTGAAGGGCCCCGGCCACCTCGGGAACGGTGCACTCCACGACATAGCGGGTGTCCCCACCGAGGGTTTGGAAACGCGCCACCACAACGCCGGGCCACTTGTAGCCCCTCAGCTTGTTTACCTTGTCGCCAACATTGAATTCAGCCATAAAATCAAAAACTCCTTCGGTTCCTGAGTACCCATTTTTCCGGATACCAGAGTTTGCGGATTTCTCCGGCCAGGAAGAAAGATCCTGAGACCAAAATGCAATCCCGGGCCCCGCACCGCCGCCGAGCCGATCGATAGGCGGCGGCAGAATCCTCTATTATTTTCACCGTGGCGCCACGCTTTTTGTGCCTGAGCACATAGGGCAGGAGCGCCCTGGGATGAACAGAGCGCCGGTCCTTCTTGGAAGTTGTCGTAATGATGACGTGGTTGCTGATACGGGCAAGGGGCTCAATAATAGCCAGGTTGTCCTTTCGCATATTGGACAGGGAAATTATAGAGAAGAGACGCTTGTAGGTCAGTCCGGCAAGGTCATTCACGGTACAGCAGATTTTGGCGCGATTGTGAGCCCCGTCCAGAATGACATAGGGACGCGTCCCAACAACCTCGAAGCGGCAGGGCAGACGAGAGTTCCCGATGCCAGCCTCTATGACACTGCGGGAAAAGCCCAAATGCGAGCCAACCGCCCGGGCCAAAGCCGCATTGTTCCGGCGTGCATTGCGGGTCTTTACGATGGAATGAAAATCGGCTTTCTGGTCTTTGCAAACCCTGCGGAACAACCGCAATAGCGAAGGCCTGCGCTCGGAGGTGAAGAATGAACATTCCCTCGAGATGATACCGGCCTTGTCAAAGGCGATCCTGGCAAGAGTCTTCCCCAGAATTTCGGTATGATCGTAGTCGATATTGGTGATGACGGCCACCTTGTCGGCAGGGATGACATTCGTGGCGTCGTAACGGCCGCCCAAGCCGACCTCCATCACGACCCACCGACAGTTCTCTTTTTTGAAATACAGAAGAGCCATGACCACGAGAATCTCAAAGGCGGACGGCGGACCGTACTTGCTGGCGGCGGCGCGGCGGATAAAGGGCTTCATATACTCGACGAGCCTGATGAATTCGGCGGGAGAGATATATTGATCGTTTACTTTGATCTTCTCTATGGTGGTCGTCACATAGGGAGAGGTGAAGAGTCCCGCCTTCTGCCCACCTGCCAGAAGAATCTCATGAATCATGGAGGAGACGGTACCCTTCCCGGCCGTTCCGGTCACGTGTACAAAGCGCAGCTTCTTTTCGGGGCTGCCGAGCAGCTTCAGAAAGTAACGCGTCCGATCGATAAAAAATGAGAGATCAGCTCTCTGGGGATTCAGGCATTTTCGATAGGAGATATTCGAAAAGCCCTCCACAAAGGCGACAGCCTCCCTGTACGCGGCAATTGAAAATGTGCTTTTAGTAGGGAACGACGTACCTTTCTGGCTAACTTTTGACACAGCACTCGGAGACTTTCCTGCCGGAACCGCAGGGGCACTTCTCATCCTTGCGGCAGCACTGGCCCGCGCGTTTGCCTGATTTGCAGGCGCAAGGCTTATCCATCCCCTTCATGTCCATCTCTTCCATATCAGATAATGATAGACTAAAAGGTCGGGCGGGTCAAGAAGGGAGGCTATTTTAAAGGTTTTATCCCCCAGATATCATCGGCGTATTCCTGAATGGTCCGGTCTGACGAAAACTTGCCCATCCGCGCGGTATTAAGAATTGCCATCTTCTGCCATTTGGTCTGGTCACGATAGGCCGCGTCGATCTTGCGCTGGGTTTCGCGATAGGCGTTGAAGTCCGCCAAGACCATGAAGGGATCCCCGCCCTGCAGGAGATTGTTCGCAAGAGGCTGCAGGGACTGATAGTCTCCGGAGGTCCAATAACCGCCCGATAGGCTGTCGAGGGCGCGCTTGATGGCGTGGTTGGAGTTGTAGAAGTCGTAGGGATTGTAGCCGCGGGCCCAAAGCGCATTGACTTCCTCCACCGTCATGCCGAAGAGGAAGAAGTTTTCGCGGCCTACCGCCTCCATGATTTCCACATTCGCGCCATCGAGAGTTCCAATGGTCAGGGCGCCATTCAAAGAGAGCTTCATGTTGCCGGTGCCGCTGGCTTCCTTGCCCGCCGTGGAAATCTGCTCGGAGACCTCGGCTGCGGGCACTATCTTCTCTGCCAGGGAAACGCTGTAGTTCGGGATGAAAACCACCTTCAGTTTGCCTTTGATGCGATGGTCACGGTTGATGACCTCTCCCACGGCATTGATGGCATGAATGATCTTTTTGGCCATGTAGTAGCCGGGGGCAGCCTTGGCGCTGAAGATGAAGACCCTCGGAACGATGTCCATGCCAGGATTGTCAAGCAGCTCCTGATAAGCGGCGATGATATTGAGGAGATTGAGATGCTGTCTTTTGTACTCGTGGAGACGCTTGATCTGCACGTCAAAGAGCGAGTCAGGATCAACGGAGACTCCGCACTTTTCCAGGATAAGCTCAGAAAGCACCTCCTTGTTCTGGCGTTTGATCTTGGCGAAGCGCTCCTGGAAGGATTTGTCGGAAGCGTGTTTTTCCAACCCCACGAGCTTGTCGAGATTGGTGGTCCATTCCGGACCGATTGTTTCGTCAACAAGAGCCGAAAGATTTGGATTGCAGGCTTTCAGCCAGCGGCGCGGCGTAATGCCGTTCGTCTTGTTCTGGATCTTTTTGGGATAAAGCGCATTAAAGTCCGCGAAGAGAAATCTCTTCAGCAGATCGGTGTGCAAAGCCGCGACTCCGTTTACATATCTGGAGGCTATCACGGCCAGATGGGCCATGCGGACATACTGCGGGGCACCCTCCTCGATGATGGAGAGGTTGCGCATCTTCTCGAGGTCGCCGGGCCATTTCTGGGCGACTTTCTGAAGGAAGCGGGAGTTGATCTCGTAGATAATGAGCAGGTGGCGCGGCAAAACCTTCTGGAAGAGCGGCAGCGGCCACTTCTCCAGAGCCTCCGGCAGGAGAGTGTGATTGGTGTAATTGAAGACCTCCGTGCAAATGCCCCAGGCCTCGTCCCATGAGAGGCTCTCCTCGTCAACGAGTACCCTCATCAGTTCGGCAACGGCAACCGACGGATGGGTGTCGTTGAGCTGCAGTGTCGCGTGCTTGGAAAAATTCTTCCATTGCCAGCTGGGGGTCTTCTTAAAGCGCCGGATGATATCGTGGATCGAACAGGCCACGAAGAAATACTGCTGAACGAGACGCAGCTCCTTGCCGGTCTCGGTAACGTCATTGGGATAGAGAACCTTGGTGACGGTCTCGCCGCGCATCTTTTCCTGAACCGCGTCAATATAGCCACCCCGATTGAAGATATCGAAATCGAACTCCGCGTGGGCGCGGGACTCCCACAGGCGCAGGAAGTTCACCGTCTCGGTGCCGTACCCGACAATCGGAATGTCGTGGGGAACTCCCGTCAGTTTGGCGGTGTCCACCCAGAAATAGCGCTTCTTACCGTCCTGATCCACACGCTCCTCGGCGCGCCCGTAAAGATTGACCGTAACGGCGTGTTCCTTGCGGGTGATGACCCAGGGATTCCCGAATTTAAGCCAGTTGTCCGGGCATTCGTGCTGCTGGCCATCCTTGATCTGCTGTTCAAAAAGCCCGTACTCGTAGTAGATGCCGTATCCCACTGCAGGATAGTCGAGCGTAGCCAGGCTGTCCATGAAACAGGCCGCCAGTCGTCCCAGACCGCCGTTACCCAACCCCATGTCCACTTCTTCCGAAAGGACGTCTTCCGGATTGAGCCCCAGGTCCTTGAGGGCTTCTATCGCGTTGGGCAAAATGCCCAAGGAAGTCAGATTGTTCTTGATGAGACGCCCCATCAGGTATTCGAGTGAGAGATAATACACGCGCCGCGCGCCGCTGGCTGTCTGCTTGCCCATCGTGGAAATAAAGCGCTCCATCACGCGGTCCTGTATGGCCAGGCAGGTACTCCACCACCAGTCGTGAAGCGTGGCCGTGTGGGTGTCGCGCGCCAGGGAATATTTCAGGTGGTTTAATATCGACTCCTTGATGGAATCGGGACTGTTTTCAAGGGTAAATTTGAAGGAGGGCTGGGTCAGGTTACTGGGCATATAAGTTTTTACACAATGCAGGAACGATTGGAAAGAGTTATTTATCGCTCAGAGCTTGTCCAATAACTCCTGTCCCAATTGCAGCACATAGCAATTCATGCTTCGAGCGAGGCAAAAGATTGTCCCGGTATGGCTACTTTCCAAAGCGAAGGTAGTAGAGAAGTATCGCGACCGTAGTCCAGTTAGATTCTCCCCTCTTGATGGCCCTCATGAGCTGCGAAAGTGTCAGCGCCACCACCGTGGCATCTGGCAGATCCTTTTCTTCGGGCGCATGGGCAGGCCGGTTATCCACTCTAACCACATAGGCATAAACAAAGTTGGTAGATCTCGCAGGGTATGGCGACAAGCGCAAGAGAAGCTTCGCCGAAAGCACCTCGTATCCCGTCTCCTCAGAGACTTCTCTGCGCAATGCCTGCAGGGGCGTCTCTTTTTTTTCAACGCCCCCATTGATAACTTCCAGCTTGGGTTGATCAAAGAAAGGCCTGGTCTGTCTTACCATTACAAATTTTCCATCTTTGCGAATAACTATTGCGGACACGCCAGGTGCCGGAGTTCTGATTCTATAGTGAACCTGCTTCACGTAATCAAATTTGATCACATCGAACCAGGGACAGCTCCACTCAACGGAAAGATTCTTAATTTTATTTGAGCGCAGATTGAGAAGCATAAAAGCGTCTACGCCACGTCGGGAACCTTGTTCTCGTGGGCACCCTCCGCGCCTTTGCGGACGATCCTGGGACCGCGCTTGCCCTCAACAACCGGAGCGTTGACGATCACCTCCGCGATATCGTTTTCGTGCGGAATCCGGTACATCACGTCGGTCATCATGTTTTCCATGATGGAACGCAGTCCGCGCGCGCCCGTCTTGAGCTCGACGGCCTTCTTGGCGATGGCCGTGACCGCGTCGCGGGTAAAAGTCAGCTTGACCCCCTCAACCGCGAAGAGCTTCTGATACTGCTTGACGAGGGCGTTCTTGGGCTGGGTGAGAATATGCTCAAGCTCATCGGAGCCGAGATTGTCCAAAACACTCACGACCGGCAGCCTACCGATGAACTCGGGGATCATGCCGTACTTGATAAGATCCTCGGGACCCACCAGATGCAGGATCCTCTCGGGATCCTCCTGCGCCTCCACGTCCTTCTCCTCACCGCTGGCGCCATAACCGAGCACCTTGACGCCGAGGCGGCGGTGGATCATCTTGTCGAGCCCCACGAAGGCTCCGCCGCAGACAAAGAGTATGTTGGTAGTGTTGACCTGCAGATATTCCTGATTGGGATGCTTGCGGCCACCCTGCGGGGGCACATTGCAGGTAGTACCTTCCAGAATCTTGAGAAGCGCCTGCTGGACGCCCTCGCCGGAGACGTCGCGGGTAATGGAGACGTTATCGGTCTTGCGGGCAATCTTGTCGATCTCATCCACATAGACGATTCCCATCTCGGCGCGCTTGATGTCGTAGTTGGCGTTTTGCACCAGCCTCAAAATGATGTTTTCCACGTCCTCGCCTACGTAGCCGGCCTCCGTGAGAGTGGTGGCATCCGAAATAGCAAAAGGAACGTCGAGAATCTTGGCCAGGGTACGGGCCAGATAGGTCTTGCCGGTGCCGGTGGGCCCGATGAAAAGAATATTGCTCTTCTCGATCTCAACATCGTTCAGGAAGGCCGCACCGGACACAATACCGGGATCCAGCATGACCTTCAGGCGCTTGTAGTGGTTGTAAACGGCCACGGAGAGGATCTTTTTGGTCTCATCCTGGCCGATGACAAAGTCATCAAGATGCTTTTTGATCTCGGCGGGCTTGAGGAGCTTGAAACTCTGAACAGGCGCCGGAGCGGTCCCCTCCGCGGGGGCAGTCGCTTTGGTCTCGCGCTCAATGATCGTCTTGCAGACGCTCACACAGTTGTCGCATATGTACACGCCAGCGGGCCCCGCAATCATCTTGCGGACCTCCGCCTGCGATTTGCCGCAGAAACTACAGAACGTCATGCGTGTGGGCTTTGCCATAAAGTGGACTCATTATCCATGTTTTAGAGGGATATTCAAGCCCTTTAGATTCCTCCCCTTATAGGAGAGATAGAAGACATACAAGACGTAGAGGACTTATGGGCAACCCAGACACACGGAAAACTACAGGATGTATGTTTTGAAGTCTATGAAAGCTACTTTGACTCCGCCATCATCTTGGTGTCCTTGACCGAAGTCACCACATGATCCACAAGCCCATATTTGAGGGCCTCTTCTGGTGTCATAAAATTGTCGCGGTCGGAGTCCTTGCCGATCTGATCGGCAGTCTTGCCGGTATGCATGGCCAGGACCTCGTTGAGGATGGTCCTCCAGCGCAAGATCTCCTTGGCAGCAATGGAGATATCGGTAGCCTGCCCGCCCGCCCCGCCTGATGGCTGGTGTATCATGATGCGGCTGTGCGGGAGCGCGTAACGCTTGCCCTTGGTGCCGGCGGCCAGAAGGACGGCCCCCATGCTGGCGGCCTTGCCCACGCAATAGGTAACCACATCGCATTTGAGGAACTGCATCGTGTCGTAAATTGCCATGCCGTCATGAACGGAGCCTCCCGGGGAATTGATATAGACGTGGATGTCCTTTTTGGGATCCTCCATCTGCAGATATAGCATCTGGGCTATGACGCCGTTGGCGACATAATCATCAATGGGAGTGCCAATGAAAATGATCCGGTCTTTGAGCAGGCGGGAGTAGATGTCCCAATGCCGCTCGGTGCGGCCGTCGTTCTCGATTACGCTGGGTATGGGTAGATAGTAGCTCATGGGTAGAGTTATTTACGGCATGGAAGGGTACATAGGCAAGACTTTTAAACCAGGTATTGCCGGCATTCACTTGTATTAGATCAATAAAACGTGATATGTTCTATCATGAACGCTCACCAAATATACCAGACGCACTTCAATAGGGATATTCGGAGAGGACTGCGCTCAGAGCTGGAATCGGGCGTACTGCTGGTGGAGACAGCGAAACTTGCTTTCTGGCGTTTTCTTCCCCTTCTTGAAAAGCTGCGGCCCGGCCACTCATGCCTGGCAAGCCTGAGCGATCTTTTGATAAAGAATGGTCCGCCCACGATAGCAACCAGTGCGTTGAGTCGGACGACCATGGGAAATGGGATCTTCACGCGACTCCAGACGGTATTAGGCAGAGGAGATAGCTGCGAGATGATAGAGACTCTGCTAACGCCGCAAAGATCCCCCGAAATAACAGAGTACTCTGCCATGACACCGCGTGAGCTATTCGAAAGGCTCAAACAATCCAAAGACCCCGTACATCGGATTTTGGGGCAATGGAGCCCCCCGGAAAGAGAACCCAAGACTTGTTTTGGAAAGCTACTTGAGTATCATGTATTCGAAGCTCTCAAGTCCAGTATTGTACTCCACAGGGCAAGACATAGTATGCCGCTACCAGGGTCACGGGAATACTGCAGGCAGAATTAAGAAGAGCCCCTTACCTCTCACCGGTCACCAGGCCGCGCATCGTGCCGGGCTTGAGGGTACCGATGTAATCCAGAAGGATTTTGAGGACCTTGCCATCTTTCTTTAAATCCGCCGACAGGTACTCTGGCAAATGCTCAAATGTATGCGGTTTCCTGAAAATCTTGAAGGCGCGAAAAGCCTCCTCGATATCCTCCTGAGCAAAGCCGTTGCGCTCCATGCCCACCTTGTTGATGCCAACAAGAGCGGCGTGATTGCCATGAGCCATCATGAAAGGCGGCAGGTCTTTGACAAGCACCGAGCCGCCCGCCACCATTACATAAGAGCCGATGTGGACAAACTGATGGACGGGAGTAAAACCACCGATAATCGCATAATCGTCCACGACCACGTGTCCGCCCAGCGTCGCATTGTTGCTCATGACGATATGCGATCCCACCTGGCAGTCGTGGGCAATGTGGACATAAGAGAGAAAATGATTGTGGCTGCCGATGCGCGTGGGGATCTCATCCGTGGTGCCACAGTGAACAGTCACAAACTCGCGAAAGTCGTTCTCGTCACCGATGACCAGGGCCGGATCTCCGCCATTGTATTTGAGGTCCTGGGTCAGACCGCCAACATAGGCGTAGGGATGGACACGATTGCGTCTGCCGAGGGTCGTATTCCCGTCGACGGTGGCGTGGTGCATTATAACGCATTCCTCCCCCGCTTTCACGCGGCTTCCCACGTAAGCATAGGCACCCACTTCAACGGTCGGGTGAAGAGCGGAACCTTTTTCAATAATAGCCGTGGGATGAACCGCCATAAGCTTATTCAAGCACAAGGGAAGGCCGGGGAGCAAGAGTTTTACCGAGGAGCGTGCCCGTCCAACGGCCCGCCCCTGAAACGGCACGCGAGCAACCGCATTGCTCCATCATCGAGCAGGTAAGGATTTTTCTGCAGTCGAAGAGATACCAGATGGAAAAACGATGGGTCGTTTTGCAAGATCCCGTCGAGAACTCCCGGCGGATAGATGAGGAGATCCACATCCCCGTTCTCCCCCGGATAGAGCTTCAAGGTAAGAATGGCCTTGGGCATTCCGAAGTGTTCAATCAATTTATTGCCGTCAAAAAGATAGTCGACAATAAAGTCGTGGTTGCCCACCGCCGAAGAGAGCCCCGCCACCCCGTACTCCTGCGCGCTGTTTAAAAGAAACCGGGGGAACCCCCGTCCGTTGATCTGGTGCAGGCGCAGGCCAGTCCCGGACAGGACATTCGTCGGCCGGCAGAGCCAGTCCACAGCCAGACCATCATGAAGATGATAAAGGGACTTGAGCTCCTCCAGAGTCCTCATGTCGGCTGGTCGCTCCAGATCGCGCCAAGCCGGTAGGCTCCTGCATACGATCGGATCATGTCCGACATTCGCGACGCTGGCCACGTACATGGCGGGTCTTTCTCCGCAGGCAGAGCGCACGGCCGCGCAAAGCGGCGGCAGAACCGCGGAGAGCGCAACGATGCTCCACGCTATCGGCCGCACCCCCTTCGACAGGAAGACGCCTATTACCAGCATAAGTCCAAACACAACCACCTCAGGAAAATAACGCCATTCTCCGGTCCCCGTATAGGCCCCGGTCACAAACGCCGCGGCAAACGGGAGGAGCGCGCCCCCGCCAAAAACAATCAACTCCCTCCAACGCAACCGGAGAGCCGCCCTGCCGCACCACAGAATCCACGCAAGCCCCAACAGGGTAATCAGGGCAAGGGGTTTTCTGGGGGAAAGCGCGACTGTTTGGCATAGGCAAAGCCAGAGCTTTGAAAAGATATCAAGCAGCGAGGCTGTCTTTACAAAGGAAAAGCTTGGCAGGAGAAACGGTGAGAGAAACTGTCCGGCTGCCATCCCGACGCCAACCAAGAGTACGGATAAAATACCGATTGTTTTGAACTGCCAGGAAAGCCTATCGGCGAGAATCACCACAACGGCAGGCAACGCAAAGTCCAACAGGTATAAAGGCTCGGCAAATCCACCCAGAAAGCCCAGAGGCAAAAGCAGCCAAAAACCCCTACGCTGCTTGAGCGCGGTGAAAAGCACCGCTATTGATAGAAGGGTGATGGCAAACCCGCCCGCGTGAAAGGCCGGCCAGATAACCCCCTGCAAAACCCCAAACAGGTTGAAAACGGGACTGGTGAAAAGCGCCAGATGCAAAGCCGCGCAAAGAACGGCCATGCGCCGCCCCACTCCCATGAACGTCGAGAAGAACCAGACCGAAAAGCAACCCAGGATGGCCCCATAGACGAGCATTTCCCAGAAGAGCGGGGCCAGATAGCTGGCGGAAAATTGCTTGAAGGCCCAGTACAGGGGCATATCTGGAAAGAAAAACTTCGCCTGTGAGAAAGTCCAGAAGAACCAGTGGCCATGGCCCTCCACCATATCCCTGTAAAAACACGGAAGAAAAAAGACATCGCCATTGTAAAGGGACAAACCCCAATACAGGTTCATGCAGGCACACAGAAACAAAGCCGCCGAAACAGAATAAATAAACGCCTTGTTTTGCACTATTTTCAAGGTAAAAATCGGATCACTTCCCGCAGGAGAACTCAAGCTTTTTCTGCGTTCTTTGGACACATTTTTCCAATAAAAACCCCCTCGAAAACCTTGCGATCTTCAGGGGTATCCTTTAGACTTGGAGACATTATTTATTAATTCCATGTCGAACGATTCCAAGACCAAAAAAGAAACCGCCGCGTCAAAATACGACGCCTCCCAGATCACCAAATTGGAGGGATTGGAGGGAGTACGCAAACGCCCCGATATGTATATTGGAGACACCCACGAGCGGGGACTGCACCACTGCGTCACCGAGATCGTTGACAACTCGATCGACGAGGCCATGGCAGGGTTCTGTGACACGATAGAAGTGGCTATCCATCTGGACGGTTCCTGTAGTGTTTCTGACAATGGACGCGGCATACCGGTTGATATGCACCCCAAGTATGGAATACCAGCCTTGGAACTGGTTCTGACGAACCTCCACGCCGGGGGAAAATTTGGGAGTTCGGACGGCAACAAGGGTGCCTATCAGGTATCGGGGGGACTTCACGGCGTGGGAGCCAAGTGTGTCAATGCCGTTTCGGAGTGGTTCGAGGCGGAAGTCTGCCGCGAAGGCAAGGTGTATCACATGAAATTTGCCCGAGGGAAGACCATCCAAAAAATCAAGGTAATCGGAAACACCAAGACGACCGGGACCAAAATTACTTTCATGCCTGACCCGGAGATCTTCGAGTCCACCCGCGAATTCAAATTTGAGATACTTTCCAAAAGGCTCCGCGAACTGGCCTTCCTGAATCCGGGACTGACCATCAAACTCAATGACGAGAGATCTTCCAAGAAGGAAGATTACAAATTCAAGAACGGCATCGCGGAATACGTTGTCTTCCTCAATCAAAACAAGGAAACCTTCCACAAGGTGATCTCCTTCAGCGGTGAGGCCCTTCCCACCGCCAACACCCAGACCAACACCCCCTTCCCCGAGGCCAGAAAGGAAATAGATCCAGACGCCCCGACCATCAAGGTGGAGGTGGCGATACAGTACAACGACAGCTACAACGATCTCATTTACGCCTACGCCAATTCCATCCACAACTTTGAAGGCGGCACGCACGTCTCCGGCTTCCGTACCGCCCTTACCCGCGTCATCAACAACTACGCCAAAGCCAACAATCTTCTGAAGGAGAAGGATCCGGCGATCAGCGGCGACGACGTCCGCGAGGGACTCACGGCTGTCATCGCGGTCAAGGTACCCAATCCCCGTTTCGAGGGACAGACCAAGACCAAGCTCTCCAATTCCGAGGTGGACGGCATCGTCCAGAAAATCGTCGGAGAGAAGCTCAAATATCACTTCGAGACCGAGCCGGGCGTGGCCAAGAAAATCATCGAGAAGTGCCTGATGGCCGCGCGCGCGAGGGAGGCCGCCCGCAAGGCCCGCGAGACCGTCCGCAAGGGAGCGCTCTCCGGCGGAGGTCTCCCCGGAAAGCTGGCGGACTGTTCGGAACGCGACCCCAGCCTTTGCGAGCTGTACATAGTGGAGGGCGATTCGGCGGGAGGCTCGGCCAAGATGGGACGCGACCGCCGCACACAAGCCATCCTACCGCTAAGAGGAAAACCCCTCAACGCCGAGAAGGCGCGCCTAGATAAGCTCCTCAACAACCAGGAATTTCAAACTCTCATTACCGCCATCGGAACCGGCATCGGCGACCATGAGGGAGAAGGTGCCTTTGACCTTACCAAGAGCCGCTACCACAAGATCATCTTCATGACCGATGCCGACGTCGATGGCTCGCACATCAAGACGCTGCTTTTGACCTTCTTCTACCGCCAGATGAAGGGGCTGATCGAAAGCGGCTACATCTATCTGGCCCAACCGCCTCTTTACAAGGTAAAACGCAAGAAACGCGAGCAATACGTGCAGACCGAAACCGAGATGAACAGACTGCTCAATGAGCTGGGGTCTGAAGAGGTCACGCTCAAGCGCCTGAAAGACAACCACACCTTCACCGACAAGGTTCTGGACAGGATTGTGGATCTGCTGGCCAAACTGGAGCATTTGGGGGGCGGCATAGTCCGCCACGGATGCCCCCTGGATATTTATTTGGACGAGCATACCAAGAGCGATGGCGAACTGCCCGGTTACATAGCCAAAGTGCGCACCGGCAACGACGAGGTGTTCCGTTTCCTTCATACCGACGAGGAGCTCTCCGAGTTTTATGAGGAGATGGGAATCGACGATTCCACCCTTACCAACTTCAGCAAAGAGATTGAGGAGGACGGCCAGAAGATTGTCCAGAGAGTCAACATCGCCGAGATCTATGAAGCAGCCGAGATGAGCCGGACACTCTCCGAGATCAAGAAGCTGGGCTTGGACGTCCAGAAATTCAGCAAGTCCGAGGAGCCTTCCTATCACCTGACCGAGAATTTTTCCGAAGGCAAAAAAGCCCCTGCCCCAATTAAACTGTTCTCCATACTGGAAATCATCACCAAGATCCGGGAAATAGGACGCAAGGGACTTACCATACAGCGCTACAAAGGTCTTGGAGAAATGAACTCCGACCAGTTGTACGAAACCACGATGAATCCCGAAACCCGCACGCTTTTGAAAGTGGATATCGCTGATGCCGTGAAAGCCGAACAGATCTTCAGTATGCTGATGGGCGAGGACGTGGCCTCTCGCCGCGCCTTCATCGAGGATAACGCCCTCAACACCAGTTACTTGGACGTCTAATACATGATTCCAGCAGAACATATTCCCCATCTACCCACGTGGTTCAACCTGAAAACTGCGGGGGCCATCATTCTCGTTGGCCTGGGACTATGGTTCCTTTTCAAAGTGCTGGGAGAAGTCATCAAAATACTCATTGCGCTGACCATCATTGGCGCCGGGATATTTCTTCTGGGCAAAGAGTTCCACTGGTTCTAAACTTTAACAAACCTATTATCATATGTCAGACAAAGACAACAATACACCCTCTTCAGAGAACAATGCCGCGCCTGCGACGCCCACCGCCCCCGGCGGCGGTCGCGTGCTGCCGGCCTCCGTCACCGAGGTGATGCAGTCAGCCTACATTGACTACTCGATGTCGGTCATCGTCTCCCGCGCCCTGCCAGACGCCCGTGATGGTCTCAAGCCGGTCGCCCGGCGCATTCTCTACGGGATGAACGAGATGGGGCTGAGGCACAACCAGGCTTTCAAAAAGTGCGCCCGTATCGTGGGAGACGTGATGGGAAAGTACCACCCGCACGGAAATCTGTCGGTCTACGACGCTCTCGCGCGCCTGGCGCAGCACTGGGCGCTGCGCTACCCGCTGGTGGATCCGCAGGGAAACTTCGGCTCAATTGACGGCGACTCTCCGGCGGCCGAACGATATACCGAGGCGCGCCTTACAAGCCTGGCCGAGGCAATGCTGGAAAACCTCGACGAAGACACGGTGGATTTTGTCAAAAATTACGATGAGACGGAAATCGAGCCCTCCGTGCTGCCCGCCGCCATTCCAAACCTCCTCATGAACGGGGCCATGGGGATCGCGGTCGGAATGACGACCAACATTCCGCCACACAATTTGGGAGAACTTACCAAAGCCATCAACGCCCTCATTGACAATCCCAACATCTCCCTGGACGCGATTATCAAGCATATCCCCGGCCCTGACTTTCCCACAGGGGGCGCCATCCTCGGCCACGACGGCATCGACAAGTACCTGCGCACGGGACGCGGCAGCCTGAAGGTACGCGGCATCGCAGGAATCGAGGAGATGAAGGGCGGCAAGGAACAGATCGTCATCACAGAGATCCCCTACAACGTGAACCGCGCGACTCTGGTGACGCAGATCGCAGACCTTGTGCACGACAAGAAGCTTGAAGGCATCAGCGACATCCGCGACGAGTCCGACGAGCAGACCCGCATCGTGATTGAACTCAAACGAGGCGAGATTCCCAAAGTGGTGCTCAACAACCTCTACAAGCAGACGCAGTTGGAAAGCAATTTCTCGGTCATCCTCCTGGCCCTCGTCAACCGTCGACCCAAGGAGATGAACGTCAAGGAACTCCTAGAAGTCTACCTAGAACACCGCCGCGACGTCGTGAAACGCCGCACCGCCTTCCGCAAGAAGAAGGCTGAAGACCGCGCGCACATCCTGGAAGGCTACCGGATAGCGCTGGCCAACTTGGACGACTTTGTAAAGATCATCCGCGCCTCCCAGAACCGCGAGGAAGCCCGCGAGAGACTGCTCAAAAAATACCCTCTCTCCGAAAAGCAGGTGGATGCGATCCTGGATCTGCGGCTCTATCAGCTGACCGGCATGGAACGGGAGAAGATCGAAGAGGAATACAAGCAACTCCAAAAACTCATTACGGAACTCAAGGAAATTCTGAACAGCGAGAAGAAACTTCTGCAGGTCATCAAGACCGAGCTTGGAGAGGTCGCCGAGCGTTTCGCCTCACCCCGCAAGACCCAACTTTTAAGCGACGTCGGCGAGATGCGCATGGAGGATCTGATTGCCAACGAAGGATGCCTGGTGACCGTGACACACACGGGATTCATCAAGAGAACACCCTTCAGTGCCTACCGCAGCCAGAAGCGCGGCGGCAAGGGTGTCATCGGCACGGGGACGGCCGATAGCGGGGAGAATGAGGACTTTGTCGAGCAGCTCTTCGACGCTTCCACGCACGACACAATCATGTTCTTCATGAACAACGGGCGCGTTTATGTGGAGAAGGTCTACGACATACCCGAAGGCAGCCGCACAGCCAAGGGCCGCTCGATTGCCAACCTTCTGGAGCTCAAGGGCGAAGAAAAGCCCGCCGCGATGCTCTGCATCAAGGACTTCTCGGCAGACCGCTTCATCGTACTGGCCACCAAGAACGGCGTCGTCAAAAAGACGAACCTCTCCGAGTACGCGAACTTCCGCAAGGGCGGCACCATCGGAATCGTCGTCGATGACGGCGATCAGGTGATGGCAGCCAAGCTCACCAAGGGCAACGATGAGATCATACTTCTCACCCAGCAGGGAATGTCTATACGCTTCAGCGAGGAGGATCTGCGCGATCAGGGACGGGCCACCCGCGGTGTGCGGGGCATCACACTCAAGGAAAAGAACGACGCGGTCGTCTGCATGGAAATCGTGGATAGGGAGACCACAATACTTGTGGCCGGGCGCGACGGTTACGGCAAGCGGACCAGCTACGACGAATACCGCCTGCAGGGACGCGGCGGCAGCGGAATTATCGCGATCAAAAGCGACTCCGTGGCAGGGGCGCTTTCCGTGAGGGAGACAGACGAGATCATGCTCATCACCCAGCAGGGACAGTCCGTGAGGACGGCGGTCAAAGAGGTCCGCGTCATCGGGCGCTCGACCTCGGGGGTACGGCTTATCAACCTTGAAAAGGGCGATACCCTGATGGGGCTATGCAGGGTGGCCGAACCGGAGGAAAAGGAGGGGTAATAGCTTTTAGCCCGGGGTTAAAACCCTGGGCTAACCATCGAACCGTCCCATCCGGGACGGGGGATGCCAAAGACAAATGCTTTTTATGCGAAATAACAATTGTTATGGAGTGCTGGCCTCAATTCCTTTTGCTCAACGGTATTGAGCCGGGTCCATGCCTACTGCCCTCATTTTTTGCTCAGTAACCGCCATCAGGTGTAAAAGAAAATCCATTAGGACAGGCTCATGCTCGCAGTACTTTTTTCGCCGTCCGTCCAAAACAATCGTATAATAAACAGGATCGTATTTATCGCCCCAGTACCGAATGTTCGGGTGCTGGAGAGGTTGGAAAATCGCCTCTAATTTATCCAATGCATGCACTAGCTTTGCTTCGGGTGTCTTATTCTCATTAAGCTCCCCCCAAAGAGAGATCAATTTTGTTGCAGAATCTCCGTCAGGCGCAATTTCTTTTAGCTTTTGCATAGCCGCTTCTTCCCTTTCGTGTTGCTGGCCTCTGGCAACTTGGTCATTGACAGTCAAATAGACGGGAGTATCGCCCGCAATGGCTTCGGGTAGGTCATGAATCGCTATCATCTCATACACTCTTGCAATGTCTACCGGGGTTTTTAGTCTTGGCCCAAAGTGCATGGCCATCATCTGCATATTGAAATAATGGCCTGGAACTGTCTGGTGCTGGTTATTGGGACGCAGGGCATTACGTTTTACCTCTTGCAAGGTTGCGGTGACAGACAAATACCCATAGAGGCGAGAAGTAAAATCTGCATCTGATGACATAAAAATAATTAAACGGCTTATATGCAAACAACGATTTGTTCTTCAATCAAACGTCATCTATACGATACTCTTATAAGCAGCTGCCTCCCCGCCGAATTGGTAAAGCCTCTGGTAGCCCTCACAGGAACGCATCAATTCGTCATGGGTGCCAAAGGCAATTAGACGGCCTTCCTCCATATAGGCTATCCGGTGGCAAAAGTAGAGACTCTTGAGCCTATGACTGACGATCAGTGAGGTGCGTCCCGACGCCAGATCCTTAAGGGAAGTAAAAATTTCATTCTCGTTCTCGCTGTCCAGAGCGCTGGTCGGCTCGTCCATGATAAGAATGGGCGCGTCCTTGTAGAAGGCGCGGGCAATCGCGACGCGCTGGCGCTGACCCCCTGAGAGCTGACCGCCTGCCTCTCCTACCTTCGTGTCGTAGCCCTTAGGGAGCGTCATGATAAACTCGTGAGCGCGGGCCCGCTTGGCGGCGGCAACGATCCTCTCCATCCCGCCCGCTTCGTCGGAGAGCGCGATATTGGCTGCCACCGTGTCATTGAAAAGAAACGCCTCCTGTGGCACGGCGGAGATGTGCGCGCGCAAATCGGCGCAGCGCAACTGCATGATATCGATTCCATCGATCGTCACGGTTCCGGCAGACGGATCAAAGAGCCTGGGAAGAAGATTCAGCAGCGTGCTCTTCCCCGCCCCCGAAGGCCCGACAACGCCCACAGTCTCTCCCGGGGAAATGGATAGGCTGAATTCCCTAAGCGCGGGACGCTCGGCGTGCGGGTAACTGAAGCCGACATTTTTAAATTCGATGGCCCCTTTGATTTTATCGATCCTAACCGAGGAGGCCGGATCTTGCACCTCCAGGGGTTCATTCAGGAGCTGTTCTATCCTCATAAGAGAAGCCTGCCCCTGCTTGAGAGAGTTGTGCACCCCGCCAATCCTGCGCATGGGTTCATAGGCCATATAGATGGCTGCAATAAGCGGCAGGACCGTATTCAGGCCAAGATGAACCCTGAAGGCGTAATAAATCGCGACCGTAATGCCAAGTGCCGAAACAAACTCCAGAATGGGACTCAGCCCCGCCTGGTATTTGACTATTTTTAGCGTGTAACGTTGGAGGTCTCCGATGGCCTTGCGGAACCGGCCCAGCTGATAGTTTTCCTGCGAATATAACTTTACCTCGCGCGCGCCTCGGATGTTCTCGTTGAGAATGTCGGTTACAGTCGCCGTCTGCGCCTGGCTTTGCATGGCGCGATTCTGCAAATGAATGCCGAAAGAACGAATGGGAATGATACAGACGGGAATGACGCTCAGCAGGATGACCACAAATAGGATCTGGTGATTGACCACGGCCAGATAAACAACCGCCGACAGGGCGCTTACAAAGGTGATAGGGTATTTGATCAGATCGTTGGACACTCCCAGAAGGGTGTTTTGAAGCTGGCTGGTGTCATTGGTGGCCCGTGTCAGAAGATCGCCTGTGGGATGCTTCTGATACGTCAGCAGCGGCATCTGCTGGAGTTTACTGAAGACACGCGAGCGCAACTCATTCAAAACGGTGGTGCCGCAGTAGCTTATAAGATACGTGTTAAAAAAACCGCTGATTCCCCGGATGGCAAAGGCCAGCGGAAGGATCGACAGATAAAGGACCAATTCGCCGGATGGCACCGGATGATCGCCAAAAAGAATAGGCAAAACTTTTTGCGCCACAAATGGAATACCAAAACCGCTTGCAACTCCAAAAATCATCCCGCTGGCGATGGCCCAGACAAAAGCCCAACGAACCGGTTTCAGAAGGGAAAAATATGGCAGAAAGCGCTTCATGCAGACGAGCTTAGAGGATTTCCAGGCGAAACTAAAGCTCAAATAAAAATCCCGCCGTTGAAACCAACGACGGGAAAAGATCAGCCAGTTGGAACGTTGCCTTAGTACTCGCAGGGAATGGCGTACACGGTCGGGCACGCGGCAGGATAATAGCCATACCCGTAGTAGTAGGGACGATAGTAAGTATAGTGATATCCCGAGGGAACTGCGTAGCTATAATCAACCGGCATGGGAGCTGCTGGCTGGGCGTACTGATAACCGTAATAAGCCGGACGGGTGTAGTGGTCGTAGTAGTAATCGCGGTAGGCTGCCGTCTCGCGCTGGTCTCTGGCATCGCCCCAAGCAGCTCCCGTCACGCTTCCCAAAGCTCCACCAATCGCGGCACCCTCCAGTGCCCTATGAGACTGGGCTCCTATGACGCCTCCGAGCGCGGCGCCCCCCAACCCACCCATCACGGCATCGTGCTGCGCATTCGGGCCCATGCTTTCGCATCCGGCAAAGGCCAGGGTGACAGACAGAAGAGTTACACACAGTATCGTTTTCATACACGGGGGAGGTTCGGCGTCATATTTAAGAAATTAAATCCTAATAAATAGAAGGAGACACTTTTACAGTATTTTTAGAGAAGTACAGCCCATATGACGCGCAAGACCTGCGGCATTGCAAAAGCAAAACACCCCCGGTATGATCCTGTAATGAATTCCTCGACGAGCAGCAACCGCTACGTTGTCATTCTGGCCGGAGGACGCGGAGAGCGCTTTTGGCCATTGAGCCGCCGGCATCGTCCCAAGCAGTTGCTGAAGCTTTTTAACGGCAAAAGCCTCCTGCAACTCTCTATCGGGCGGGCCAGGCTTGTCGCCCCCAGGGAGAATATTCTCGTTGTTACTTCCGCGGATCAGCTGGGTGCGGTTCGGGCTCAAATCAAGAGCCTACCCAAAATGAACATCATCGCCGAACCCATAGGCCGCAACACCTGCTCCGCGATTGTACTCAGCACTGCTATCGTCAGCAGCCGTAACCAAAATGCCGTCTTGGCCGTCTTCCCTGCCGATCATCTGATCCAGACCCGGGACGGGCTCTTCAAAAAAACTCTCCTAGCGGCCTTTGACGAAGCGGCGCATGGCGACAGTCTTATTACCATTGGCATCACACCCACAGACCCAGCCACGGGATACGGATACATTAAAAGGGGTAAGCCGTGCGGGAACTTTTTCAAATGCGAGCAGTTTGTGGAAAAGCCGGACCTCAAGACCGCTGAACGCTATATGGCAAGCCACCGGTATCTGTGGAACGCAGGAATGTTTATCTGGAGCACAACGACCTTTGGAGGCGAGCTAAAAAGATATCTGCCAAAGATGTATACCTTCTTCCTAAGGTGGCGGAAGGCGGCCCCGAACCCAAAGGCTCTCGACAGGATTCTCGCCCGGGAGTATCCATCGGTGAAAAAGGTTTCCATCGACTACGCGCTCATGGAGAGGTCAAGAAAGATCCTCTGCGCTGCCGGAAAGTTTGAGTGGGATGATCTGGGATCTCACCCGGCCTACGGCAAACATCTGCCCTCCGATAGGAGCGGCAACCATTCGCAGGACGACGCGGTGTATGTGGACGCCTCTGGGAATATCGTTTGCGATGCACGCGGCAAAAAAAGCCTGACGGCCCTGGTGGGCGTGCACGATATGGTCGTTGTCCACACCGATGATGCCACTCTTATCTCCAGCAAAAACAACCCGGACAAGCTCAAGGAACTCCTGCGGATGTTCTCGGCGGATGAAAGGTATAAGAAACTGCTGTAGAAAAAATTATTTATATAGTATAGGATATATCTGATCCATATTCATCTTGACAAACAAAGGTTGCTTTGCTAACTTTCAAGAAATGCTATTGGACTAGCACCGTACAGCTCTATGAATACATTCCTTTCAAGACTGCTTGGCAGTCTCCCTGTAGCAGCCGCAAAATATAATGGTTTCATAAATGAATATGGTGGATGGATCATTCTTGGGGGTACTTTGGCTGGAGGGGCCGTTGGATTGGCCTTTGGCCAGACTGCAAAGGGGATCCTCTACGGAGGTTTGACAAGTCTGACAGCGACAGTTGGCACGGCTTTTACAGCAAGCCTGATCTCAAAATCCTGAACGCGAGAAAGCGATCACGCACGCGCTGCCCTAATTTTTCGGATTCAGGATTTCGCCAGCATGAACATCAACTCGGCGGAGGAAACCACCTTCTCCCCCACCCTGCACTCGGCGCTGGCGGTGGCCAGGGAGTTCCCACGGGTTTTGAGGAGCTTGACTTTGATAACGAGCTGATCGCCCGGCGTAACTGCCTGGCGGAATTTCACCTCGTCACAACTCATAAAGAAGGCCAACATTCCGTCCCGTGCGATCTTCCGCAACATCAGCAGTCCGGCAGTCTGCGCCATAGCCTCTATCTGCAACACCCCAGGCATCACGGGGAAACCAGGATAATGCCCCTGGAAAAACGGCTCGTCAATCGTCACATTTTTGATCGCGGTCAGCTCCATTTTCTCATCGTCAATGGCCACCACGCGGTCCACCAGCAGGAAGGGATACCGATGCGGCAAAATATCCATGACACGGCGGATATCCATCTGGGTCTCCTGGGGATCGACTACAAGGGGTTTGCCGGGAGCCCCCGGTTTGGACACGGAAGATTTGCCTGGAGACTTTTCCTGGCTCTTCTCATAAAGCGAGGCACACAATTTTGAGTTCAGTGCGTGGGAGGGCTTGACCGCAATAATGTGGGCCCTCAAGCGCACACCCAAAAGCGACAGGTCGCCGATGATATCAAGCATCTTGTGACGAACAAACTCATCCCGGTATCTGAGCGGCTCCTTGCTTAGGATCTGATCGCCCTTGATGACCACCGCGCAGTCGATGGACCCTCCCTTGATCTTGCCCATCTGGATCAGAGGTTCGATCTCTTCGTAGAACACGAAAGACCTGGCGGCCGAAAGCTGCGCCACGTAGTTCTCGCGGTTGATCGTCAGCGAATAGTGCTGAGTGTGGCGGCCATAGTCATCAGCGGAGGTACAGGTGATTTTGAGTGAATCCGCGGGAAGGGCGATCAGGGACTGGCTTCCCTCGGTAATGGTGATGGGGCCATCCAGCACAAACTCCGGCGCCTCTTTATCCTGTTCGAGCGGCTGGGCCTCGTGCAACAGGTTGACCCAGGGCTTGGCGGAACCATCCAGAATGGGAACCTCCGGGGCGTTCATCTCTATAAGGGCATTGGTCACGCCGCAGCCGTAAAGGGCTGAAAGCAGATGCTCGGGTGTCAGAATCTTGGCTCCGGCACTGGCGATGGCAGTAGCACGGTTCAAATCCTCGCCGATATTGGTAATAAGCGGCTGAACCTTGGGCTGTCCCAGCATATCAACGCGCTGAAAGACAATGCCGTGATCGACGGGAGCGGGCTTGATGGTAACGGCGACATCCGCGCCTGTGTGGAGTCCACGACCGGTAATGCTGACGGGATTGAGAATGGTGCACTGCTTCATGCGGTGAGAAACTAAAGGATTTTCTGGCCAAAAGCGAGAAGGATTCTCGAACCGTCCAAAACCGGAACTACTCCACTTCTTTGAGTTCGGTGATCCATGCGCCGTGGATCCCCGATATCGTCTCATCGTAATGCCCCGACACCGTGATGCGCTCGCCCTCCCCCAATTGGACAAGACCAATACCTCCCCAGCGGGGGGATTTATCCACCGTCTTTGAGACCTTGGAAACTCCCTGGGCGCTCCAATCATAGGTATAGCCGCCCTGAGCACGCGAGGGAGCCGACACTTTGTGGATCTGCGACGGAGAGTCGAAATACAATTCCAGTTCGGGATATGTATCGGCAATCTTCTGCTGAAGCTGAACCCTCTCGGCATCGCTCATGGGAACCTCCGGACCCGGTGAGCCGGGAGCGGACATATCTTGGGCGTATAGGGAGAGCCCGACGCTGCAAAGCACAATCACGAAGAGCCTCTGCATGGATGTTATCATGCATAAAATATCTGCCTATGGCAAGCGTATTGCCTTGCGCCGCGCATTCATGTAATGTGACGCCATGGCCTTTGAGTTCATATATGGCGACGATGAATATCTGGTGACACAGGCCGCCAAGTCGCGCTTCATGGAATTGGCAGTTGGCCTTGATCCGGAGTTTGGGGCAGAGATCGTCGATGGCAGTTGTCAGAAGGTGGAAGAGATGGAGACTCTCTCAAAAAGGCTGCGCGAAGCTATTCAAACCATGGGGCTCTTTGGCGGATCGGTCAAGGCGGTATGGCTGAAGGGAATCAATTTCATCTCAGACAGTGTCGTGGGAAGGGCAGAGGGTACTTTGAATATCCTGGAAGACCTGAAGCCCCTTCTGGAAGGCGCTAATCCCGATGAAACGAAGATTCTCATCAGCGCCAATCCGGTTGACCGGAGACTTAGTTTTTTCAAATGGCTCATAAACAAGGGAAAGAGCCGCGAGATCGCCAGCCTGGAGGGACTCGACGCCGAGGGACTTAACAAATTCGCAAAGGCCAGGTGGCTCTCCTTTGAGCCGGAGGCCGCTGAGCTATTCCTCAAAAAGGTGGGCAGCTCTGCCCGGATGGTGGAAAACGAGTTGGAGAAGCTTTCGATTTATCTGAATGCCTCCGAAAAAACTCCGCAGAAGGTCTACTTGGATGTCGTCATGGAGTTGACCAGCGCCAGTGCCACAGGAGAGTTCTTTGAACCGCTTGAAGCCTTTTACAGCCGCAAAACAGGGTGGTCGCTGGAGTCCACACGGACCTACTTCGCCATGCAAAAGGACGCCTCGGCGCGTCCTCTTCTGGCCGCATTCTTTAACCGCAATCGGTTGCTACTCATGCTGAGGGCCTGCCTGGATGAGGGGCTGTGCAAGGCTGGCTTCAAGGGGCTGGCTTGGATGGCAAAGGCGGAAGGGATTAAAACCCGCTTTGGGGCCGAGAAAACGCCCTTCAATATTTTCGCGCAAAATCCCTGGTATTTGGGCCGCCTGGTGAAAGAGGCGGAGCGGTTCTCGCTGAAGGAGCTGCAGGCCATCCAGAAGGAGCTTGTAAATGCCTTCGAAAAGATTCACTCGGTCGACGAGGAGCTGGTAATGGAAGGGCTGATAACGAAATTTGCGAAGGGATAGGTGCTTGAATCCGCCTCCTAATAGTGGATCATGGATAAATGACACAGTTATCCACAGCCATAGCCAAACAAGCATGGACCAAAGAGGACGCCGAAAGGGCTTCTTTGATGGCTCCCGCTGTATTTGATAAGCTACAAGAAGAGTGCATCGGAACGCCACACAGTCCCAAGTACGCCGGAAACTTCTTTGTATTTCTGGTCCAATGCCTGTCACAGGCAAACCAGTGTAAGAATAGAGGACCCCGTCAAAAGAGCCTCGTTCGCGCCCACCTGTCAGCTAGAGCGGCTCTATTGTTAACTGCCGTCATTGATAATCCGGATTATCCCGGTCTGGCAGATATCCAAAGAGCGTTGGCTGCGAATCCAAGTGGGTATATCTCAATGAATAGCTATGCTGATGCTTATATAGGCATTGCCTCAGATGAATTAAAGACACATGGGTTCAATCGATTGCAAAAACTCGGACCAAGGTATCTGGCAACCGTCGGTTTATTACAGGCTTATTACAATAAAATAGGAGCCAATGATAACATTCCCTCCATCACCTGATTGCTAAGAGGCGTATCCTGCACTACAAGGACAATTTCCATTTGCACTTTTAGTACACGGGTCTATGATGAAGGAACTATGTTCCTCCTTGCTTCTATCAACCCCCTGATGTTCTTTAGCAAATCCGATCTTGCGGGCCAAATCATCTTTTTTGTGCTCTGCGCACTATCGCTTGTGGCCTGGACCACGATGATCGGCAAATATCTGCAGCTCAGGCGGATGAGAGGCTCCAATGCGCGTTTTGCCACTGATCTGGCCTCCGCCTCCGCCGTAACCGAGATCCCCGTCGACAAATATCCCGGCTGCCCCTACGCGGAGCTTACCTTATCAGCGCTGGGAGCCATTGAGAGAGCCCGCACGATGTCGGTAAGCGCCGATTCACAGATGGAACACGTGCTGAGCGCTGTTGAACGCGCTTTTAACACAGCCGCGCTGCGTTATGAGAGCAAACTGGTATTCCTCGGCGCTGTCGTCTCCGGCGCACCCTTCCTGGGACTTCTGGGAACAGTCTGGGGAGTCATGATCGCCTTCGCGGGAATAGCGATGGACAATACGGGAGCGGCCAGCATTCAGACGCTCGCGCCCGGCGTGGCCGCCGCCCTCCTTTGCACGGTAACCGGACTTCTCGTCGCCATTCCAGCGGTCTTCGGGTACAACTACCTGCTCACCAAATCCAAGGTCATGATGAGCGAACTGGAAAACTTCTCGTCGGCGCTGGCCGATCGCATTGAGCTGGAGAACTTCGCCTCCGCTCTTGAGCCCAAGAGCACCACCCCGCAGCCCACAGCGGCAGCAGCCACTCCGGGCGCTCCGGCAGCCTAGTCATCCCATGCCCAAAAGCCGTTCTCAGCGTTTTCACAGGCACGAGCCTCTCAAGGCCATGAGCGAGATCAACGTAACCTCTCTTCTGGACCTGTGTTTCTGCCTGCTGATCATCTTCATGATTTCAACGCCCCTGATACAGGTGACCAGCAAGCAACAGTCGATCCCGCTGAACCTGCCCGCTGAAAGCGCCAAAGAGCAGGCCGTCAAACAGGAAGTCAAATATCAGGAAATCTCCATAGACCAGGTGGGGCGCATCTGGTGGGGACAAAAGGAAGTGGAGCTCCCCCAGCTGGATAGTCTGCTGGAGAACCTGGCGCGACAAGGCAGCTCCCCCGTCATAGATCTGCGAGCCGACCGCACCATTCCTTACCAGAAGGTTGTGAGCGTCCTGGACAAAATCCAGTCCCACGGCCTCAATCAGATCAGTCTGCAGACAGTCTCGGAGTAGATTTATGAGCAGTACAGCAACCAGTCAGAAAAAGATATTTGAGATCCCCACTTATGAAAAGGGTCCCGCCGCCGCCCCTTACTGCATCAAAAACCCTGAAAGAGGCGATTCCATGGTTTTTTCTTCTCCCGAAGAAGGCCTGAACGATTGCTTTTTGTGCCGACACAAGATCGTGCGCGGGCAGACAAGAGGCGGAGGACAAGTCAGTGCGTCATTGAAAGAAGGGACAAAATACATCTTCCTGGTGGAAGGCTGTGCAAAGATACTACTGGCCACCGATATAAAAAACGGGAAGGCTCTGAAGGTTCAGTCCTACGACATGAGGGCTCCGTCATATTTCAAGGCCAACCCGGGAGATGCATTTATATTGGTGCCCGAAACAAATGGAGAATTTGTTGAATACTCTCCCGCGCCGCATAAGCTGCTCTTTGAGAATACTTCTCGCGTGGATTTTGGCGAACAGGTAACCCAGGTTCTCGCGGAGCCGGGATGCAAGAGTTGAAATGAACCCCTATGACAAAGCATTCAAGATCTCGGTAACGCTGCACATCTGCGTCGCGGCGCTCCTGGGTTTTGCTGTTTTGTGGAACGAGATCTTCAGGCCCCGTCCGGCCGCCATCTTTACCGTCATGGCACCTCCAGCCGGACTGATTGCGGGTGGGCCTATGAACAGCCCAATGCCGTCTCCAGAAGCCATAGAGGCCCAACAGGGACCCAAGATGCCCTCGCCTGCCCCTGCGCCAATGCCACAGCCGAGCAAGTCAAAACCGGTCAACCATGAGAAGCCAACGCCCATCTCCAATGTGATTCCCACCGACGATTTCTTGGACTCCACCCCGCCGACGCCAAAGACCGCCAAGAGCAAGACCAGTACCAAGACCATCAAAAAGGAGGCCAAACCACAGAAGATCTCCTACGCGGAGTGGGCCAAAGAGCATCCGCAAAAGGCGACAAAAACGAAGGCCTCCCACGCGCAGGCAACGGCAGTACCGGCCGCCGCCCCGAGTTTTGAACAGAACCTGGCCAGCAGACTCGACCGCCGCATACAGGAGGAGGGACAGGAGACTCCGGGGGTCGGACTTGGAGGAACGCCCGGCAGCGGGACGATGGGATCGGGGACACCGGGCGCGACGGAGGACGCCGACGCACTTTACGCAGGCACGCTTTATTCATACTTGAACAGCGTATGGGAAGAGCCCAAAGAGGTTGGGAACGTCCACCTGTACGCCAGCGTGGACTTTACGGTCAACAAGTCGGGAACAATCACCTCCTGGAAAATTTCCAAGGGCAGCGGATCGGAAGCCTTTGACAAATCGGTTTCCAGGGTATTCAAACAGATCAGGCAGGTGGCCACTCCACCCACGCCGCAGGAATACCGGCTTTCTGTAACATTCGAAACCAGAGACTCATAAATGCAACATATCCTAAGCACCCAGCAGTTTCTCGATAAGAGAACACTCGCTGGGATTTTTCGTCTAGCCGACAAGTATGAGCGGCTGGATGCCCTGGGAAAATCTCCCAGAACGCTCCGAGACAGGGTTCTTGCCTGTGTATTCTACGAGCCCAGCACCAGAACACGCTTTTCCTTTGAGTCTGCCATGCTCAAACTTGGCGGGCAGGTTGTCTCAACCGAAAGCGCGGGCTACTTTTCCTCCGCTGTCAAAGGAGAGACTCTGGAAGACACCATACGGATTATTTCGGGGTATGCGGACGCAATAGTCCTACGCCATAGTGAACAGGGAGCTGCCGCGAGGAGCGCCCGTGTCGCGGGCGTGCCGATTATCAACGCCGGAGATGGCAACGGAGAACATCCCACTCAGGCGCTCCTTGATATGTACACCATCTCGAAGGAGATTGGCCGCACCGACAATCTGAAGGTGGGGCTCACCGGCGACCTGCTTTACGGCAGAACGGTGCACTCTCTGACATACCTGCTGTCACTGGGTAAGAACATAGAGCTTTTTCTCGTCTCCCTCAAGGAACTCCGGTTGCCTGAAACTTACAGAAAATTTTTGACAACACATAACGTCAAGTTTCATGAGACGGAGTCCCTGGCAGATGCTATCCCGCAGGTGGATGTCCTTTATATGACGCGCATTCAAAAAGAACGCCTCCCCTCGGAAGAGATGCACGCCAGAGTGAAAGACGCTTTTGTCCTGACTCCGGCGCTCATGCATAACCTCGGGAAGAAAGCCATTGTCATGCATCCTCTTCCCCGCGTAAATGAGATATCGGCGGAAGTAGACAGCGATCCACGCGCGGCCTATTTCAGGCAGGCGCGTAACGGCCTGTACATCCGTATGGCGCTCCTGAGTATGCTCTTCAAGAAACAGTTGAGGCTGAACGGTTGATAATGGGATGTTTCCTTCCCCGCCGGGAGAGCCTACTTGAAAGCTTTATTTTTCTGTTGATAGATCCAGGAGAAACTGTTTATAATGGTTCTTCTGTCCGGGGTCTTAGCTCAGTTGGTAGAGCACCACAATGGCATTGTGGGGGTCAAGGGTTCGAGTCCCTTAGGCTCCAGTCTTCGCGACGCAGCGACAGCAAGTAAGAAGACTGTCCCGGTGTAGCTTAATATCTGGTGAAAAATAAAGTCAGTTTACCGCTGCGACTCTTCGCCTTGGCAGGCCATTCTAATAACTGCGAAACCGGATAGCCACTCTTGCAAATATCGTTTACTTTCTCTATACCTATTCCATGGATTATGAGTATGTTTATCTTCTTAAAAGCGAGATAGGCGACCATCATTATGTGGGACGTACTCATGATTTAAAGCCACGATTGGCTGAACACAATCGCGGAAATGTTCCCCACACCCAAAAGTTTGCTCCGTGGAAGATAATCGCCGCCACAGCTTTCGCCGATAAGGGAAAAGCCATTGCATTCGAGCAATATCTAAAATCGCATTCCGGCAGAGCGTTTGCCAGAAGACATTTCTAATCGCCCATGAATCTCTCACGCAACAAATTAAAGATCGTTATCAACAGGCCAATCGGCGATGTTTTTGAATTTACGGTAAATCCCAAAAATACACCACTATGGATTGACTCAGTGGCACATGAAGAGGCTTCCCCACTCCCTGTTGACGTTGGTACCGTTTATAAGAACAGAAGTCGGACGGGGAAGCAGTACACCTTCACTATGACTTCCTTTAAGCCAAATGATTTCTTCGAGATGATCGCATCTGATAAAAACTACCATGTACGCTACACCTACAAGCCAATTGATTCTTCCACTACAGAAATGGAATACGTTGAGTGGATGGAAACAGGGGACTTGGATGCCCCTTTTACCCAAGACGTGTTGGAGAAGTTAAAATCTGTAATGGAAAAATCATAACTCAAACACAAAACGGGCCGTTTATGGGCATATGGAACTCCCGTTTGCCATTCCGACTCCCGACAAAAAGAAGATTTCCGGAACACTGCGACCCTCTCCGGAAAAGTCCGAGGAGGCGATTGTTTTTGTCCACGGGCTCACAGGACACTCTTCCGAGCACATCTTTTATAATGCGGCGCGCTTCTTTCCAACGCACGGGATAGATACCATACGCTTCGATCTCTATCCGGGAGGGCCCGACGGACGGATACTCCCCGAGTGTTCGATCACAACTCACGCCAATGATGTGAACCTGGTGCTGGAGTACTTTCGCCCCAAGTATAAAAAACTGCATCTGATCGGTCACTCGCTGGGAGCCGTGACGGTCCTCTCCTCCAAAATGCAGCTGGCCGACAGCCTGCAACTGTGGGCCCCGGGAGCCTCGGAAGTCATCTTTGACCCCAAGCTGCCGCTCATCCAACTCATGAAGGGAACCGAGCTTTACCGTACCTGCTGGGCATTGGAGGCCGTCATCGGTAAAGAGATGGCGCGCCAAATGACGCTCTTTCCTCCTTCAAAGGTTGCGGCCAAAAGCCTTTGCCGACCGACATTTGTGGCCTGCGGCGATCAGGACGCCTTTCTGGGGGTTTCCATTAACTATCATAAACATTGCCCCTCCGAACCGAAAGCATTTATCGAGATCAAGGGCGCCGGCCACCAGTTCAACGAAGGCGACACGGCGCTGGAGCTCTATGAGAAGAGCCTGGAGTTCATAAGGGGGCTGAAGTAACACCCTCCCAGTCCCTGCTTGTCAGGCGCAAACACACTTGCCGGACTCTAATAAATTGCCTATACTTTCTGCGTTTAGCGATAAACACGAAAGATGATTCTCCCGCTTACATATTATGACAACCCCATTCTGAGAAAGAAAGGGCTCAAGATAACCGTCTTCGATCATAAAATCCGGGAGTTTGCGGACAATTTGCTAGAAACCCTCCAATCCCATCCGGCCATAGGACTGGCAGCCCAGCAGGTTGGCGAGGCAATCAATATCTGCGTGGTAGATACCACCCCGCGAGAGAAGGAACCGGAATTTCAGTACGTCCTGGATGGCAAGACACCCCCTATCAGTCTCATTGTGCCGATGATACTTATAAATCCAATTCTCAAGCTGGATAAGTCTGACCAAAGCACTTACAACGAGGGGTGTCTTTCCTTCCCTGGAATTTTTGCCGACGTCAAACGTCCTTCCGAGCTGGTCTGCCGTTATCAGGATAGCGAGGGCAATGCGCATGAGCTGCACTGCAACGGTCTCCTGGCCCGCGTTATCCAGCACGAGGTCGATCACCTGAACGGGATTTTGTATATCGATCGCATGAGCAAGAGCACGCTCAAGAAGATATGGGCGGAACTGGAAGAGACGAAGGCAAAGTACGCAAAGAAATAAAGTGCTTTATATTCCCCGCGCCTTATATCCTTTGGCCAACTCTATATATTCCTGCGCCCAGCTCTTTATCTCCTCCCGCCGTTTCGAATCCAGAACCCGCGCGATGCGCCCCGGGTTGCCCACAACCAGACTGCCCTCCGGGATTACCTCGTGTTCCTTGATCAGCGCTCCCGCGCCGATGATGGAATTTTTTCCGATCACGGCCCCGCTCAGAATCACCGCATTCATGCCAATCAGGCACTCGTCGCCAATCGTACAGGCGTGCACCATCGCCATATGCCCTATCGTAACGTATTTTCCAATGATCACGGGATGGTCGTCCGCCAGATGCAGGACGGCCCCATCCTGGATGTTGGTCCCCTCTCCCACCTCGATATAATTGATATCACCCCGTAGCACGGCGCACGGCCATACCGATACATTCGCTCCCAGCCGGACATCACCCACAATGACAGCCCGCTCATGGATGTAGGCGGACGGGGCAATCGAAGTCCCCTTGTCCAGGAACTGTTTAAGCCTACTGCCAACATTTTCGGGAGATATTGCCATCAGGCGTTTCTACGGACTATTCCACAGACTTGTCAAACGCCCATAATCATGTCAGTATGGCAATATGCGGTCTTTAGCCTTATTCGCGATACTGATAGCACCCCTGGCCACCCTTGCCATTCCCCATAATCTGTGGGAACCGCCCTTCTATGACGGAGTGGCCGCCCAGGTGGATAAGATACAGATCACCTATGACGATATCCGCAGGGAGATGGCTCCAATTGCCGTGCAAGTCCGGATGAGCTCGAAGGACCTGACTGAGTACAACGCAAAGATGGTGGATGTGGAAAAAGGTACGATCCAGATGCTGGTTGAAAGAGCACTTCTTGTAACTGAATTCAAGGGCAGCGGCTATACGATCCCAGCCAAAGCCGCTGAAGACGAATACCGCAAGCAGCTTAAGGAAAATTTCAATGACAGCACCAGCGACCTTGTGAAAGCCCTACAGGCACAGGGACTCTCGCTGCCAGATTACCGCAAGCTCCTGGGAGAAAAAATGATGGTTCAGGCTCTGCAGGAAAAATTCCGCAAGGGACTCCCCGAGATCACGCCCGACCAGATAGAGGCCTACTACAAGGCACACCTGAGCCGCTTTGCCAAAAGCGGCAGCGTCAGGCTTTCGGTCATCACCTTCAAGCCCCTGGCCGATGAGCCGGCCAGCGTACTTATTCAGACGGCCAAAGATATCAAGGCCAAGGCGCTCGCCGGTGAAAATTTTGCCAAGTTGGGGGAGGAATACAATCAGGAGGGCAATGTAGATTGGGGAACACTGAATACCACTGATCTCTCACCTGAATTGACCACCGCCCTGAAGGATTTGGCTGCCGGACAGATCGCTGAACCAATAAGCTTGGAGGGCCCCAAAGTACTTCTTGTCAAATTGGAGGAACGTCATGAGGATGGCGTGACCCCTCTCAAGGAGGTTTCCGAAACCATCAAGAAAGAACTTTTTGAGACCCAGGCCAAGGCAGCCTATGACAAGTGGATAGGCGAACTAAAGAAACGCTATTTCGTCAAAATCAACGAATGAAGTGGAGTATTTGCTTAGAGTTTGCCTAACTCTCTTATGAAAAAGCAGCTCACAATACTTCTTTTAGCGGTTCTGTCTGTGTTCCTCCTGCGTCCGTTGTTGTGGGCACAGGGCACGGCAGCGGAGTTGTCCCGGACCCACAACCAAGCTTCCAGCGGCTCGATCGTATTTAATGGGGCGATAGTCTTTACCGATGATCCCGAGTGGAAGGAAAAGTGGAGCGCTCCCCTTGAGGGGCTTCCCAACTTTGACGAAGTCAATGAGCTCCACCGAGGAAAGAGCGCCAAACTTTTGTTTTTTTACTGTTCTGCCCATTCGGACAGCGTTCACCAGGCGCACGTTAACTGCGACATCCGGATTAGCAAGCCCAATGGCAGGATAGTGGAAGAACGCGGGATAGATATATACAACGGTCCGGCTCTTTATCCTTTGGATGCCTACCGTCTCGCTTCCCGCGGGGTTACCCTATCGGCCGATCCCGACCAGCCGCTGGGGAAATGGCATATTGAAGTCACCCTGCGCGACCTCAATACCTCGGATGAGGTGGTTCTGGACAAGGAATTCGAACTGGTGGAATGAGTTTTCTCTCTACAAATCCTATTGTTTCTTGCAATCAGCGCCTTAATTTGAAAGACTTTCTTGTATGCTTCCCTCTGATCTGACCTCCCGCGTGGAGACCCTCAAGTCCCGGCTTATACCCATCGGGAGGTTTCTTTGACGTCTCAGGAAAAAGAACACAGATAGCAGAGCTGGACGCCATCATGTCCCATGAGGGATTCTGGGACAGACAGGAAGAGGCCAAAAAGATCATGGGGCAGGCTGCATCCCTTAAGAGAACCATTGAGCCCTACCAGAAATTTTTCTCCCGCATGGAAGATCTCGAGGTATTCGTGGAACTGCTCCATGAAAATGAGGATGAAAAGACTCTAAAGGAGTTCACGGAGCTGCTTGGCAGCCTTGAGACCGAAATAGGATCCCTTGAAGTTGCCAGTTTCTTAAGCGGCCCGCATGATGGTTGCAACGCAATTTTGAGTGTTCACGCGGGCGCTGGCGGCACAGAGAGCTGCGACTGGGCAGATATGCTTTTGCGTATGTATACTCGCTGGGCCGAGCGGCGCGGCTGGACGGTTGAACTGGAGGAAGTACAGCCCGGCGATGAGGCTGGCATTACCAAGGCCACCTTTAAACTCATCGGTGAGAATGCGTACGGATACTGCAAGAGTGAACGTGGAGTGCATCGGTTGGTACGGATCAGCCCCTTTGACGCGAACGCCAGGCGCCACACCACCTTTGCGGCTGTCGATGTCATAGCCGAAATCGAGGATGTGGAACTGGAAATCAAGGCGGAGGATCTCAAAATTGACACCTATCGTTCGGGTGGCAAAGGCGGCCAGCACGTCAACAAAACGGAAAGCGCCATTCGTATCACGCATCTGCCAACCGGCCTTATCGCCGCTTGTCAGAATGAGAGAAGCCAGCACCAGAACAAAGCGGTAGCGATGAAAATTCTTAAAGCGCGGCTTTACGAAAAAATGGAAGACGACAAACGCGCCACCATGGAGAAGTTCTATGGTCCCAAGGGCGAAATCGGCTGGGGCCAGCAGATTCGCTCTTACGTCATGCAGCCATACCAGATGGTCAAGGATCTGCGCACCGGGGTCCAGACGGGAAACGTGGCGACGGTACTGGACGGCGACCTGGACGCCTTTGTGGGGGGGTGGCTCAAGGCGGGATGCCCGCGCGAGCGCATGAAGGGTGTCAAAGAGGATGACTAGGTAATCGCTGAAATAGCCTTCGATTCGTCATTAAATTGGGACATGGCTGTTTCCATCGCCTGGAATCCCTGTACAAGCGTTGCCTGATCCTGTGAGATCTTTGTTTCGTCCTGCGTCAGCTTATTTTGTATATCGGTATTGTCCGTATTCAAAGCGTTCTCATCCTGTTGAACTTCTCCAGTCGAGCTCGTCAGTTGTTGGATGTAATTCGACATCAGGCCAGCTACACCTCCTGTCGCAGCGCTGCCCGTACCGGTTAATGGCGTGTTGAATATGGCCGCCACGGCATTGGGATTATTGTTCAGGGCATTATCAAACGCGGTCTGATCAACGATCGAAAGATTGCCAGTGGTAGTGTTGAAATCAAGCCCAATCTGGTACAGAGCTGTAACAGTACTGATGCCGGTATTTACTGTCTTGAAAACCATATTGGACAGATCGCTTCCCCACTGCTGAACGTCGTAATCTTCTGACAAAGGCCCGGTTGTGACCGACTTGTCTGCATTGATTGTGATATTGGTATCCTTGCTGATCAAACTGTTTACGGTGTTGTACGTCGTGATAAAGTTATTAATCATCGTGCTGGCATTCGAAGTGCTATTGGCAACGGTCGCGGTATCCGAATAGGGCGCATAGGTCGTGATCCCATTGGTAGTGCCTGTACTCGTCATCAGCTCCGGATTGACTGTGACCGTCAGACCTTCAATGCCAGTCACGTCGGGAGTCAAAGTGTTAGTATTGGAAGTCAGTTTGGATGAAGAGCCATTGACCGAAAAAATGCAGTTCTGACCATAAGTGGTGGTAGCCGAGGATCCCAAACCCAAAGCACTCAGAAGTCCAGTACTGTCGTTGAGCGATATCGCTGTACTGCCACCCGTTGAGTTGGTCAGTGTCAGCTGTCCAGATCCAGTATCAAAGTTGGCAAGCACCCCGGCACCCGATTGGTCAATATCGTTCATGATCGATTGAACTGAATCTGAGTTGATGTTGTAATTAATGGTCTTGCCGTTGATAGTAAAACTCCCCGCGCCATTAGTAAGGCCGGTCAGATTGCTGGTAGTTATAACATTGCTAAGAGCTGTATCGATGTTCATTGCGCCAAGTCCGGTACCATTTGCATTCTGACTTGTTAGTGTATAATCTCCCGATCCATTGGTCGTGGAAGTGGCATTCGAGCTATACAACTGCATGGCTTCCAAAAAGTTCGTCGTATCCGCACCGCTTCCCACGGTAATGGGGCCTGAGCTACTGGACAGAACCACCTCGTTATTGGAAAGAGAGGCCGTCACCTTGTTATCAGTGGCTGATGCTATGTCATCAAAGACTTTCTGAAGCGTGTCTGTCGGATAAATGGACACCTGGTTACCATCCACTGTAAATTGCCCATAATCATTGCCATTAACATCCGTGGCATTAAACGAGACAGGTATGGCAATATTTAGATTCTGCAAAGTATGGCTCAGATCGGCATCCGTCAAAGACTCAGAAACTGCTGTGCCTTGTATTGTGGTGGGAGTGGCCGGCTGGTAGATGGTAAAATTGTAGGTTCCCAAGGGAGTAGTACCATTGGAAGAGCCACTGAGAGCCGACGTCACGGTGGAGGTCGTTTTAGCCATGGCTACCGTTTGCTGATACCAATTGGATGTCGGACCGTTAAGAGTTGTTACAGATGTCTGCAGAGCGGTTAAGGCGCTGTTCAGACTACTGTACGCGGTCAATTGACTCTGATTATTACTCTCTTCTGTATTCAAGGCGGATTCCATGCCTTGCCGCTCGTTGGCTATTAATTCCTGAACCGTCGTCGACCAGTCCATGCCCGAGGCTAATCCCGATACAACAGAACCTCCGGAACTTGACGTCAAACCAGCAGCACTTGAACTTGATGATGACATATCTTTACACTATTTTTATCATTTCGGCACAATCCAGTCTCCTCTTAAGCAAGAATCATGCTAACTTGTCGAAAAATACCAGGAACTTTATTTGCGCTATAATAATCCACCATATATCCTGGCAGGCAGCCAGACCCCATCATGGCAATGGTCTTCTGTGATACCGTCCAGAAATGGCCTGATTCTTCAAAATGCCGACAAAGGTCATTTTTAAGCTTATCAAAATTACCAGTTAGATTTATATTGGAGGCATTTGGCGTTGATCTAAAAACCCTACCCTGAGCCGACAACTCCTGCATTTTTTCAATATCAGTTTGATTTTCAAGAATAAGAGCCGGACATTGTGTTAGAGTCATAGCCGCAGCACAACTTCTATGGCTTCCATCAGCAAGAAAATATCTAACTAGCGGATTTTCCTTTCTATATTCATTAAATTTATGCCCAGTCGTATCCCCAAAGTACGGTAAGAGTTCCTCTGCGCTCACGAGGATAACTGGGGGTATCTTGTGCGATAATCCCTCCCTACAAATAAGAAAGTAAGCCTGGAGCATCTTGATGTTATGCAAACACCTCCAGTTTGTGGCTACAACTTCCTCCGGTGAAACGAACAGCTCCTGCATCCAATCCCAGTGAGCACGATCTATGCTAGTTTAAAGGCTACAAGTTTCAGCTACTTTTGACCCGAAGGTTAAAAAACTATTATTCCTTATAGCAGCCTTAACTTTTGCGTACGGAATCTTACTGAGCAGACGGACAAACATTATTTTTCCGGCTTGATATGAGGAGCTTTATGGATTATAGTGTCCTTTCTTTGGCACCCGTAGCTCAATTGGATAGAGCGTCTGACTACGGATCAGAAGGTTGGGAGTTCGACTCTCTCCGGGTGCGAGTCTTGAAATCAACGGCTTACGCGATATTAAGAAGCTCCCTTGGGGTGCCTTTTTGATTCGGGAACATAAAGAGCCATTGGGAAGGCAAACATACGCTGCTTCTCACCCATGGCTCTCCCAAATTGCCGTTATTTTGAATGTGATTTAAATAGAATATAGAGAGGAGTATGTCATGTCAGACAGCGTAAGCTTACAGCGCAACCAACCCATACCAAATATTACAACTTTAAAAAAGATTATCGAGCGATACGAAAAGCCCTCGACAGGCCGGGCAGTCTGGCAAATCGTCAATACATTTGTTCCTTTGGTGTTGTTGTGGTACCTGATGTATTTGAGCCTGTCGGTATCCTGGTGGCTGCTGGTTCCGCTGGCAGTTCTGGCGGGAATATTACTTGTGCGCGTGTTTATCATTTTTCATGATTGCGGACACGGTTCATTCTTCAAATCGCGCATTGCCAATGATACGGTGGGTTTTATCGCGGGGCTTCCGACCTTCACCCCTTATTATCACTGGAAATGGCAGCACCTCATCCATCACGGCAGTGCTGGCAACCTGGACCGACGAGGCACAGGAGATGTATGGACCATGACTGTACAGGAATATCTGGCATCGTCGCACTGGAAGAGATTCACTTACCGTGTTGCCCGAAACCCCTTGGTCTTGTTTGCCATTGCGCCACTATACCTGTTTGTGATTGCGCATAGATTTCCATCACCAAAAGCCGCCCAGAGGGAACAACACTCCGTCCTTGCAATGAACCTGGCCATCCTCGGTATGGCCATTGGCTTGAGCTGGATTTTTGGTCTAAAGGCATATCTCTTAATCCAATTGATTATGATCATGACCATGGGAGGATTGGGCGTATGGATGTTCTACGTCCAACACCAGTTTGAGGGAGTTTACTGGGAACGCAATGAAGGCTGGGACTTTGCCGCCTCGGCGCTCCGGGGCAGTTCCTTTTACAAGCTACCGCGTCTCCTGCAATGGCTTACTGGCAATATCGGATTTCACCACATTCATCACTTGAGTCCCCGCATTCCCAATTACAACCTTGCCAGATGCCATCAAGCCATTCCTCTTTTTCAAAATGTCAAGCCCATCACGCTTTTCTCAAGTTTGAAATCGCTCAATTTTCGCCTGTGGGATGAGGAACATGGAAAGTTGGTCGGCTACAGTTATCTTAGGAGATTTCGGAGGGAGTAGTTACCGGTTGATAACGAAATATCCCCCGCAGAGACGGTGTTTCACGGATATGCGCCATCTGGAAAGGCATACTTAAGGAACAATTCGCTTCATCTCTGCCCCAAAGATCAGTATTTTTTCTGTCAATAAGATTTGCCTGAAAAAAATATTTTCAATATCGTGATTTTGAATGACCCGTACAAGAATATTCGTAGCCAGCCTGACCGGGCTTTTTTTGGAAATGGCTCTCATCCGCTGGCTTCCGGCACACATTCCCTATCTTGCCTTCTTTACAAATACTGTCATGCTGGGATGTTTTCTGGGGCTGGCCGCAGGGTGTGTTGCGGCAGGAAAATCCCAGCGGCTTATAGGCGGCACTCCCATACTCCTATTTTTATTGATGCTCTCGGCCATTGCCGTCTACGAATGCAGTCCTTTCTTGACGAAACTCGTTGATGTGGGGGGACAATTGCGAAACCCCTCAGAGGTATTCTTCGGAACTGAATACGCGTTTCACAACGATTTTTCCAAGTTTTATGTTCCGATCGAGGTCCTTGACGGATTCTTCTTCTTGCTCACCGCTCTGGTCTTCTTGGGCATCGGGCAGGAAATGGCACGGGCGATGGTCGAGCATAAATCCAGATTGGCTTCTTATGCGTGGAATATAGCTGGCAGCATTCTAGGAGTGCTGGTCTTCGCCCTGTTATCATGGCTGCAGACTCCCCCCATCATTTGGTTTCTGGCAGCTTCCGGAGGACTACTTTTTCTGCTATTTACCAGCAACAAGGGGCATCTATTGCTTCCCGAAACGATCTCCTTGTGCATGATCGGTCTATTGTCCTGTTCACAAATGGGCTTTGGTCTCATGAGTACTAATAAAGTCTCCTTCTACTGGTCGCCCTATTATGTGGTTCGTGTGGATCCCAAGTTCAATATTGTTTATGTAAATAATATCGGCCATCAGGAGATAAAGACTCTTTGCCCTAATGATATATATTCGTTTCCGTACTCGTTACGCAGGGATGTTGGTCTGCCTCCAGCCAAAAATGTTTTAATTATAGGGGCCGGCACCGGCAATGACGTCAGCAGGGCTCTGATGTGGGGCGCCGAGCATATAGACGCTGTTGAGATCGATCCGGTTGTCTATGAGATTGGCAAAAGGCTGCATCCTCTCAGACCATACGATAATAGCAGGGTCAGCGTCCATATAACCGATGGCAGACATTTTTTGAGCTCGCCTACACACAAGTATGACCTGATCATATTTGCCCTTGTGGATTCTCTGGTGCTGCATTCCAGTTATGCCAATACAAGGCTTGAAAGTTTCTTGTTTACGAAAGAAGCGTTTATGGACGCACGAAAGGCATTGAGCCCTGGAGGAAACCTTGTTCTGTACAACTATTATAGGTGGGGATGGGTGACAGGAAAAATAGATAGAATGCTGCAGGGAGTCTTCGGGGACAAACCTCTTGTATTCACCTTCCCTTACCGTCCAATCATCAAAGATGACGAAAAAGAGGGAATGACGCTTATTCAGGCTGGCGCAAACGACCACTTCAATGAAATGTTTCAGAAAAAAGGCAGTTATTATGTTTCCAACGAGATACCCTCCATCCATCAGCCCTCAGGATTTACTGGACCCTATCTCACTGGCGGCCATCCAATTAAACCCAGTCTGGTTGAAATGAAGGAGTCCTTGCGGTTACCTACTGACGATTGGCCATTTTTATACTCCAAGGAAGCCATCCTACCTCCTCTCAATCTTAGGAATATCGCCATCATATTGGCTTGCGGATTTCCTCTGGTTTTCCTATGTATGCCAAGCGGGAAGACCAACTTCACCAAGAAGTCCCTTGTTTTCTTTCTATTGGGCGCGGCTTTCATGTTGCTGACATCCCACAGTATTGTCCGTATGGCGTTGCTGCTGGGCAACACCTGGGTAACCAACGCCGTAGTGTCCTGCGTAATTCTCTTTATAGCGTTCTTAAGCAATCTATGGGTTATGAGATCCAGGTCAGTCAACCTTAACTGGGTCTTTGGCATTCTCTTGCTCTGCCTACTGCTGGAATGGTGCATACCGTACAGGCTTACGGGAACTTCCATTGATACAACCATAGCCTGCGTCATGCTGGCATTTCCCATTTTTCTCTCAGGAACTATTTTCTCGCGCGTCTTCGACAAAACCCAGCATCCCGATCAACAGTTGGGTTATAATATCGCCGGGGCACTCGTCGGCGGACTCTTGGAGTATGCGTGCCTATTGATCGGATTTGGCAATATTACCATGCTGGCCTTTGCGTTGTATGGCCTCGCCTGGGTCTTTACAAGTTCAAACTGTCCGACACCTGCGCACCGTTCCACATCTTCTCGCTCCTCCGACAAGAGCGAATTGGGGAGGGAATCACTTTCTTGAACGCTTACTGAGGATTCTGCGTATTATAATCTCGGCGGGACAAAAGTTTGTAAAACCCGACTGGAAGAGATTCAGCCCCACAAAAGCCACCAGCGCAATCCAATAGGGATGCACCGTATAGGCAAGAAGCAGACCTATGATAATCAGACTGCCAGCAAGGATACGAATGCCACGTTCAACAGGGATGGCACAGGGATGCTTGTCGGATGTCTGCGGTGGCTGATCGGGAGGCACAGGAGAGAAGTAAACCAGAAGAACGGATATATGCAATAGAAAAGTCACCCTCTCTTGGAGGACCAACAAGGCACAGATAAATTAGACTTGCTTTCCAATTGGAATAGGTGATAGTTTGGTAGGCGTACTTGAAAATGACTAGCAGCTTCTACTATTGGTTTTACTTTACCGCGGCGGTTTCGCCGGGGGTGGGTAGCCTGTAGAAGCACCAGATCCCAAACGAAACCGCAGAATATTCTGCGGTTTTTTTATTTTTAAAATCTAAAAAACATATGACAAACCTGATTATAAATACACGAGTGGCTTCCATGGAGCCTCTGATACCTCCAGCCGAACTGCTGCAGAGCATTCCGCTGTCACCTGCAGCAGAGGAGTCGGTAATAAGGGGCCGTGCAGCCGTGAAGTCGATCATCGACGGACACGACCAACGGCTGATGGTAGCCGTGGGACCCTGTTCCATCCACAACACCCAAGAGGCTCTTGGCTACGCCAGAAAACTCTCCGAACTCTCACGGGAAGTACAGGACAAGATCCTGATCGTCATGCGCTGCTATTTTGAGAAGCCGCGGACCACCACCGGCTGGAAGGGGCTTATCTACGATCCCGAACTGAGAGGCAACGGACATACCGACGTAAAAAAGGGGTTGCACAACGCCAGAGAATTTCTCCTCCAGGTATGCGAGATGGGGCTGCCGACCTGCGCGGAGTTCTTGGACACGTATGTTCCACAATATACCGGGGAGCTTGTCTCTCTTGGCACGATAGGAGCGCGCAATATTGAGTCCCAGATCCATAAACAAATGGTCAGCGGACTCTCCATGCCGGTCGGTCTTAAGAACGGCACAGACGGCTCCGTACAGACCGCCATAGACGCCATGATCGGTGCCGCAAGCAGCCATTCATTTCCGGGCATAGACCCCGGGGGCAGAGCCTGTATCGTAAACACGACGGGAAACCCCGACACCTTCATCATCCTGCGCGGCGGAAGAAGCAGTACAAACTACGCGAAAGCGCAGGTCGACGAGGCCGTGTCCGCTCTTCGGGAGCAGGGAAAGAGAACCGGAGTCATGATCGACTGCAGCCACGGGAATTCAGGCAAAGACTTCAGAAGGCAAGGCGAGGTCGCCCGGAACGTTCTGGCGCAACGACTGGGGGGGAATACCTCCGTCATCGGACTGATGCTCGAAAGTTATCTGGAGGAAGGCCGCCAGAAACCAGACTCTCTCGACAGATTGCTACCAGGAGTTTCAATTACCGACGGGTGCATAGGCTGGAAGGAAACGCAGTCCCTGATAAAATCATTCCATCAAAGCCTCCCATCGTTGACATTCATGGGGAGCTCAAGGACTTAGAGCGCTCCGTTTGCAACTGTCAGTCCTTGAACTGCCTGCGCAGGTGAGTGGGAAGAATTTCGAGCTCCTCACGGTATTTGGCGACGGTGCGACGGGCTATATTGACGTTTGTTTTCTTGAGCATTTCGGCGATGGCCTGGTCGCTGAGAGGCTTGTTGGAGTCCTCCGCTTCTATGAGGCCCTGAATCCTGTCCTTGATCGATTTGTTGGAAACAGACTCGCCCGCGGCAATTGTATAACCCGGGGTAAAGAAGAATTTGAAAGGGAAAACCCCGTGGGGAGTCGACATATATTTGTTGGCGATGGCGCGGCTGATGGTTGTCTCGTGCACGCCGATCTTCTCCGCTATCTGTGACATGGTCAGGGGCTTGAGCTTTTCAACGCCGTGCTCGAAGAACCCGATCTGTATCTCCAAAAGCAGCCTGGAAATCCGCTCAATCGTCTGCTGCCGTAACTCGATGGCCGCGATCAGCTGGCGGCCCGCCTTCAGTTTCTCCTGAAGGAATTCCCTCTCCGAACCGGAAAGACGCTTGTCAGAGAGATACTTTTTGAAGTTGGAGGAGAGGCGCAGTCTGGGGAGATAATCGCGGGTAAGGGTCATCTGCCACTTCTCCCCTTCCCTGAAGACCCGCACGTCCGGAATAATGACACGGTTCGTATCCTCGGCAAAATTGCGCCCCGGAGCGGGATCGAGTTCCGCGATCATCCGCAGGGCGTCCTCCACGCGCGCCGTGTCCACTTCCAGCGCTCTGGAAAGCTCGGGAATTCTCCGGCGCAAAAAGAGGGGAAACTGATTGCGCAGAATCTTGCCGGCCAACGTATCGCCCATTCCCTGCTGATCAAGCTGCGTCAGAAGACACTCCTGCAGATCGCGGCTGCCAAGCCCCTGAGGATCGAGCGTCTTTAGTAGACGCAAGGCCTTCAAAACGACTTCAATGGGCTGTTCCGACTGCTCAGCCACCACTCCCGGCTCCACCGTCAGAAAGCCGCGATCATCGAGATTGCCGATCAGATATTCGAGGGCCTTCAGGGTCTCCTCATCGGCATCAGTGAGCTTGGCCTGGCGCATCAACTGCTCCTGAGCCGAAGTTTCGCTCTTGATCGAATCGAAGAAAAACTGGCGCTTCTCGGCGGCTTCTTTGCTGTATGCCTGCCCCTGATAAGGCGGCTCGTAAGAATCTTCCCAGTTATCATTGGAAGTGACCGGAGGGTTCTCAGTACCGTCGTCTTGGGCCTCCGTCTCCTTGGAAGAAGGAATACTCTCTGCGGTATCAATGCTGATATCGTTGGATCCAATTTCCTCCAGGGCGGGGTTGGTCTGCAGTTCCTCTATGACGGTGCTGCGCAGCTCTATGGCGGGAACCTGCAAAATTTTGAGCGATTGCCGCAGTTGCGGCGCCAGAAAGGGCATCTGGGCCATCTTGGGAACTTGCACTAGACGCGGTCCGCTCATGAGGCAATTTTTTGATTCTTTTGTCTATGTTCCTGGCGCCACTGGTCGCGATGGAAGAGGATCCAGTCGAAATAAGCCCTGTCAAAACCAATGTCCTTACCGGCCTCCTGGGATTTGAGCCATTTGTGGCGTAGAATCTCGTCCTTTTCCGCTTGAAACTCGCGGTAGAGCGCCGATCTTTTTAAAAGGTCATTGTCGGTATATGGCATAGGGGTTACACAGCATAGTAGTGCTTTTTGGATGAGCGTCAAACATCTGTTTGGGATTTCTTATTGATGACATCCAAGAACTCCTGCGGCGGGCGGACAGGAAAACCTTTTTTGTTGATAAAGGCGTGCACTGTCCTGCCTTCCGTAAGGAGATCTCCGTGGCACGTGACCTTGTAGGAGAGGTTGAGGCGCGGGCCTTCGACGGGAGAGAGGGTGGCGGTAATCGATATTTCATCGTCAAACTTGGCCGGAGCGCGGTAGCGGGCCTGCGCTTCCACAACTGGAAGATGATAGCCCAACGCAACCAGCTTTGAGTAGGACATACCCACCTCATCGAGCAACCGGACACGGGCGGCCTCGAAGTACTCAAAATAACGGCCGTGATAAACCACCCCCATCGCGTCGGTTTCGGCGAAGCGGACCTTCAGTTTGATTGTATGGGACTTCATGATATTCGGAGCATAAACCATCGAATAAGTCTTGCCAAGCCTGCGGCTTATATTATGGGTATTCGTAACCTAATAATCACTGTTATCATCACTGTTTATCAGTGATTACTAGGTATTATAATCTATATTATAAGAGGCTGTGAAAATCCCATAAAGTGGGCTGTAAGACGTATTGGACGTATAAGACGTATTTGAGACTCCAATGGAAATATCGGTCGTGCCCAACTTTGAAAAAGCAGAGGAATTCTGGGAAGCATGGGAATCATGTAAAGAAATAATGGGCATCGTGCTGTGTGAAGGCATTATATCAGATTTTTGGGAGGGGGGTGGGAGAATATGGACGGAAGGGACTGGCACAGACAGACACAGACAAAGCAAAAGACAGAGAGGTAAACGGGGAAGCCCAAAATCAAGCGTTGCCCTGAAGAGGAAGATATCGTAGGATGAAAGCTCTTTGGCGCGGTAGCAAAGTGGTAATGCAGAGGTCTGCAAAACCTCTACGCGCCGGTTCGATTCCGGCCCGCGCCTTTTCTTAGGATGGCTTTATGTAAGGTCTGGCGTCTAAGGAGAATTAAGATCACAAGTGAAGCATTGCAAAACGTCATACCCAGTGGGTAAAGCCAGTTGACAGGGGCATTGTTCTCAAGCGCTAGAATCGTACAAAAGTTACAGAATGCCATGATTGAAAAAGTTGTGGCAGATTCATGGTAAGGGTCGTTATGGGATTTACGCATTGTGGGATAATAACCTATGGCATCGATAGCTGTAACAAGTATGACTGAATAGAGTGGATTTCTTAAAATCAGCCAGAGAATAACAGCCACCAAGGCCGCCATAAAGCTTAATTTATCGCCCAACGTAATATTCTTCTCGCCACGCAGTAGAGCCAATAATGCAATTGCAAAAGCCGCAAAGGTCCCTGCACCGGTAGCCCACGCCCCTGCACCTGCGTGTGAGGCAAGTTGAGCACTAAAGGCAATACCCGTTGTAAAACCCCAGATAAGCCATGAGAAAAAGTGTGGCCGCACCGAACCGCAGAAGAGCCCTATAACGTATGGTATGTTTGCCGCCAGAGTGCCAAAGGTGGCAATAAATCCAAAGATATAATTGTGATTCATTGCTAGAGTGGATACTAGGAGAGCCCAGGAGCAAGCTCAACCTCAGAAAGCTAGTATCTTATGCTCTCACAGACATGGGCGGCCAAAAGCACGCTGACCGCCACCCAGAGCTGATCCACATTATTCATTTTAAAGGCATCGCCCCGCATAACCCGATCACTCAAATACTCCAAGGAGAGGTCGTCGGACTCTTCCCATACCACTCCGGCTCTGCGAAGAATATATAGACAAAAGGCGGTACCTTCCACGGACTCGGCCTCAGAGAGCCAAGAGCCCCAGGTACCGTTTTTCTTTCTTGCCCGAAGCAAAAATCCGATCCCACGCTTTATAATCTCAGAGCCCCAGGGAGATCCTCCATCCAGCAGCCCGTGGAGCACATAGGCGGTCAGGGTCGGCTCCGAAGGATCGCCCTTCTTCAATCCCCATCCCCCATCCAGATTCTGGGAAGATACAAGAAACTTCCCGATATCCTTCTTTACCGCATCAGGCTCATTCTTCAGGGCCCGAAGGCCATACGAAGTCGCGTATGTATTGGGCTCATCGTGGGACTGATTGGTCGGTAACCCTCCCTCCGGCAATAACATGGAAGACAGCCACCGGATTGCATGATCGCAAGCCGCACAAGCCGGAGCAGACGCGACCTTTTGAAGCGCATACACAGCCCATGCTGAGCTTGAAACATCCCAGGGGTCTTCCTTTTGATCCGTCCAACTGCCATCGGCACGCTGGGTCTTCAATAAATAATCCACCGCTGACTGGGGCATTCCCTAAAGGCGGATCGAACATTCGCAACTGGCCGACAGAACCTCCGCGGTTGTCATCGGGTTTGGCGCAAGATCTTCGCTGGGCGCAAAAGACCCGTTGTTTGCTTTTGAATTCAGAAGATCCACTGCGGCTTTCTTTAAAAGATCGCAGTGGCTTCGTATATTGCGCATACAGGGGACTCCTTCGACAAACTATAAGGAGCCCGTCGGGCACAGGCAAGCTACCTCTCGGTCCCCAGCTTTTTTCTGACCTCTTCCACTACGTCTTTGGGGAGGCTTTCGAGGATCTCCTCACAAAAGCCACCCACGAGGATTCTTTTGGCGTCGGGTTCGGCAATTCCGCGGGAACGCAGATAAAAAAGCTCATCGGAATCGAGTTTGCCGCAGGTGGCCCCGTGCGTGCAGCGCACGTCATCGGCCTGGATCTCAAGTCCCGGGAGGGAGTTGGCCTGGGCGGAATCGGAAAGAATCAGGTTGCGGTTCTTCTGGTAGGCGTCGGTCCTCTGCGCGCCCGGGCAGACGCGGATCATGCCGGAAAAAATGGTGCGGGCCGAGCCACTGAGGACGTTTTTGAAGAGCAGGTCGCTTTTGGTGTCGGGGGCCTCGTGGATTTGGAGGGTACGCTGGTCAATCTCGCAATTTGCATCGGCCACGGTGAGACTGCGCAGGCGAACGTCCGCGCCAGGGTCTTTCATGACGGCGGTGATTTCCTGTCGGGTGTAGGAGGCACCCAGATTGATGAGGGTCAGGGTGACTTTCGCGTTGCGACCAGCCTCCACGGTCAGGAAGTCGAACACGCGTGCGCTGGCGGAGGAAATGTTGAGCAGCGCATAGTGGAGAACAGAGCCTTCGCCGACTACCAGTCTTTTGCAGGTGGCCACCAAATCTGCTTCCAGCGGCAGCCTATCAACCATGATCTGTTCGCCGACAATATGAACAACCTCTTCGGGGAGCTCCCCCAGAAAAGTATGGCGGGCGGGCCCCGTGCCTGAAAGCAGGTCAAGACCCCGCAAATCCAACTCTTTGAGGCCGGAGAACTTCCATGCCTCGGACTTGGGGGGAGTGAACTTGGAAATAGCTATAGACATACGGTTCTCCCACACCACCGGTTAAAACCGATGGCTAACATATGGCTGTCCCTACGGGACGAAAAAAACAACAAAAGCGACAAAAGAAATTTAAGGTCACAGGCTCGGATAGTTATAAGCCAATTTGCGTTGGATGACCTCTGTCGCCCCGCCAGGGGCAGCCATATGTTAGCCATCAAATTCATTTGGTGGCGCGGGTCTAGCAAGATTTCACATCTATCCACTAATTCCCTCATCCCACACTTCCCTCCATTTCAAGATCGATTAATCTCTTTAGCTCCACCGAATACTCCATTGGGAACTGTTGGACGAGGCTGTTTACAAAACCGTTCACGGAAAGGCTCATCGCCTCGGCCTCGGAGAGCCCGCGCTGGCGCATATAGAAAATTTGCTCCTGGCTGACCTTGCTGACGCTGGCCTCATGCTGGGTGGTGCCACCCTCGCCACGCACGGTGATGGCAGGATAGGTGTCAGTACGGCTGCCCGCATTGATGAGGAGCGCGTCGCACTCGGTATTGTTCCTGCAATTTTTGAGCCCCTTGGGAATGTGAACGAGCCCTCGGTAGCTGGCGCGGCCCTTTCCGATCGAGATCGATTTGGAAATGACGTTTGAGGTGGTCTCGTCGGCCGCGTGAATCATCTTGGCTCCCGTATCCTGATGCTGGCCGTCGTGGGCAAGCGCTATGGAGAGCACCTCTCCCCTCGCCTTTCGCCCCTTTAGGACAACGCCGGGGTATTTCATGGTCAGACGGCTGCCAATATTGCAGTCGATCCATTTGACCTCGGCCTGCTCGTGCGCCACCGCGCGCTTGGTGACCAGATTGAAGACGTTTGAGGACCAGTTTTGAACGGTGATGTACTGAATTTTGGCGCCGCGCAGCGCGACCAACTCGACAACAGCGCTGTGGAGCGTGGAAGTCTCGAACTTGGGGGCGGTGCAGCCCTCCATATAGGTCATCTCGCTCCCCTCATCGACGATAATGAGCGTACGCTCAAACTGGCCAAAGCTCTCAGCGTTGATACGGAAATAGGCCTGCAGGGGCGCGGCGACTTTGACGCCAGGAGGAACATAGATGAAAGATCCTCCGCTAAAAACCGCTGAGTTGAGGGCAGAGAACTTGTTGTCGGAAGTGGGTATCACAGTACCAAGAAACTGCCGGAAGCGCGCACGGACAACAGGATCGGGGTGCATAAGACCCTCGTTGCTGTTGACGAAAATCACACCCTGCTTCTTAAGGGTCTCCTGCATATTGCTATAGGCGGCCTCGCTGTCAAATTGGGCCTCCACGCCAGCCAGAAACCTGCGCTCCTTTTCGGGAACGCCAAGACGCTCGAAAGTTTCTTTGATCTCGTCGGGGACCTCATCCCAGTTTCTTTTTAGCCCTGCGCCCTGGGCCAGATAATAGCGGATCTTTTGAAAATCTATGTTTTTGATGTCATCGGAGGCCCAAGCGGGAATAGTCTTGGTCTCAAAGATCTTAAGGGCACTTAACCTCCAGTCTAACAGCCACTTGTCTTCTTTTTTTATATTGCTGATATAACGGACCGTATTCTCGCTGAGCCCAATTCCCGCATCGTGGGCATAGTCGGTCTTATAGTGGAAATTGCCACTCTCATCGGGGCTCAAGCCTATTAGATTAGCTTCTTTCATTTACGTATATATTTTAGCCATTTCGCGCTTGCCTATTATTAAATGGGGATGCTATATTACCCGTTATCATGAAAGTAATGACACTCAAAACAACATTAATTGAAACTGCCAGTACGCTTGCCCGCGCCGGAAACAGTCCTGTAACATTGACACATTTAAGATTTGGGCAACAGGGAACGCTGCCTCCCAGCGCAGCCACATTTAGCGTCAGCACCACAAGAGGGCCCAGTAAGTAGGCTTTTGAAAGAATCTCACTCATCTTAGGATTGCGTTTGGGTTTTGATCCACTCGTAACCGGTGGCCTCCAGTTCTTTGGCCAGTTCCTTGCCGCCGCTTTTGACGATTCCGCCCCCGGCCATCACGTGCACTTTGTCGGGAACAATGTAATCAAGAAGACGCTGATAATGGGTAATGAGAAGAATGGCGCGGTCGGGAGAGCGCATGGCATTCACGCCCTCCGCGACAATCCGCAAAGCATCGATGTCAAGGCCACTGTCGGTCTCGTCCAATATGGCCACAGAAGGCTTGAGCATCATCATCTGCAGGATCTCACAGCGCTTCTTTTCGCCTCCGGAAAAGCCCTCGTTCAGGGAACGGGCAGTGAAAGAACGATCTATCTTGAGACGGTCCATAGCGGCATAGAGATCTTTGTAATAGGCGGTGGCATTAAACTTTGTTTTATCGGCAAGACGCGCGGTAAGAGCGGCGCGGATAAAGTTGGCGATGGAGACGCCGGGAACCTCAACGGGATATTGAAACGCGACAAAAAGTCCCGCCCTGGAGCGCTCTTCGATACCAAGTTCCATTATGGAACGGCCGGAGATCTTCACTTCCCCGCCTCTGATCGGATATTCCCCGTGGCCGGCAAGCGCCTTGGCAAGGGTGCTTTTGCCGGTGCCATTGGGCCCCATGATGGCGTGCACCTCGCCGGCAGAAATGCTCAGCGAGAGATTTTTGATCACCTCGCGGTCGGCAATGTTGACGCACAAATTCTGTATTTCAAGACCGTTCCCGTTCATAAGATAGTAGTATAGACCATGGGAACGGGCGCCTCAAGCCAACAATATAACTGATATATATAATAAGATTTTCTAAATGATCGGCTTTATTAAGCAAATAGCCAATTCCGCCGTTATTGGAACAGTGATCTCTTCCCATGAAACCATAAACTCCCTGCTGGCCAGGGCAAAGCAGTTGGGAGCCAGCGACGTGCATATCAAAAGTGGCCGCGAGGCATTGTTGCGGATACACGGGGAGTTGCAACCCGATCCGGAACACACGCAGCTGCAGGCTCCGGTGGTCCTCGGTTTTATCAATGAAACGTGCCCGGCTGAGCTGCTGGGTAGTTGGGAGAAGAACCATCAGGTGGATTACGCGCACGCGCCTGAGGCAACCGGAAGATTCCGCGTCAGCGCCTTCTACCAAAGAGGATTGCCCTCCATCGTCTTCCGGCACGTCAAAGAGGAGATTCCAACCTTTGAAGCGCTTCACCTTAACGAAAAGATATTCAAGTCCCTCAGCGCGCTCAACGACGGCATTATCCTCTTGTGCGGTCCCACCGGTTGCGGAAAAAGTTCCACTCTGGCGGCCGTGCTGAACCATATCAACCGAAGCATCAGCGCGCACGTCATCACGCTCGAGGACCCTATTGAGTTCAGTTACGCGGACGACAAGAGCGTCTTCAACCAACGCGAGATAGGAATCGACGCGCCGTCCTTCGCAGAGGGACTCAAGGTGGCTCTCCGGCAGGATCCGGACATCATACTGGTCGGAGAGATGCGTGACAGGGACACCTTTGAAACGGCCCTGACCGCCGCGGAAACGGGACACCTGGTCTTTGGAACGATCCACTCTTCCAATGCCCAACAGGCGGTACAAAGACTCTTTGAGTTTTTCCATCCCAATGAACAGGCATCCCGGCGTAGACAGATTGCCGGTACTTTGCGGGCCACCATCACACAAAAGCTGCTTCCAGCCGTCGCGGGCGGGCGTGTCCCTGCCTTGGAGGTCTTTCTGGTTGATGTGCTCGGCAGAAAGGTGATCGAAGCCGGAGAATTCGAGAAAATAGGGGCGGTCATTGAGGCCGGGAAGGATATTGGCTCGATAAGCTTCAACGCCGATCTGTACCGACTCATCCAGACAGGAACCATTACAAAAGCAACGGGATTGGAAGCCTCTCCCAATCCAAAGGCACTGGAAATGAACTTGAAAGGGATATTTCTCTCTGAGGGCGGAATAGTTGTCTAAGAACCCACCCGCAGCCTAGACGGCAGCGAAGGCATACGCTACCACCCCAAGCAGGACCACCACAGCCATCAGCAGGAGTCTCTCCATACGCCTATATTATAGCCAAGTTTTAACAGAGCGCCAGTACCGACACCAAAAAGAGAACTACTTGCCGTCGTTGCCGATCGCATTCACGGGGCAATGAGCCAAAGCCTCCTCGCACAACTCGATCTCGGTGGGAGTGGCCGGCTGCTTTTTGACTATGGAGTAGCCGCCGTCTTCCCAGCGAGCAAAAAACTCGGGAGCCTTCTCGCGGCAAAGGTCGCAGTCGATGCACTGATCGTCCACATAGAACTTGCCAGCGACGTTCTCTTTGTGTTTGTTAGCTAGATCTGCCATATGCCTCCTATACTAAGAGAGGCCCACGACGGCTGGCAAGAGGAAATGTCCTAATAGATCCATGCAGGGATAATAAGATCGTCTTTGCGGATTGACCCAGGAGAAAAGAAGCGGCTTAATGGCGCTTGCATGAGAAGAACTCTTCTTTTGGCATCATTAACTGCGTTGCTAGCTTGTGCGGCAAGAGCGCAAGAAACTGGCACGCGACCCAATAGTCCCGACGCACAGAGCGGACATTTTGGCCCGGCGTCAAATGCCCAGGAGCCGGACTATGGATCGGACTCACCCAACGAGACAGGCAGGCCGCCACCACCACCAGCCAACGGAGATTTTGGCGGAGGTCAGAATAACGACGGAAAGAATGTCCCTCCCCCGCCGTCATCGGATGAAAACGATATGAACGGAGATCTGCAAGGCGGGTTCCAAGTGCCAGACAGCGTGCCGGTCGACGGAGAATCAGAATAATAGTGATAGAGTAATCCGTACACCCTTTGCTGATAGCCTCTTTTGAAACGCAAGAGTCTTACTCTTTGGCCTGTTTGCCCCCTTTTATGAGCAGATAGAAAGCAGGCACCACGAAAAGCGTGAAGAGCGTACCGATCGACAAACCGCTGGCCACAACCAATCCCATGTCAAAACGGCTGACAGCTCCCGGACCGCGCGCCAGAAGAAGAGGAATAACTCCCAGAACCGCCGCGAAGGTCGTCATCAGAATGGGGCGCAAACGAATGGACGCAGCCTCTTCAACAGCCGATTGAAGATCCCTGCCCTCCTCATGGAGCTTGTTGGCGAATTCCACGATAAGTATTCCGTTCTTGGCAATAAGACCAACCAAAGCGATAAGACCCACCTGGGTATAGATGTTGATAGTGGCTCCTCCAACTCCCAGGAAGATGAATATGAGCGTTCCGGTGATCGCCAGCGGTACGCTCATCAGAATCACGATCGGATCCTTGAAGCTCTCATAGAGCGCCGCCAGCACCAGGTAGATGGCAATGATCGCCAGCAGGAAAGTGCCGATCAGGCTGGAACCCTCCTGCACGTACTGGCGCAGCTGCCCCGAATAGTCCGCTGTAAAGCCCTTGGGGAAGATCTCATCGGAGGCTTTGGAGAGGAATCTGAGGGCTTCCCCCATTGAGACGCCCGGTCTGGGCTGCATGATGAGTGTGGAGGAGTTGAGCTGCTGGAAATGATTATAGGAGCGCGGCACCACGCTGTGGGTCAGCCTGGCAATCGAGGAGAGGGGTATCACAGAGCCCCTGGTGGTAGATACATATATATTATTGAGCTGATCGGCGTTGAGCCTCCATAGGCGCGTGGACTGGGGGATTACCTTGTAGCTATTGCCTTCTATGGCAAACCAGTTGACGTAATTGCCACCCATGTACCAGCTCAAATCGTCGCCCAGACTCTGCATATTGACGCCAGCCAGAGCCGCGGCATCACGCTCTATGAGAATCTCGCTTTCAGGCTGGTCGAAACGCAATCCGCCGGTTGAATCGTAGGAGACCAGTGTGAACAATCCGCTCTGTTGGGCTTTCTTTACCATCTCATCGGCCACTTCGGCAACGCGTCTGGGATCCTCCGTGGAACATACCACAAACTGCACGGGAGCCCCCACCGTGCTACCAGGCAGAGAGGGAGGGATTGTGGCAAAACCCAGAGCCCCCGTGATCTTGGATATCTCGCCGAAAGCATAGGGCACCAAATCCATGGATGTGGCGCTTCTCTCGCCGGGAGGCTTGAGCACCCATATGACGAAAGCCGAATTGGTGCCGCCGCGACCCGCGAAGGCAAAGGCATATCGGGTCAGAGGATGTTTCCCGTACGCATCGAGGAGCTTGAAGGAATGGAAGGCCGTCTGCTCTATGGTCGAATTTGACTGGGTCTGCAGGATGTTGATGACAGCCCCCCTATCCTCAACGGGAGCCAGCTCGCTTTTGCTGCAGCTGTAAAATGGGATAATGGCAATAAAGAATAGGGCGGCTATCGCGTAGACATTTCCGCGGTGGTCAAGCGCCAGATGAAGCGCCTTTTGGTACGCCTCTTTGAGCTTTTCAAAAAGCACGTCCATCCGGTGCGCCAGTCCCGTGGGAGGAGTGTGTCTCAGGAACTTGGAACACATCATTGGAGAGAGCGTCAGCGCCACGATTCCCGAAACAAGTACCGCGCCGGCCAGGGTAAAGGCAAACTCACGGAAAAGAAGCCCTGTCAGTCCCGTCTGAAAACCGATGGGAGCAAAGACAGCCATAAGAGTGATGGTCATGGCTATGACCGGACCGATCAGCTCGCCGGCGCCCTTGAGCGCAGCTTCGAGTGGCGGGAGTCCCTCTTCGATATGCCGATGGATATTCTCCACCACGACAATCGCGTCGTCCACCACCAGCCCTATGGCCAGAACCATCGCCAAAAGCGTCAACAGATTGATCGAGAACCCCATCAGGAGCATCAGGAACACGCCCCCGATAAGAGAGAGGGGGATTGCCACAACGGGGATAATCACCGACCTGACGGATCCAAGAAAGAGGTAGATGACGCCTATGACGATCAGCATGGCCTCCATCAGGGTCTTGAGCACTTCATTGATACAGTCTGTTATAAACTCCGTGGAATCGTAGGGCACACGCATCTTCATCCCGCCCGGAAGCCGCGATTCTATTTCTGGAAGCACATCCTTCACGCCCCGGACCACATCAAGCACATTGGCGGTCGGCAGGGGAAACACCGCCATAAAGGTCGCGTCCGAGTTGCCCATTCTGACAACTGTGTTGTAATCCTCCGCGCCGAGTTCGACGGTGGCCACATCTTTGAGGCGCACAACCTGGGAACCGCTCTGCTTGATGACAATGTCTTCGAATGACTTGACATCATTCAGATCGGTGTGTGCATTGAGGTTCACGGTTATCATGGAACCTTTCGTGGTACCGACTGCGGAAAGATAGTTCTGGGCGGCAAGAATAGAGCGGATTTGAGAGCCGCTCAAGCCCTGTGCCGCCATCTTCTCCGGATGCAGCCAGATTCTCATGGAGAAGTTCCGAGCTCCAATAATGTCGGCTTCCTGGACGCCCTTGACGGTGGATAACTTGGGCTGCACCACCCTGGTCAGATAATCCGTAATCTGGCTCTGGGTCATGGAGTCGCTGTAGAAGGATATGTAAATAGCAGCCGTGGTCTCTCCAGTAGAGAGGGTAATGACGGGATCCTGGGCATCCTTGGGCAATTGGCTGCGGACTTTATTGACGTTTGCCGTGATCTGCGTCATGGCCGCGTTGGGATCGAAATTCAGACGCAGCTTGGCGACAATTGTTGAGGAGCTGGGAGCGCTCTGGCTCGTCAGATAATCAATGCCGTCCGAGGCGGCAATGGAACGCTCCAAGGGCGTTGTAATGTATCCGCGAATAAGGTCTGCGCTCGCTCCCGGATAGGCCACTGTAACGGTAACGGTGGAGTCCTTGACGTCCGGAAACTGCCGGACATTGAGCGCCCCGATGGCACGCAGTCCCATGAGAAGAATCAACAGGCTCACGACCGTGGCCAGAACCGGCCGCTTGATGAATATATCCGTGAATTTCATCGGCTAACTCTCCTGCGGATGTGGATTCCTGCTGAGGGGGACTGTGTTGGAGTTGTCGATCGAGACCGCGGAACCATTGTGAAGCTTCAGGGCTCCCGCCGTCACAATCTCATCGCCCGCCTTGAGTCCCTTTGTCACCAAAACAAAATCTCCCTGCGTATCGCCAAGAGTGACAAAGGTCTGGGTAACAACCTTGTTTACCTTTCCCGTTTTTGGGTCTTTATTGCTGGAGAGAACATATACATAGTCCCCATAGACGCTGTAGCTGACTGCCACCTCAGGTATGGGACATCCCGTCTGATTTTCGGAAAGAGAGACCTTGAGGCTGCCATACATACCGCTGAGGAGCCTTCCATCCCCATTCTCGAAGACGGCACGGGCGGCAGCATTGAGGGTAGCATCGTCCAAACGGGGGCTGATACCCTCAACCCTGCCTTTGAAGATCGCGTCAGGATAGGCGTCCACAGTCAGTTCCACGGGGGAACCCGCCTTCACGAGGGGCAACGAGACTTGAGGCACGCCAAAATCCGCATTGATCTGCTTGAGACTCTCAATCGCGACAAGAGGATCTCCCACATTGATATACTGGCCAAGATAGACCTGCGTGATACCCACCTTGCCGTCGAAAGGCGCACGGATGTCTTTTTTGTCCAGAGTAGCCTGAGCCTCGGCATAAGCAGCTTCGGCATTATCCAAATCGTTTTGGGTATTTACATTCTGGTCGCGCAGCTGCCTGGCCCTCTCGTAGTCGAGCTTGGCCAGCTTCGCGGCGGCCCTCTCGTAGTCGGAATCGACGGCCAAAAGCAAATCGCCTTTCTTGACCATCTGTCCGGGCGTAAAATGGATCTCTTTCAAGACTCCGGCCATCTGCGCCTTGAGAAGCGCTCCTTCGGGACTGTACAAACGGGTCACCAAAGTCAGGGTCTTGGGCCAGCTCTCCTGATGTACCACAGTGGTGCTGACGGAAGCTGGCGGAGGCATTCGTCTGGTCAGTTGGGCCACGAGTATCTGCAGACCATATATAACGAATATGCCCAGAACCACCAGAAGCGTGATGACAACGGGGTTCTTTATGAAAGCGGGAACCTTGAAGGGTTTTGGGGATTGGGAGTTGGGAGTAATAGGTTTTGTCATGGGTGCCGATGAGTCGAAGCTACCGCAGTTCTTTCTCAAAGTCGAGAGATTTTGGGAGGCGCGCACCCCTAGACCTTGAAGTCCTGGCCCAGATAAAACTCCCTGCTCTTCTCGTCGTTTATCAGGAAGTCGGAGGAACCCTCGGCGAGAATTTTACCCTGATGAAGAAGATACGCGCGGTCGACAATTTTGAGAGTCTCGCGGACATTGTGGTCTGTGATAAGAACGCCGATGCCCTTGCGTTTCAGGGAAAGCACTATCTGCTGGACCTCGGCAACGCTGATGGGGTCAATGCCACTGAAAGGCTCGTCGAGGAGCATGAAAAACGGGTTGGTGATAAGACTGCGGGCAATTTCAAGGCGGCGGCGCTCTCCTCCGCTCAGGGTGACTGCCCTCTGCTCGCTCAAGTGCGAGAGTTTGAGCTCATTGAGACCGTCCTCGACACGCTTGTGCCACTCTGACTTGTGCAGGTGAAGCGTCTCGGCAATGGCGCGGAGATTCTCCTCCACGGTAAGCGACTGAAAAACGGACGGCTCCTGCGGCAGATAGCCGATCCCAAGTCGGGCGCGCTTGTACATGGGAAGCCCGGTAATCTCCGTATCGCCGAGGAATACCTTTCCCTCGTTGGGAGAGATGAGTCCGGTAACAATGTAAAAAGAGGTCGTCTTGCCAGCCCCGTTGGGACCCAGCAGTCCGACAATCTCGCCGGATCGGACTTCGAGATCCACTCCGTTGACGACCCGGCGCGAACCGTAGATCTTCACTAGACCTTGCGTGCGAATAAAATCAACCTTGTCAGTCATGATTATTTGGATGGGATTAGGGGAGCAGGAATAGAGACCCGGGGTTGAAACCCTGGGCTAACCGTCGAAGCGTCGCTCTGCGACGCAGGGTGCGGGGCTGAAAGCCCCGCATTCATATTCCCCACCCCGGGGGCGGGAGTAAGGGGGTGGTTGGAATCAGCAGAAGTTTGGATTGTCGGCTGTTTTTGGGGATCAAAACCCATGTCAGGGAGGGCTTCCAAATCAACCGTGGGCTTGACGGCTGGAGCGTTCGGATCCTGTTCCACCATCACTCTACGTTCACCTTGGTAAAGGGTGATACGCCAGCCGGAAACGATCGCCTGGGAGTCTATGACGCGCGGGTTCTCGGTGAGAACCACCTTGTTCTCCTTGGGGAAAAAGTCAGCGCGGTTGGAAACCGACTCCCTGCCCTCCTGCAGGATATGGACGTTGCCGATGGCAATAATCTTGTGGATGGTGCCCATCTGATGCTGACTGGAACCGGACGGGAGCGCCTTGGCGACGTTGGCGGGATCAACGGCCTGATCGCGGGCGGCGGTAACAACGATCTGATCGGCAGTCATATTGAGATTGGTACCAACAACGTGTACGTCTTTTGAGAAATAAAAAGTGTTCTCTTCCGTACCGGAGACCATCTCGAGAGCCTGACTGGTAATGATGGTCTTGGACGGCCCTTTGGGCACGGTCGGTTTGGTATGCGGCACATCGCCCATGGAAATGGTCCGGGCGTGCGTGCCCGCCTGGAGCCCGTCACCGAAAGCCGTCAGACTCGCACCCGCAAAAAAAATCAACATCACAATTCTTTTCATAGAGAGAGCCCTTCGTTGAAAATGACCCGCGCATTACGGCTTATCACAACCCGCTTGAGTTTGCCATCCCAAAACCACCTCTCGCCGTCGACACGGTAGTTCTGGCTTAAAATCTGTATGGGACTGTCGCCTATGGCGATGTTCTTGTTCACGAAAAGCGTGGCCAGGGGACTCTTGATTTTGTTCTCGATGGAGGAATCCGCCTCTCCTGAAAAGACATCCAGCTTCATTTGGGAGACTTCGATCTTTTCGGGGGATATATAGCGGCCTTCGTCACCCTTCATCTCCCAGGTACGGTAGCCATTTTCTCCAAACATGGGCAGGCGAAAATTTTGGATAGGCTCCTGGGGGGTCATCTGGGCATACGCAACCCCGGCACAAACCAAGAGAGCGAAGATCGGGATAGTCCCACGCATTCACTCATCATATTTGTATTTCTATCTTATTGCCAGACATAAAATGGTCGACCTGCGCGCCACTATAGCCTAGACTGGAGCATTCATGGCTCAAGACTCACAACAACACACCGGCTCCATTCGCATTGTCGCTTTCAGCACCGTGCTCTCGCGGTTGACTGGGCTCTTGAGAGATATGCTCGTCTACGCGGTTTTTGGCACCTCGGCGATCAATTCGGCTTTCATCATCGCCTTTACCATTCCCAATCTCTTTCGGAGATTCATGGGAGAAGGGGCGCTGACCTCTGCGTTGGTTCCCGTGCTGGCGCACGAGAATGCCAAACACGGACAACAGAAGGCATACGAGCTCTTCAACAGGGTGCTTTCCAGGGCGGCCATCGCCCTTGTTGTGCTTATTGTGTTAGGAATCACGCTCTTTCAGGCGGTTAGGTTCTTCAAACTGGAAGACCGCTGGATACTGGCGGCTAGACTCGGCATATGGGTATTCCCCTATCTCTTCTTCATATGCCTGTCGGCACTGATAGGCGCGGTGCTGAATCTGCAGAAGCGCTTCGCTTCCACGGCCCTGGCTCAGATATGGGTGAATATGACGATGACCCTGCTTCTGGGAGGCGTCGGCATCTGGGTCAGCCGCGACGAGTATACGCGGATGCTTTGGTTGTGCGGAGGAGTGCTTCTGGGCGGCGTCCTGCAACTGCTCCTGCCGGGATACGCGCTCACGAGGGAAAAATGGCGGCCAAAATTCGACTTGAGGAAAGACGAGAGACTAACGGAGGTCTGGCGGTTGCTGGGGCCGGGACTTCTGGGAGCCACTGTCGCGCAGGTGAACACGGTTATCTCGCAGTTTCTGGCATTCGGGCTCAATGACAGCGCGACCTCGGTGTTATTTCTGGCCAATCGCCTGATGCAACTGCCTCTGGGGGTTTTTGCGATCGCGGTGACAACGGTCACCTTCCCAATCATAGCCAGAAAAGCGGCCGAAGGAGACCGTGAGGGTTTCGCGGCCAGCTACCGCGAGGGATCCACTCTGATACAGGCGGTCATGATTCCGGCCGGGTTTGGCCTGGCAATGCTGGCAAGTCCGGTACTTATCGCGATCTTCAAGTGGGGAGCTTTTGACAATGATTCCGTAAGGGCCACCGCTCCCATTCTTATCACCTATGCGCTCTCAATCCCCTTCTACGCCGCCTGCACTTTCACGACACGGGCGCTGCACAGTCTGAAGGACATGGTCAGTCCCGTCCGGTGGGGAGTGGTTACGCTTCTAGTGAATGTGGCTCTCTCAATCATCTTCAAAGAGATCTGGCAGACAGTCGGTCTGGCGCTGGCTAATGTGCTCTCGACGGCAATCTTTGCCTTCGGACTGAACTGGGAGCTCAAAAAGAAGGCACCGATCGTTGGAAAGACGCGCTCTCCGCTGCTGCGGATCCTTTGCAGCGGCGCGCTCATGGGAGTCGTGGTGCTGCCGCTGGTCATCTTTCTGCCGCATGGGAAGCTCGGCAGCTTTCTGGCGATCCTCATCGGGGGGTCGGCTGGAGTGCTTGTATACACATTGGGCCTGTGGATCATGACAAAGCCAACGCTGATGGGGCTTAAGAGGCTGGTGTGGAAATAACGCTATACTTACAACCAACCCTCGTCCTTGAGAACCTCGGCACTGGAACCTCCAACACCCAAATTTTTGAGCTCTTCTCTTATAAAGTACCTTGCCTCGGAAATATCTGAAGAGGGTGTCAGGGTTCCGCCCACGGCTCTGGCGATATTGTAAACGATAACGCGCTGGACGTCGCCATTGGTCATGTAGTAGACGCCCTTGCCCGCCAGACGAATGGGCTCCACATCCAATCCCAGCTCTTCCCTGCCCCCGCGGATGGCGGCCTGAATGTGGGTCTCGCCCCACTCCACTTTGCCACCTGGAAGCACCCAGTTGCCAAAGCCCGGGTTCTTGGCACGCTTGCCCAGGAGAATCTTGTCTCCATCAATGATAAGAAGAGCGGAACCCACTCTTTGGGTTTTGATGGGAACCGGAGCGGTAGAGGTCGTCATTGGGGAAAATTTAGCTTTAAGGCGTGGTAACTACAAGGGAAAGTTATTCACATTGTCGGTCACGCGCCCATATCCGCTTGCGGGGATACATGGTGGCAGGTTATCATCTTTTGATGGAAAAAATACTGGCAGTGCCCTCCGAAAAAGCGCGAAAGTTCTTCCCAACAGGCTTTGGGAAAACGGACGAAAAAGAACTCCTCGGGTTTGTATCCCAAGAGGGACTTTTTTATGACCGCACGCCGGAGATGGAGACCCATCCCTCTCTCATGCAGATCATTCCCTATATTCTTGTGCGGAATAAGGACAAGATTCTCATGTACCAACGTCTGTCCAAACAGACAGAGAAACGCCTGCACAGCAAATACTCGATAGGCTTTGGCGGACATATCAACCCCGAGGACTCACAAAACGTCATCAATCCCGTCATAAGCGGCAGGGACCGCGAGCTTAGAGAGGAAGTGATTCTGACAGGGGCAGTGCGCTATATGTTTATGGGGACGCTTTACCTGCCGGTCGATTCCGTTGGCAAGGTCCACGCAGGTATGGTATACGCCGCCGAGACGGATTCAGAGGAGTTCCGGCTGGGTGAACCAGACAAGTTCTCTTCTGTGGGCTGGCACAGCGTGGACGAGATCCTCTCCAAACAACAGGAGATGGAAACCTGGTCGCGGGAACTCTGCGAGGAACTGTTCCGAAAAACACCAGTTGGCCGATAGAAGAATTGACAGATATCAGATAATAGAATTAATATTGCCTAATGGACAAGATATTGGAACAGAGGATATATGCTGCAGCCAGGCCCTACTACACTGATCAAGACCCGGCCCACGACTGGGATCACATCTGCAGAGTCTGTCATTTTGGCAGGGTATTATGTCGTGAGGAAAACGCTGATGAAGCTGTGGTTATTCCCGCGGCCATGTTTCATGACTGCGTCAAGTTGAGGGTTGGCCACTCCCCGAGAGATGATTCGTCCCGCTTGAGCGCGGAAGGCGCTGAAGAGGAACTCTTGAAAATAGAGGGGTATCCAAAGGAAAAGATAACGGAAGTAAAACTGTGCATCTACGAGCATAGTCTGGCGCTGGGAATCAGGCCGGAGAGCTTGAACTCAAAGGTGCTGCAGGATGCCGACCGTCTTGATTCGCTCGGGATGGTCGCCATCATGCGCATCTTCGCGCACTGCGGCACATGGGGCGGGCGCGGCGAAGGTGGAAGGCTCTTTTTCTGGTATGACCCTTTTTGCGAGAATGGCAGGGAGCCTGACAACAAGGCCTGCGGTCTGGACTGGGTGGCATTGCGGCTTTCCAAAATAGTGCCGCTACTCAACACCACGACAGCAAAGCGGCTGGCCATGCCTTTGGAGCGCAATCAGAATGAATTTCTGGCAAGGCTTCGCGGGGAAATTGGTTTTTTCCCGTCGGCAGAGATGCAAGCCATGCAGGAAATGCAACTGCCAGCCAGGGTAAGAAACTCTCTGGGCGCGCATCCCACTCCCAGAGGACAGCTCAGTGATGCCATCTCAGCACAACATCCCTCCATAGGAGCTGATCAACCCGCCAGGAAATAGACCTGCGTTGGTGGATCATTAATTGAAAGGCTACTTGAAGCGGGGATAACGGCACGCTCGCGGAATTGTTTCGCCAATAACTCCGCAAGTCATAGAATGTATACCCCATATGCGACGACGCCTTGTCACCACCATTATCCTGTGGACAATCGTAGGATTGGCCGTTGGACTGGGAAGGCTCTTCGGCGGGCAGCTCCTGCTGCTTATCATCGCCATTGCCGTCGTGGGAGAACTCTCAAAGATCCTCAGAAAACAAAGAATTGCGACAAACACGCTCGCTATGATGGGTGGCGTGGGACTGGCGCTCTCCGGACACCTTTGGGGATTCGCCGCCATCGGCACATCGTTGGGACTGATTGTTCTGCTTCTTGGGCACGCGCAGGCCGAGATGAAAGCGATTCCGGCATCTCTGGCGGCTGCCATTATCGTCTCCGGAGGTCTTGGAAGCCTGAACGCCATCGCGCAGACAGGTTCCTCCCACGGCATATGGATGGCAATATGGGTCATAGCCGTTATCAAGCTCGCAGATGCCGGGGCTTACCTCTTTGGAACGCATCTGGGGAAGAAAAAACTGCTCCCCTCAATCTCGCCCGGCAAGACCGTCGAAGGATTTGTGGGGGCACTCATCTCAGGAGGCCTTATCGGCATGATGGGCTCACCTCTTTTTCCGGAATTCTGGTTTGGACCGTGCTTGGGAGTAATTCTGGCTTTCGTAGGGTCGATTGGGGACATGGTGGAGTCTTTTCTCAAAAGACGAGCCAGCGTCAAAGACTCCGGACGGGTGCTACCTGGAATCGGTGGGCTTCTGGATCTATGCGACAGCCTGATCTTTGGCGTACCTGTGGCCTATCTGGCAATCAGGTACTTTGGGGGAGTCGGCGCTTAGAGCTTGTACGGCAATACCCCCCATTTAAATGGGGGGCTACCGAGCGCTCTGCTACGCTTCGCGAAGTCCCTTCGGGACTATCCAGCACGGCTATCGCCGTAAAACAAAAAGCAACAAGAGAAATCTATACCTTGTACGGCAGCGGAAATCTCTTGCAGAGTTTTTCGATCTGTTCAGCGACATCAGCGGCCACCTTCTCGTCGGTAGGCGCATTCAGTACACGATTCATCAACTCGGCAATCAGCGGCATCTCCTCCACCATCATGCCTCGGCTGGTAACAACCGCCGTACCCATGCGCAGTCCGCTGGGCTTAAAGGCCGAACGGGTCTCTCCGGGGATGGTATTCCGATTGGTGGTGATATGCGCCCGCTCAAGAGCTTTTTGTGCGTCATAGCCGTCAAGGTCGGGATGCGAGGCGCGCAAATCAACAAGAAGCAGGTGATTGTCGGTACCACCGCTTACCAACTTGTAACCCTTCGCAAGAAGAGCGTCCGCCAACGCTTTGCAATTCGCCACGATCTGTTTTTGATAGGCGATAAATTCGGGGGAGGCGGCCTCCTTGAAGCAGACCGCCTTGCCCGCGATCACGTGCATGAGGGGGCCACCCTGATTGCCGGGGAAAACCGACGAGTCGATGGCTTTGGCCCACTCCTGGGAACACAGAATAATGCCGCCGCGGGGACCACGAAGGGTCTTGTGCGTGGTGGAGGTGATAAAGTCAGCGTGACCCACGGGACTGGGATGCAGTCCAGCCACGACCAGCCCGGCTATATGCGCGATGTCGGCAAGCATCAGGGCTCCCGATTTCCTGGCGATCCGGCCCATGCGTTCAAAATCGATGACGCGGGCATAGGCGCTGGCGCCCACGGTAATCATCCTGGGCTTGAGCGCAAGAGCCTGGGCCTCCAGCTTGTCGTAGTCGATGCGTCCGGTGACCTCGTCAACGCCGTAGTGCTCCACTTTGTAGAAGTGTCCGCTAAAATTTTTGGGGTGGCCGTGGGTCAGATGCCCTCCGTGCTCGAGCCTCATGGTCAGAATCAGCTCTCCGGGCTTGAGCGCGGCCATGTAGACGGCGGCGTTTGCCTGGGAGCCGGAATGCGGCTGGACGTTGGCGTGTTCAACGCCAAAAAGCTTCTTGACGCGATCGATGGCGAGCTGCTCTACCTTGTCAACATTCTCGCAACCGCCATAGTAGCGCTTCCCCGGAGTGCCCTCGGCATACTTGTTGGTCAGGATGCTGCCCTGCGCCTCCATGACTGCCAGGCTCACGGCATTTTCGGAAGGGATGAGCTCCAAATGGGTCTGCTGGCGCTTCAGCTCATCCTTGAAGATCCCAATCAACTCGGGATCGGTGTTCTTGAGAGGCTGACCGCTGACGGTATAGGGCATGGGAGAATTCTACCGCCGCAGAGATAGTGCGACAAGGGAAAAACTATAGTTTCACCTGGTGCAAACCCTCTTTTAGAATGGTCAACTCCAGAGTAAGGGCATTCTGGGGCAGGCGCTCCCCCAGCCTCTCGGGCCATTCGATGACAAAGAGGGTCTGAGGCGTCAAAAGCTCGTCGATCATCAGGCTCGGGTAGTCAGCCGGACCATTCAGGCGATAGGCATCCAGGTGCAGGAGGGGAATTCTGCCTTTGTACAGGAAATAATAGTTGAAGGAAGGACTTGTGATGTCGGAAAAACCCAGATGTCTGGCCAAACCACGCACGAGCGTTGTCTTGCCGGCTCCCAGATCTCCGCGCAAACCAAGAGTCCCGCCACAAGGAAAAAGTTCCCGCGCGACAATCTCCCCCACCCTCTCCATCTCGGAGGCGGAAGTGGTCTTTATTCCAACTCGCAGTTTCTTCAACAAGTCCATGTCATTTACTTCTGGGGCGTACAGGAGGCCATTGGCCCCCTTATAAATCCCCTCCCAGAGGGAGGGGGCAAGGGGTGGGTGCTGTACTGAGCATATATTCTAGCAAAAAGCAGCCAACAGCGCCACACTTGACTTTTCCCATAAAAATCCGATATTATCACCACGATGCCTTTTAGTTTGGCAGTACTGCGACTTAGTTGAGCGCACGGTCTTTAGAGAGCCGATGCGCGAGGTGACCGTGCGTTTGTTGGATCTCCCCCCTGCCAGAAATGCGTTTTCGCACAGGCATTTCCGGCAAAAACAAAACCAAACAACTAAATATATGTCCAGTTTTATTCCAGATAAATATCAACCTTATCGATTCAGCCTGCCAAATAGAGAGTGGCCGGATCGCGAAATCACCCGGGCGCCGACATGGTGCAGCGTGGATCTGCGCGACGGCAATCAGTCGATCCCCATTCCCATGAACGTCGAACAAAAACTCGAATATTTTGATATGCTCGTTAGAATCGGCTTCAAGGAAATCGAAGTCGGGTTTCCCGCCGCATCGGACGCAGATTACGATTTTGTCAGGCGCTTGATAGACGAAAAACGCATTCCGGAAGATGTAACGATACAGATATTGTGCCAATGCCGTGATGAGCTGATCGATCAATCGTTGGCCAGCCTGCAGGGTGCCCGAAAGGTTATTTTTCATCTGTACAACTCCACCTCACCCGCACAGCGGAGGGTGGTCTTTGGAAAGAACAAACAGGAGATCATGGGAATAGCAACCCATGCTGTTGGATATCTGAAAGAACACATGGGGCCGATGGTCAACGCCGGGACAAGTATAAAACTGCAGTATTCTCCGGAAAGCTTCAGCGCCACCGAAATAGAGTTCGCCAAAGAGGTATGCGAGGCGGTCATGGAGGTATGGCAACCAACTCCACAGAATCGTATCATCCTCAATCTGCCGGCCACTGTGGAATGCTCCAGACCCGGTGTCTATGCGGACCAGATCGAGTGGATGTGCCGGAATATCAAGAACCGCGAGCACGCCGTTATATCCCTGCACACCCACAATGACCGGGGCACTTGCACAGCCGCTACGGAACTGGGTATGCAGGCCGGAGCTGACAGGGTGGAAGGAACGCTCTTTGGCAATGGCGAGCGCACCGGGAACCTGGATCTGGTCACAGTGGCGCTCAATATGCACGTGCAAAATGTCGACTCAGGGCTGGACTTTTCAAACCTGCCGAAAATCGTAGAAGTATACGAACGTCTGACGGGAATGAAAGTACCCCCAAGACAGCCATACGCGGGGGAACTGGTATTCACGGCCTTTTCGGGCTCCCACCAGGATGCTATCAAGAAAGGGCTTGCAGAAAGACAGCAGTCAACTGGAGACTCCGCGCATCCATGGGATGTTCCATATATACACATAGACCCACAAGACCTGGGGCGCGAGTACACGAGTATCATCAGGGTCAACTCACAATCCGGAAAGGGAGGCGTGGCCGCCGTTCTTGAGCAGCACTATGGGTTGCATATACCCAGAGAGATGCAGCCTGAAGTGGGCAGAATTGTGGGCGCTCAGACGGAAGTTGGCGGAAAACAAGCCGAACTCCCTCCGGAGCAAATATACAGAATATTCAGCCAAGAATATCTCCGACATCCGCAGGCTCTCGTTTCCTGCGAAGTATCCGGCGGGAAAAAAGGAGGCTCCAAATGCAATGGAAACCTGAGGATCAATGGGAGGAATATCTCTATCAGCGGCGAAGGCGTCGGGGCAGTAGCTGCTTTCTGTAATGCCATGCAGGAAGCAGGAGTGCCTGCTTTTGAGATCGCCAAAATTGAGGAACACTCCATCAATGTGAGGGCGGTCCACAAGAATCCGACCGATGCCAAAGCCGCCTGCTATACAAAAATTAACACCGGGCTGGGGAAGTCATCCTGGGGCGCGGCTATCAGCACCGATACGCAAAGGGCATATTTCATGGCCATATTAAGCGCGCTGCATAGGGCGGGAGCATTAGCGAATATCGGACGGGGGTAGCTTCCCCCCCCCTGATGCAAACACGCTCATCATCGGTCAAAATACATGGCTTAAAAATCCGCCATCATATGAGAGTATGATGGTCGATAGGCGCAATATAGATTGCCACCTGTCATTATTCCCAATTAAGCTCTCGCCGCCTATGAATATCTGGAAAATCATTATCAGAGAGACTATCAGACCCTTTCGCCAGCTTTCGCAGTTGCTTCGCAAATTCTATCTGTGGTTGTGCTCACATCGTCTATTTCAAAAGGTAAACTCAAATATCTTAAGGCTCGCACTTCAAGCCAGAGGCTATGGCAATTATCCGGATATTTCAGAAAGCGGAGAATCCCACTTTCTGAAACAAATTGCCAGGGAAAAACCAAATCTATGCATAGATATCGGAGCCAACCAAGGCGACTATTCCGCCGAACTGCTAAGCCATACAGCCTCCATTGTCTTGGCCTTCGAGCCACAGCCGTCAATATTCCCCAGATTAAGAGAGATGCAGGCACAGTACCCGCAACGCTTCTTCCCTGTCAACTGCGGCGTTGGTGATAAGACGGGAAACTTGGATTTGCATTATGGTGACGATCGCAGTTGCCTGGCCAGTTTTGTGGCGGAAATAAATGAAATAAAATCGGTAGGGGCTGTCAATACGAAGATTGTGAATGTACCAGTGGTTACTTTAGATCAGTTTTTAGATACACAAACACTGCTCAAATTACCGGCACACATTGATTTACTAAAGATAGATACGGAGGGGTTTGAAATGAATGTCATTCTCGGAGCCCTATCCACAATATCCAAGTATAAACCCAAATACATCCAAGTTGAAATCAGCCTCCAACATATGTACACCAAAACAACCCTTCTTGATTTATCTAGGCAATTGCAGGACTATACGGTTCACCAGATACTGCCCTTTGGGTTGACACCGGTTGATCCGATGGATCCTTTGAGCAACATCTTTTCCTATTCAAATTTCGCTTTTATTAGAAAATAGGAACGCCTGTTTGTCTTTTATGTTAGTCCGCTTCGGGCAGCGACTATCGTCACGCTGTTGAACACGGCATGAGCGACGATGGCCGCCGTCAGGCCCCAGCGGTACGCGGTGATTCCGAAAATACATCCGGCAATCCACAGTCCCGGCAGAAGCAAGGGGACCCCATGAAGCACCGCAAAGACAAAGGCCACGAGTATAATGGCGCTGCCGGGTGAAAGCGTTTGTGCAAGCACCCCCTGCCACCATCCCCTGAAATAGACCTCCTCAACAAAGGGCCCGAAGATCCCCGCCACCATCCCAAGAAGGGCAAACTCAAGCGGTCCCGCCGAACTAATTTTGAGAAGTATTGGCTGATCCTGGAGAGGCGCACCGTAAAATGCCATCAGAACCCCCCAGAGATAGGCGAGCAAAGAAGCCCCTACCCCCATGAAGAGTCCCTTCAACACACAGCCACTCCACCGCAGCTTCGGCAAACCAAGTCTATCCGAGAAGATCAATGCCAGCACAATGACAAGCTGGCCAAATGGAATGCCTATCACCTCGCCATCCGCGCCCACGGAGTTTAACCAGGCACGCATACCAAAAGTCACCGCCACAACAGCGACACCCAGTGCCAGTAAAACCCAGAATTTACGCACAGCGGAAGGCACGGGCCCACTCTAAACGCGCCTGCGGGCATAATCAACAGTTATCTCGCCCAGGGCAAATGAAGAGTGCTTCTGATACGCGGGTCGTTATAACTGACACGCATGATTTCGGACTGCGCCGACCGGGTCAGCGCCTGCGTCGCGCGCGCGGGGGCGGCGCTGAGTTCCATCCTGGCCCTGTGGAGTATACCTCTCAGATCGCTCATCAGTCCGGTCCTTCCAGGCATACAGAAGAAGATCACACCCAGCAGTACTGTCAGCGCAATGGCGATCAGCACCATCCGGACAAGGTTGTCCACAGCAGGACTCTCGCAGTTTTGTTCGATACACTCAGACATATAAAGAGCTAACGCCGCATCCCTTCGCGGGCGGCATCGTAGAAGGCTACCGACATACCCTTGGCAGCGTCCTCAAAGCGTCCCGCGTTCCCATCGGCGGTAAAACGGCCGTCGGCGTCAACATATCCGGCAGTCATCAACACCACTCCATTCTGCAGGGTACCCTGCATCAGTCTGCCGGCGCGATCACCCATGCTTGGACCCGCATAGCCAAAGTGGCTGTCGAGCCCGGCCCAGCTCCTATCGATAAGGTGTTGGAAATCCCCCACCTGGGCGAGAAGTTGCGACATCGGCAACTCCCACTGGACCTTGGTCGTCTTTCTACCCGAAGCATCTTCACTCTCGACAAGCACGGGCTTAATTATGAAACTAAGGAGCAGCAGTGTCATAATCAACTCCACAATCATGTATCCCGAATTCCTTTTGATCTGTAGCATCTTTCTCATATTCGTAGGTTTGTTTGGAATTGATTTATTGGAGTGGAGTATAGCAGATTTTATACGGTATATTATATTTAGTTTTTGTATTTACAATTATCGTCAGCTTCCTTGTTTTCTTAAATGTAAAAATTTCGTAAATGCCTAATCCACAGATAGTAAGAGATATGTTCAGCAGTGTGGCCAAGAGCTATAACCTGATGAATACCGCCATGACCTTGGGTATGGATGGCCTCCAGCGAGACGTTCTGGCCAGAAATATCGTCGCCACCAGGTCCCGCAGCATTTTGGATATCGCCTGTGGTTCAGGGGTCTTGACCTTTGCCATAGCTCATGCATTTGCCGGGAAAAAACTCACTACCCGCATCGTCGGTATAGACTTCTGCGATGAGCTTCTGGCCATCGCTACACGGGATTGCGCCACCAAGAAATTTCCCAGCGTAAGCGTGGAATTTCAAAAGGCCGATGCGCTCTGCCTCCCCTTTCCAAACGAAAGTTTTGAAGCCGTCACAATCGGGTTTGGAATCCGAAATTTTGAGAGTCGACCAAAGTCTTACTCGGAGATCCTGCGGGTACTCAGGCCCGGCGGAAGGTTATTCATACTGGAGACCTCCCAGCCCGTGGGCTGGATGCGTCCCATACACTTCATGTGGGCTTCTCTGGTGCCTCCCTTTGCGAAGCTGATTGGATCCAATGAGAAGGCCTACCGGCATTTGATCGACTCCTCACGAACATTTCCGTCCGCAGAAGCGTTGGCCGAAGAGCTAAAACAGAACAATTTCAATGACGTGAAATTCAAGCGGCTTTTGGGCGGAACGATCGCCATGCACTGGGGACGTAAAGCCTCGTAGGCCCTTTTACATCCTTTTAACACCGAAGGCTGTTTATTTTGTTCCTATTTGACCGATTATAATTAGGCAAATGGAACTACTCTTCTCAGGCAACAGCGGGGATTTGACCGATGCGGTTCGCTATGAGATTGTGCGGACCATTGCAGAAGGCGGAATGGGGGTGGTGTATGAAGCGCGGCAGAGAGGCGCCGGGGCCTTTAGCAAACGGGTGGCCATCAAGGTAATCCGTGAGGAGTATTCGCTCATCAAGGAGTTCCGCTCAAATTTCGTGGGGGAAGCACGCCTGGTCGCGGACCTCTGTCATCCCAATATAGTCCAGATGCTGCATCTGGGAATGCATGAGCAGCGCTACTACATGGTGATGGAATATGTCAGCGGCATTACTCTCGCCGATCTGGTCGCGCAACATCGGATTAACCGCGAGAGGGTCCCAATTGAATTGGCCGCCTTTGTGGGCAGGGGAGTGGCCAGGGCGCTGCAGTACGCACACGAGAGAACCTCCCCGGACGATCGTCCGCTGGGAATCGTCCACCGCGACGTCAATCCCAAGAATATCATGATCTCCTGGAATGGAGAAGTGAAGCTCACGGACTTTGGAATCGCGAAGGCCTTTGACCTGATGTACAACAAGGAAGGCGAGGTTATCGCGGGAAAATACGAATATCTGAGCCCCGAACAGGCCCGCAAGGAAGTCACGGACGGACAGGCGGATGTATTCTCGCTGGGCATCGTGCTGGCCGAGACCCTCCTCGACGAGAACATCTACGAGGGCCCGACCAACGAGGAGACGCTCCGGAGGGTATGCCACATGGATCCCCCAAATTTCATCAAGCTGCGTCCGGACATAGATTTCAAGCTCAACAAGGTTCTCCGCCACGCCCTGCAGCAGGACAAATTCTCGCGCGCCGACGCCGGGGAGTTGACGCTGGAATTGGAAGAATTCCTTGAGAAGCCAGGGCACAATTACACGGCCCTCAAGCTGGCCTCCTATCTGAAAAAGATTCTGCCCAAGGGGCACGCCAGCATGGTTGACTGGGAGAGCAAATCAAAGAGCAAGATAGCGTAGGGGAAAGGCCTAGAATGGCAAGCTATTTTATATCATATTATATATCTAATTAATATTTGACTTGGCGGGTATATCATTGCATCATGGTAGCTTATGCAGGGCACAACTGGAGCGGAGCACTCTTCGTATGTGATAAGACAAGCGTACGCGTTGGCCAAAGCAATTGCGGCTGCCGCTCCAAGCGAGCTTAACAATGAGGCTCTGCAAAAAACAATCGCTGCGCAAGGAGGAGAGTGGACAAGGGCTACGGAAGTTTGGTGGATGCCAACGGCCGTGGAAGTACTGGTCGAACGTCTCAACTTAGGTACTGCGACGCCTGATGAGGTGCTTGCGAGAATAAAGACAAGCCTCGCGCAAGTTGACCTTGATACCTTTCTGCATACACCCGAGCCACGGACCGATCCGCAGAATCTTCCCGCCACGCCACCACCCGCAGCGCCTATACCTGCCCGCGCCTTGCCTCAGTACGATTCTCAGCGGGATGCCCAGACACTGGCGAACGCCATATGGGAAATTAAAGGCGCAAGTATAAGTGGATACGAATTGAGGACTCAGGAGCTGCCAAAAGAATTGGGACTAAACAAAGAAAGATATAACGCGGCTTTAAAAGTCTTAGAGGATTATTTCAAGCCGGACGGAGTCAACTTCCTCTTATCTATCAGGGCACGCCTCTTGGCCATTAGTCCAACCCCAATACCGCTGGATTTCTCCAAGCCAGCCCCCGATTATCATCCGGCTCCAAGTCCGAACCCAGAGCCCGTGTACCATCCGACCCCAAAGAGGCCAAGCGACGAACTCGACAGTGTTCCCGATCCAATGGAGAATCTGGTAATAGAAGTTAAGATAACAGACCCCCATGCACCTAACATAGCTCTCCGGCTGCCTCAGAAAACCACAAAACTGCTGGCTCAGATGGATGCATTGGCCCTGGTGCTGGCGGCCATGAGTACCGGAAGAAATCCCAAGGCTCTTGCTGACTATTTGGGGGAAACCAGATTCGCATTAATGAACTTGCTTAAAAAGTTACAAATGAGAGAGCTGCCCGGTATGCGCATTCCCAAGTGGCCCGTTAATTCACAGCCACAGCAAGTTGGCCCCGCTGCCGATGCCGAAACAGTCAGCAAATACATAGCCGAGCTTCCTTCAACAAGTGGACTACTAAGCCAAAAGATGTATGATGCATTCCGTCAACGCGGCTGGGATCGCGCACGTGTACAGGGAGCACTAAATGCGACTTGCAAACAAAACGGCATATCTGTCGGGTATGCCATTGATGCAAAAATATTCCTGCTTCACGAAAGGCTACCGTCAACCGCTCCGCAACAGACAAACAACAACAAAACATCTACATCCATGCACAGCAACGGGGTCGGCACTTTAAATACGGGGTACTTTGCTATACACCTGGGTCAGGGCGGATTATCGCTGGCTCCTCTGGCTGACGGATCTGAGCCACAGACGACAACAGGAAATTATATAAGTATAAGACCCACACAGAATGGAGACTCTTACGAGCTTATCGTCCCCGTGTCACAAACGCCAGGCGCCAGACTGCGCGAAGTGCTGGAGAAAAAGCTCGTGCAACAAGTTTTTGAGCACCAGGCCGGGCATATCACAAGGACAGCTCATCGACTGGGGGTAGGCTTTTCGACCGCAAGAAAAAGGCTGGTTGAATATGGTCTATTGAAGCCGGAAACGGCGAACGTCCTGGTGGCATCCTAAAAACAGCAACGCATACTCGCTACTCGCCCCCGAAGCGCTCTTCCCAATGCTACATAGAGAGACCGGAATGACGCAGAATGGCAGGCTATTTGAAATATCACTCTTTTGGTGCATAGTAGGGGGATTCTCCCAAAAATATGGACCTGCAAACTCAAGTGAGAGGCTCCCAGTCAGATACCGAAAAGTTGTCGGCTTTCATGGGGTCTTCGGACGCCATGAAAGGGTGCCGCGATTACGATGACGTAGCGGTACGTTTGGGCTGGGATCTGGATAGATTTACGGGTGCATTTTCCAGCCTGTGCGAGGAATACAATATACCCGTATACTTAAGAGAAAGCGTCAAGCTGCTGGTAATACAACTCAGGCTGCGACCGCGGGGTATCAAACCCGAAAGGAATCCTGTCACAGCAAAGCAGCTTCCGAAAAGGTCTCCCCTCTTGGGCCGACCATCTCCCCTCCGCGGTCGCGTCAAGGCCCCGGTTGTGGAGAAAATCCAGAAACTCAAGGAATTTGTGAGAGAAAGGGCGCAAAGAGATGAAGCCGGGGAGCTTGGCCGGACTGCCCTCGCCACGGTTGTCGGAGTCGATCCCAGCAACACCACCGCATTCTTTGGCAAGATTGCCAGACAATATCACATCAAAGAAGAAGATCCGCACCGGGCTTATATCCTGACCCTAAAAGCGATCCTTGTCGAAATGGGAGTAACTGTAGAGAAGGAATTCTTTGACAGGATCCCTTTTGGAAAGACCGGATACGTAGGGGCCTTGATGAGAGAGAGACTCGATGAACTCAAAAAAGTTGTCGAAGAACGGGTCAGAAGAAAAGCTGCGGGAGAGCTTGGCAGGGCATCCCTGGCAATGGCTATCGGAGTCGGGACCAATAACGCCACCAGATTTTTTGACAGGGTTGCTACGCACTTCGGCGTACCAAAAACCGAACCGCGCCAAACGCACACCGCAACCCTGAAGGCGCTCTTGAACGGGTCGGATGTAACCACAGAAGGACTCTTTGAAAAGATCCCCTACGGCAAGGTCAAGGGCGTGAAGTACAAAAATAGAGCCTCTGTTACAGTGACGGCGCCCTGATATAACATACTGACTTGACGTTCGTACAACACCCACCCCCTCCCGCAGGGAGGGGAATATAGTCGGGGGCGGCGCCCCCATACCCCCTCTGGGATATACTAATGTCAATGTAGTTGACTACACCTGCCAAAACTACTCGCCCCCGAAGCGCTCTTCCCAGGGATAGGAGATCGCGCGGGAGGCCGGCTTCTTGGCCACAGGCTGGATGTCGGTGACGATGACGTCGATCTTGCCGATTCTCTCGATGCCGAGATTCTGGCGCAAGGCCAGATCAAGCTTGTCCTGAAGCAGAGTGGCGATGTCGCTCAAACGGGTGTTGCCCCTCATCTGGATATAGACGCGCGCACGGAGCTTCCCGCCGCTTGTGCGGATGCGCGACTGCGGATGACTGACGCCCTCCACCGTGGCGCAGGTGCGGGCGATCAGGCCCTTGATGGCACCCCTGTCCACAAGGACACGACCGGTGGGATTGTTGAAGGCCAGCAGGCGCCCGCCGCCGATGATTCTCATGATCATCAAGATCACGGTGAGGATGACAACCAGGCACGCGCAGGTTATCAGCCACCCCGGGCTCGCCAGAAAGTCCCTGAATTCATGCAATGTAATGGGTTCCCACATAAAGTCACGTTGTTGCGGCTTTGGCGGAAGCCTCCGGTGTCGCCACAGTCGCGATGGGAAGTTTGCTGATGCCGTCAATCACCACGTCCACGCGGGTGACGTTCACCTTGGCCATGGTACGAAGATTCTCGTGAACGCTGTCCTGCACCTGATAGGCCACCCGGCTAAGCTCCACGCCGAAAGCAACCTGAACGCGAACGCGAATTCCATAGCCATCGCCGTCCTCCACCACTGAAATGCCATCTATAATCTCACGCGGACGTCGGATCATTCCTTCGGCACGACGCAGCCAGTTGCCGCCCACGCAGAGGACGCCCTCCACATCGACAACGGTCAGCCTCACGATGTTGGCGATGACTTCAAAATTGATATTGATGTCCCCCAGGGGGCTGGAGGGCTCGCTGATCATCGCGCGCGAGGGAAAATAGCGGCGTTCGTGGTCCATGCGGTGAATCTTCATACTTTTTGCAAGTTGAGGCAAGGCCGAAAATTTTCTTTACAATACCTTGTTGACACTGACGCCTAACAAAGCGTATAATAGTACCCTTTATGGCACGGTTTTTTAGCAGGAATGACCATCTTGATTCTAGATGGTCTAGAACACATCTTGGTGGACGCACAGGTGTAAATACCGAAGCCATTCCCGTATGGATCAGGGAGGGGTTATTGTCCGGCAATATCCATGCCGGTAATTTGGGAGAGTCCTTGCGGAGGGTCCCAAATCTCGGCAAGACCGACGCACAACATCCGGCTCTTTAGGTTTGTGGCACAGCCCCATGTTAGCCATCGGTTCGGCAGTCCGCCGTAGCCTTGCCCCGAACAAGGTCGGGGTTGCGCGAAGGCTGGATCAACCGATGGCCACCACCCTACGCCCTGTGCCCTGGCGTCACGAACGCCTCGACGGGCGTCCTGCGAAGGAACTCTTCAATAAAGGCTGTTGTCGCAGTGCCCTGGCGGAATACCTGATCCGCAATGATCGCGCGATTGAAAGCAATGTTGGTATCAATGCCGTGGATAAGGTATTCTCCCAACGCCCTGTGCATCGTATCGAGCGCCGACTTGCGATCCGCTCCGGTGGCGATCACCTTGGCTATCATGCTATCGTAGTTTGACGGGATCTTGTATCCCCCGTAGACGTGGGTATCCACACGGACGCCGTGGCCGCCTGGCGGATAATGAAGCGTAATGGTGCCCGGACAGGGCGCGAAGTTACGGGCCGGATTCTCCGCGCAGACCCGCGCCTCGATCGCGCAGCGCCTGATCTGAATGTCCTTCTGGTCGATGTCGAGCTTCTCGCCCATGGCAATCCTGAGCTGCCATTTCACCAGATCGATGTCATAGACCTCCTCGGTCACGCCATGCTCCACCTGGATGCGGGTGTTCATCTCCATGAAATAGAATTCACCCTTCTTGTCGACAAGGAATTCGACCGTACCGGCATTCTGGTACGCGCAGGCGGCAGCGGCACGAATGGCGGCGGCCCCCATGCGGCGGCGCAGATCGGCCGTCAGGAAAGGGGACGGAGCCTCCTCCAGAACCTTCTGGTGGCGGCGTTGTACGGAACAGTCGCGCTCGCCGATGTGAAGAATCTTGCCGTGCTGGTCGGCCAGTATTTGAAACTCTATGTGGCGGGGATTCTCAACGTATCTTTCCAGATAAAGCCTCCCATCGCCAAAGGCTTTCTCTGCCTCGGACTTGGCGGTATTGAACTCTTTGTCCATCGACATGGCATTGCGGACAACTCTCATCCCCTTGCCTCCCCCGCCGGCCACCGCCTTGATGATGACGGGAAAGCCTATCTTCTTGGCAATTTTTGCGGCCTCGGTCGCGTTCTCCACAGGACCGTCGGAACCGGGAACGGTCGGCACGTTGGCCTTCTTGACGGTCTCTTTGGCAACGGACTTGTCGCCCATCATGCGGATCGAAGAGGACTTGGGGCCGATAAATTTGATGTTGCAGCTCTCGCACTGCTCGGCAAAGTCGGCCTTCTCGGAGAGGAAGCCGTAACCGGGGTGGATGGCGTCCACGTCGGCGATCTCGGCGGCGGAAATGATGCGGTCGGCCTTCAGATAGCTCTTGGAGCTCTCGGCGGGGCCGATGCAGATGGCGCCGTCGGCCAACTGGACGTGCAGGGATTGCTCGTCGGCCTCGCTATAGACGGCGACAGTCTTGATGCCCATCTCTTTGCAGGCGCGGATGACACGCAACGCAATTTCACCTCTGTTGGCTATTAGGAGCTTCTTCATGCGAAAATAAGATTATGACCTACCCGGCCTTTACTTTGAAGAGCGGTTGTCCATACTCGACCGAGACGCCGTTTTCGACGAGAACCTCGACTATCGTGCCCTTGACCTCGGCCTGAATCTCGTTCATGACCTTCATGGCCTCAATAATGCAGACAACCGTGTCCTCTTTGACAGATGTGCCCTTATCCGCAAAAGAAGGGCTATCGGGCGAGGCCGAGCGGTAAAAGGTACCGACCATCGGGGATTTGATGAAGGAAACGCCAGGCTCGGGGACCGGGGACGCCGCGGCGGGAACAGCAGCCGGAGCCACCACGGGGGCGGGAGCAGCAGCCGGAGCGGGAGCAGCCGGAACAGCCACCGGAAACGGAGCCTGGGTGGCCATCACCTGGGGAAGACCGCCGGGAGTGGAGGCATCCCGCTTGATGCGTACCTTGACGCCTTCCTGCTCCAGCTCGAACTCAGTAAGGTCGGAGCGGCGCATCAGATCCACCAGCTGTTTGACATCTTTTAGGTCGAATGGCATGAGGGATCAGCCTACCGTATGAGGGGGGAGAAGGCAATCCCAAAAATCCCCCTTTAAGGGGGCCGTGCAATTAGGGAGTGCCATCCCTCTCTAAATGTGGTAGAAGCCTAGTGAAATGAGCACATCCTCTTTCCCAGAAAGGCTCAAGGCTGTATCCGCCTGGCTGAATCCCGGCCCCTATAATGTCGGCATAGCCATCGGGCTGATGGTATTGGCCACGGTGGCGCTCGTGATCTCCATCGGGATCGTATGCCATCTAAAAGAGAAAAGCCTGCCAAATCCGCCCGCCAAGAAGGACGGACTAACCATAAACTTCAGTCGCGCGATGGGGCTCAAGCTGTACATGGCGTGCCTACTGACAGCAATAGCCCTGACCGGCATGGTGACTGTGTGGAAACCGTGGCTATGGGGCGCGATGGTTGTCCTGCTGGTAGGCGCTGGAAGGCTGAACGCGGCCTTGCAGCACATCAGCGAGCCCCACAAGTTCGATGAGGTTATGTGGAAAACGGGGCTCTTTATCCTTTTGTGGGGGATAGCCAGCTGGTTGGCAATGGGATTGTAGGGAAATTTGGCTGTACGAGATAGTGTACCGTCCATATAGTGTCTGAAATGAGTAGTAGTACAGGGAAATCGGCTGCGCTCGATCACGTTCTCCTGGGTCTGGACGCGCAAAGAGAAACCGTCATTGAACTGCAACGCCGCCTGGTTAGCATCAATGCCATCGGTCCCAGCAACGCCGGACCGGGGGAACGGGAGAAAGCCGACTATCTGAAAGGCTATTTGACCTCGATGGGCGTGCAACAGATAAAGGAATTGAATGCCACCGACTCACGCACAGCCTGCGGGCACAGACCGAATCTGGCGGCAATCATTCACGGAAGGGACACGAGCAAGACATTTTGGGTCATCTCGCACATGGATGTGGTGCCGGTCGGGGACTTGAAACTGTGGCACTCAAATCCCTTTGAGCTGCTTGTGGACGGAGATCGCGTAACTGGAAGAGGAGTCATGGACAACCATCAGGGCATTATAAGCTCGGTACTCCTGGCCAAGGAGCTTCTGACTCAAAAAATAGTGCCACCCATCAACTATGGCCTACTGCTGGTCTCCGATGAGGAGACGGGGAACCAATACGGAGTGAACTACGTGGCGGAAAAACACGCCAACATTTTCGGGAAGAATGACCTCTTTTTGATTCCAGACTACGGAAATGCCGCTTCTGAACTCATAGATGTAGCCGAGAAAAGCGTCTTGTGGCTAAAAATCACGGTCACAGGAAAACAGTGCCATGCGGCCTGGCCCGTCCGGGGGAACAACTCTCTGGTCGCCTCGGCGGCCTTTATCCTAAAGGCTAAGAGCTTGCACGATACTTTCGGCGACAAGGACAAGTTGTTTGACATTCCGTATTCGACCTTTACTCCAACAAAAAAGGAAAACAACGTCGGCAGCGTCAACATCATGCCCGGGCGTGATGTCTTCTACATGGATTGCAGGGTATTGCCCCACTATAAACTTGAGGATGTGATTGCGGCCGTGAACAAGATCGGCAAAGAAATTGCAAAGGAATACGGCGTAGAAATAAGTTGCGAGGCGGTGCAGTCGGTCCAGTCAGTGGAAAAAATGTCAACCGATAGCGAAATATTGAAACGGCTTGTGCCATCCATCCGCTCTGTGTACAAGAACAACCCAAACCCGATGGGAGTCAGTTGTTTTACGGTGGCGCTGGGACTCAGACGCGCTGGCCATACGGTCGCAGTGTGGGCAACCCTCGAGGAGATGGCCCACCAGCCAAATGAGACTGGAAGCATTGCCGCAACGATTGGAGACGCGAAGGTACTGGCGAGTGTATTGCTAGGTTAGGCTCCGTCCACAAACCCTAGCAAAGTGGACGGACGGACAATAGGTAATAGTGTTCTATATTATTCTCCAGGTCTTTTACACCCACCATTAAAATGGATGGGCACGAGAAGGCTTGGAGAACAAGATGGTAGCCGAAAGACATTAAGCGTCGCGGCGAGCCCGATTCATCGGGAGAGGAAAGCGCCGCAACGTCTGAAAGACCCAAAGCCCATCCATTTTAATGGTGGGCACGAGAAAGCTTGGAGAACAATCACTTCCCCAGCAGTGCCTTGGCGTGCTCAAGCGCCGTGGCCGCGTTGCGATCCCCCAGCATTCTGGCAAGCTCCTCCAGCCTCTTGTGCACATCGGAAATAGCCTCGATGGAAACGCTGGTCTGACCCTTAACGGCTGACTTGCGGACTACCAGATGGAAATTGGCTTTGCAGGCCACCTGTGGCAGGTGCGTGATACAGAATACCTGGCTGACCGCCCCCAGCCTGGCGAGCAGCTCCGCCACGGAAGCGGCCACCTCTCCGCCCACATTGGCATCGACCTCGTCAAAAACAATAACCGGTTTGGAAGCCGCGCGGATAAGCGCCGCTTTTAAAGAGAGCATCACGCGGGCAAGCTCACCGGAGGAGGCGATCTGCGCGAGGGGCTTCATACTCTGTCCGGGATTGGCGTTGAAGACCAATTCAAAGGCGCACCCGCCATTCCTGTCCGGCTCTGTCGGGGCAAAATTGCCTGCCATTTCGGCTTTTGGCATCCCCAGTTTCTTAAGAAGAGGCAGGGCCTGTCCTATGAGACTCTCAGCCGCCGCCCGGCGGGATTTGAGAAGCTTTTGCTGCTCGAGCGAAACCACCTTCAGATGGGTCTGCATCTCCTTTTCGAACTGCTCCAGGAGCGAATCCAGGTTTTGCTGCAGCTGCAACTTGTCGGCGAGCATCTCGCGGTGGGCCATGACCCCGTCGAGGCTCACGTGGCGCCTTTTGAGCTCCATCCACTCGCCCATCCGCTGTGTAATCACGTCACGCTCGGCGGGACTCAAATCGCATTTGCCGGCAATCTGGCGCCAGCAGCTCTCCTGATCGTCCAACTCGATGACAAGCGACTCCAGGCGGTCAGAAAGACTCTTGTATTGGGGATTCTGCGCCGCCAATCCACGCGCGCGGCCCACCACTGTCTGGATCTTCCTGGCGGCCCCCAGCGTTTCGACAATCTGGTTGGAAAGATTCATCTCGTCCTCCAGGGTGCCCAGTCTCTTGTACTCGGCTTCCAGATTCTCCACGCTCTGCGCGCTCAGGCGCAACTGGTCGATCTTTTCCAGCTGACGCATGAGAAACTCAATCTCGTCCGGGGACAATTTTTCGGAACCCTTTGCGCTCTCATAGCGCTCGGCGGCTTTGCGATAGTTCTCGTAGGCAGCCAGATACGCGGTCTTGTCGAGCTGCGCGTAGTTGTCCAGAAGGGCGAGTTGTTCAGCCGGAGTGTAGAGCTCCAGGACGGCCTCGGGGCTGTTGTATTCAAGCCAGAGCGTGCCAATCTGCTGGAGCGCGGAGAGAGAGGTCAGTTGTCCGTTGACCGTGATCTTTGACGGCTTGTTGAGGCCGATGTTGCGGAAGATGATCATCTGACCGTCCTCGCAGGGAGGCAGCTGGAGGCTTGCAAGCAGGCGATCGACGGCTGAACTGTCGGGGAAATTGAGGGCGGCCTCGACTTCGCAGGAATCGGCTCCTTCGCGGATGATGCCCTTATCGGCGCGCGCGCCTGCCAGAAATTTGAGAGCCCCCACCAGGACGCTCTTCCCAGCCCCGGTCTCCCCGGTAATGGCAATGAATTCCCGCGGCAGATCTATGGAGAGCTCCTGAAGAAGAGCAAGGTCCTTGATGCGCAGGTGGCTGATCACAGGGAGAGTATAGGAGGCTTTTGGGGTAAGAATCAAACGAAAATGCAGAGGGACGCGCACCCATTTCAAAGGGTACAGGGCGGGCCCGCATACGCCCGAACGAAGACTGGGAGATACTGGGCTCGAACCAGTGACCTTTTCCATGTCAAGGAAACGCTCTAGCCAACTGAGCTAATCCCCCCTTAAAGAGAATAAATCATAACAACCCGTGGGCGGGCGGTCAAGGGGAATGCAGGCAGATGAATTTTGATTGGCCAACACCATCTGTTCCATGCTAAACTATCGTATTCAAGCGGGGGTAGCTCAGCTGGATAGAGCAGCGGTTTTCTAAACCGCGGGTCGCGAGTTCAAGTCTCGCCCCTCGCGAATGCCTTCAATACCCTACATCGTCATCCACAGGAGCAGCCACGTGCCCCCTATCGCCGAGACCCCATTCATGACCAGCGACTGGAAGAAGAGCCTCACCGGATTCTTCCGCAGCGCGTAGAGCATCAGGAGCCACTCCGCGATCACTATCAGGAGTTCGAGCAGCAACAGCCCGCCCATTCCAATTTTTATGCCGTGGAACTGGACCTCCAGCATCATGAAATAATTCAGGAGCGGATTGGTGATGAGGTTGACGTAACCCACCGTCCACAGCTCATCGGACCTGCGCATACCGAAAAAAAGCGATACCAGCAGCTCCAACGCTTCGGTAATGGCCAGCGCCGAGATGAGCGGCAAAACAACCAGAAGAATGGCGTTCATTTGTCCTGCCTCCCCCGTATTCTGTACAGACCAATAAGGCTGTATATGACGACCGTCGCCAGAACAGCTCCGACGATTCCGTAAATGAGTTCCATGCGGTGATATTACGGCTCAATACGCGAAAAAGGCGAGTCCTAAATTGTCGGTTTGCCCTACGGGGACAAACCCGGTTAAGATGACGGCGATGTCCAAAACCACCTTTGCAACCCAAAAGCAGATCGAGAAAGCCTTTCTTGTCGGCGTGGAGATGGACGGGGACGCGCACGAGCTGGACGTGCAGATGCGCGAGCTGAAGGAATTGACGAGGAACGCCGGTTACGCCGTGGCGGGAGAGAATCGCGTCAGGCTTCGCGGGGCGCAGCCGAGGTATCTGATGGGCGGGGGGAATTTTGAAGAGACAGTCGCCCTGGCCAGGTCGGCCGGAGCCACCACCATCGTTTTCAACGACGAGCTGTCGGCATCCCAGCAGCGCAACTGGGAGACAGATGGAAGGATACGCACCGTTGACAGGCAGGAGATCATCCTGGAGATCTTTGAGAGCAGGGCCCGGACGCGCGAGGCCGTGTTGCAGGTACAGCTGGCGCGCCTGGAATATATGCTGCCCCGCTTGAAGAAGGCCTGGACGCATCTGGAGCGCCAACACGGCGGCGGAACAGGCATGAGGGGCGCGGGAGAGAAGCAGTTGGAGCTGGACCAGCGCATGGTGCGGGACAAGATCTCCCAGCTGAAACGGGATCTGGAGGATGTCAGGCAGCGCCGTGCCACGGCCAGAAAGACCCGCGAGCGGGTGCCGATCGTTTCGGCGGCAATCGTGGGCTACACCAACGCCGGGAAATCGACGCTTCTGAACACACTTACGGGCGCGGAGGTGCTGGCGGAAGACAAACTCTTCGCGACTCTTGATCCCACCACGCGGAGATTATCCCTGCCCAACGGCCAGAAGCTGACCCTGACCGATACTGTCGGCTTTATCCGCAGGCTGCCGCATACCCTGGTGGATGCGTTCAAGGCCACCCTCGAGGAGACGGTCTTGGCGGACTTTCTGATACACGTGGTGGACTTGTCGGATCCGGAACGGGAAGCGCAGGAGCGGACAACCCTGGAGGTTTTGAAGGAGATAGGGGCGGCGGAAAAACCGGTCATCACGGCATACAACAAGATGGACGTGCCGGCGCCGGGAGTAATTCACGCAAAGCGCATTACAAAGTCGAAAAATTGCTGTTTCATCTCCGCGACCACGGGACAGGGGTTACCGGAGCTGGTTGGGCTTATCGAACGGGAGCTGAATCGCTTCACGCGGGAGGTTAGGCTGCTCATTCCGCACTCCCGTTACGACCTGATCAATATGCTGCATGAGGCGGGGGGAGTCACCACCCAGAAAGCGGAGGACAAGGGCGTGAGGATCCGGGGATTTCTGACACCAAAGGCATATGAGGCGGTCAAGAAATATGCGAGCCGTTAGATCAGACCATGTCCGCCTGTAGCTCCTTCCAGACCTTCTCTGGCTTTACTGAGGCCGTCTCGCAGAAAACCGCCCAGGGCTCCCCACTGCTGAGCCATCCGCGGGCGATCCCACGCGGCCAGGTCGGTCTGGTCCTGTTGACCAAGACCCGCGCTTAGCAGCTCTGCGACACCTGCCAAACCAATCGATTGACCCTGAACGGGAGTGGAAGCCACGGGAGCCATTGCCAATTGGGCACCCTGAACGGGACCATTGGGGTTGGTCATACACATAGCCGCCGTTGCTGCCAAAGCGGCCATTCTGGTTATGGGCTTAAATACACTCATGCTGTCAGTATAGCACATCGGACGTACTGTACTGTATTTTAATGTACTTTTTACACGCCACTAGGCACGCTATATCATTTTGTTGGCCTTGAGTCCCTTGTACTTGATCCATTCCATGCCAAGGCCGCTGTACGCGACTGCCCTGCGATAGGCCTTTAGCGCTTCCTCGACAGGAGGCATGATCATATCCGGCGGAATCTTCTTGGGATCCACCCATTGCCAATCTTCGGTTTTGTCGGGCTCCATGTTGCGAATCCGCCCCTTCCATTTCCGGGCCGCAAAGAAATAGTTTACCCGATTGCCGTACTTGTTGATTTTCAACTGATATGAGGCGTGGACAAACCGCAGATCTTTCTTGGACACGATCACTCCGGCCTCCTCCCTTGCTTCCCTGATGGCCGCCTCTTCGGGAAGCTCTCCCTCCTCCAAGTGGCCGGCTGGCAATTGGTATTTTCCATAGGCATAGTAGGCCGTGCGGCGGATCGACATCAGGACCCTGCCCTGTTTTTCCAGGATCATATAGGCGGCAGGAACAGCGGTAACGCGGGGCTTTTTGCGGGAGGCTGCCATGCTTCAAATCTTATAACAATCAAAAAGAGACCGCAAATACTAAAAGACCGTCACCTTGCTCCCACGTACATTCCGCAGTCTATGAATAATCGGCGCGGTTATATTCACGCAGGTGTATTTTACGCCGGATACCTCAAGGGGCTTCTCGATGAGTCCTGTTGAAACAAAATAGGCGTCTCCCCCCGCGACGATCACGCAGCCCGTTTCGACCGTGTCGCATATTTTGACGGGCAGACCCCGCATCGTTAGGAGCACCTCTTCGATCATCTGCATTTGCCTGAGGAAACCCGCCTGAAGCGCATTGGCAGTCTCTTTGGCATTGTCGTACATCGATCCGTATTCGTTCACGTGCTCTTTGGCGTCCGCCTTCGCGCGTTGCCTGCCCTCTTCAAGCCCCGATAGTTGCGCCTGCAATTGCTCCACAACAAGAGCAATCAGGCGTTCCTTGATCTGGAGTCTGGTCATGGCTAATTTCTTATAATCTGGCTATCGAACCCATAGTTCACCTCATAGGAAAATCCATGCTTCGGGTGCTTTGAACCCAGGGGACGATCTATGGTGACTGCCACTTCGGTACCCAGGAACCGACGGGCAAGTTTTAGAGAGTCCGATCCCATAGACTTATAACTATGCCTTTGGCAGGAGGTTGCGTCAATACTATGGCTTGGCGCCTCCGCATATTGTTAGGTATGTATTATGTCCATTAAAAAACCTTATCAAAACTGTTGCAATCGCCGCCGTTCTGTATAAAATATGCGGTATGGCTCCGGGAGAAACAGTGGTCGGTTCCCAGGTGATCGAGGAGGCACTCCAGACGATAAGTAGTTTAGTTGAAATAGTAAAAGACCATAATGACCGGGCAACAGCCAATATCCTCGGGGAAAAGCTTCTTGAATTGAGATCGCGGCTTTTTGATATTCAGAATATGATGTCCAGCCTCGCAACAGAAAACAAACACACGGAAGGACAGGTAACTGTCTTCCGAAAGAGCGTGAGCCACAGGAGAAAAAGCTCTGAGGAGGAGCTGATTAGAAACCTGGAAGAAGAAATGGCAGACCGCGTTTGACCTTGCCCGACATGGATTCGAACCATGACAGAGAGATTCAGAGTCTCTAGTGCTACCGTTACACCATCGGGCAGTAGTGGGAAAAGATCTTAATTTGGCATAAGAGTTTCGTCAATCGCAATAAGAAGGAGCATGAACGCTGCCAGAACATACCGGGGTGGCGATAACGCAGATGCCCGAAATCTCTTGAGCCAACGGGATAACCCGCTAGAGTAGCCATATGTTCGATATCCGCGAGTTGCTGGAGACCTATCGGCCTTTCGACGCGGCCGAGGCCATCTCCCTTGAACGGCTGCGGGAATACCTCAGGAACAATACCGACATCTTCTCGAGGAAGAACTTTAAGGGGCACGTGACCGGATCAGCCCTCACGCTCAACAAGGCTCATACCCATCTTCTGCTCGTACGCCACGCCCAGCTGAATATGTGGGTTCAACCCGGCGGCCATGTTGAAGCGCAAGACGCTGATATCTTTGCCGCGGCGTCAAGAGAGTTGCGGGAGGAGACCGGCATTACGACATTCAAGTTGCCCAAGCTCAAGATATTCGACATCGACGCGCATGAGATTCCCGATAGCACCCAAAAACAGGAGCCACGTCACTGTCATTTTGACATAAGGGTATTGCTGGAAGCCACAGATGACAGATTAACCCTCAGTGATGAATCTTCCGACATCCAGTGGGTGACACTGGAGAAGGCGTTGACTTTCGCAGATGCGTCGTTTACAAGAATGACAAAAAAAGCGCAGATATTTCTGGCACACCGGCGGGAGAGCTCTCCCTGGGCAAAATACTTTGGACAGTGACATTTATGGCAAAACACAGAGAGGTCGAGCAGAAGTTCCCCAATAAAGAACCCCGCAGCAAGCTACGGGGTATTGGGGAACAGAGACAGCTCCAGTTGCTTGTGTAATACCTGATAGTCACTCGTGCTTCCTTGGTTTTTCACATAGGTTGCAATCGTATTTT
>Ga0181520_10000508_pt1 | contig 85648 bp, 56 predicted proteins | sample PEATcosm2014_Bin_29_FD_132451 | JGI IMG/M metagenome (GOLD analysis project Ga0181520, IMG submission 132451) | Peatland microbial communities from MTU Mesocosm Facility, Houghton, MI, USA - PEATcosm2014_Bin02_30_metaG | ecosystem: Environmental > Terrestrial > Soil > Wetlands > Peat | place... | reverse complement strand
TTCTCATACGGCATTCCATTGCCTAGCCTCGCCATTTTCCAAAAACCACCCCCCATCAACCAAAACCAAGATCCTATTTCTACGAAATCGCGTGCCAAACGCAAAGTGCGGAATGCACCCGACAATGACACCGGCACGACAATGACCTTGCACGCGGCCGAAATCCTCGTCAAAATGACCCATGCTGATGTCCGACGCCTCGATCAAGCCCGACGCATACGCCCCCTGGCGCAGCCGCGACTACCGGCGCTATGCGTATAGCTGGTTCGGGATGATGTTCTCGAAGCAGATCGAGACCCTGGCCGCCAGCGTCTATTTCGTCAACGTCTACAGCCGGGCCGACGCGCCGCTGGCCTTGGGTGTCCTGGGGCTGGTGCAGGCGCTGCCGGTCATGCTGTTGTCGATTGCCGCCGGCCAGATCGCCGATCGCTACAATCGCCGCCTGGTCATGATGGCGATGCTCTCCGTGAGCACGCTGGTCTCGGTCGGACTGGTCGTGGTGGCCATGACCAGCGGCTCGCCGCCGCTGATTTACCTGTTGCTGGGCATCGGGGCCATCGCCCAGGCCCTGGGGAGCCCCTCGCGCTCGGCCCTGCTCCCCCAACTCGTGCCCGCCGAAACCTTCGCCAACGCGGTCGCCTGGAACAGCACGATCTTTTACCTGGGCTCGGTCACCGGGCCCGCCATCGGTGGCGCCATCATGGCACGATGGGAACATCCCGCGGTGTCCTTTGCCGTGGTCGGCGTCTGTCGCCTTGTGTCCTTGGCGGCCTTGGCCACCCTGCATTACCGGCCGGCCGATCGCCCCGCGCAGTCGATCTCCTGGCAGAGCGTCGTGGCGGGCATCCGCTTCGTCCGCAACACCAAGCTGATCCTGGCCACCATAACCCTCGACCTGTTCGCCGTGTTGTTGGGGGGCGTGACCTACCTGCTCCCCATTTTCGCTAAGGACATTTTGCACGTCGGCCCGTTCGGCCTCGGCGTTCTCCGCTCGGCCGACGCCATCGGCGCCATGTGCATGGCCATGTCGCTGGTCCATTTGCCGCCCATGCGGCGGGCAGGCGTGATGCTGCTCTGGGCGGTCGCCGGCTTTGGTCTGGCCACCATCGTCTTCGGCCTCTCGCAGTGGTTCTGGCTTTCGCTCATGATGATGTTTCTGGTGGGCGCGCTCGATAACATCAGCGTGGTGGTCCGCCACACGTTGCTGCAAATGCTCACGCCCGACGCCATGCGCGGCCGCGTCCTGGCCGTCAGCATGGTGTTCATCGTCGCTTCCAACGATCTGGGCGGACTGGAATCGGGCCTTACGGCCTGGCTTTTCGGTCCCGTCCTCTCGGCCGTGGGCGGCGGCGTCTGCACGATTCTGGTCGTGGTGACGGCCATACATCTCTGGCCGGAAATCCTTGGCATCGGCTCGTTGGCCGACATCCGCCCGGCGGCCGAGGAAGAAGCGCCGGAAGAACTGGGGTGAGGGGCAAGGGACTTGCGGGCTGGGGATTTAGGGGCTCTAACAAAACGTACTCCTCACCCTCCGCGTGAGGCCAATTCGAGCACAACGTCCCTCTCGCGGAGCGAGAGGAGTACATTAAGTTCCTCGTTGCGTTAGAGGTCCTTGTATAACTGAACTTCTTGCCCGCGATGCGCAACCTGATATACGGTCAGTGCCAGGTTTTCCAGGTTCAGGGCGATTGATGACCGATGCAGCCGAACGACTGCACGAGCAGCTCTTGGTCCTACGCTGTCAGGCCGGCGATGAAGATGCGTTCGAAGAACTGGTCGCGCGCTACCATCCGCGGCTGCGATACTATCTCCGCCGCATTTTGCCGCGCGCGGACCACGCGGACGACGTGCTCCAGGAGGTCTGGCTGGCCGTGTTCCGGGCGCTGCCGCGACTGGCCGATCCGGCCGCGCTGGCGGCGTGGCTCTACCGCATCGCCCGAGACAAGGCCTCGGTCCAGTGGCGCGTGCGGCCGCCGGAGCGTTTGCTGGATGTTTCGGATCTCGTCGAGGAGCCGCCGCAAGACAGCGAGTTCCGCCCTGAAGACGCCCAGGAAATTCACGCGAGCCTCGACCAACTCACCCCGGAGCAGCGGGAAATCCTGGTGCTGCGGTTTTTGGAAGACATGAGCTACGAACAGATTGCCAAGGTGACAGGCTGTCCGATCGGCACGGTCCGGTCGCGGCTGTACTACGCCAAGTCGGCCCTGCGCCAGGCGATCGAACACAGGAGATCGACATGAACGCCAAACACGAACCATCGGCAGAGAAAAAGGCACTTGTGGACACTCTGCTGGCCATCGACAGTCGGATGCCGAGTTCGTCGGCCGAGGGGCGGGAAGTCGCCCAGGAGGTCTTGCGTCGCGATCGGCGGCGGGTGCGAATCCTTACGCGGGTGACGATCGGGTTGTTCCTGCTAACGGTCACCGGGCTCTGCCTATCGGTCTCTTTTTACCAGATAAGGGTCGTGCCCCCCATGAACCGGTTCAGGCGAGACATCAACGAGTTGGGAACACAAATCCAACATTTGGAACCGGAACTCTCCAAGCGGAGTCCGCAGACCGAGATCGCAATGGATGCGGCAGGGGCATGTTACGGACTGTATATGATCCTGCTTGCAACCGTCTGGGGAATCTTGGTGTTGTTCGCGGTCATGCTGGCGGCCGCCTTTTGTACGGTTCTGCTCATCAGGGCCACCCGTGGCGCGACTCTGCGTCAGATCCAGGCGAGCCTGTTGGCGCTTTCGGAACAGTTCGACGCGCTGCAACAGTCGCTCCAGGCCGGCCAGCCCTCCGGCGGCGGTCAAGCGACGAAAGACTCGAGCGAGTGACAATCCGTTCGCCGTTTCCCGTAGGCGAGGTCGCAGATGGCGATTCGTTCATGGTAACGGCACGTCCGCCGCGCTTCCCATTTTCAGCGTGCGGTGGCCTTCGCGCTGGTGGCCACATGGTCCCACACCAGGCGGAGTCCAGGGCGATCCCCGGCCAGCGGTTCAATGCGGGGCCCGCCGGCCCGATCGGCCGAGAGCGGATTGGCGGCCGGGCCATCGCCGATCACGATTTCCCAGAGTGCGAAGGGCTCCGGGCGGCCTGCCAGTTGGTCCTCGCCCTTGGGCCGTTCGACCAGTTCGCGGATCGTTCCGTCAGACGGATCGAGGGCGATCTGCAAGCGGCTGTCGGCCAGCCGAGGCACATCGGCCGCCACGGCGGAGCTCGCGGCAAACAACCACAGCACGAAACACGTGAGCCGATGCATTTCTACCTCCCCTCAACCGCCACGTGCAGAATGCGGGTCTCGCCGGTCTTTAGCGGCAGGGTGAGCTTGGGACCGTGGCCAATCGTCTGGCCCGTCAGCAGATCCTGCACGTGGCCCGCCAGCCCCGTGTCGATTTCCAGCGGGCCATTGTGCGACCCGTGCAGCACCAGGTACGGCCCGTTGGCGTAGACGTTGCAATCGGTTTGCGTCACCAGATGCACGCCCGCTTGTCGAGCCGCCAAGCGCAACAGCGGCGAAGTCAAGCCGGGAGGGCCGACAAACAGCGAAATGCCGTCGCCGGTGCGGCGCAAGGCCACCGCGGCCGAGCCATCGGGATAGACGGCCAAAATCTCCTGCGGCGCGGCATCGGCGGCGGCAAACAGCGGCCGGATCGGCCCCCGCACGCCGAAGCCTTCGCGCAGGCCGAGCTTTCGTCCCGCCTCGGTCGGCTCGGCCCAGGCAGTCTTGGGCGAGACCTGCTTGAGCCGAAAGCCCGTCAGTTCGCGCATGGCGTCGAGCGAAGTGCCATTTCGTTCCTGATATCCCGGGGCATAGCACCAAACGCGCATCGTGCCGCGGGTGGCGCGCAAAAGTTGTTGTCGCTCGGCCGGCGAGAGACACCAGGCCGTCAGAAAGACGTACATCTTGGCCGAAACGCGTCCCCCGGCCACGTCGTCCTGCAAATACTGTCCATACGGTGCGCCCAGGCGGCCCAAGGGGCGCCGGGCTTCATAGACGCCCGGCGTGGTAACGGCGTTTCCGCCGGCGGCCACGCGGATCATGCTCCGCGGGTCGATCACGGCGGCCACTTCCGGCCGGAAGGGGCGCGGCGTCGCCAGGAGCGGCTCGTCCAGGGCATTGAGCCGGCTCATCTCCGCCCAGATGCGCCGATCGTTGAACCAGCCCGTGGCGCCCAGGTCCATCCACCAGGTGCCGAAGTTCCTCAGCGCGCATTGGGCCGCGTTGCGCAACAGCTCGTGGTTCGTGGCTTCGATCGTGCCGACGTAAGCGATCGAATCGTTGGCCAGCCACGTCCGCGTGTCGTCTTCGTAGAGCCACAACTTTCCGGCCAGGGCGACGCTTTCGGCGGCGGTCATCGCCGGGGCGCTCTCGCCCGGCCCGCGGTCGAAATAGGAGATTGGCGAGCAGAGCACGTCGATGTCAGGGCAATTGAGCACGCGGCGCAGGCCGTAGTGCCCCGAGACGGCCGGGCCGCCGGCCACGGGGCCAAACTCGAAGACATAGCCGAAGAAAAAGACGACCAGCTTGCGGCCGTGCGACGCTTGCCGCGCGGCGTGGGCCAACTGGCAGACGCAGTCGGCCATCGCTTCCTGCTGAAACCGGGCAAAGTCGATCAAGCTTCGCTCGGCCACCGGATCGCGGAGCACGCCGGCCGGGGCGGCGTGCCGCGCGGCGAGCGAAGGGACCGTCACCATATCGAGACCCGCCTGCGGATCGTGCCACGCAGCCCGTAGCGATGCATCGTCATGGTAGCGGGCTTTGAGCCAGGCCCGCCATGCCAGCAGGTCGCCCTTGGCGTATCCGTTCAACGGCGGCGACCACGTGTCTTGATAGAACCACTCGCCGGTGTTCTGGCCGACCGGATGGTAGCCGGCCACGTGGGGGCCGAAGACGGCTTCGACGTGGTCAATCAGGGCAGCCAACCGTTCGGCGGCGTCGTGGCGATACGCCGGCGATGCCACCACCACGTCAACGTTCGCCGGTGGTCCGCCTTGCCAAACCATGCGATCGTCGGGATGCGCGTCGTACCACCACGTGGGCGGCTCCATGCCGATGCGCGGCAGAAGCAACGCCTTTGGGTTGGCTTCCAACACAGTTCGGCATTGGAGGTCGACGTTCGCCCAGTCGACGGCCTCGCCTGGCTTGGGCCAGGGGAGTTCGAGGGGGAAGCTCACGAAATCCACGCCCGCCGCCGCGGCCAGGCGGATTTGCGGCTGGAAGACGCCGGGCGCTCCGCCGAGGAAGTGAAAAGTTGCCCCGGGGCGGAAAAAGGCGATTTGCAGGTTCCGCGCCGGGGTGGCCCGCACCCACAGGCTGACGCGATAGCGATGCCCCAGACGCAAGGCCAGATTGGGCTGGTGGTAAATGTGGAAGTCCGGCCACTCGCGGGGCGGGGCTTTGAGGGCCACGTGCAGCGCGGCCGAGCCGTTGTGTCCCTTGCCCGGCTCGACGCTGACGCTGCCCACCGTATTTTTTTCCCCGGGCGGCCAGATGTTCCAGACCTTGTGGAACCCCGCCATGCCGTTTTCGAAATCGCAGAGGGGAAAGACGTCCTGGCCCGTCCCCAGATCAACGCAGCGGACGTCGTCGAGATAGATGTCGCCGGGCCGCTGGCCAAAACGGAAGTGCATCGTGGCCGCCGCCGGTTCATCCTCGGTGGGCGAGAACTCGAAGGTGACCAACTGGGGCGTCTCTTCCGTCGGCAGCAGGCCCGCGTTGGGCGCCCCCCAGAACATTCGCGCGCGGACCGGCTTCCCGTCGACGACGATCCGCGGCGCTCCGCAGGCCGCATCGACGCGGACACTCTCGACGCCCGCGGCGATCGCCGGCCCAGCGGCAATCGCCAAATAGCACAGCGAAATCCATGTCAAACCCTGTCGGCGCATCACGGTCTCCTTCGAGAACAGCACGGGGCGTTTTCACCGTTCCGCAATCAATGCGGGAGCCAATAGTCTGGCCAGGCGCCACGGGAAAGTCAACGCGCGTAAGAGAAACGAAGAAGATGGACGTTGAGGGGGACAGACGGACGACCTAGCGCTGCACGGGCGCCGCTGCCAGATGTCTGGCAACTGCCGCCAGCAGTGTCGCTACGTCAAGTGGCTTTCCTACGTAAGCGTTGCAGCCGGCGTCGAGGCACCGTTGGCGATCGTCGACCATCGCATGAGCGGTCAAGGCGATTATCGGCGTTACAAGGCCCGCACTCCGCAGCCGTGTCGTGGCTTCGAAGCCATCCATGACGGGCATTTGCATGTCCATCAGCACAATGTCGAACGGATTTCCCGCCTGCTCGGCCGCCAAAACAAGCTCGACCGCACGTTGTCCATTTTGCGCCACGGTGATCTCGGCCCCGGCTTTTCGTAGCACGTGTGCGATCAATCGTTGGTTGTCCGGGCCATCCTCGGCCAAGAGGATGCGACAATGGAGAGGACGCTGTGGCAGGGTGACTCGGGGAGTCAGGGGAGCGTGGTCGCCGGACGGTTTCGGGCCCGGTTTTACGCTGGCGATGGCCAGGCTAAACGTACTTCCTTGACCCAAGGTGCTGGTGACGGTAATTTCACCGCCCAGCAAGTTGGCCAATCGCCGGGAAAGTGCCAGACCGAGGCCCGTGCCTCCGAAACGGCGCTTGCTCGATCCGTCCGCTTGGCAGAAGGGCCGGAAGAGGCCGCCGAGTTGTTCCGGCGACAGGCCAATGCCCGTATCGACGACGTCGAAGCGGAGGGCGGGTTTCTCCGTGGCCTGCGTGTCCATCCGCACGACCACGCGCACGCTTCCCACTTCGGTAAACTTGATGGCGTTGCCGATGAGGTTGACCAGAATTTGCCGGAGCCGGCGGGGATCGGTCCGCACGACCTTGGGCACGTTGGCCGCGCCTTCGACGCGCAAGGCCAGCCCCTTTGCCTCGGCGGGCACCTGCATCGTGGAAACCACCTCCATGAGCACTTCGTGGGGCGAGCATTCCAACGTTTCCAGGTCTTGCCGGCCGGCTTCGATCTTCGACAGATCGAGAATGTCGTTGATGATCGTCAGCAGGTGCTCGCCATTGCGTTTGATGGTGCGGGCGGCTTCACAGACCTCTTCGCCCACGGAGGCGTCCAAAATGATCTCGGAAAATCCCAGGATCGCCGTCATCGGCGTGCGGATTTCGTGGCTCATGTTGGCCAGGAATTCGCTCTTCGCCCGGCTGGCCGCTTCGGCGGCCAGTTTGGCCTCGATCAGCTTTTTTGCGGTCTGTTTACGCTCGGTGATGTCGCGGAAGAGGGCGAGCAAAGAAGGCCGTCCCTGGTAGACGATCCGATGGGCCGTAATATCCGCATAGAAGATGCTGCCGTCCTTTCGCAGCACGGGACGGTCTTCATCGATCGTCACTCGGCCTTCCGCCGCGGCGTCAAATCGCTGAAGATCGTTGGGCGCCTCCTCCGGGGGATGAATGTCTTTGATCGACAACTGCAATAATTCCTGTTCTGTGTAGCCGAGCATCTGGCACAACGCGGAGCTCACCCGCACGAAGCGTTTGGTTTCGACGTCCGTAATGAGGAGCCCCTCGATGATCCCATCGTAGATCGTCTGAAGCTGATCGTGGGTGTGACGCAGGGTTTCGTCGGCCCGCTTGCGTTCGGTGATGTCTTCGACGACTTCAATGAAGCCACTCGGCACGCCGTCGGAACCGCGCACGGGAAACGCCCGCTGCCGCACGGCAACCGCGCTGCCATCGGTCCGCACGCCGTGCCATTCCGCCTCCGCGGCGTGCCCCGTGGCCATGGCCTTTTCGCCGGGACAATGATCGCACACCATTTCTCGTTTTTCGAATACCCGAAAGCACTCCTGGCCGACGATTTCCTTTGCGGTGCTGTCGACGATCCTGGCCCCCGCTTCATTGACCATCACCAGTCGATGTTGTCGATCAATCAATAGGATGCCGAGGTCGATGTTCTCGACCAGGCTGCGATAGCGTTCCTCGCTGTCGCGGAGCACCTTTTCCATGCGATGCCGTTGGGTAACGTCACGGAAAAAGCCAATCAGACAGGGGCGGCCATGATAGAGAATCCTTTCGGTACGGATGTCCGCCCGGCATAGGGTGCCGTCCTTTCGCAACACGGGCAAATCCTCACCCAATTGGAGCCGGCCTTCCACCTGGGCTTGGAGAATCTCCATGACGGCAGACACGTCCGCCGCCGGATGGACATCGGTCACCGACATGGACCGCAATTCCTCCATGGAGTAGCCCAACATCGTGCAGATCGCGGCATTGGCACGGAGCAACCGCTTCGTTTCCAGGTCGGCAATCAGCAGCCCGTCCGCCATTCCGTCGTACATCGCCTGCAGCTCGGCGTTGCTTTGCCACAGTGCCTCTTCGGCTTTCTTTTGCTTGTCGATGTCGTCGAGGAAGCCGGACATTCGCAGGGGTTTGCCCTGCGAATCCCACAAGGCCTGGCCGCGAATACGAAACCAACGGTATTCTCCCCCCTTGGTTCGCAGCCGGTACTCCATATCGTAAGGCACGCGCGCGTGGAAATGGGCCTCCATGGCCTGGCGTGCCCGGGCCACGTCGTTGGGATGCAGCAAGACGCGGAACTGCGAGAGACTGGACGTTATCTCACCCGCTCCATAGCCGGCCAGTTCGTAGAGCCGGGGAGACCACCACTGCTCGTCTCGATTGACATCCGGCCAGTCCCACAGGCCGCTGCTGGTGCCCCGCAGTGCCAGATCGAAGCGCTGCTGCGATTGTTCCAAGTCGCGCAGCAGCGGCCGGCCCAGGTGCGTGATCAGGAGGCAGCCACCGAGGACCAGAAGCATCACGACGGAGAGGGCCACCACGCTGGTTCTCAGCAGGGGCGCCTCGATCTCGCTGGCGTCGACCTTCGCCACGATCCCCCAGTGCAGGTCGGGAACGGGGGCATAGGCGGCGAGCACGTCGATGCCGCGGTAGTCTTTCCCAAGAAGCGTCCCGCTCTTCCCTTCTAATGCCTTGCGTATCGGTTCGGCAAGCTTCGTGGGCGCCGCGGCCAAGAAACGCGCAGCCTCGGGATGCTTTTGGAGCAGGAAACGCAATCCTCCCTTCTCCCGGCACGCGATGGTGATTTCGCCCGTCGCACCAAGCCGGCTGTACTTGGCATTGAACTTCGCAAACTCCGCAATCGTTTTGTCGCGGTCGCCATGGTTGGATCGGCTGATCGTTTCCAGCAACTGCAAACGTCCCTTGACTTCCTGGGTAATCATTTGCTCCTGCTGTCGCCGGAAACTGGCGTGCAGCATCCAAAGCGAAAGGCCCGCGCTCAATAGCGCGGTGGTCGCCAGCAAGAGCGGACTCAACAGAAAGAGTCGGCGGCGGATATCGGACGACCTGTTGCTCATACTGACACCTGCCCGGCCCGGAAGTCAGTCAAGGTGAACTAGGCTCGAGGGCCACCGACAAATGATGCCGAGGCGCCTGGACAACTGGACAAGTATAGGTCGCTCGGCTCGGGCACGAAGACGCGTACTGCTACTTTTTTACCGGACCAACCCAGTCAAAAGTCGGCCCTGCCGTTGCGACCATTTTTATGCATACCCAGTATGTGGTATTTATACTACGCCGCATGGAGTAGATTGCCTTTACCGGTGATTTTTGCTAGATTCACGAGCGCGTGTGACCAGTTTGTGCCGTTCGTACCGCATCCCCCCGGCTCCATCCCTCCGCGATTGTAAAGGAGACCTGCCGATGTGTAACCAACACCATCTTCCGTCCGATCGTTGCGGTTGCTGTGCCTCGATCGACCGCCGGGATTTTCTGTCCACGGTGGGACTCTCCGCGCTGGCCGCGCCCGGCGTCTTCGGCCTGACCTCCTCGCTGATGGCCGACGCGCCCGCCTGCGAAACCAAGCCGCGGGTGCGGGCGGCCTTCCTGCGTCCGAAGGTGGACCGTTACTGGATGGGCTGGCCGGGCGCCTGCTACGACATCAAGGCCCGCGAGGCCGACTATAGCAAAGTGATGAGCGACGCCGCGGCGAAACTGGGCGTGAAACTGGAAATCGCCGCCGAGCCGATCACCGACCTGGCCGGCATCGACAAGCTGCTGGCCGAGTGCAAAGAGTGCCCGCCCGACGGGATCATTCTTACCGTCGGCGCCCTGCACCCTCCCTACTGGCCGTTGGCCGACAAGTTTGCCGCCGCCAAGGGGGACTTGCCCACGATCATTTTCAGTCCCATGGGCACTTCCTTCACCGGCCATCAGCAGGCCACCCGCACGGCGAAGAAGTGTTTCGTGGCCTCGACCCAGCATCACGAGTGGTTGGCCGACGGGATGCGGATGCTGCACGCGGTCTGGGCGATGAAGAACACGCGGATCTGCCTGGTCAACGGCGACAAGACGCTGGACGAGCGGCTGGACGTGATCGGAACCACGCTGCACCACGTGCCGCTGGAGCGCTGGATCGAAGAGGCGGCCAAGCTGGAGGTGACGGCGGAGGTGCAGGCGATGGCCGACGCGCTCATCAAGACGGCGAAAAAGGTGGTCGAGCCGAAGCCGCAGGACGTGCTCAACGCGGCGAAGAACTATTTCATCGCCAAGCGGATCATGGCTGCCGAGAAGTGCAACGGGATTTCGCTCAACTGCCTGGGCCTGGTGCAAACCCGGCGCATTCCCTGCCCACCCTGCATGGCCTGGCAACGGCTCAACAACGAAGGGGGCGTGGGCGCGTGCGAATGCGATTGGAACGCGGCCATCTCCATGCGGCTCTGCGCACTGTTGTGCCAGCGGCCGGGCTTCCAGCAGGACCCCGTGCCGAACACCGTCAACGGCACCTTCATGGGCGCCCATTGCACGTCGGCCACCAAGCTGCACGGCTACGATAAGCCGGCTTTGCCGATGATCCTCCGCAGCCACAGCGAATCGGAGATCGGCGTCTCGCCGCAGGTGCTCTTCCCGGTGGGCGAAGCGGTCACCGTGATGAAGTTCGAAGGCCCGAAACGGATCATCCTGGGCACCGGCCAGGTGGTGGCCAATATCGACACGCCCCCCTGCGGCGGCTGCCGCACCTCGGTCGAACTGAAGATGGACGGCGTGGCCGATCCCCGCGACTGCAAGGGCTTCCACCAACTGTTCATCCTCGGCAAGCACGATCGGATGTTCCGGGCCTACTGCCAGTTGGCCGGCATCGAAGTCGTGCCGGTCTGAACGAAGGGACGGTAGTGGTGGCAGGTCATGCGACCCCATGGTAGTCCGGTGAAAGTTCGCCTGACGTATCGTCGACTGTTGACTTGGAGCGTTTTCACGGCGCTGGCGTTGTCGATCGTCTACCGCTCGCTCAGTTATTCGCTGTGCGCCGATGAAATCGAGCACGTGCATGCGAGCTGGAAAGTTCTCCAGGGCGAGCGCGTCTACGTAGACTTTTTCGAGCATCACCACCCGCTGCTCTACTTCGTGCTGGCTCCCCTGATCGAGGCGTGCGGCGAACATTCCTCGACGCTGCTGGTCTGTCGCTTGGCCATGCTGCCGTTCGTGGCCGGCGTGGTGCTGATTACCTTCGTGCTGAGCCGGCGGGCATTTGGTCCGCGCACGGCCATGCTGGCGGCGCTGCTGCTCATGGCCACCCCCTCCTTCGTCGCCAAGGCCATCGAAGTGCGTCCGGACGTTCCGCAGACGTTCTTCGGCTTGCTGGCCCTGCTGCTCCTTTGCCCTCGAAAGGGGCGGCCCTCGTGGTTGGCCTGCGGGGCCGCCGGCGTTTGTCTGGGGATCGCCTTCTTGTTCCTGCAAAAGGCCGTTTTCTTCGCCGCCGCGCTGGGAGCCGTCATGCTCTGGCGAGTGGCGCGCCGGCAGATGGGGATGGCCGGCGTTCTTGCCCTGGCGGCGGGGGCCTTGTTGCCGCTCATCCCCTTCGCCTGGTGGCTCACCTGTCGCAACGATCTGGCGCAATACTTCCTGGTGAACTGGACTCTCAACGCCCATTTCATCGGCGGACCCGGCCTGCCCAACGTCGTGAAGAATTTAACGAAGGTCCTCTTGTTTGAGCCGGGGATCTGCCTGCTCACGGTGCTGGCACTGACCCGTCTTCCGCGCAGCGCAAAACGGCGGGAATTGATGTTTCTCGCGGTAGGCACCGGATTGCTGCTCTTTTTTGGACGATCGCCCCAGTTGCAATCCTGGCTTGCACTGTTCCCGTTGCTCGCCATCCTGGCCGCGGCGGCGTTCGTTCGGATGCGCGGCCTCCGATCCCGGCGGGCGCTGGCCCTTTTGGCGGGATGCGTCTTGTTGCCCGGGCTGATCGGCTCGGTGACGCTGGACCCCAACCGTGCGTTCCTGCACAAATACACTTACCGGAAGCTGGGAGACCAGTTGCGGGAAATCGACTATGTGCTCGCCATCACGGGACCCGAAGATCGGGTCTACGACGCGAGCGCGCAATTCAACCTCTTCCGGCACGACGTGGACTACTTCTGGTTCAGCATCGCGCCAGACGAGGCGCTGGCAGCCTATCGGTCGTTGCGGCCCGTGGAATTTGAGCTCTACGGGATCATCGCACGTACCCAGCCGAAGGTCGTCAGCACGTTCTTGATATCGAAGGAAGATCCGCGAATCAAGAACCGCTATCGCGTGTCGCAGTCCTTTGCGGACCTGCTCATTCGGCGCGACACCCCGGCGCGCTGAGAGGGCCAATACCAAACAGGTTACGCGTGGCGGCACGCGTTACGCCTACGCCTTGGCCCACTGCTCGCGCAGAAACGCCATCGACTTGGGAATCTCGACCGTCGGATCGCCGCGGACGCCGCACTCGAAGCTGCAATAGTCCTGGTAGCCGATCCATTTCAGCCCGCGGAATCCCTCGACGAACTGCCGCTCGTCCTGGCCGGGCAGCACGCGGATGCGCGAGGCCAGGTGCGAGTGATGGACGTACTTTCCGCCGGAGATGAACGCGCCCAGGTCGCTCGTCTCTTCGATATACATGTGGTAGAAGTCGCCCATCACGCCCAGGCCCGGCTTCTTGCAGTCGCGGATGATCGAGGCGCCGTCGGCCACCTGGCGGAGGAAGAAGGCCTCGCCGCGATTGAGCGGCTCGAGCACCACGCGGGTGCCCGCCCGGTGGGCGTGCTCGCCGATGCCCGGCAGCGTATCCACCAGGATCTTGCGGACTTCCTGGTTGCCCAGCTTGGTGCCGCCGTTGAAGGCCGGCACGTAGATCACGCCGGTCGAGTGGAGTGCGCCGGCCGCGGTGATCAAACGCTCGAGGTCCTCGATGCCGCCGGCCCGCTTGCTCACGACTTCGGAGACGATGCGGCCGTCGCCGGTGCCCTTGCCGCCGCAGATGGCGCTGACCTTGAGTTTGGTATTCTTGACAGCGTCTTCGTAGAGCTTTTCGTGGTCGATGATACTGGGCAGTCCCTTGTCGGACTGGTCCGCGCCGGGCAGCTCGACGCCGTCAAAGCCCCACTTTTCCATGGTGGCCAGCCGTTCCGGCAGATCCTTTCCGGGAATGATCCAAATTTGTGCGGAAAGTTTCAAAGCGGCCTTGGACTTGGCCTTCCCTTTCGGCGTTTTGGCCAGCGCCGTGTTGGGGAGGATGGCCATACCGGCGGCGGCCAGGGCCCCGGTCGTCAGCAGTCCACGTCGGGTGAAGCTCATGAGCATTGCCTTTCCTGGAAGATGGGACAAAAGACGCACCACAGCCTGCAACCGGCGATTTTAAGACAGGGGGGAGGGCCGATCAAGCGGCCCCAGCGCCCAACCGCGGCAAGTGACCGCGAACCGTTTAGCGGCCGACGGAACGTCGGCCAAACGGCCCAACTCGCCGCGTGGACGCGGCGGCTAAACATGGCTCTGCTTTTCTACGTCTCAAGAAGCCATTTCCTATCCTGCCGCCAGACGGCGTTCGACCTGCCGAATGGCGTCGTCCACGCGCCAGTGACGTTCGGCCAGGTCCAACGAGGAGCCGGAGGCCATCCAGCCGTCGATCCGCTTTTGGGCGGAAATGACCGTGCTGTGGCTGCGGCGGCCAAAATAATGGCCGATCTCGCTCAGTGCGGCGCGGGTGTGCTTGCGGGCCAGCCACATGGCCAACATCCGCGGATGGCTCACCCGCTTCGCCTTGGCGTCCGATTGCAGGCTGGCCGGGTCCAGCCCGAACACGTCGCAGACGGCCTTCTCGATGTCGGCCAGCCGCACGGCCCGGCCGCTGTGCCGGATGAGATCGGCCAACGTCTCCTCGGCCATGGCCAGCGTGATCGGCTGCCGGAGGGCCTGGCTCGAAGCCTTCAAACGGCACAGGGCGCCGGAAAGTTCGCGGGCGTGGCTGGTCAACCGGGAGGCCACGTATTGCTGCACGTCGACCGGCACCGCCACTTTCATCCGCCGCGCCATTTGGGCGACGATGCCCAATCGCATCGCATAGTCCGGCGGCTCGATGCGGCAGACCAACCCGCTGGCGAGCCGCGTGGTCAACTCCGGCCCCAGGTCGGCCAGTTCGGTCGGCGAACGATCGGCGGCAAACACCAGTTGCCGTCCCTCGCGAATGAAGGTGTCGATGGTGTGCAGCAATTCCACCTGCGTGGCGCGCTTGCCCACCAGGAATTGCAAGTCGTCGATCATCAGCAAGCTGACGCCGCGATACTTGCGGCGGAAGCTGGGCAAGCCGCTGCCGCGGAGGGCCTCGAGAAAATGGCTGGTGAACTGCTCGGCCGAGAGATAGACCACGGTGAGTCGTTGCTGCGACCGCCGCACGGCCGTCCAGATGCCTTCCAGCAGGTGCGTCTTGCCCACGCTGGTCGGGCCGTAGAACAAGACCGGCGAATTTTGGCCCGGCTGGCGAATGACCATCTCGGCCGAGGTGATGGCCAGCCGATTGCCGTCGCCGGCCACGAAGCTATCGAGGCTGGCGAAGCGGCGTCTCTCGAGCCCAGCCGGAGCGGGGCCCGCAGGTGCGGGGGGCGCAGGATTGGCGGCCGCGGCCGGGGGCTCGAGCGCCGCCAACCGCGGGCCAAGCCGCGTGCCGCGCGCCGCCTCGTGCACCAGGGCCGCTTGCATCGGTTCGTTCGTCCCTCGCGTGGTGGCCGCATCGAGGTGAAACTCGATCGCCGGACAATGCCCCAGCGCGTCGCTGCATGCCATCTCGATGTGACGGCGGAAGTTCGAGCGGATCCACTCCAGGAAGAACTCGCTGGGCGCGCCGATCGACAGCGCACGACCGTCGTAGTTCAGCCGCGTTGCCGCGCCGAACCACAAATCGAATCGTTCTTGCCCGACCTTGTCGGCCAGCGCAGTGCGCACGGTCGACACGATCTCCATATCGTCCTTGGTCACTTCCGGTGCATCCTCGCCACGCCGATCCCCGTTTTTCACAAGCGAAGTCTTGATTCTAGCGACGCTAGCAGTGCTGTCAAACCGAGCCTGGCCACCGGCCCCCGGAATTTCGATCGCCGAAATCTCGATTCGTGGAATCCTCGACAAAAGCTTTCAATTCGGCGCCGGTCACGGCGGCGGAATTCTCGCCGCCGCCTGATCGACCGGCGTGGAAAACCTGTTGGAACGATGCATGCCAATAGTCGGTAGCGCAAATCGCTTTGGCGTGCCCTCGGCGGCACTGCCGCGCCTGAAAGCCTATGGTCGTATAGACTTCAGCGGTCGGTCGCTTGCCGCATCCATCGCCATCTCGAACGTTAGCGGTCAATGAGAGCCAACCATTGTGCGTAGCGCGCCCCGCTGTGTTGCCTCCTCTGGGCCGCGCGCCGCAGCAATCACTACCCCCCATCGAGCGCTTCTCTATTATCGTGTCCCCGATGATCGACGAACAGTAGGCAGGGCGATTGCAATTCTCTTTCCACGGGCAGCTCCGAGGACGGGATGTATGACAAACGCTCCTGCCTGCCCCGTTTACTGAACTTTCCTGAACGGACAGAAATCTTCCTTCCGCCGGAGATAGGTCTATTGACGCTCAGAAAATCCGTTCCCCGTTTTGCCGCCGCGTCCACGCGGCGCGGGCGGCGAGTCCGGCCGTGGCGTCCAGTAGATCGCAGTAGATTGCTTCGAACCGCGTCGAGCAGCTACAATGGCGTTGCGCTGGTACAGCAAAATCGAGGGAGGATTTCGCATGTTGGTGGTTTGCGTTCACGTGCACGTCAATCCCGAGCATCGCGCGGCATTCGCCGCAGCCTCGCTGGAAAACGCCCGACAAACGATCCAGGAGCCGGGCAACCTGCGGTTCGACGTCTTGCAGCAGGCGGACGACCCGGACCGCTTCGTACTCTACGAGGTTTATCGCGACGAAGCGGGCGCGAAGGCCCACAAGGAGACGCCGCACTACGCCCGCTGGGCCGAGGCGGTGACCCCGTGGATGGCCGAGCCGCGGCGGAGCGTCAAGTATGCTGCGCATTTTCCGGAAAACCCGCAGCAATGGTCGGCGCGCGGATAAGCTGGGGAAAATGAGCCGCCTGCATCGGTTTGGTTGACCACTGCCCGCGATTGGGATACCGTGCATAAAGCATGACCTTGCCCATTCGCCTCCTGCCGATCACCGAAGCGTGGGACTGCAACGGTTGCGGCCGCTGTTGTCGGGGAACGATCATTCGCCTGAACGAGGGCGACCAGGCACGCTTGCGCGAGCAGCGCTGGGAGCAGCATCCCGACTTCCGCGGCCAGAAGATCATGGTCCGCCACGGGCTGTGGAAACCGCAATACTCGCTGGCCAAACGGAAGGACGGCCGCTGTATCTTTCTGGAACCGGACGGGCTGTGCCGCATCCACCGCGAGTTTGGACTGGCCGCCAAGCCGCTGATTTGCCAGATGTTCCCCTTCCAGTTGGTGCCGCTGGACGACCACGCGGGGCTCACCTTGCGGCGTTTTTGTCCTTTGGCTGCGGCCGACCACGGACGCAACCTCGCGGAGTACCTGGACGACGCCCGGCGGATGGCCGAGCAAGGCGGGTTGGCCGCCGCGCCGGGGGAGCCGCCGTCGGTGGCCGGCCGGCGGCTGCGCCGTTGGCCGTCGACGTTGCGCGTGGCCGATCGCATCGAGCAGATGATGCGCGATGAGCGCTATCCGCTGGTGCGGCGAATCGTACATGGGCTGATGTTCTGCGACTCTTTGCAGCATTGCCGCCTGGAGAACCTGGCCGCGGGCCAATCCAGCGAGCTGCTCGCGCTGTTGGAAAACGCCGCCGTTCAGGAGGCGGGGGGGCTGTTCCGCCCGTGCCGGCCGCCGCGGCGTGCGGCGGGCATGTTGTTTCGCCAGACCGCCCTGGAGTACGCCCGGCTGCACCCCCTATTCGACATCGAGGCCTCGTGGCGGGAGCGCTGGCGGTTGGTGTGCGCGGCGATGGCCTTCGCCCGCGGCCGCGGCCCGCTGCCGGCCATGCACTCTTGTTTTCCCTCCACCACGTTCGAGGCGCTCGAGCGTCCGCTGGGCCCCTTGGATGCCGCCGTGCTGCGGCCGCTCGCGGCCCTGTTCGAGGCCACGGCGGCCTCGAAGTATTACGCCATGCTGGGCCGGCCCGGTTGGTCGCTGATTGACAGTTTTCGGGCCTTGGCGCTCGCCTATCCGCTGGCGTTATGGCTGTTGCGTTTGCGATGTGGGGACCGGCGGCCACAGGTCGAGGACATGATCGACGTGGTGGGGGCCATTGATCGCGGGCAGAGCTATCCCCTGCTGGCCGGCCGCCGCCATCGCCGCCGCGTGCGGTTGCTCGCCCGACGGCGCGAGCTGGCCCGATTGGTAATCTGGTACGGGCAATGAAGCAACGTGGCATAGCCGCCCACGGCTTTGTCACGACGCCGCGTGGACGCGGCGGCTAAACGTTGCGATTCAATCGTGCCGAAGCTGCTGCCACCGCTTCGACCGGTAGATCGTCGGCTTGCCCTCGCTCATGCGAACGATAAAAGCGGCGGAATCGGGCATGCTTTCCACCAGGGCGAGCCCTTTCTGCGGTCCCAGGATCGCCACGGCCGACGACAGACCGTCGGTGCTCAGACCGTCGGGGCCAACGACCGTGACGCTGCTGCGATCCGTCAGCGCCATGCCGGTCTTCGGATCGATCAGATGCGAGTAACGCTTGCCCTCGATGATGGCATATTGCCACATGTCGCCGGAGGTCGAAACGGCACACCGGGAAAGCCAAAGATACTCCCGCGGCGGACTGCCGACGTCCGGGGGGGCAATGCCGATTCGCCAGCCCGGCCGCCCCGGCGGCGAATGGCCCAGGCCAAGGTTCCCGCCCGCCTCGACCATCATCCGGCGGATGCCGTGCTGGCCAATCGCGGCCATCGCCTCATCCACGGCGTAGCCCTTGGCGATGCCGCCGAGGTCCAAACGCATGTTCGGCTTGAGCAGTTCGACCGTATGCCGCGTGGGGTCGAGCCGAACGGACCGGTAGCCGACCCGGGCCAGGGCCCTCTGGAGCGATTCCGCCGAGGGGAGTTCCTTGGTTCGCCGGGCGCTACGCCAGAGATGAACCACGGGGCTGATGGTCACATCGAAGGCCCCCTCGGATCGTCTGGAAAGCTCCAGGGCGCGGACCAGCACGCGCCACAGGTCGTCGCTGACGTGGACGGCGTTCCCCTCCCGAGAGGTGTCACAGAGGCGGCGCAGCTCACTTTGCGGGTCGTAATCGCTGAGGATGGCGTTGAGTTGGTGGAAGCGAGAAAAGGCCCCTTCTAGGGCCTTCTGCGCGGTTGCATTGTCGGGGGCATATAGTACAATGCGGACTGGTACGGCCATCTCCGTTTGCGTGCGTTCGAACCGTTTCAAGGCCGGTTCGGCGGGCGCCGCGGCGGCAACTGACACACCCAGTAGCCACAGAATCACTAGCCTTCCCATAGCGGCTGTCCCTCCGAGGTGCGTGATCAAGGGTCGGAGTCACCGGGGACTCCGTATCGTTTCCTAACCACAAAGGATTACCCAATGAGTAGCGTAGTTTGCCGGCGGCACTTTGTACAATGGTCCGTGAGTTGTTTGGCGGTTCTCATGCTCGCCGTGATGCTCGGCTGCGAGGCCGGCAAGACGGAAAAGAAGGCGGCTGCGCCCGACACGAAATCCGTCGACGCAGCAGCGCCCGCCGAGCAGGCCAAACCGGCGGCGAAGGACGCGCCGAGTAGCGAGCCGGTGAAGGACTTGCCTCCCCCCGCGGCGGCGAAAGAACCAGCGAAGGAGCCGGCCAAGGAACCCGCGAAGAAGGACCCGGCCCCAAAGACCTCGGCCGTCGAGGCGCCCGTGGCCGCCAAGGTAGCCAACCAGGCCTCCGGCGATGCCAACCCGACCATGGAGGTGACCGTCAAGTGGCTGCCCAAGGCCGTGCCGAATGCGGACTCCGTGGCCACGGATCAGGCGGGCATGAAGAAGTACACCGAGCAGATTCAAAGTACGGATCTGAAGTTCGACATGGTGCCGATCCCCGGCGGGACCTACAAGATGGGCAGCCCTGACGGCGAGAAGGGACGCAAGCCCGACGAAGGGCCGCAGGTCGAAGTCAAGCTCGAACCGTTCTGGATGGGCGCGCACGAAGTCACCTGGGGCGAATACGAACTGTGGGGATTGGGCCTCGACCAGCAGCGGCGCAAGGCCAAGGACGTCGACAAGAACGAGTGGAACCAGACGGCCGACGCCCTGGCCATTCCCACCAAGCCCTATGCCGACATGACCTTCGGCATGGGCCGCGAGGGCTATCCGGCCGTCTGCATGACCCAGTTTGCCGCCAAGATGTACTGCAAGTGGCTCTCGGCCAAGACCGGCCGCTATTACCGCCTGCCGACCGAGGCCGAATGGGAATATGCCGCGAAGGCCGGCACCACGACCGCCTATTCCTTCGGCGACGATCCGAAGAAGCTGGGCGACTATGCCTGGTTCGAAGGCAACAGCGACGAGAAGTATCACAAGATTGGCCTGAAGAAGCCGAATCCTTGGGGCCTCTACGACATGCACGGCAACGTGGCCGAGTGGTGCCTCGATCAGTACGTGGCCGACCGCTACAAGCAGTTGGGCGATAAGGCCGACGGCCCGGTGTTGCCGGTGACGAAGACCTATCCGCAGGTGGCCCGCGGCGGGGCGTGGACCGACGAGGCCGCGTTGCTGCGGAGCGCCGCGCGGCGCGGCTCGACCAAGGATTGGAAGGCGCAAGACCCGCAGATTCCGCAAAGCATCTGGTATTTTACCGATGCCAACTTTGTCGGCTTCCGCATTGTGCGGCCACTGCGCACGCCCACCGCGGAAGAGGCCGTCAAGTACGACGTGACCGAGTACGAGAAGCAAGAGTTGCTCGATTATAAGAAGGCCCAAGCAGGCAAACAGTAAGGGGCGCAGGTCCCCTCTCCCTCTGGGAGGGGCTAGGGTGAGGGCATGAAACGTGGGGAAAGCGGAGGCCCTCCCCCCCGGCCCCTCTCCCACTTACGGGAGAGGGGAGGCGCGATCGCGAGCGGAAACGCTGAGCCGCCGGTTGTTTTGAGTTGAAATTGCAATCCCACTCCCCAATCCCCGCCTTTACGAGGGGCAAAACCATGAGATCTCGCCGAGACTTTCTCAAACGCACTACTGCCGTGGCCGGATTGGCCCTGGCCGGCGGCCTGAGTATTGCACGGTCGGCGCACGCCGTCGGCGGTGAGGAATTGAAGGTCGCCTTGATCGGCTGCGGCGGCCGCGGCACCGGTGCCGCGTCGCAGGCATTGCTCACCCCCGGGCCGGTCAAGTTGTGGGCCATGGCCGACCTGTCGGCCGAACAACTGGAAACCAGCCGCAAGAATCTGGCCGCCGGTTGCAGCGCCAATTACGACCGGGCGAAAGTCGAGGGTTTCGGCGCGCGGGTGGATGTCCCGCCCGAACGCCGCTTCACCGGCCTGGATGCCTATCAAAAGGCCATCGCCTCGGGCGTGGACGTGGTCATCCTGGCCACGCCGCCGGGGTTTCGCCCCATCCACTATGCGGCCGCGGTGGCCGCCGGCAAGCACGTCTTCATGGAGAAGCCGTGTTGCATCGACGCCCCCGGCTTCCGCAGCCTGATGAAAAGCAACCAGTTGGCCGACCAGAAGAACCTCAAGGTCGTCGTCGGCCTGCAGCGCCGCTACCAGAAGAGCTACCTGAACGGCATCAAGAAGATCCACGACGGCCAGATCGGCGACGTGATCTTGCAGCGCGCCTACTGGAACTGCGGCGAGGTGTGGCTCCGCGAGCGGAAGCCCGACGAGACCGAGATGCAGTATCAGTTGCGCAACTGGTACCATTTTGTCTGGCTCTGCGGCGACAACATCTGCGAGCAGCACGTCCACAACCTGGACGTCTGCAACTGGGTGAAGAAGGCGCATCCCGTTGCCGCCAACGGCATGGGCTCGTGCGTGCAGCGCTATGCACACCACGATCCGAAGACCGGAAGCGGTCAGATTTTCGATTGGCACTTCATCGAGTTCACCTACTCGGACGGCAGCAAGCTGTACAGCCAGTGCCGCCAGATGCCCAACACGTGGGCCAACGTGTCCGAGGCGATCCACGGCAGCAAGGGCACGTCGAACGGCCAGTCCGGCGGCCACGGGGGCCGCAACCCCTACGAGCAGGAGCACGTTGCCCTGTTCGAGGCCATCCGCAAGAACCACAAGCATAACGACGGCTGGTACGGGGCCACGAGCAGCTTTACGGCCGTGTTGGGCCGCATGGCCACCTATTCCGGACGGACCGTCAAGTGGGAGGAGGCCGTGGCCCACGGGCCCAGCGAAATGCCCAAACGGTACGCCCTGGACGCCGACCCGCCGGTCCTGCCCGACAAGGACGGCCGGTATCCGATCCCGGTGCCGGGCATTTACCGCGCCTACCGAGTTTAGTGGAGTCATTCAACGTTTCCCCTTTTTTCCCTCCGAGGAGCATCACGATGAGTAATAAGCACATGGCGTCGCGCCGCGATTTCCTGAAGAGCAGCACGGCCGCGGCGGCCGGGCTGGCTTTGGCCGGCGGGCTTAGCTTCGCGCGTTCGGCCCACGCCGCCGGCGGCGACGAGTTGAAGATCGCCCTGATCGGCTGCGGTGGCCGCGGCACGGGCGCCGCGGTGAACTGTCTCGATTCGGTCGAGAACGTCAAGCTGATCGCCGTGGCCGATGCCTTTGCCGATCGGGCGAAGGGTTGCGCCGCGGATCTGAAAAAGAAGTATGGCGACCGGATCGATCTGCCCGAGGATCGCGTGTTCGTCGGCTTCGACGCCTACGAGAAGGCGATCGCCGCCGGCCCGGACGTGGTGCTGATTGCCACCTCGCCCGGTTTCCGCCCCATCCACTATGCGGCCGCGATTGCCGCCGGCAAGCACGTCTTCATGGAGAAGCCCTGCTGCATCGACGCCCCGGGCTTCCGCAGCTTGCTGGAGACCAACAAGCTGGCCGACGAGAAGAACCTCAAGGTGGTCGTCGGACTGCAGCGCCGCTACCAGAAGAGCTACATCAACGGCATCAAGAAGATCCACGACGGCGCGATCGGCGACGTGATCCTCTGCCAGGCCTATTGGAACGGCGGCGAGCCGTGGTTCCGCAACCGCACGCCGGAAATGACGGAAATGGAATACCAGATGCGCAACTGGTACCATTTCGTCTGGCTCTGCGGCGACAACATCTGCGAGCAGCACGTTCACAACCTGGACGTCTGTAACTGGGTGAAGAACGACCATCCGAAGGAAGCCAACGGCATGGGCGCCTGCGTGCAGCGCTACAAGAATCGTGATCCCAAGAATGGCTCGGGCCAGATCTACGACAGCCACTTCGTCGAGTTTACGTACCCGGACGATACCAAGATGTACAGCCAGTGCCGGCAGATCCCCAACACCTGGAACAGCGTGTCGGAGAAGGTGTTCGGCAGCAAGGGCACGTCGAACTGCCAGGTGCCGAGCCACAAGGAGCGGAACCCCTACGAGCAGGAGCACATCGAACTGTTCAAGGCCATCCGCCAGAACGAGAAGCACAACGACGGCCATTACGGCGCCACCAGCAGCTTCACCGCCGTGTTGGGCCGCATGGCGAACTACTCCGGCCAGATCGTCAAGTGGGACGAGGCCGCGGCCAAGGGGCCGAGCGAGATGCCCGAGAAGTATGCCTTCGACGCTAACCCGCGGGCCATGCCCGATAAGGACGGCCTGTACCCGATCGCGGTGCCGGGCATTTACAAGCCCTACTAAGTGCGATCCTGAGCAGAGCGGGGCAGGCACGCGTTGCCTGCCCCGCTCGTTTGCCGGGGACCCCGGGCATCCGCCGCGGCGGCTGGCCGGGGAGGAGTCCGAGGCTGTCCGGGGGCTGTTAGCCCCCGGCTATTTTCTTGACGCGCGGATCTTCTATCAACACGAACGCCCCGGAGGTTTCGCCATGCGCCGCTTCCGCCGTCTCGTCGCCTCGACGCTCTCGTTGTTGCTCCTCGTTTCCTCGCTCGGCCGAGCGGAAGACAGTTTTTCCGGCCGCTTCTATCGCGGCCGGGGCGACGCCGACTACTTGCAACTGCTGGAAATCGCCGGGCGGATGTTCACCCCCGATCCCGAGCTGCAAAACATCGCCATGTTCTACATGCCCGCATGGAACGGGCTGACCGAAGGACCGACGTGGAAGGGATGGTGGATCCAGAACAGCTACGGGCCGACTTACTGCATGCTGCCATTCAGCCAAGAGCCGATGCTGACGTTTTTGAAGAACTCGCACGACCTGTGGTTCGACCAGATGGGCGACGGAAAGACCGCCCGCCCGCACGAGAACTACACGCGGCCGAACGAGCCCTATCAATGGGTTCCGCCCGATGGCTGCCTGTGCGACTGCGCCAGTCCCGGCCGCTTCGTCGCCAAACAGGGCGACGGCCGGATCGACATTCACGATTGGGCCATGGAGTTCACCGCCGCCGGCATCGTGCTGCAGGCCGAGCTTTTGCTGATCGACCGCGATACGAAGGCCATCCAGCACTATCTGCCTAAGCTGCGACGGTCGGCCAACTTCATCGAAACCCGCCGCAATCCGAAGAACAATCTGTTCCTGGCCGGACCGGCCGGCAATCTGCTGGCCCCCAGCTACGCCGGTTGGAAGAAACCCGACGGAACCTTTGACAAAGCCTATCTGGCCGGACTTTCGATCACGTACATCGCCGCCTTGGATCGGCTCATCGAGCTGGAAAAACTGGCCGGCACCGCCGAGAACGTGAAACTCTACACCGAGCGGCGCGAATTGGCCCGCCGGGGGCTGCCGCTTTTGACGACCGACGAGGGCTACTTCATCAAGTCGCTCGACCCCGATGGGACGAAGCACGGGGTTTACGGGGCGAAAAAGCACGGCTACTTCGAGGCCGTGCCCAATCACGATGCCATTTGCTTCCGCGTGGCCGACGCCGCCCAGGCGGCGAAAATTTACAACAAGATCGCTTCCATCCCCGGCCTGCGCCGCTACGATCTGATCATCACCAACTGTCCAAGCTTGGACGACATGTACATGCCCGACACGGACGCTTGGAAGGGTTGGCAGTTCGGCCACTGGGTCAACGGCAGCCATTGGACCACCTGCGAAGCGCGCATGATCATGGGCTACTACCGGTTGGGCAAGTACGACGACGCCCGGCGATCGATGAAGAAGATCCTCGATTACGCCCGCCGTTTTCGCCTGGACAACAATCTGGTCGATTTCGGCAACGCGGTCTATCAGCCCAAGCAGCCGATCAACTGCGTCTACGACTGCTGGGGCGCGCCGGCCGCCTTGATTCGCGGCCTTTTCGAGTACCTGTATCGGGCCGATGGGCTGACGATCCTACCGCATATTCCCACCGGCATCACGCGGCTGGAGCAACACTTCCCCATCCGTTTCGGCAAGAAACAACTGTATCTGGCCACGACGGGGCAGGGTCCGATCACGAGCGTCGTTCTGAACGGCAAGCCGTGGACGGCTTTTGACGCGCGGTCGATCTCGCTGCCCTACGCCGGAACGCCCGACGAGGCGGTCATCGAGATTACCCTGGGCGGCGCGAAGAGCGAACCATTTGTGCCCGCCAAGCCCGATCCGCTGGCCCTCGCGTCGGCACCGTTGCTGGCCGGGCTGCCGAAGTCGCCCCTGACTGATTCGCTGGCGGCGCTGCAAAAACGCGTGGCGGCGATCGGCGATTTCCATCGGCGGCTGGTCGACGCCGGCCTGGGCCAGAGCTACGAGGCCGCCCATGCGCGGCTGGCCGTGGCATGCATGGCCGCGACCGTCACGCGGCTAAAAATGCTCGCCGACGGCAAGCTGCCGCGTTTGCCGGCCGCGTCGCAGGCGGCCGCGGACAAGTCTTACGTCGACACCACCCTCAAGCTTTGCGACGGTTTGGAAAAGACCGTGAAGTCGTATCAGGCCTCGGATAATCCCGAGAAAAAACGAATCTGGCAAATTTGGAGTCGTTCGTCATGATGAGCCGCATGTTGCAATGGGTGTTGACTGTTTTGTTCTGCACGACCGCTTCGGTCCTCGCGGCAGATGATAACGCCGCCTGGCGGCCGCCCGCCGTACCCTTGGTGGTGCACGACCCGTACTTCAGCATCTGGTCGCCGAGCGACAAGCTGGCCGAAAGTTGGCCGCAGCATTGGACCGGCACGACCCAGGCTCTTTGCGGCATGGTGCGGATCGACGGAACAACCTATCGCCTCATGGGATTGGAGCCACACGCGTTGCCGGCCATGAAGCAGGTGGGCCTTGAAGTGTTTCCCACTCGCACCATCTACGATTTCGAGACGGCCGGCGTCCACGTGCAACTGACGTTCCTTACGCCGATGTTGCCCAGCGATCTGGACCTGGTGGCCCGGCCGGTGACGTACTTGACTTGGACGGTCCACGCGACCGACGAGCGGCAGCATGACGTTTCGCTCTACTACGACAATTCGGCGGAGTTGGTGGTGAATAAGGCGAAGCAGGCCGTCGTATGGTCGCGTCCGGAGGTGCCGGGGATGAAGGTCATGCGGTTCGGCAGCAAGGGGCAGCCCGTGCTGAAAAGGGCCGGCGACAATTTGCGGATCGACTGGGGATACTTCTACCTGGGCGTGCCGGCCGAATATGTTTCGTCGACGGTCATCGGCAGCGCCGAGAAAGTTCGCCCGGCATTCGCCGCCGATGGCCGATTGCCGAGCAAAGATGACGTGCGGATGCCCCGGGCCGCCAGCGATGACTGGCCGGTGATGGCATGCACGTTAGCCTTGGGCAAAGTGGGCCCGCGGCCGGAATCCCGGCATGTTTTGCTCGCCTACGACGACATTTATGCGATCGAATATCTGGGCACCAAGCTCCGCCCCTACTGGCGGCGCAACGGCATGGATGCGGCCGCGCTCTTGGAAACGGCGGCCCGGCAATATGCCGACCTGAACCAGCGCTGCCAGGCGTTTGACGAGCGGCTGATGGCCGACATGACCCACGTGGGCGGCCTGGGCTACGCCCGGCTGTGCGCGCTGAGCTACCGGGAAGCGATTGGCGGGCACAAGCTGGCAGCCGCGCCGGATGGCCGGCCGATGCTCTTTCCCAAGGAATGTTTTAGCAACGGCTGCATCGCCACGGTGGACGTGACCTATCCGGCCGCGCCGATTTTCATGTTCCTGAGCAACGATTTGCTGAAGGCCTCGGTCACGCCGATCTTGGACTATGCCGCGACGAAGCGGTGGAAGCACCCCTTCGCCCCGCACGACCTGGGGACGTATCCGAAGGCCAACGGCCAGGTCTACGGCGGCGGCGAGCGGACCGAAGAGAACCAGATGCCGGTCGAGGAGTCGGGCAACCTGCTGATCGTCGCGGCGGTGATCTGCCAGCTCGACGGCAACACGACTGATGTGGAAAAGTGCTGGCCGCAACTGTCCCGCTGGGCCGCCTATCTGGAGGAGAAGGGGCTCGATCCGCCCAACCAGCTTTGCACCGACGATTTTGCCGGCCACCTGGCCCACAATGCCAATCTCTCGGCGAAGGCGATCATGGCCCTGGGGGCCTATGCAAAAATGTGCGCGATGGGCGGCCGCCCGGACGAGGCCGCCAAGTATCGTCGGCTGGCCGAATCGTTTGCCGCCAAGTGGCCGTCGATGGCCGACGACGGCGACCACTATCGGCTCAGTTTCGACCGCCCCGGCACTTGGAGCCAGAAATATAATCTGGTATGGGACCGGCTCTTGGGCCTGAACCTGTTCCCGGCCGAGGTGGCCGCCAAGGAAGTCGCCTTTTATAAGACGAAGCTCAACCGTTTTGGGCTGCCGTTGGACAATCGATCGAAGTACACTAAGACCGATTGGACGGTTTGGACGGCCACGCTGGCCGCCTCGGCGGCGGACTTCGAGGCCCTGATGCGACCGGTGTACGATTTCGTGAACCACACGCCCCAGCGGGTACCGTTGACCGACTGGTACTGGACCCAGGATGCCAGGATGCAGGGCTTTCAGGCTCGGCCCGTCATCGGCGGGGTGTTCATCAAGATGCTCAGCGATCCGGCGGTGTGGAAGCGTTATGCGGCCGCGCCGCGGAACTAAAGCGTTATGATTTTGTTGAATGTGGCCGGCATCAGGCGGCAATTTGGACCCGAGCCGGTCCTCAGCAGCGTCACCTTCGAGGTCCGCCCGGGCGACCGCATCGGCTTGGTGGGCCCCAACGGCAGCGGCAAGACCACGCTGTTGCGGATTCTGGCCGGCAAAGACGAAGCCGATGCCGGCTCGTGCGAGGTTCATGGGGCCGCGCGGCTGGGCTACTTGGAACAGCAGCCGCATTTCGAGGCCGATCGCACCTTGCACGGTGAGGCCCTCGGCGCCCTGGCCGACCTGGTGGCCTTGCAGCAGGAGGCGCTGGAAGTGGCGGCCGACATGGCCGCCGCCTGTGATCCGGCCGAGCAGAAGCGGCTGGCCGCCCGCTACGATCACCTGCAGCACGAACTGCACGAGCAGGACGCCTACAACATCGACCACCGCCTGGAACGCGTGCTCGACGGCCTGCGCTTCCGCCGCGAAACATTCGATCAGCCGGTCGCCTCGCTGAGCGGCGGCGAGCAGAACCGCCTGATGCTGGCCAAGCTGCTGCTGGCCGAGCCCAATCTGATGATCCTCGACGAGCCTTCGAATCACCTCGATATCGAGGCCACCGAGTGGCTCGAGGATTTTCTCTTGGAAAGCTCGGCGGCCATGCTCGTGGTGAGCCACGATCGTTACTTTCTCGACAAGGTTACCAACCGCACGCTGGAGCTGTTCCACGGCACCGTGGACCAGTACACCGGCAATTTCTCGGCCTATTGGCAACAGAAGGCCGAGCGGATCCTGGTCCAGCGGCGCACCTACGAGAAGCAGCAGATCGAGATCGAGAAGACCAAGGACTTCATCCGCCGCAACTCTTATGGCCAGAAACACGCCCAGGCCGAGGATCGCCGCAAGAAGTTGGAGCGGATCGAGCTGGTGACCCCGCCGCGCGAGATTGCCGGGCCGACGGTGCGTTTTCCGCCGGCCAAGCGCAGCGGCGACATGGTGGTCCGGGCGGAAGGCGTGGCCAAATCGTTCGAGCGCCCGCTGTTCAGCGACGTGTCGGTCGACATCCATCGCGGCCAGCGCTGGGCCCTGCTGGGACCCAACGGCTGTGGCAAGACCACGCTGCTGCGCTGCCTGCTCGGCTTCACTCCGCCCGACCAAGGGAAGATCAAGCTGGGCACCGGCGTCATGGTCGGCTATTTCGATCAGCAACTGGCCGAGTTGGACGACCAACTGGCCGTGGTCGACGCCATCCGCCCCAAACAGCAACAATTGAACGAGCAGCAGCGGCGCGATTTGCTGGCCGGCTTTGGACTGACCGGTGATCGGGCGTTGCAGCCGGTTGGCAGCCTGAGCGGCGGCGAGCGCTGCCGCGCGGCCTTGGCCCGCCTGGCGGCCGCGGAGGCCAATTTCCTCGTCCTCGACGAACCGACGAATCATCTCGATCTGTGGGCCCGCGATGCCCTGGAAAACGCCCTGCTCCGCTTCCACGGGACGGTGCTGTTTGTGAGCCACGATCGCTATTTCGTCAATCGGGTGGCCGATCACGTATTGGCGATCGAGCCCGGGCGGGCCTTTTCGATGGAGGGGAATTACGATAGCTATCAGGCGCGCTCGAATCGCCCGGCCGGCGACGGGCCCGATGGCGAGGCAGCCGGCCAGCCGGAAACGCAGCCGGACAAACCGGCCAAGCAGTCCAAGCCGACGGCCAAGAAACGCCATTTCCCTTATCGCAAAGTGGCCGATCTGGAGCACGAGATTTTCGAGCGGGAAAGCTGCATCGCATCGTTGCAGAGCGAACTGACCCAGCCCGAGGTCCTCCGCGACGGCGAGCGGGTGCGCGAGGTCAAATTGCAAATCGAGCGGGAGCAAGCGACCTTGAAGGGCCTCTATGAGCATTGGGAAGAGGCGACGGAATTGAACTGGTAATCCCCCGCTGCGGAATGGGAAAAGTTTAGCCGGCGGGCTTGCCCGCCGCGGGAAGCGGAGAAATCGCCTATTGCGCGGCGGGCAAGCCCGCCGGCTAAACGCCCGGCTTGCCGACCGGCCCCCGTTTTGTGGCATCCCAGGCAATGGGCAACTATAATAGGTAGGAAGGATAATTTCGACAGAATGCAAAGCCTGGAGGGTCGACCGTGGCCAAGCGCGAAGACGAAAGCCCTGACTTTGGCGAGTTGGAGCCGCTCGGCGACGAGTTGGGGCCACTCGGCGAGGAAGCTGGCGAATCGTCCCTGCCCGATCTCGAAGGGGAGGAGTTCATCCCTCCCGATTTCGAAAGTCTTTTGACGCCGGAGACAGTTTCGCCGGACGCCCCCGAGCCCTCGGCTTTGGAAGCGGTGCCGGCGAGCGAAATCGCCGCCGAGGACGCTGTGGTGAGCGTCGAGTCGGCCACGATCGCGGGGCCGGACGATGAAGTGACCGTTGAGGCGGAGCCGGAAAAGCCCGCTACGCTGTCCGAGCAGTTGAAGGCCAATCTGGACTGGGCCATTGCGGGCGGCATCGCCGTCGTCATGCTGCTGCTGGCTGTGCTCGGCCTGTTCAACTATGCCACGGCGATCTACGTGGTTGCCGTAGGGCTCGTTGTCTACGCCATGTGGAAAATGCGGGAGACGAACGATCTGTACACGGTAGTTCTAGGTTGCGCCCTGATTGCTATCCTGACGGCCATCTATTGTCTGTGGCTGGAATGGGGCCGCTATCAGTTCGACACCAGGGCGCGGGAAGCCAAGCAGCGGGTAAGCGCGCCGTGGTCGCCGGGACCGCGATCCCTCGGTTAGTCCTTCGCGCTGCCGACGACCGGCGGGAGCCAGGTGCAGAGATAGTAAGCGCGGGGAGCCGTGCCTTCCAGCAGCGCAGCCAGGTCGCCCAAGGGTTGGACCCGACTGCTGCCGAATAGAATCTCCGAGAGCCGCGGTTCGGCCTTGTATTTCACCACTTTGACGTTGGCGCGGTCCACTTTAGCGAGGTGAATCGCCCGGTCGATGGCCTCGTCGACGAAGCCGATCTTGTCGACCAGGCCGTCCTTGAGCGCCTGCTGGGCGGTATAGATTTGACCGGTGGCCAATTTGTCCAGAGCCGCGGGGTCTTTGCGGAACTTCGGGCGGCCGCCCTTGATGGCGTCCTTGAATTGTGTGAACCCCTCGTTCACCAGCCCCTTGAAGATCTCTTGTTCGCGTTCGGTCATGGGGCGGGAGAGACTCCCCATCGTCTTCAGCGGGTTGCTGGCGATCGCGTCCTCCTGGATGCCCAGCTTCTGCATCAACTCGGCCAGATTATAATGCGGAATAATCACGCCGATCGAGCCGGTCCAGGTGGTCGGCTCGGCGAAGATCGAGTTCGGCTCATCGCCCACGCACATCGATACGTAATAGCCGCCGCTGGCGGCGAGCCCCCCCATGCTGACGACGACGGGTAGATGCGTATCGGCCGCCAGCTTGCGCAGGTGGTGCAGCATGTAATCGCTGCCGCTGATGGTGCCGCCTGGCGAGTTGACGCGGACCACCAGCGCCTTCAGGCTGCCGTTCTCGGCATCTTTGCGGGCGTGGTCGATTTGCTGCTTGAAGAAGCCATCGCCGGTGAGGATGGTGCCCTCGATCGAGAGAATGGCCACCTTTTCCACGCCCCAGCGGTTGTGCGAGTAGAATTCCTCCCGCACCTTGCCGCCCTCCGAGCCGATGCCGGCCAACCCCAGCATGCCTAGCAGCACGCCATTCAACGCCAGCGAGCCCAGCAGCCCGAGCACCACCAGCACCATCAACAGCCGCGCGAAGAAGCGGGATTTCCGCGGTGGCGGCGGCGGCTGGCTAACCGACAAAGGCTGAATGGGGGTGGGTGGCTGTGGCGATCCGGTCGGCGGGGGGGACGCGTCCATACTCGGCTCCTTTCGCTCGAGTTCAGCGGAAAACTCAAACGCCCATTGTACCCCCTATTTCTCCCGACACAATCTACCTAGTGTTGCCAGGGGGGGCTGCCATGCGGTAAGCTAACGTGTCGCACGGAGTCCTCATAGGGTGCGTACCACGCACCAGAGACATTGGTATCGGTGCGTTTCACGCACCTTGCGCAACCGTGCCGCATGGGAGCAAGAGGCAGGCGAGGGGAGTTGCCCCTGCCGAGAAGCCAGAAAGGAGTAGTCGCGTGTTTGTCGCCGCATCAAGCCGTTGCTTTCCCGATCTGCCCTTGGATGCCGCTCTGCTGCAACTGGTGGAGCTCGAGTATTCCTCGGTCGAGATCATGATTCACGAGACGGGGGGGCATTTAAAGCCCTCCGAGGTGCTGGCCGATCCGGAGCGGGTCCTGTTGGCCTGCCGCCAAACCCATCGCCTCACCCCCGTCGCTTTCAGCGTGGACATCGAAGCTCCCGAACCGGACTACTACCAGCAGTTCGCCGCCTGCTGCCGGCTGGCCAAGGCCATCAAGGTGGTCACGATCACGGTCCGCTCGGCCGAACTGGGCACGCCCTTCAACGCCGAAGTCGAACGGTTGCAAAAGCTCGTGGCCTTGGCGTCGCGGGAAGGCGTGCGGGTGGGACTGCTGAGCGAGGTCGGCCGCATGACCGAGAACCCCGACACGGCGGTCGTCATGTGCGACAGCGTCAAGGGGCTGGGCATTACGCTCGACCCCAGCCATTACACTTTCGGCCCCCATGCCCCGGCCGGCTACGACCAGGTGATGAAACGCGTCTTCCACGTCCGCTTGCGCGACACGACGAAGGACCAGTTGCAGGTCCGCGTCGGTCAGGGCGAGATCGAGTATGGCCGGCTGGTCAACCAGTTGCACAAGGTTCACTACAACCGGGCGCTGTGCGTTGATCTGGCGCCCTTGACCGACGTCGACCAACTGACCGAGATGCGCAAGATGCGGCTGCTGCTGGAAAGCCTGCTGTAGATTCCCGCCCCACGAAATCGAATACAACCGTTGCGAAGCCACCGGCGTGCCGTGACGTCTTGCGGTAAGACTGGCTTCGCAACCCGTTATACCCGCCACCATGTTGAACCTCCGAGCGACCCTGCTGTTCTCGTTCCTCGCTCTCGTTTCCGCAACCTGTTTTGCCGAGGACTGGCCGCATTGGCGCGGACCCCGCGGCGATGGCACGAGCCTGGAAACTGCCATCCCCACGCGCTGGGACGGGCCGCAAAAGCAAAATATCGCCTGGAAGGTCGCGATTCCCGGCCGGGGGCATGCCTCGCCCATCGTCTCCGGCGAGCGCATTTTCCTGGTTTCCTGCCGCGAGGATCGCCGCGAGCGGATTCTGCTTTGTCTCGATCGCCACAGCGGCCGCCTGCTGTGGGAAAAGGTAGTGGTCGAGAGTCCGCTGGAACACAGAAACGGCCTGAACAGTTGCGCTTCCAGCACGCCCGCCACCGACGGCCGATTGGTCTACGTTGCTTTCGCGGCGCTCGATTCCAGCGTTCGCCCGGGCGATCGCTCCTATACGAACGAGAAAGATGGCCCGCCGGGAGACCCCTGCGAGATGGTCGTGGCGGCGTACGATTTCGAGGGGCGGCGGCAATGGCGCGTTCGGCCCGGCAAGTTCGCCAGCAAGCACGGTTTTTGCAGCTCGCCGGTGTTGTACCGGAATCTGCTCATCCTCAACGGCGATCACGACGGCGACGCCTACCTGGTGGCGCTCGATCGGGCAACCGGCCGGCTCGTCTGGAGGACGCCGCGGGAGAACAAAACCCGCAGCTATTGCGTGCCCATCATTCGCCCGGTCGAGGGCCGGGACCAGTTGATGCTTTCCGGCAGCCTGTGCGTGGCCGGCTACGATCCGCACAGCGGCGTGCGGCAGTGGATCCTGGATGGCCCCACCGAGCAGTTCGTGGCCTCGCCGGTCTTCAACGGCAAGCTGCTGTTCATTACCGGCGGATTTCCCGAGTTCCACATCCTGGCCATCCGGCCCAACGGGCACGACAACGTGACGAAAACGCACGTGGCCTGGCATACCACCAAGGCCTGCGCGTACGTGCCGTCGCCCATCCTTGCCGGCAGCGGAAAGTACTTTCTCGTCGTCTCCGACGGGGGGATCGCCAGTTGTTTCGAGGCCGCCAGCGGAAAACGCCACTGGATGGAACGCATCGGCACGCACTACAGCGCCTCGGCGGTAGCAGCCGGGGGACTGGTCTATTTCCTCTCCGACGCCGGGGTGACGACGGTCGTTCGCCCCGGGCCAAAGTTCGAGGTGACGGCCCAAAATCGCTTGGGCGAGGAGTGCCGGGCCTCGCCGGCGCTCAGCCACGGTTGCCTGTTCTTCCGTGCCCAGCAACACCTGTATTGCGTTATTTCGCCCGGCGGGAAGTGAGAAAGACGCCGAAAAGCCCGGGAAAACGGGGGTGCCGCGTAAACTTTCCTGTTTTTTGGCCTTTTTTTGTCGATTTCTTGGGCCATAAAGCTTTCCCAGCCGATTTAGTTTATCATTCACGTGTTCCGCAATTAACCAGCAAACTTTCGCATCCCTCAAGGAGAATAGCCAATCATGGCCAAAGCCGCCGCCGCCCCCAAAAAACCGTTGAGCAAGACCGAACTGCTAGCCAATCTGGCCACCGCCACCGAGCTGTCGAAGAAGCAAGTGGCCGCCGTCCTCGATGCCCTGGCGGCTGAGATCAAGACGAGTCTCGGCAACCGTGGCGCCGGCGCGATTACCATTCCCGGGCTGTTGAAGATCGAGAAAAAGCGCGTTCCCGCCCGCGCCGCCCAGACCGGGGTCCCCAATCCGTTCAAGCCGGGCGAATTGATGGATCGGCCCGCCAAGCCCGCCTACAGCAAGGTCAAGGTGCGGGCGCTGAAGACGCTCAAGGACATGGCGAAGTGATCGCCACGCACATGGCGAAGTAGACTGGCACGGCCGTGTGCCACGATACTTCATCTCTTGGCCCGGCTGCCGCCGGTTGGTTGGCAGCCGGACTGGATTTCTTGGCGCTCCGTTGGCAGTCGAAAACGGGGACTGGCTCCGTCGCCTCGGTCAAGCTCCGCTCCGCAAAAAAGCGTTCCTGGCGGCGGTGCCTGTCCCCTTTTCGACGGGCTCGGCGGTCACGGTCGTGACGCCTGCGGAAAAAGGGGACAGGCACCGTGGCGGCAACGGTTTCTGCTTCTGCTACCCCGGCTTACGCCACGGAGCCAGTCCCCATTTTCCGCGAAACTAGCGCTGTAGTACTATTTGGCGGGCGGCGACGGGGCGGGAGGTGGCGGAAGCGGCGGTTTCGGGGCGGGCGCCGCCGGAACGCTAGCCGGAACGCCGGGCGCCGCGCCGGACGCCGGCTGGGGAACCCCGCCTATCCCGCCGTGCAGGCACTCGGGACAGAGGTTCCGCACGACGCACTTGTAGACGGGAACCTCGACCGTGGTTTCCTTCTTGACCAGCTTCTTCACGCATTTCGGTTTTCCGCAGCGGGGCGGCGGCGGGCAATCGTCGCCGTGATGATGGCAGCCCGGCATCAGCGGACAAATCTCCTGGTACTCGACCGACCAGCTCGTTTTCGTCTCCTTCTTCACGTCGCACACCACCTGGCATGTCTTGCAAATGCAGGGGGCGTATCGCCCGCACTGGTCGCACCGCTGATAGGAGCTGGCGGCGACGCCGGCCCCGGCGGCAGTGGCGGGGCGGCTCGCTAGCCCCGAGAAAGCCAAGAACAGCAGGATCGCGGCAGATGTCCGCATGACATTGTCTCCTATGATCTCAGAAATCCATTGCCATCCGCATCTCGAAGATGTCCAGGTTCCCGCCGGTGATGCGGCTGGTCGTCGAGACGTTATACGTATCGATCGAGTGCACGTAGTTGAACATGACGCGCGTAAAGGGGTTCAGATACCAGTTCAACCCCAAGGTATGATCGGTTGCAATCCCGGCGCCCTTGGTCGTCAGGCCGTCGAGCATGTCGATGTACGAGAAGCGATAGGCCACTTCCCAGGCGCCGCGGCCGGTCGCGGTGCTGCCGTCGCCGGTATGCACGCGGAAGAAGTCCTGGTAGGGCTGCACGCGATCGAAAACGCCCATCTTGCGGTTGTAGGGACGATTTTCGCCGGTAAGGAAGTAACTGACGTAGGCATAGCCGCCGTAAAAGTCGTTCGAGGCGGCGGTCAGGTGGTTCAGATTCGAGTAAAACAATTCGGACTGCAGGGAGAGCGGCCCGTAGACCAAGGCCGCTTCCGCCCCGGCCACCTGCATGTTCGTCACGTCGGTAAAGGTCACGTTGACGATCGCGGGGGCGAAGGCCGACTCCGGCCGGCTGGCCAGCGCCATCGTATTGTCCGGGGCGCTGCGGTACGTGTAGTCGAGGCCGGTGTGCAGCAAGCCGCGCCCCCCGCTCGGTTCGTCGTACCAGGGCAGATAGGTGACCCGCCCGGTGAAATCGAGCCCCCAATGATCGTACACGAACGTGGGCGGCTGATCGAAACCGGTCTGATTGGTAAACGTGCCCACGGCCCAGGTAGCCCGCTGGTTCTCCGTCCAGTTGTAGGCCATGATGCCGTCGTTGCGGCCGGGAACGAAGGCGCCTTCGTCGTCCACCGATCGCTCCATGAAGGTGGTGTAGTTGTCGCTGGTAACCTGCTCCAATCCAAAACACTCCTTGAAATGGCCGACGCGGACGTTGCCGACCATGGGGAGTTCCCGCACCTGCACGTACACGTCCTTGAAGGCGGTGGACTGGTCCTTCGAGTTGATCGTCGAGTTGATGCCGCGGTTGGCAAAGTCCATTTCGATGATGTAGTCGACGATCTGATATTCACCCAACAGGGCAAGACGTGCCCGGCGGAAGCCGACCGAGTTCTGCGCGTTGCCGAACTGCGCATTGCTGGCGGCATTTTGGCTGAAATTGGCCACGTCGAACTGGATGCGGCCGCTGGGGGCAATCAGCGGCTTGGTGGGCGGCTGGCCCTTGGCGTCGGCGGCCGCCTTGGCGTAGTCGGCCAACTGCTTCTCCAAATCGCTCACGCGTTTGGCCAGGTTGTTGTCCGAGGGAGGAGCCGCCGGAGGCAGTGCACCAAAGTCGGGGGGGCGATTTTCGCCGCCGGCCGGCTGGTTTCCCATCGGCGGCGCGGGCGGCTGGTTTCCCATCGGCGGCACAGGCGGCTGGTTGACCGCATAACTTACGGGATAACCTTGATAGCCCGCTGGATAACCTTGGTTTTCCTCCGCCGACAGACGACCGGACGCCGCGATCAACGCGGCGGCCAGCGCGCAGGTCAGCATGAACGCACGCCCATACATGGTCCTTTTTCTCCGGGAGAAGAATCGCCCCGATGCGTTAATAGGAAACATGCCTCCGTTTCCCGATAAATGTCATCGAATCGGCAAATACGTCAACTTTGTCAGAATGGTGACAAACGGCATTACTGCTTCGCGCCCCGGGGGTATCTTCAGTCAAACCGGCATAATCGGCACAGGTTACCGCAATTGCCACATCGCCGAGCGCGAGACGGCGATCGGCGTCTGAACCGATGGTCACCGGTTGAGTTCCCGCGGCGATTTTGCGTGGCACGGCCGCTCGGCTGTGCCACAGGTTAACCAGAGGCTGCAAAAGCTGGGTGGACTTTGCCGGCTGGACCGGCACGTTTTTCCTCGATAGTGGCCTCCTAACACATTCCTAACTTGAGCCCGCCCTGCACAGTTTCCGAAGACTATTCCAGATGTGCCGGTCGTGCCGGATTTGCGGATGGTGAGGAAAATGCGGGATTGCACGCTTGCAGCGACCTTACCGGCGCGAGTTTCCGTCTCATTGTCGTTCGACTTGGGGGTACTCAAAATGTGCCGGCGTATTGATCATTGGCTCGCTTGTACGGTGGCTGTCATGGGCGTCTGCGGAACGGGCGCCTTGGCTTTTGGGCAAGACAATCCGCTGCCGGCCGTGTCCGCCGCGCAGCCAGCGGCAGCCGCGCAGCCCGGCGGACCGGCCCCGCGGCAGCCGGCAGGCGATCCGCTCAGCATGGATGAAATCCGCATGCGATTCGAACAGCAAGAAAAGCAGATTGCCGAGCTGCAAGAGCAGTTGAAGAAATCGCAGCAGACTTCGCAAACGGCACCGGCCGACAAGCTGACGCAGGCCGATGCCGGCAAGAAGCCGGAGGACGAGGCGAAGAAGGCGGAGGATGGCTACATGATCGGCAGCGATCTGAGCGCCAAGGCCAGCTTCCACGACGGCTTGTTTCTCTGGCTGAACGCGCCCCACAACGATTTCACCATGCACCTGGGGGCATGGATCCAGTTCGACAATGTTTGGTGGGACCAGTCCCCGTCCTTAAGGGCTCCGCCGACGACGCGGCCGGGCCATCCTCAGGGAGTGGCCACCGGTGTCGCCATGGGCGGCATCGGCGAGTTGGAGGACGGCGAATACTTCCGCCGCATCCGCCCCTTTGCCGAAGGCACGTTCTGGGGAACGGGCGAATACCGGCTCATTCCGGCCTTCGAAAACAATCAGTTCAGCGCGGCGGGGTTGGACGAATTCTGGGTGGGCGAGACCAGCATCCCCGTCGTCGGCACCATCCGGCTCGGACACGTCAAGGACACGGCCGGCCTGGAAGGCGATATGACCGCCTCCAGCCGCTGCATGACCTTCATGGAACGCTCGTCCTACTCGGAAGCCATCGAGCTGAACCAGAACTTCGTCACCGGCGTGTGGCTCGGCAACAATTACTTCGACCAGCGCATGACGTGGTCGGCCACCGCTTTTCGTCCCGATCTCTCGTCCTCCAGCGGCATCTTCTTCGGCGACGGGCAATCCGGCGTGCAGGGCCGGCTGACGGCCCTGCCGCTGTATGAACTCGAGGGCCGGCACTTGCTGCACGTGGGCCTCTCGGGCGGCTGGCGCGACGGCACCGCCAATCTTGCCAACGCCGCCTACCCCGGCAACACCATCGAGTTGCGGGCGCGGCCGGAAATGCGCGACGACGACCCCGCCGGTTCCCCCTCCGGCGCGCAGGCCGTCCCCAACGCCAACAGTAACCGCATGGTCGATACCGGCGTGATCGCCTCCAACACCGAATATCTGATGGGCTTGGAAATGTTGTACATCCGCGGGCCGTTCTCCCTCCAGGCCGAGTATGGCTGGAACTGGATCGACGACGCGACCGGGGTCGTGCAAAATTCGACCGCCACCGGCTTCGTCCCCTTTGCTGCCCCGCAGAATTACTCCTTCAACGGCGGCTATCTGCAAGTGGCCTACACATTGACCGGCGAGAACCGGGCCTACGATAAACGCCTGGGCACGCTGGCCCGCGAGTATTTCGGCAAGGGGGGCCCCTACACCAATGCGTGGCTGGTGCGCGATGAAAACGGCTGCCTCAGCTATGGCTGGGGCGCCTGGGAACTCGCCGCCCGCTACTCGTACTTGGATCTGAACGACGGCAACGGCCTGAACCGCATCCAGGGAGGCGAAATGCAGGGCGTCAGCCTGGCCCTGAACTGGTATCTGAACAACAACTTCAACGTGATGTTCGATTGGGCCTACGACTATCGTTACGACCTGCCCGCCGGAGCCCTGGCCGGCTTCACCAGCGGCTACGGCATCCGCGTGCAGTTCCAGTTCTAGACGATTGTTCTACACTTTGGCCACGCTTTCGGCCTCGGCCAGCATCCCGGGCGAACCGATCGCCTTGCCGGCCGCTACGCCGATCTCGGCCGCCTCGTCCAGCACTTGCTCGATCACGTCGGGCGCAGTGCGGGCCGTCAAGGCCTCCAGATAACCGCGGAGCCATTGCATCGTTTCGTCGATCGTGTCGGCCTGCAAAAGCACCAGCTCGCCGGGCTGGGTGGAACAGAGGGCCATTTCCGCGGCCTTCGTGGCGCCCGCAATCTCGACGATCTCCTTCGCCCGCGTGGCCGACGCGAGCCCTTGCCGTAAGAGCCCTACGATCGCGCCTTTCTCGCGGCCGCGGAGGTAATGGTCCTCGTAGAGGATCACCCGGTCGAAGGCCGCGCCGAGCAGCTCGCCCTGGCGAACGATGTCGCAATCGCGGCGGTCGCCGGCCGTCGAATAGACGCACGTGCGGCGGGTGTGGGGAAATCCGCCCAGGGCCTCGATCACCGCCGTCAACGAGTGGGCGTTGTGACCGTAATCGACCACCACCGTGGCCCCTTCGATCTCCAGCACGTTGAAGCGGCCGGGCACCTTGTCGCTGTCGGCGGCGATGGATTCGGCCCGCGTGCGGATCAAATCGAGCGGGATGCCCAACGCCCACGCGGCCGCGATCGAAGCCAGCGTGTTCTCCACTTGGAAACTGATCCGGCCGTTGCGCGTCAGCGGCAGCCGATCGAGCGGCAGGACCGTTTCCTCGCGGTCGCCCTGGGCCAGAATCACCTGGCGGTCGCGAATGAACGCCGCGCGGCCGCCGACGCCGCGGTGCCGCACGATGACGCGGTGGTTGCCGTCGAAAGCGAAGAAAACGACCTCGCCCGAGCAATGGGCGGCCATCTCCACCACCAGCGGATCGTTGGCGTTCAGTACGGCGTAGCCGCCGGGCGCCACGGCCTCGACGATGCAGCGTTTGACGCGGGCCAGCTCTTCCGGCGTGTTGATGTCGGCCAGCCCCAGGTGGTCGCCCTCGCCGATGTTCGTGACCACGCCCACGTCGCAGTAGTCAAAACCGAGCCCTTCGCGGAGGATGCCGCCGCGGGCCGTCTCGAACACGGCCATGTCGACGCTGGGGTTGATGAGGATGCTGCGGGCACTTTGCGGGCCGCTGCAATCGCCGCTATCGATGCGGCGGTCGTTGACGTAAATCCCATCGGTGCAGGTCATGCCCACGCTCTTGCCCGTGCCGCGGAGGATGTGCGCGATAAACCGCGTGGTGGTCGTCTTGCCGTTCACGCCGGTGACGGCGACGATGGGGATGCGGCCGCTTTCCTCGGCGGGAAAGAGGGCATCGACGATGGCCTTGCCGACCGGGCGGGAAATGCCCACCGACGGTTCCAGGTGCATGCGCAGCCCGGGGGCGGCGTTCACTTCCACGATCACGCCGCCCTGCTCGGCCAGCGGCCGCGAGATGTCTTGCGCCACCACGTCGATGCCGGCAATATCCAGGCCGACGATTTTGGCGGCGTCCACGGCGGCAGCCGCCACGGCGGGGTGGACCCGCTCGGTCACGTCGATGGCGGTGCCGCCCGTACTCAGATTGGCATTGCGGCGGATCAGCACGACGGTCCCGGCCGGCGGGACCGCAGCAGCCGTGAGCCCTTGGTCGGCCAGCACGCCCTCGGCGATCGCGTCGAGCTTGATCTTGCTGAGCACCGTGGCATGGTGCTCGCCGCGGCGGGGATCGGCGTTGGCCAACTCGACGAGCTGGGCCACGCTATGGACGCCGTCGCCGAGGACCTGGGCCGGCTCGCGGCGGGCGGCAGCCACCACCCGATCGCCGACCACCAGCAGGCGATAGTCGTGTCCGGGGGCGAACTTCTCCACCAACACCGACTCGCCTTCCTTCCGCGCCGCCGTGAAGGCGGCCATGACTTGCTCGCGCGTGGAAAGATTGGTGGCCACGCCCCGGCCCTGGTTGCCGTCTTGCGGCTTGACGACCACCGGCACGCCGATATCTTGGGCCGTCTCCCAGGCGTCCTCGGCATCCTTCACCGGCCGGCCGTAAGGCGTCGCCACGCCCACGGCGCGGAGCAACATGCGGGTCATTTCCTTGTCTTGCGCAATGGCCTCGGCGATGGCGCTGGTGCGGTCCGTCTCGGCCGCCTGAATGCGGCGCTGTTTCCGCCCGTGACCGAACAGCACCAGGCTTTCGGTATTCAGTCGGCGGTAGGGAATACCGCGCGCCTGGGCGGCCTCGACAATGGCCCGCGTGCTCGGCCCGAGGCCCACTTGCTGAGCCAGATCGCGGAGCCGTTCGAGCTCCGCGGCGACGTCGAAGGGACGATCGTGGACGGCGGCCAGGCACAGTTCGCGGGCGACGGCCAAACACCGGCGGCCCACCGTTTCCTCGGCATATTCGATGACGACTTTATAGACGCCCTGCTCGGAGGTTTCGCGGGCCTTTCCGAAACCAACGTCCATGCCCGCCAACGACTGAAGCTCCAGCGTGACGTGTTCGAGAATATGGCCCAGGTAGGTGCCGTTGCGGAGCCGCTGAAAAAAGCCGCCCCGCTCGCCGATGCTGCAGCGGTGCTCGATCATGCTGGGCAGCCAGCCCATCAAGCGATCGTTGAAGCCGGGAAACTCGGTGCAGGGGCGATCCAAGGCGCCCAGATCGGCCCACACCTCCAGCACGGGGAAGTTGGCCCAAACGTTCGGTCCTCGAAGCGCCAATACCTTGCGGAATTCCATAGCCGTCTCGGGTTGCATAGCGTTGTCTGCGGACTGCGGCGGCAGTGGATCGAGTCTTCCTAGGCCGATCTACGCTGCCCACAGTCAAATGGTTGTATCGGCAGGTTTTTCCTGCCCGATCACAACGTGAGTTTCGCAAAAGCGAGCGTATTTCCTTTCGCTCAGGTAAATGTCATCCGAACGCGATCACCGTATGTGGAGCAGACACTGCCGGGAAAACCAGGAGCGCCGCGGCCTGCTACAAACGCCCAATCTTGCGCCGCTGGTCATGGATCGTCGTCTGCGCGCGGACCTTCATCTCATTTCCGCGTCCTGGCAGTCGGCGCGCAGACCTGGGCGGAGCATCTCCGCCCGGTGACTATTGCGCTGGCTATTTGTGTTCCGTTTTTGAAAAAGGCCGTCGTCCATTTAATACGTGCTGGCAGCAAAAGGCAACCTGTCGGCCAAAACTTCTTGCACTCCAAGCAGTGCCAGCGTAATAAAGTCGAGTCGTCGACAAGCCGTTTTATTCCCGCCGCCACCGCCACCGCCCGCCCACGTGGGGGGCCGTTCCCTCTCGGAGCAACGGTTCTTCAGCAGAAAACGCGAATTGTGATAGGCCTGGCCGTCAAAAACGGGTGGCGTACGAACGTACTGCCCGCATCCCGTCTCGTGCGTCGGACAATCTATCGGCGATTCCCTTAAGGCAGCACGCAGGAAACGAAATACCCACCCGATCCCAGTCCCACCGCATCATCAAGGGGTCGGCACCGTGGCGCGGGTAGACCAATTCCTGCGTGCTGCCTAAGTACCGTGCCCTTTGGTAAAGGATAGTTTATGATTGGCTTAGGAATGTTACGCCGCGTTGCCGGGCGACCGTCCTCGGGGAAAGATACGCAACTCACAGACGTCAGAATTGCGCAAACCGCACTGGCAGTGCGCCGCACGGAGCGGTGGGAAAGAGGCCTCATGTGAACGCCGTCAACGACGCGTGGGAAACCATCCCGGACGATCTGCGCGGGACGGTCGAGGCCCAGTTGACGGCGGGCGAGAAACCGCTGGTCTGGCTCGAGCCCGACCTGGACGGGCGCTTGCACTACGCCAGAGGACTGGTGGTGCTGACCGATCGACGGTTGCTCGACGTTGGCCCGACCGAGCCCGCGACGCCCGCCCGGCGCGATGCCCAAGGCGCCATACCGTTGCGTATGTGGCCGCTGGCGGCGATCAAGAGCCTGCGGGCCAAGGAACATGCCGGCCTGGGCGTTCTCGAACTCTTGGGCGATGGAACTCTGCTCGGCCAGTGGCGCTATACGATCGGCCATGCACCCCAAGCGCATCGGCTGATCGATCACTTCGACCGGCTTCGCCGTGGCGAAGGCGCCAACGGCGAGAAACTCACTGAGGCGTCGACCACGGTGTGTCCCAGTTGCGGCGCGATCTTGGCAGCCGACCAGGAGGCCTGTCCCGAGTGCCGGCTGGCCGAAGAGAAGCCCGCCATCGGTGCCCTCTACCGGCTCATCGGTTTTGCCAAGCCGAGCCAATGGCTGATTCTGTTGGGTTTCGCGTTGATGGTCGCCAGCACGGGCGCCGATCTGATGCCGACGTATCTGACGATGCCGTTGTTGGATAACGTGCTGGTGCCGGCTTACGAACACCCGGAGCTCGGCCGCTTCTCGACCGTGCAATGGTACCTACTCGGCTTTGCCGGCTTCGCCCTCCTGACGTGGCTGCTGGCGTGGGCGCGGACCTACGTGTTGGCCCTGGTGAGCGAGCGGATTGCCGTCGACCTGCGGAACCGCACCTACCGACACATGCAGTGCCTTTCGGTCGAGTTCTTTGGCGGCAAACGCACCGGCGACCTCATTTCGCGCATCAGCACCGACACCGATCGGATTTGCTACTTCTTGTCGGTCTACGTGCTCGACTTCGGCAACGACGTGCTCAATATTGTGTTCACGGCGGCCCTCCTGGTGTACAACGACTGGCTGCTCGCCCTGGCGACCCTCGTACCGCTGCCGATCATCGGCTATCTGGTGCATCGGGTGCGCAACCGGCTCAGGCGCGGTTTCGCCTTGGGCACCCGGGCGTGGGGCGAAATGACCAGCGTGCTGGCCGACACCATTCCCGGCATCCGCGTCGTCAAGGCCTTCGCCCAGGAGCGGCGCGAGGTCGAGCGCTTCCGCGCGGCGAACGATCGGGTGTTTCAGGCCAACTGCCGCGTCAACACGCTGTGGTCGTTTTTTGGGCCGGTCGTGGGATTATTGACGCAGGTGGGCGTTCTGAGCGTTTGGGCCTTTGGCACCTGGCGCGTGTTTCACCACGACATCACCGTCGGTGCCCTGTGGCTTTTCGTGGCGTTAACCAATCGCTTCTACAGCCGCATGGATTCCATGAGCCGCATGGTCTCGGCCGTGCAGCGGGCGGGAGCCAGCGCGCAGCGGATCTTCGCCATCCTCGACCGGGTGCCCAGCGTGGCCGAGCCGGTCCGCCCCGTGCATCGCGAACGGCTGCGCGGAGAAGTCGAGTTCCGCGACGTGGCTTTTCACTATGGCACGCGGCCCGTGCTCCGCGACGTGAGCCTGAAGGTCCAGCCCGGCGAGATGATTGGACTGGTGGGCCCCAGCGGGGCGGGCAAGACCACGATCGTGAATCTCGTCTGCCGCTTTTACGACGTTACTCAGGGGGCCATCCTGGTCGACGGCGTCGACATCCGCTCGTTTCCCGTGGAGCAGTATCGCCGCCACATCGGCATCGTGCTGCAAGAGCCGTTCTTGTTCTACGGAACGATTGCCGAAAACATCGCCTACGGCCGCCCCGACGCCTCGCGCGCCGAGATCATTGCCGCCGCCCGCGCCGCCCGCGCCCACGAGTTCATTCTCCGCCTGCCCGACCGCTACGATTCGCTGGTGGGCGAGCGGGGGCAGTTCCTCTCCGGCGGCGAGCGGCAGCGGATCAGCATCGCCCGCGCCCTGCTGATCGACCCCCGCATTCTGATTCTGGACGAAGCCACCTCGTCGGTCGATACGGAGACGGAACGGGAAATCCAGTTGGCCCTGGAGAACCTGATCCAGGGGAGAACGACGATCGCCATCGCCCATCGCCTGAGCACGCTCCGCCGCGCCGACCAGCTGGTGATTGTCGAGCGCGGCCGCATCGTCGAGGTCGGACCGCACAGCCAGTTATTGGAGCGTCAGGGCACGTATGCCCGGCTCTATCGCGCCCAGTTCGAGATGAACCAAGGAAGAGGATGAGAGAGTATGACGCCGCGGCAAGTCATCCTGAGCGCAGCGAAGGATCTCGCCGGAATTGCGAGGAGATTCTTCGCTGCGCTCAGAATGACTGCCGCAATGGTGGGGCACTTACGTCGTTGACAATCCTTTCGCATGCGGGCACGAGAAACCATGAACACCGCCGCCTCATCCGCTGCCGATTTTAAACTCGCCCGCGACGCCTGGGGCCAACTCGCGCTCGTGCTGGCGGATGGCCGTCGGCTGGCGGGCGTGGAGGTGGCCCGGGCCTTTCCCATTTCCGCTCCCGGTGAATATATCTGCATCTACGATGCCGAAGGACACGAAGTATTGTGCATCGAGGACCCCAGCACGGTGCCGCCGGCAGTGCTGGAAACTTTGGAAGAAGAATTAATCCGGCATGAATTCGTCCCCGTCGTGCTGCGGATCGACGAGGTTTCGGCCGATCACGATCCCGCGCAGTGGCGGGTCGTCACCGATCGCGGTCCCACGACGTTCTTGATCGAGGATGCCGACAACAACGTGCGGCGTTTGGGGCCCCACTCCATCCTGCTGGTCGACACGCACGGCATCCGCTACCTGATTCCCGACGTGCGGCAACTGGAGAGCGCCAGCCGTCGGATTCTGGAACGGTATCTCTGAAACGCGTAGGTCAGGCACCCCGTGCCTGACACGTTTCTGCCTCCCCTCTCCCCTACCAGTTCTCTTCCCACGACTCGCACAGCTCCTCGTTCGCCTGGGCCAGCAGCGAATCCAAAGCGGATATGGAAAGATTCCCTGACGCCGGCGATGGCGCAAGGTCCGGCGCCTGCCAGTCCGACTGCCAAGCGAGCGTTTCCGACGGCCGATCCAAAGCAAGCGTGGCGAGCGTGCCGTCAACCACAGAGAGCGACGTCAGAGGCGATGCGTAGCCGTCAGCGATGTCGGGCGCGGGTCGTGCCGAGGCGATCGACGGTCCGCCGGCGCGTATCCCTGCGCCAAACGGCGCTGCCTGGAAAGCCGAAGTCTGAAAGGCCCAAGTCATGGCCGCGCGGACCAGGAACGCCTCCGACGTCAGCGGCGATATGCTGGCCGATCCCGTTTGGCCAGCCGCCGTCAGGGCCGGCGCTGTCGCAGTGGCCGGCGAATCGCCGATCGACGCCGCCCGCATCGCCGTACTTGCTGACGCGGAAACGTGGAAGCTGGCGGTGGCGGTCGCCTGGCCGTCGGACACGGTCACATAGACGGTGAAATCGCTGGTGAATCCGGCGGCCCGCGTGATCGTCAGCGTGTTGCCCGAGAAGCTGACGCTAACGCTGCTGCTGCCGAGCGGCGTCGCGCTGCTGGGCTTGGCGTTCCAGATTAGCGACGGGTCGGCGTAATAGGCCGAGCTAAACGTCGTGATCAAGGTGCTGTGGGCGATGGTACCGCCCCACCGGTACAGCCCGCCGCTGGGAAGGATGAAATACCACGTCCCATCGCTGCCGCGGAGGTATTTTTCGCCCGCCCCCAGCAAATTCGTCGAATACGAGCCGCCATATTGCGACAACTTGAGCTGCTGGTTCAGGTTGTAGGCCTGCGCGGCCAAGGGATCGACGGCCGAGACTTGAGCGGAGTACGTCAGATGGTCGCCGTCGCGATCCGTAGCGTTCAGCGGAACACTGAGCGTCGTTTGGCCACTCGACATGGTCTGGTCGGCGATCGGCGCCAACACCGGCGGAGAATTTTGTGTCTGGATGGACAGGCCGTAACTGCCGGTCGACGAATTTCCGTTCGCGGCGACCACCAGGTAATAGGTTCCACTGGCCGGGGCGATCCAGGTGATTTGCCCGGCGAGATTCCCGCTGCTGCCGCTGTTGCGGGCCAACAGGGTCGTGCCGTTGCGATCGTACAGGCACAACGCCGAGTTCCGCAGCGTACCGAGCTGCGTGCTCAGTACATAGGTCTTGCCTGCCACGGCTTGGAATTGGAACCAGTCCACGTCGCCGATCGTACCGATCACGCCCTGCAGCGAGCCCGGCGCAGCAATCGCGGCGGCCGTGGCCGGCGTGTTGCCATAGTTGTCGGCCGCCAGCACGCTGAGCGTCGTGGTGGCCGCCGTGCTCCACTGGCCGTGGCTGTCCACCGCCCGGGCGAAATAACGATACGTGCCCTGGGCCAGGCCGCTGGTGCTCACATTGGCGCTGGCCGCTCCGCCGGCAATCGCCGTGGTCGAGGCAACCAGCGCGTCGCCGGCGTCGTATTGGCCGTTGTTGTTCGTGTCCTGGTAGAAATAGACCGTGGTCAGGTTGCCGGAGGGAGCGGTCAGTCCGTGAGCCGTCAGCGTGACCGTGGCGCCGGCCGAAACGCTCGTGGCGGATGCGCTGAGCGAGCCGATGGCCGGCCCTTGCGGCACGTCAGCCTCGATCAATTCCAGGGTTTTGTAAGCGTCCAGCCGGCCGCCGCTTACCAGTTTTCCGCTCATCGCGGCCAGCGGATCGACGCCCTGGAGCAGGGCATTGCGGACCTCGGCCACGGTGGCGTTGGGATCGACGGCCCAGCAGAGCGCGGCGACGCCCGTCACATAGGGCGTGGCCATGCTCGTGCCCGAGTACGTGGCAAACTTGTTGCCGGGCAGCGTGCTATAGATCGACACGCCGGGGGCGGCCAGATCGACCGATGTGGCCCCGTAGTTGCTGAAACTGGCCAGCTTGTCGTTCTGGTCGCTGGCCGCCACGGAGATCACGTTCGCTGCGGTGTAGTCGGCCGGATACTGGGCGGTCGTGTCGTTATTCGTCCCATTGTTGCCGGCGGCGGTGACAAAAAGGATGCCGGCACTATTGGCGGCCTGGATGGCGCTCTGCAGGGCCGCGCTCGATTCGCTGCCGCCCCAACTGGCATTGATCACCCGCACGTTCACGCCGAATTGGGTCCGCTCCATGGTCACATAGTTGATGGCGCGGATGGCGTCGGAAAGGTAGCCGGTGCCATCGCTGTTGAGGAACTTCAGAGGCATGATCGAGACCGACCAGTTCACGCCGACCACGCCTTGCCCGTTGTTCCCCACGGCGCCCAGGATGCCGGCCACGTGTGTTCCGTGACCGTTGTCGTCCATCGGATTGCCATCGTTATCGACGAAATTGTAGCCGTGCACGTCTCCCGTGAAGCCGTCCTTGCCGGCGTTGGGATTGGTCCAGATGTTGGCGGCCAGGTCGGGATCGGTGTAGTCGACGCCCGTGTCGATGACGGCCACCACCACACTCTGGCTGCCGGTCGAGACGTTCCAGGCCTGGCTGGCATCGATCTTGGTCAAGCCCCAAAGGTTGCTAAGCTGCGGATCGTTCGACACCTTTTCGGCTTCCACCGCATCGGTGGTGTCCGCGGCCGTGTCGAACTGGCCGACGGCATCTTGCTCGAACTCGGTTACGCAGCTATCGGCGGACAACCAATGTTCCACGGTACTGAGCGAGGCGCCGGAACTGCGCACCAAGACCTCGCCGACCACGCCGAGCCCTTCGATGACTTGGAAATTGATGCCCCCGCCGGCCAGCAGAGTGGCCGTGTCGGCCACCGAACTGACGCCGGCCGCGGCGGCCGTGTTGAACTGGACGATCCAGTCGTAAAGGTTCGATTGAGCGGCGGTCGCCGTGGCTGCCCCGGCCGCCGAAGTCTGAGTGTCCTGGGCGGTCGCCGCGGGCGCTCCGGCGTGCGCCGGGCCCTCGACCCCCGCGACGCTTTGAAACCAAGTGGGCGAAACCAGCGACGCCGCGCCGGCGGCATCCATCAAGTGCCGCACTTCGAGCAACTCGACGCACAGGGTCCGCCTCCGTGAAAGGGGGCGATTTTTCGACGACGGGGCCGACCACCAATCCTGGCAGCCGAGAAATCTGCCGACTTCCTGCGACAGTCTACCGCAAACGCCGGCCGTGCCGGCGCTGTTCGTTGTGTCGCGCATGGTGCTTACCGTGATGCGAATTCAGCTAGCGTGCCGCTCGGGCGGCGTCCGACAAGCTTTGGTGAAAAGACGAGTAGCGAAAAGCAAAAGCCGGATAAGAAAACGCTAGAGGAATCTAAGTCACGGTTTCGCCGCCGTCAAACGGCAGGCGGCATTTGCGGGCGATTCCGCGCGGCGGTGTGGACGTTTTGCCGCACAGGTTGGCTTTTGGCAACGCCGGTGGCGCTTTAGACGCCGTAAGAAGTGAAATGACCAATTCAACCCGGCGTTATTCTGAACGCAGCGCCCGTCATTCTGAGCGCAGCGAAGAATCTCCGTTTGACGCACGGCGAGATCCTTCGCTGCGCTCAGGATGACTGCCGCATGATGCGATCACCTTATTTGCGAGCTCTCTACTGGAACTCGTAGCGGCCCGGCATGGCCACTTCGGGCGTGGGAAGGGGACCGAACGCGTATTGCTCCGGCCCCAGCCGTCGGGTCGATTTCATGGCCGCCTCCCAATCGACGGCTCGGCCGCTATAGACCGCCTCGCGGCCGATGATCGCGGTCATGGTGCTTTCGGCCACGGCCTGCGCCTCGTTCAGCGGCTCGCCGGCGCGGATGCTGGCGATCAGATCGACGTGTTCCTGGCTGTAAGGATTGGGATGAGCGCCCTTGAAATGCCAGGCCTTGCCGGTCTTCGGCTTGATGAAGTTCTCGCAGTTGCTCTCGCCCCGGGTGCCGACGACGGCTTCGCCGATGATGTTGTCGCAACCGTTGATCTGGCGGCATTGGCTGAACATGCGCACGCCGCCGGGATACTCGAACTCGACGGCGAAATGGTCGTAGATGTGGCCGAATTTCTTGTCGGTGCGAACCTGCCGCCCGCCCACGCCGCAGACGGCCCGCAGCGGATGGGCCCCCAGTGCCCAATTCATGACGTCGAGATTGTGCAGGTGCTGCTCGACGATGTGATCGCCGGCGAGCCAGGTGAAGTAGCACCAGTTCCGCAGTTGCCATTCCATGTCGCTCCAGCCCGGCTGGCGGTCGATGACCCAGATCGGACTGCCGTCCCAATAGCAGCGGGCGGCGACGATTTCGCCGATGGCCCCGTCGTGGATACGCTGGATGGCTTCCCGGTAACTTTTCTGATGGCGGCGCTGCGTTCCGGCCCCCACCGCCAGGCGCTTTTGCTTGGCGAGCTGGCCGGCCTCGATCACCATCCGCACGCCGGGCACGTCCACCGCCGCCGGCTTCTCCATAAACACGTGCTTGCCGGCCTCGACCGCCGCCTTGAAATGGGCGGGCCGGAAATGCGGCGGGGTGGTGAGAATCACGTAGTTGATCTCCGGCACGGCCAACAGTTGCCGGTAGGCATCGAAGCCGGTGAAACGCATTTCCTTGGGAATCTCGATGCCCAGCTTGCTGAGCTGTCCCGCGCAGCGAGTCAGCCGATCCTCGAACACGTCGGCCAGAGCGACGACCTTGATGTCCTTCCTTTGCTGCTTGGCCCCGGAGGCCACGTCCTCGGTGTGATAGCCGGCCATGGGATAGATGACTTTGGTGGCGGCCCCCAGGGCGTCGAGTACCGCGCCCGTGCCGCGGCCACCGCAGCCGATCAAACCGATCTTGATTTCGCTCTCCCGGCCCGCCGCGTGGACGGCCCCCAGGAAAGGAAAGTTGGCGGCCGCCGTGGCGCCGGCAAGGGCCAGCGAAGAACGCCGGAGGAATCGTCGCCGGGAAACAGCGGAACTGTCGTCGCGTGGCTGCGCGTTCATGGGTCATGCTCCAGACAAGTGGTGGCTCAGAAAGCTCAGGCGGGCGTGGAAACCGCCCTCGGAGATTGCCCGCTCATAGTGGGATTCTAAGGGGGCGAAATTCGGCTGTCAATTGTCCGCGAGCGGGTATGCTCGGGGGTAGCCCCGATAGCTCTGCTATCGGGGTGCCGCCAGGCACAAGAGGCGGTTAGTCGATCCAACCGATCGGCACACCGACGCTCCGCCCCTGTTCATAGTACCGTGCCGAGCTAAACGCCCAATCACATGGCCGAGCCACCAGACCGGCACGGACCGGATTTTCGTGGATGTAGGTCAGTTTCTCCCGCACCTTTTCTTCGCTAAACAAGTTGAACGCATGGTATTTCGCTTGCCAGAACGGATCGCCGGTCCCGATCTTCTCCGCATAATGCATGAGCCTACTCTGCACCAACTGGCTGATGTGGTAAGAACTTAGCCGCTTCCACTGCTGCATGAACACGCTCAACTGGCCGGGACGCGGAAACCATACGATGGCGTGAACGTGGTCGGGCATGACCACGAAACCCACGCACGAGGCATCACGGCCGGCCAACTGGGAGTTCAACACGCCCAACACCGCGCGTTTTGCCGCATCGTGATCGAGCAGCCGCCGGCGACGGTAAGAAGAGAATGTGACGAAGTGCGCGTGCAACTCGTCGTCGTAGATGGCTCGCGCGCCCATGAAAGTAACATGGGGAGAGCGCCCTACGTTGTCAAGTAGCCCGCGGGGCTGCCGCTTGCCGTCGCCGCTTGTGCCTGCGGCACCCCGATAGCGGAGCTATCGGGGCTACCCTCGCGATTCGCCTAATTCACTTCCACCCCGTAGGGCATCCAGAGCAGAATCCGTTGGGAAAGCAACTGCCGCAGCACCTTCGTCTGCTGCAAAATCTTGAACCCTTCGGGCAGCAACGATTCGAAGTCGGCCTCGGCCGACGGGTCGCTAAACAGCTCCTCGAAGAACGATTTCGGCTCCGGCAGAACCATCAGATCGACCTCGGCGTCGGCCTTCAGTCCGGCCGCCACCTTGGCCGCGGTCACCGCGTCCTTCAAGGTGCCCAGGGCGTCGATCAGGCCCAGCTTTTTCGCCATCTGGCCGGTGTAGACCCGCCCTTGGGCCAGCGCTTCCAGCTTGTTGTAGGGCATTTTTCGCCCCGCGGCCGCCTTGCCGACGAATTGATGGTAGGTCTCTTGCAGCAGTTCGGTCCACGCCTTCCGCTCCTCGGGCGTGAAGGGATGGGTCGAGGAGAGCGAGCCGCTGTTGGCGCCCCGGCTGATGACTTCGGTGTTCATGCCCAGCTTTTCGTGCAGGCCGCGGGTCACCAGCTTGCCGCCGATCACACCGATCGAGCCGGTCAGCGTGCCCGGGGCGGCGATGATCTTCTTCGCCCCCATGGCAATGTAGTAGCCGCCGCTGCCGGCCACGTCGCTCATGCTGGCCACCAGCGGCTTGCGGGCATGGACGGTTTCTCGCCAGATCAGGTCGCTGGCCGTGGCCGAGCCGCCGGGGCTGTCGATCCGCAGCACGATGGCCGACACCTTGGTGTCCTCGGCGGCCTTGCGCAAGGCCGCCACAATGGTGTTGGCGCCCATCGACGAGTTGCCGAAGACGTCGTTGCCGCTCTTGCCTTCCATGATGGGCCCCACGGCGTACACTACGGCGATCTTCGGCCGTTTGCCCGAGGCGACCGTCGGCTTCGCGCCCCGCAACAAATCGAAGAACTTCATCATGCCGGAGATGCCGGAGAAGTCGGTGTCGATATGTTTCTTCTTGTAATCGCGAACCACGTCCACGTCTTTTGCGTTTAGCGTCTTCTTGAAAGCGTCCTGAAGCTGATCGTCATAGAGGACTTCGTCGATCAGGCCGCCCTTCTTGGCCGCCGCGGCGGTGAACAGGCCCTGGTCGAGCAGGGTCTTGACCTGGTAGTCTTTCAGGCCCCGGTCGGCGGCGATGGTAGCGACCAGGTTTTCGTACGTATCGTCGACCAGCGCGTCGAGGCTCTCCCGCAGCGGCTTGCTCATCTCGCTGCGCGTGAGCGGCTCGGCGGCGCCTTTGTACTTGCCCATTTGCAGGGCGTCGAACTGCAGGCCGAGCTTGTCGAGCAGGCCCTTAAAGAAGGTGATCTCCGCCCGCACGCCGGGGATGATGAGCATGCCGGACGGGGGCATCGCGATCTTGTCACAGGCGCCGGCCAGCAGGTATTGGCCCCCCTCGGCAGTGGTCAGCTCGGCATAGACGGGCTTCTTGGCCTGACGCAGGCGGGCAATCGCCGCCCGCAATTCATAAATCTTGCCCCGGCCGATGGCCAGGTCCTCGATCTTCAGCCAGACGGCGCTGACGTCCTTGTCGGCCGCGGCCGCATCGAGCCGCCCGACGATGCTGGCCAGCGTGGGGCGCAAGTCGCCAAACGGGCCGGAGCGGGTCGTTCCCTCCGGATAGGCGCCCTTGAGCGTCAAGAGGACGACCACCGGCTTCTTCGGCGGCTCGGCAGACTTTTCTGCCTTGGCAGACTTTTCCGCTTTGGCGGCCGGCTTCTCGGCGGCCTTCTTTGCGGGGGCCGCTTGCTTCGCCTTGTCCTTTCCTTTATCCGCTCCCAAGGTAAAGGCGGGGGAGCAAAGTAGTGCAACTGCGCAAGCCAGAAGAATCGCCCGTCGCATGGCCAGGTCCTTTTTGGGTAAGGTAGGGAAGAAGTGCGGGCAAGTGCCACCGTAAGTGTACCACAAACGGCAGCCTCGGCCAGAGGTTGGCGACCGGGCGGAAAAAGGGGGACTGTCCCCCTTTTTCCGTCCATTGACACCGTTTCCGGCAGAACCGATAACGGAGGGGGTCTTTCCCGAATTCTTTGCTATGGTGACGTTAGCAACTGGGAGTCAAATCATGCCAATCCACGTTTCCGAGCATCGTTCGACAGTTCGATGTGCGGTAGCTTCGCTACTTTTGCTAGCATGTCTGGCCGCCGCCCCGCCGGCCGCCCCGCCGGCAGAACTACTTTGGCCGAACGGGGCGCCGGGAGCCAAGGGCGATCGGCCAGCCGACAAGCCGACGCTCACCGTTTTCTTGCCCGACGAGCAGAAAGCGACCGGTGCTGCCGTGGTCATCTGTCCGGGCGGGGGCTACGGCGGGTTGGCAACCGATCATGAAGGCCGGCAGATCGCCCGCTGGTTCAACGACTTGGGCGTGGCGGGCATCATGCTCGAATACCGCCACCGCGGCCGCGGCTACGGCCATCCGGCCCCCTTGCAGGACGCGCAACGGGCCATCCGCACCGTTCGCGCCCGGGCGGCCGAGTGGAAGATCAATCCTCAAAAGATCGGCATCATGGGCTTTTCCGCCGGTGGACACCTGGCCTCGACGGCCGGCACGCATTTCGACCAGGGCAACGCCAACGCCGACGATCCCATCGAGCGCGTCAGTTGCCGCCCCGACTTCCTGATCCTCTGCTATGCGGTGATCGCCTTCGACGAGCCGTACACCCATCGCGGCTCGCAGGTGAATCTCGTGGGCGCCAACGCCGATCCCGAGTTGGTCCGCAGCCTTTCCAACGAGAAGCAGGTGACGCCGCAGACCCCGCCCACATTCCTGTTTCACACCGACGAAGACAAGGGCGTGCCGGCGGAGAACAGCGTGCAGTTCTATTTGGCCCTGCGGCGTGCCGGCGTGCCGGCCGAGATGCACATCTACCGGACGGGCAACCATGGGCTGGGGCTCGCGCCGCGCACGCCCGGCACGTGCACCTGGCCCGACCGGCTCAAGGATTGGATGCAAGGGCAAGGGCTGCTGGGCGGGAAGTAATGGCGTGCTAACTCATCTTCGGCAACGCATTCGTTGCTGCGCCGTTTAGCCGGCGTGCTTGCACGCCGTAGGCAGTTGGGGCGGCAGTTGTACTGCCGACCCTGGGGTGGCAGTGCAACTGCCATCCAAACGTCGTTGTACTGCCATCCCAACATCCGAGCAAGCTTGCCGGCTAAACGATAACGACGTCGTTTCCCGTCGCCGTTATGGGCACGGATAGGAAAGCATGTGCGGGCAGACGGGCGCCATTCCGGGCAGCCGGGCGGTGTCTACCGGTTGCCCCTTCCCTACTGGACAATCGCAAATCACCGCCCGAGCAGGAAAACCGACCGCCCAATAAAGTCGGAACTGCGCGCGGTTGTAGTCGTTGACCGCAGCGTAAAACAAGCCGTAGGCGCGGTTCAGTTCCTGCAATGCCGCGGTGGCCTCCTGCGGACGATTGACCAGATAGAGCAGATCTCCGCTGCCGCGGGTTTCCCGCAGGCCCTGGAGCGTGCCGTTGTAGGTAGTGAGGGCTTCTTTCACGGCACCGGCAGTCTGAGCGACCTGCACGGCCGTTGCTTCTAACTGGGCATACGCTTGGACCACTTGCTCGGCCACCTGGTCTTGAATGTCGGCAAAATCGATGGCGGCCTGGTGTTCCTGCGCGACCCGCTGGCGGACCAGTGCCCGGTTGCCTGCGCCCAGGTTTTGGAGCGTCCAGATCGCGCCCACCTCCATGTCGAAGCGGCTGCCGTAGAGATGGTTTCCGTTGTCGGGCCCACCGCCGAAAACGTCGCCGGTGAAGGCGCCGCCGGGCCCCACTCCTCCCACCACGACGCTGGGAACGAAAGGACGGACCTGTTCCTGCCGCACCCGCTCGATGGCCACTTGGACCAATGCCTGGCGGGACGCCAATTCGGGACGCCTCCGCAACCCTACGGGAACCAACTCGGCAATTTGTCGCTCCGGTGCGATCAGCGTCACTTGCAGATGCGGTGGCTCCAATGGCACGACCACCGCGCCGGGGTTCAGACGCAGCACGCGGGTGAGCCGGGCGCTGGTGACGCGCCAGTCGGCCCGCGCCGCGGCTACTTGCTGCTCTAGGTCGAACAGCAGCGCCCGGGCACGATCCACCTCAATTTCCGGGACCAGCCCCCGGGCGAGCCCGGACGTCTGCTTGACCAGGCCCTCGGCCTTGGCTACGGCATCCAACGTGCCGGCCAAATGGCCGCGGGACTGCTGCACGTCGAAATAGGCCGTGGCCACTTGCAGCAGGGCATTGTTCCGCGCGGCTTGCAGGTCGGACTCCCGGGCCGCCAATACCTGGCGAGCAGCCAGGGGCGCAAACAGGGCGTCGGTCACGGCAAAGTTGAGCGTTGCCCCGCCCCCCGCCGCGACACTGTATTTGTCGACTTGGATAATCGTGCCATCGGTCGACTGGTCTAGTCCGTCATGACGGTAATAGTCGGCCCCGACGTTGAGATCCGGCAGCCAGAGGACTTGAGCCCGTTGCAGCAGGGCGGCCGCCTCTTCCACACTCGCCTGGGCGAAGGCAATCACCAGCGGCCGGGCGTTCGACAGACATAAGGCCGTAGGCAGATTGATCGGCAGAATCTGGTCCGCCGGCGTTGGCTGTGCCGGGCTGACCGGCGGGGGTTGCGTGTTTTCCGTGACCATCGGCCTTTGGAAGATGCATCCGGCCGGACGCTCGGGCGAAGCGGGACCCGGCTGGAGCGATATCTGCGGAGGCGGCGGGGCGATGGCTTCCATCGGCTCCGGCCCGTCCGCGGGCGCGGCCAAAACGGCAGTCACGCTGAGCACCGCCAGAACGGCTGCATGCACAGTCCATTTTGGTAGCGTCGCCCCCGACATCGAAACCCCCCCTGATGGAAAAACGAGCTGCGCGAATGGCTTGACTCTATTGGTTCTATCGGTTGTAGCGAGATGGTTGCGAGAGGTGAGATCGCGCCGCCGCTGGCGGAACTTTTTTTCGTGTTGCCCATAGTGTCCAGCCATCCCAAATTGACAATCAGGCGAGCCCGCCGGACAGCCGACGCGGCGGGCAAGCCCGCCCGCTACACGGGTTAACGCAATGCCCCCGTTGGATGGCGCGGCAGCTATTGGCGTCGAGCGGAAACAATCCCATATAATTCGAGTGATCTTTCGAGTGCCGATGAGAGGAAGCGTGAACATCACCATATTTGACACAAACTATATCGTTCGGTATCATGGCGGAAACCCCGGAGGACTCTGCCATGTACCTTGCCTACGCATACTCTCGCTATTCATCCAACGCTCAGTCATCCGGTGACAGCTTAGTACAGGGACTGGAATGTATCCCAAGAATTGTCCCTTTCATCGAACTGTGTTACAAACCGTACCATTGATGAAACACCATGCCAGATTTATTGATTCCGTGGTTGATTGTGGAACACGTTCGACGTTCTCGACCGGGAAAACGGGCTCGTTTCACTCGCCCTCGTTCCAGTAACAGCGCAGGCCCCAATAGTGCTGCCCGGCGCTCAGATGCCGACCAAACCGTTCAGATGTGGACGCCCTCGCCAGGCCGAGCAGTGACGACACAGGGATGTCGTCAACGGGGCTTTTTCGGCCTGTGCGCCGGCGGATGACTCGAAGCCTTCCCCACGCATCGCGGCTACCCTGCGGCGGTCCTACATGGCTCGAAGCCACCACCGCAGGCGTTGGCCGATCGTTTCCCGAGCCCGCCCCTCCCAGTGCTGATGAACCGTGTAGGCCTCGAAGATCCGCCGCCTCAGCATCGACCGGTAAATCCGCTCGACCAAGTCCGCCGGCGGGTAGAAATCGTCGCGCCTGACGTCGGCCTTGTGATGAAACCAGAAATCGCCGATCAGGGTCAGCACGGTGACCAAATCCCTCTGGTCGACAAGGAACTCGGAGCAACGGGCGTCGGCGGCCAGCTCGCGGAAGAGGGAATCGGCCTCCTTCAAAGCCGCCAGACTTTTCTCTTCCCACCAGGCGTCCAGGTCACGGACGGCTTTCACAAACTGGAGACGCCGCGGTGCCGGAATGCCCCACTCGGCCGCCAGTTCGATCATCACCTTATCGAGGTCGAGCTGCGGGTCCCAGCACTTGCGGAATAAGGCGTAATCGGCCACATATTGGCAGAATGGCATCGTTCGATAGGCCATCACGCCGTCGTACCGGTTCTCCACACTCTGCTTGACCTGCGACTCGATGCGGCGGAGCTTGACCCGCGGGAATACCTGCTCGCCCTCCATGCCAGATTCCGGGTCTAAGTCGAAGAAGAAATAGACCCGCTTGAGTTTTCGCGGGAGACCCATATCCAGCGTCGGGCCGTCGATGTCGAACAACGCGGTTCCCGGCGGCAAGGCGTCCAGCACGCGGGCTCGAAGGTCTTTGATCGGGAAGGCGACCCTGCTCTGGACCTCGGGCGTTTCCAGCCAGTCGCGAAAGTGCAGCGTGCATAGGTCGATCCGGCGGTCCGCCGGAGCGCCCTCGATCTTGCGATACGTGTCGAGGAACCGCAGCACAAGTTTGGAAAAATGTCTGCAACAGTCCTTACACAAGCACGAGCCGGGGTCCTGGAACTCCACGACGACGTCGTCCACGGCCGGCCCGAAGTACCGCAACAGGTAGGTGTCGAAGGCGACGACTGTGTTCCAGGCCCGGCTGGGACACATGTTGATTCCGTGGTAATTGATCGCTTCGACCGCTTGCGCTTCGGGATGCGCCAGGTAAACACTCGGCGGCACCTGGCAAGGAAACAGGTAGACCCCCGTTCTCAGGCCCAACCGATGTGCATAGTCGCAAGCCGCGCGCATCCGCTCGTAGACGGCCCTGTTTCCATGGGTTTCGGGGTAATCGGGATGGTAATATTGGTCGGCCCAAGTATCGAAGTAGAAATGGTTGACATTGAGGGCGCGCATACGCCGAAGATGGGTTCTCCATTGCTCGACGGTGAACGTGCCGCCGGTCAGCCGCGGCAAGTTCCAGGTGGTTAGGAATTGGTAGGTCTCCCGCCGGGCAAAACAGGGCTTGTGCTCGCCGGGAACCAGCAGCCGCGCGGAAACCAGGCCTTCCGCGTCGGCCGCCAGCAAAGCCCGCCGCGCATCGTACAACCCGTTGGCCAATCCGTGCTGCGAACTGGCCGCAAGGAGCAGCGATCCCGACGCATCAGGAGCCACCTCGTAGCCTTCGCCACAGTCGCTTCCGCGGAGGCGATCCGGGGGAACGTGGTGGGCCACGTCGCGCCGCGCAAGGGCGGCCGATGACAGGCGGTCGCCCGCGGAGGTTCGCCAATCGACGGGCAGGCCCAGTGATGCAGCGGCCAGCCGGAGTTCTTCGGAGGGCTTTGACACCCAAACCGTCAGTCCGAGACCGCACACAAGCCTGTCACCGTCGGGCGCCGGCTCATTTCTCGACGGCTCCCCACACCATGCCACCCGACAACACACGGCCATCGCGAGCAGCGACAGCATCCGCCCGGGACGAATGAACCATGGTCGGAGTCGTTGCTGCGTTCTTCTGTTCGGCATGATATCAGGAGCGTCTGCTCCTTCCTCCCGGAGAGACCAACTGGGCAGCGGGCGTCTTGGCGCCACGAATCCCAGATTCACGGGGCACTTCTCATCGGGCTCCACTCGGATATGCTCCCAGCGGCAACTTCTCCCCATGGTAGCCAACAGCAGCGCGACATGCCAGCTACCGCCCTGACCTTCCCGCTAGAATACGTGTGCCGGATTAGGGTCGTTTGATGGCAATCTTAGAATAGGGTTGAGTGGCGGTTCCGCCTGTCGGGGCGTGAAAATAGCCAGGGTCGATAGCGCCGAACTTGCAGTTTGATCGTCGGTTGCCTGCTGGTCAGGCGTGCTAGAAGGCCAGAATTCCCCACCGATTAAGAAAGACTTGCGCTTCCGAGGAGAGGTCAACGACGACTCCGCTACCTTGGTCGAAATGGTAGTACCGGGCAATGGCGCGAGATCCGTTCGGCTCGCCGACGATAATGCCGACATCGCCGCGGTATGCGCCATCTGCCTGCCGTGAGAGCCCCAGGTCTTGCCACGGTATGCGTGCGAGGAGCGTATAGCCCTGGCCCGACGGTTTAACGTCGATGTTGACATCGGTCAGCACCTTGACTTCGTCGACGGTGGTTTCGCCGGTCGGAGACGCGAACTTCACCGGGAGCATGGCGACAGGGACGGAGAAGCGATAAAGCACGGCCACCGGTTTGCCTTTGTATTGCGCGAACAGCAGACGCAGATCGCCAGGGGCAGGCTTTGTTCTGCCTGCAGGCAGCGTTGGATCGGCCGCGAATCTGAAATCGATGGCGTCGCCGGTTTTGAACAGCGTGGTGACATCGTCGCCATGGTTGACGAAGTGGCCGGACGGAACGGCAACATGTAGCATGAACGCGCCAGGCGTCGCCGCGATCGCAAACGACGCGACGGGCTGCGTGGGAGGAATGTCGTACCGTGGCACATTGTTCCACCACGCGAACGGTGGATTGACAATCGCACTGACGGGAGTCGCCCGCGCCGCCTCGGCTCGGCCCGCGGCGCTGGCCTCGTGGGCGAGCGCAACTTCGCCGCCGCTCAGCCGCTTGAGCGTTTCTAGTCCGGTGACTTCGGCGACGCTGTTCGAGTCTTTGCCGATGACCTGCAGATAGCGCCCATCGGCCGATCGACCGAACCAGCCGTGGAAGCACTCATCGCACAAGCTGATCTTGTCCATGCGGACGCCGCGCTGATTTCCTGGCGCAAGGCCGGTCGACTGCAGGCTTTGCTCTGACGGCGCAAGCCGCGTGTCTGCGTAAAGCTGCGCGACGAACATGCCGTCGCCGGTGAGGATATATCGGAGGCCCTTGTTGCCGTTGAGCTGGAACAAGTCGCCGATAGCGCCGCCTGCATGGGCGATGCCTTCGATGTTGAGCGTATGCTGGATTTGGCCGACCGTCGGACGAGGCGAGTTGTGGGGATTGTCCGGATACGGGTTCGGGTAGGTCCACAGCTCTTCTCCGTTTCTGCCGAGACCGAGAAGAACGTTCGTCCTGTCGCCCTGTCCGCCGCAGCCTCCAACGTTGATGATGAAGCTGCCGTCGGCGCAGCCTGCCATTCCGACCATGCCGTGGCGCCTTGCAATATCAGGGAGCGGCGTCGAGATCATGTTCTTGAAGTCGTATCCGAGCTGCTTGGCCGGGTTGGGCGGAGTCCTGACTGCAGCTTCTTGCGAGTAACAGCACAGGGATAAATCCGGAGTGGCTTGGACGGACCAGTCCGCGCTCATCGATAGGCCCTGCTTGACGCTCACTTCATCCGGCTCGGCCTTGCCGTTGCCGTTCGTGTCCGTCCACAAAAACAGCGCGTTGTCGCCCATGCTTGCAGGGCAGAGGCGCGCGACGGCATCCGGATGCGTGCGCGACCACGTCGATCGGAGCAGCGACACCGGGCCGAGGATGGCGCGCGGAGCCAGGTGGTCGCCTACGACTTCTCCGATTGCGATCGACCCGCCGGCCTCGCCGCCGCCGTAGCCGGTATCGGCAACGAGGTACAGCTTGCCGTCGCGGCGAACTGCCTTGCTGAAGCAATGGTGGCTGCCGCTGCCCGGAATCGGCGCCGGCAAATCCGTGTGATCCTGCGGCCGGTACAGAACGGCAGTGATCGCGCTCTTGGCGCCGCTGTAGTCGACGCGAAACTCCATTCCGCTGTAGAACGCGCGCGACGGATCGTTGGGATCGAGCGAACCGCCGCCGCCGTAGCTGCACGGGCCGACATAATCCCACAGCGGTTTTCCGTCCTTCGACCAGACGCCCAAGCGCTTTGGCAGAAAGTCGTTTTCGGCAACCCACACGCGCCCCTTCGAATCGATCGCGACTCCGGCCGGATTGCACATCGCACACCGGTCGAATGCGCCCTCTTTGCGTCCGCCGCGTTTCCCTATCCGGCGCACGAGCAGGCCGTTCTTCGAAAACACCTTGACGCACATTTCGCCGGGATCGTCGTCGGAGACATAAAACTCGCCGTTCGTATCGACGGCCAACCCGCCGGCCTTGCCGATCCCAGCTGCGACCACCGGTGTCAGGACTCTGCGGTCGAGATCGACTCTGACGATCGAACTGCCGCTGACGGCGTAGATGGCTCCATCCGGCGATTCGGTTATTGGCCCGGCATTCGGGAGCGGTATGTTATCCTGAAATGCGCTCGTCGACCGGTCGAAGAGAGTCAGGCGGTTGTGGTCGGAAAGCGAGAGGACGATGCTCCGTGCTGTAACGACCATTCCCCGTATGCCGGAATAGCTGGTGGATTTTTCTTCGATGAACGCCGCGTTGCCGTGGGAAATCGGGCTTCGGAGGAACTGGTGAGTGGTCTGGTTCAGGCAATGGATCATCAGCCTGTCTCCGATCCAGCCTTTTTCCCCCGCTATGTAGATGATCCCATCGTATGTTGCAACGGCATCTGCGCCCGATGCGCTGAACCAGAGGGCTCCCCAGTCTTTGCGTCCATCGGCAGCAACCTCGATGAGGGAGTGCCCGGCCTCCGCGATCGGAGCGCCGACGTAGATATGTTTGTCGTCGGCAAAGACCGCCTTCGGCGCGGCATGGTCGGAAAGCCATCCGCCGGCCGCTCCCCATCTCAGATTCCAGTCGTTGCGAGTGTTGGTTATCCACGGCGGATTGCCCGGCGAATTGAACGAGCCGATGTAGTAAGATGCGATTTCGCCGTGCACAAGACCTTTCCAGCGATAAGAGCCCACGGGAACCGGACGGCCCGCATCGTCGAGACCGTCCCATGTCTCTTCGCGCGCGCCTTTCTCCCGCCACGCGCACGAGATCAGGTTCCTGACCCGCTTGCCCCTCGCTGAATCGATCGCGATCGTCACGTATTCCGGCTCGCCGAGCGAGTACCGAATTGTGGCGCCTGCGCTTGCCTGGCCAGTTTGCGCCCTTCCCGCTATCGTCGGGAGGCCGAGTGATCCCGCGACAAAAGCCGCGCCGAGAACGACAGGAGATAGTCTCATCGCTGTGCGTCCTCCTTGGTCGGCGAGACCGCCGCGTGGCGCAGGTTGGACAGGTCGTCGCCGTCGACTCCGGCAATGGCCGCGGACACCCGCCTCTGCCAAGTAGACCGGGATTTCTCATATAGGCTCCGCTCGGATATGTTCCGAGCAGCATCGGTTTCCCCATGTTAGCAAAGCGGCTCGCCGCCTTCCAGTTGGCGGACAAATTCCCATTCAGAAGGGTTCCTGGGCCAGTCCTGATGCCCGACGGCCTGTGGTACAGGGGGAGGAACGTATCCCAAGAATTGTTGAACAAGTGGCATCGGCGAATGCCCCGTGCGGTGGGCTGCGCCTTCTAAGGTCCCAGACGCCGTGGCGGTAGGTGACGCGGCCTTCTTCCATGCCCTGTTGCCGCGACGTGAGACGTGGCCGCTCTACCCGGAGTTCGCCGAGCAGGCCCTCTTTCCGGACATTGATCAGGGCTTTGCCAACAGCTCTTGGATTACCGCAGCGGCAGCCTGGGCCAACACGGCGTCGCCCGCATCATTGGGATGACCATCCTTCCTCTTGTATTCTGCCACTGTCTTCGACCGATCATTGGGATCGGCCAGCGCCTTATCGAAATCCACGATCGCATCCGCCCCCATGCTGTTGCCGCGAATCTTGCCGTCAGGCAAATGTTCCATGTTCTTGCCGAAATCAACGAAGTGCGGGCAGCCCATTTTGACCGAACCCATGAACTTCTTCGGCTCGGGAAAAAGCGGCTTGTCGGGCGACAAGGGCGAGGGAGTCCACGTCTTGCCGCAATCCTTTGAGATGCGGAAGCCGGGCATCGGGCCGAGAACCGGCCAGTTGTAAGTGAAGCCCTCGTGCTTCACCGCCCCCGCCGGCCCCAGGCAGAAGGTGCCTCAACGCCCACCGTCGAACGACGGTTTCCCTTCTCCTGCAGAGCAGCGTAGCGGGGTCTCAAAAACATGTCACCTCCAACTCTACCAAGCACTTACGCATTCTACCCACATGAAGAGGTTCGTCCATCCCCTCCTACTGCTCTTGGCCAGGGCCACCGAGAAAGAGCTCGTCCAAATGGTCGAGTATCTCAAGACTGAGAACCGGATTCTTCGGAGCAAGCTCCCCAAACGGATCGAAGTCACGCCGGCAGAACGAGCGAGGCTCATCAAGCTCGGTGTGCGTCTCGGTTCGGCCATCAAACAGGTGATCACCATCGTGCATCGGCGGACCTTCGCGCGCTGGCACAGCGAGGCCAAGTCCGGCATCAAGCAGCGTAAACGGGGCGACCTCGAAAGCCGGAACAAATCCGCCAACTGATCGTTGAAATGGCCAAGGCCACTGGCTGGGGCTATCGACGAATCCTTGGCGAACTCAAGAAGCTGCGTATTCGCAGCATTTCCCAGGCGACCGTCTGCCGGATCTTGCAGGAGCATGGCTTTGATCCCGGACCGAAACGCGGTCATGGAACTTGGCACAACTTCATTCAACGGCACATCAAAACGGTCTGGGCCACGGACTTCTTTACCAAGACTGTTTGGACGGGGCGAGGCCCGGTTACCTACTACGTGCTGTTTTTTATCCACCTGCATACCCGCCGCGTTCACATCGCCGGCATGACGCCCAATCCCGACGGTGTCTGGATGGCTCAGGTTGCCCGGAACATGAGCATGGTCTTCGGTGAAGAGAAGACTGAGATCCGACCGACACACATCATTCGTGATCGCGACAGCAAGTTCACGGAGCAGTTCTGCTCGATCTTGGAGGCCGACGGCATCGAATTCAGACCCATTCCGCCACGGTCGCCGAACTTGAATCCATTCGCCGAAGCCTGGGTGGGCCGCACGAAGGCCGAGTGTCTCGACCATTTCATCGTCTTCGGCGACAACCACCTGCGACACATCCTGAATTGTTGGCTGAGGTACTACCACGCCTGCCGCCCTCATCAAGGGTTGGGCAACGTGCCAATCCTGACCGCGGCACCACCGCTGGAACCAGCCGACGAATTTCGGCTGGACGACGTCGTTTGCCACGAATCGCTGGGCGGGTTGCTGAAGCACTACGTTCGAAGCGCAGCGTGATTCGCGCCGAAGGTCGATTTCCATCTGATCCATCTTCACGGCGTGCCGCCGGTGCGATGCTCATCTTCCGCCGCGCTGCTGGTGCTCCCACATACCTCAGTCGGCGGTGACAAGCGTCGGTGCGGTTTCTCGCCACAAGTACCACGAGCATCATCAGTTTCGTGCGACATCATGTTGAGACCTGACGATCGGACAGCGCGGGGGCCACAATGTCGGATGCCTAAGTCGCGTACAGTCTTCCATAAAGGCAAGAAAGGCTTGCCCTTCAGCCACCGGCAACTGGGGCGAGCAAGAGCAATTCGTCGCCATCTTTCAGTATCATGGTCCGATGGTCCCCCAACGTTCCCACGTGCATTCCCGACACTGCGACGAGGCAGTTTGACGAGATCCGATTGTCGCCGGACAACTGCCCGGTTATTGCCTTCAGGGCATCATCCACCGTGGCCCCGTCGGGAAGGCACAATCGATCGGGCACTGACTGGGCCGCGTCGTAACGATGGCCCATGAACACGATCTGCACGTTCAGCATGGTTCAGCTCCTGGAACGGAACAACGCCTTGCCGAAGGGACGGATGCGTCGCCACAGCAGGGGCAGTTGGGATTGCGTTCCAATTGCAGTTGCCGGCTGACGCCGCGGTATCCATCTATCGCCCACAAGCGTCCGAAACTGGGGCAGCCGGCGCCGGAAAGTATCTTGATTGCCTGAAGGGCTGCGAGCGAGCCCATCGATGCGGAAATGGCTCCGACCACGGGAAATATTTCTTCGAACTCGGGGGCCGCGGGATAGATACATTGAAGACAGGCCGTGCGCCCCGGATCAACGGCAAGCAGCGTTCCCATCATTCCCCATTGAGCCGCATCGATCAGTGGCACGCCGGCCCTCACTGCCGCGCCGTTCAGTCGCAGCCGTTCCCCAAAGGTCGGCGCGCACGACAGGACAATGTTCACACGCCGGGCAAGCGCGATGGCCTCCGCGTCGTCGGGTTCGTGGTCGACGGCCTCGACGGTGACAAAGCGATTCATGCTTCGCAGGTATTCGGCAAAATGGCAAGCCCGCGGTTCGCCAAGAACTCGCTCCGAACCGAGAACCTGGCGGTTGAGGTCGGGCGAGACCAGCCGGCCGCCATGGGCGATGATGACTTTGCCCACGCCAGCCATGACCAGGGCCAAGGCGGCCGGGCCTCCCATGCCCCCGGCGCGGCTGATCAGGGCCGCCGAATTCTTCAGCTTCTCCTGCCCCTCGACCGTCAACACCCCAGGCCCGATTTGTCGAGCGTAGCGGACTAACTCTTCGGGCAACAAGGATGGCATTGTCATGGTCCATTGTGGGCGGTTCGACCGCACGAGTGTATGGAACTTGTTGTCATCGTGGGACTTCACGAATTCGTCCGTCACGAAGTTGGAAGAAGCAGTCACCCAGTCGCGAGGCCTCGTCGCGGTTGTGCGTGACGTGCAATACGGTAACCGGCATCTGCTTTCGGATGGAACGAAACAAGTCGTACATTTCGTGGCGAGTGTCGTCGTCGAGCGCACTGAACGGTTCGTCGAAGAGCAGAACGTCAGGGTGCATGGCGATGGCGCGCCCCAGAGCTACGCGCTGCGCCTCGCCACCGCTGAGCCCTCGGGGTCTACGGTCCAGCAGTTGCCCGATCCCCAGCAATTGGGCCAGTGCGTCGACACGGACCTGGATGGCCGAGCGGCTCCATCGCCGTACGACCAATGCGAACGCCAGGTGTTCTCGTACGGTGAGCGTGGAGAAAAGCGCGACATCCTGCGGCACGTAACCGATGTTGCGAGCGGCCGGTTTCAGGCGAGTCACATCACGCCCCATCAGCCGGACCGAACCGGCCGCAACGCGACGCAGGCCGCAGATTGCTTCCAGGAGGGTCGTCTTGCCGCTGCCGGTCTTGCCCATGAGCACGCCATACGCGCCCGTCGGGACCTCAATCGCGATGTCCTGCAAGGAGAAGGTGCCCTGGTGCACGGAGATTTCAGAAAGCGAGATCATGGTGATCCCTCCCCGTTTACAGCAAGCCGCTGCCGCGCAAGCCGAAGACGCGGGCCAGGATCAGGACGACCATGGCCGTAACCACCATCATCAGCGAGACCGCCGCCGCGGCCTCGATGTTGCCGATGCTCAGTTCGAGAAAGACGGACGTCGGCAGGACTTCGGTCCGCATTCGCGTGGCCCCGGCGAAGACGAGTATCGGGCCGAACTCCCCGAACGAGCGCGCCCAGGCCAGCGTGGCAGCGGTCAACACGCCGCGACGGGCTTCCGGCAGCGCAACCATCCAAAAAGCCTGGCTGCGGCGACAACCGAGGGTCAACGCCACTTGTTCCGCGCGAGGACTGATCTGATCGAATGTGACGCGCATCGTTCGCACGGCGAACGCACAGGCCACAGTGAACTGCGCCAGCACGATGCTGGGCGCGGCGAACGTGACGGGCACAAACCGCTCCACGGCGCGCCCCAGGGGGGTCTGAAAGAGGATCAACAGCGCCAGCCCCATGACCAATGGCGGCAGGATGATGGGAATGTCGATGACGGCATCGACCAGGCTGCGCCCGGGAAACTTGCATCGTGACAAGACGTACCCCCCCGGAATCGCCACCCAGAGCGACAACAAGGTCGACATCGTACATGAGATAAGGCTTAGCCGCAGGGCAAAACGTATTTCTTCGGTCTTAATGGCCGCGAGGATATGCGAGAAGGTGGTAAATGTCCCCAGGGCACATAGAAGCCCCACGATGAGCACGATGTAACTGCCCAGCAGCGTACTGAGTCCGAAGAGAAACAACCCGTCTGTCGAACGGCCCGACGGCGCGGCCGCAGCTCCGTCGCCGGATGCGGCCGGCACTGCCGGGATCGAAGTCATCGCGCTGGCTTGGCGGGGTTCCTCACCCTTCATTGCGGCTTTCCTTCGGCAACCCACTGGAAGCCGGACTTGATGAAATGCTCTTTCGAAGACGGAGAGAGAATGGCTTCCAGCAGTCGGCGCATGAGGTACTTGTGTTGCGAATCCTTGGCCACGGCGTAAGGCTGGATCGCGATCGCCTCAGGCAGGTTCATGTCGACAACGTCGAGGTACTTCTCTGCATTTTCCGGATTGCTTAGCACGTTGCTGCGATAGACCACGATCAGATCCAGGGCGCCGGCGCGCATCTGATTCACAAGGGCGTGACCCGCGTCGCTGTGGACGACGGGGTGTTTTCGGGTCGTGTCATAGACCTTGTCATGAAGTTTGAGCTTCTTGAGCAGGTCATCGGTCAGCGCGCCGAGCGCCGAATTCACCGGATGGGCCAGGCCGACCCGCAGTTCGGGCCGTGCCAGGTCTGCAATCGATTTCACCCCTGCCGCGTTGCCCTTGGGCACGACCAACACCATATCGTTCCGCGAAATGACTTTCGACGCCTCGAACCATTGCTGCACTTGCGTCATGAAGGAGACATCGCACGAAAAGTACGCGTCAGGAAAATGGGATGCCGCCGAGGGTTGGCCCTTCATGGCCCTCATTTGGGCGATCAGGATGCCGCATCCGTTATAATCGGTATTGATCGTCACGCCTTCCCGCTCGCTGAACGACTTGACGAGGTCGTCGATCCCGGGCTTGAGCATCGCGCCGGCCATGAGCAGTAGCGACGGCCGATCCTCCCAGACGTCGGCATCCTCAATCGACTGAAAGTAATTCTTCTCGACAGCCAACTGTCCGCGGTCTCGGGCCGTGAGATAGCGCGCGAGGTGCAACGCGGCCGTTGGGTTCTTCGTCGCAGCCACGATCCCTAACATGCCCTGTTCGCGAGTGTGGGCCTGGAACTCGGGCACCTCGACGACGTCCAAGCGGAACGTGTGGGCCGTGGCGTCCCATACCAGGGTCGCATCGGCGGCGCCGATTTTCACAGCTTGGGCCGCCTCGTTGACATTCCCGACGAACGAAAGTCGCGAACTGGACGCGTGATGCCGATCGACGAGCGATTCCCACAGCCCGGTATTGGCAAGCGACCGCTGGGCGGCCTTCGCCGTCGCCGTCAGTTCCGGATTCGGAAGCACCACGCGAATGTCGTCATGCAATAGGTCCTTCAGGGTCGAAATTGTCTTCGGGTTCCCCGGCTGAACGGCCAACACGACGTGCTGTCGGGCAAACGGCAAGACTTCGGCGACCAACCCCTGTCGGCGGGCTTCGGCCATGAACGATTCCTCGCCCGATAAATAGAGATCGACCCGATCCGGCGCGACGCGGACTCTGCTCAGCAGACTGCCCGAGCTATCCGGCTCGATGCGAACATTAACGCCGTACTTTTTCTGGTACACGGCACAAGCCTCCTGGATGGGCTTCAGGAACCCTGTGGCACAGTATAAGACCAGTTCTTGCGGCTTTTCCTGCGGCTTGCTCGGGCGAGTCGAAGACCACAACAATAGCATCAAGCCAGCCATCGCGACAAGCGACCCGATGGCAATCAGCCAAGGTGTGGCAATGGAACCACGGCGCATCGAATGTGTTTTCATGATGGCTTCTTCAGGAAGGTTTCGACGGGGGTTACGGCAGGCTGGAGTACGATGCCAAGTCCATGCAGGCGTCCGAGCTAGTTGGAAGACATATTATCCTATGGGGAGGGACGAGAAACTAGTCGGCCGGATTGCAAACTCAAGCTGCGCTGGGCCATCGCCGCCACGCCGGTATCGTGGGTCACCAGCAGGACGGCCCCGCCTTGGCGATGAAACTCCGCGAGACACTTCGATACGGCCTGGGCGTTTTGCTCGTCTAGGTTCCCGGTGGGCTCGTCGCAGAGGAGCAGTTGGGGCCTGTGTACCAGCGCTCGCGCCAGGGCCGTACGCTGCTGCTCGCCGGTGCTCAACTCGGACGGCACGTGACTGGCCCGGGCCAAAAGCCCGAATTGTTCCAGAAGTTCCGTGGCCCGGCCGCGGGCATTCGTGATTGGACAGGCCAAGGCCGGGGCCAAGACATTGTCGAGCACGCTCAAGTACGGAATCAAGTGGAACTGCTGGAACACGAAGCCGAGGCACTGGGCCCGCCACCGCGCGCGGGCGCCGGGCGACATGGCGTAAACGTTCTGCCCCTGGAAGGCGATGGTGCCACCGCTGGGCGCCAGCAGTCCGCCGGCGGCCAGGAGCAAGGTGGTTTTTCCGCTACCGCTGGATCCCTGCACGGCGACGAACTCACCCGCTGTAAGCGATAGCGACACGCTATCCAGAGCCGTCACGAGCCCCGCGGTCCGATCCGCGGGACTTGCATAGACTTTCGAAAGATCGCGAATCTCCAACATGCTGCGGCTATTCCTTCTCAAATTGCCTAACTCAGCTCCCCACGCCGGGCACCACGCGAAGCGTGGTCGGGGGAAAGGCGCAGGGGGTGAGGGCGGTCGGGTTTTGCCAAGCGCTCTCACATTGCACTGCTCATCCTCAAGCTATCGGCCGGATCCAACTGGGCGGCCCAGATTGCGGGCAACCAACTGATCAGGGCCGAAAATATCGGTGTCAGCACCAGAACCATCGCAAACAATCGCGGGTCGAAGAGCGCCTCCAGCGGCGGACCGCCAGCGATCCGGTTCTCTCCCAGCCAGCTTCCCAGCCAACCGACAGCAAACCCGATCGAAGCGCCCACCAGCCCAATCAAGGCGGCGCGGATCAGCAGAATGGCCAGAATGCGACGCGTCGGCACCCCCAAAGCCCGCAGAATTCCGATTTCGCCGGTGCGACTGCAGACATTGCCCAAGGCCAGCAGGCCGGCCCAGACGGCACAAGCTCCGATCACCAGCGGTGCCAGCACGGCGAACAGGCGTTCGCGCTGGCGGGCCGCTGCGGCACGACCCTCCCGCTCGCGCTCGATCGACTCACGAGCCTCCGTGGCGGCGCGGTTGCGGGCCTCGGCACGAGCCAATGCCTGGCCGCTGAACTCGATCACCTGGGTATCCGGCAGCACACGACCGATATCGTCGCGGATCTGGCCCAAACGATCCCCCACACAAGTGCATTCCAGCGCCTGGATCGCGTTGATCCGGCGTTCCTTTCCCAGGATCTGCTGCGCCTCGCGGAGGTTGATCCAAAGCGTGATGTCGTCCTGATTGCCGCGCTGCGGTTGCAATGCCGACACCGTCAGCGGCCTCTTGCACAGCTCGATCTTGTCTCCAACCGCAAGTTTCAGGCTGCGATGCAACTCGTAACCGACGACCACGTGGCCCGGGAGAACCGCAGCCAGCAGGGCGGTCTTTCGCCCCTTCGCCATCATCGCGATCTCCCCTTGCGTGCCAACCAGTTGAATGGTCCGCTCCCGCTCGGGCCACTTCAATTTCTGCTGGAGAATCGGCAAGACGTGATTGATCGACGCCACTCGGGCTTGGACGAGCCTTTCCGCGTAGTTCTCCGGCATCAGCTTCGAGGCAAAGTCCTCCGAATAAAAATCGGCCAGATTCTGGTCTTTAGGCAGAATGAGCACGTTGAAGCCAAGTCCGAGCATGATCTTCCGGTAGTCATCCTCCAAGAGGGCCATCTTCTTTTGCAATTCGACCTGTTGTTCTGCGGCACGTTGCTCGCCGCGGACTGCATATCGATCAAGCAGCGAGATGGCCGCCACGACGCTGCCGACCGCCACAAGCACAGCCAACGCGCTCAAAAGAAAGTTCGTCTTGCGGCAGACGATCTCGCGCAGGATTAGTCGCCATATCGTCATGTCAACGGATTCCTTCGTGATGGCGGTTCTTGAGAAAGATGCTCCCGCCCGCGATCAACAAGACGGCTACCGACAGAGTTGCCAAAAGCGATACGACCAGGATGCCGTGGCGAGGCGGATCGACGGACGCCTCTTGTTCTGCATCGACCAAAGGCACGGGGGCCAGTGACACCGCCGTCACAGGCGGGGTTTTTGCGGCTGCCGCAGCCGCCTGGGCCAGCGGACCAAGCCCTTGCAGCGCAGAAGAATCGTCACTGATCGTTTTTCCTTGGAGGATGGTTTCCCAATCCGCCGCCATGAGCAACTCGCGGCCGGGCAGTTGTCCCTTCAGGTTACAGGAGCAGTTGTCGCACAAGAATTCGCCCACCTCTTGCAATGCGTCGGGCGTAAGCGTCTCGCCGATGAGTGCGGCCAGGATGCGGCCGCGCCCGAAGACCGGATACACGATTGGGCCGGCATACGGTTGGGCCCCGTCGCTTGAAGCAGACAAGATCTTGACCAGGCCGCGTTCGGCCGGATCGTTGCGTCCAATGCGCAGAATCGAGAAGGAGATCTTCAGCGGCAACTCGCTGCGCGGTCGGCCGGTACCGTCGTCGGGCGGCAGTTGGAGCGATTTCTCCATCTTCGCCAGTGTTGTCTGGAGGACTTGTGCCGCGGCATCGTCCGCGTCCTTATGACCGCTTTCCATGAACAGGAACACGGCCGATTCGCCTTTCATCAGCCGATGGGCCACTTCGCGCCGAGCGGGGGAGTCTACCAATGCCCGAACATCGTCCGCCCGAAGCTGGCCGGACCACACCGGCGCCACGTCTGCGCCGCCAGGGGGCGTCACCGCAAGCCAGGGCAACGGCGCGACGGGGGGCGGTGTCCAGGCGGGCCTCTCGGCCTCTTTCGCCGCCAGGTCCACCAGGCGCACCTTGAGATTGACTGGCCAGTTCGCGTCTTCTGCCAGCCGCTCCGTTGCGGCGATCACCTGTTTATGGCCTGAGGAAAGCGGACCGCGATGGAAGACGACGAATTCGTACGAACCGGATGGGAACCGTTCTAGCGCGTACCGGAATACGGGCACGCCGCAGGCCTCTGCGCGGCCTTCGCAGGCGAGAACGCCAGCCAGCAGAGCCAACAACGCGGTGCCGACCGCCCGCCTCAGGTCAGGATGTTCTCCCGCACTTCCTTTCACTTTTCTGGCTCCGGCAGATGCGACAGCGCCGTCGCCGGAATATCCCTGCGTTTGATGCCAGGCCCTTCCCATTGCACCTTCAACCCATTGCCGGCGGTGTCCTGAATAACTGTGATCTCGATCGGATGTTTCCCTTTAGCCAGGAGCTGATAGTAATGTTGCCGGATCCCGCGCAACGTCTCTCATCTTGCCGCTGAGGCCGATCAAAGTCAAGAGACGTGTCATCGTCTCATTCGGGCAAAAAGGGGTGAAAAACCGAGACTTGTGAGCGTCAGAGAGGCTTCGTTTGACACTCGGGTGGCAAGTGATATTGAAAAAGGAGGCGATTTTTGCGAGAAATCGTAAAGAGCAACAACCGAGGTCAAGAGTGGCTGCACATCGATCCTGCACCGCGACCACATTACTGCCACCTCACGATGCACGCCGCCGTGGTTTTCAAGCGAGCCATGTCGCCGAACGTGGGTCGATTGGCTGCAAACTCTTGACTTTGATCGGCCTCAGCGGCAAGATTAGGGGGGTTGCCCGGGATCACAATTCCTCTCCGTGGGTTTATCAGATTGAAAAGAATAACGCTGCACATGATTCCAGCGTTTCGGGATTTAAGAAGGATCAATGTTATGAGACAAATAAGGCGCAAACAATGATTCGCTTGAGATCCATTTTTCTATGTTTGTTGTTTTGCGTTGATTTCGGTGCGGCGGGAGAGGTTTGGGCGGGCGATTGGCCGATGTGGCGTCACGATGCCGGCCGCACGGCGGAAACTCCTGAAAAGCTGGAGGGCGACCTTCACCTGCAGTGGACTTGGCAGTATCCGCCTGTAAAGCCCGCTTTTCCGCCCACATGCGGGCCCAATAAAGCTCTGGAGAAGACACTTAACGCGGTTGGCGGTGTGCAGCAGGAGCTTCCTGGTCGGAATTTGAATGGCAAATTAGGAGAGTTTGACAAGGGATATGAGCCCATCATTCTCGGTAACACGATGTTCCTCGGCTCGTCCGTCAGCGACCGGCTGACGGCCATTGACATAACCACGGGTGAAGAGAAATGGCGCTATTACGTTAACGGTCCGATTCGCTATGCGCCCGTTGCCGATCAAGATTTGGTCATCTTTGGATCCGACGACGGCTACGTGTACTGCTTGACGGCCTCGACCGGGGAAATGGTGTGGAAGTTCCATGCGGCCCCGACCGGCCGGCAGCATCTTGGTAATCAACGGCTGATTTCGGCCTGGCCCGTGCGGGGGGGGCCGGTCCTGCACGAGGGCAAGGTCTATCTCGGCGCCGGCAACTGGCCGTTCGAGGGAACGTTCTACTACTGCCTCGACGCAGCCACCGGGCGCGTGATCTGGGAAAACAGCACCTCGGGATCGTTCTTTAGGTTCATGAACTGGGAGTCTGATCGGTCCTCCGGTGGCCCGGTCCCTCTGGGATACTTCGTGATCGACGGCGATGACCTCGTCACGCCGTCAGGAAGGGACAGGCCCGTCCGCTGGGACAGGCATATGGGACAGCTTATCGTGGATCCGAAGGAGAACTCCATGCAGCAGGTGCACGCTCGCGAGAGCGGCGTGTGGGGCCCGGACAGGTTCGCCTTGACCAAGGGGAAAATCGGCGAGATCACGGCCGGTGGCAAGAAGTTCAAAGGACACCAGGGCGTCCAAGGCAGCGTTCACAATCTGCTGGCCGCGCGGGGGCGATTGTTTATCGTGACGAACGAGGGAAGCATTTACTGCTTCGGGCCGCAGCGCCTCGAAAATCCCCCGACGTTTAAGGACCAGACTACACCGCTGCAAAGCGCCGACGACAAATGGAAAGCGTTTGCCCGAGAGGCGCTTTCCAGAACAAGCGGGCCCATCGGCTATTGCCTGGTGCTGGGAGCGGGGACAGGGCGACTGGCCGAGGAGTTGGTCTTGCAGAGCCAGTACAAGATCGTGGTGGTCGATCCGGATCCTGCCAAGGTGGAGGCGCTGCGGCGCAAATTCGACGCCGCGGGGGTTTATGGCGTAAGGATAAGTGTTCAAAGGGGCAATCCGCTGAAGGCGGGCTTGCCGCCGTATATGGCGAGACTGATCGTTTCTGAGGACACGACGGCCGCGCTCACAAAAGCCCCGGCTGAGTTGGCCAGGAAAGTTGTGTTTTCCCTTCGGCCGTATGGGGGCATCGCCGTGCTGGAACTGCCCGCGGTCGTTCACGAGACGATTGCCGATTGGGTTGGTGCGTCATCTTCCGGCACGGTTACGGTGGAACGGTTCGGGGGACTAAGCCTGTTGAAGCGGCCGGGCGCCTTGTCTGGCAGCGCCAACGTCCGCGGCAATAGCCTCAAGTCGGCTGATCTGAGGGTCAAAGGTCCGATGGGCGTGTTATGGTATGGGAGCGAACTGGACTGGGTTGATATGGAAGACGTGTTCTACAACCGCCATGCGTGGATACGTGATGCGAAACAGCGGGGTTGGGATCAAAACCGGCCGTACGCGGACGACGTCATCGACGGCGAGATCAGGATCTATGGCCCTGTGCACGTGACCTACGTGGACGCCTATACGGGTCTGGTGCTGCGAAAGGTTGCCAAAGACTACGTGCCCTGGCACGAGGGAGGCAAACTGCCTCCGCTCGAAAAGTCCGCGGAGGTTTCCGCCGCCGCGTTTATCACCGCCGATGGCCAGTATGCCGTGGAAAAGGGGGTGCTTGTGCGGCGGCACGCCGCCGGCAAAACGGACGACGGCGGCAAGACCTCGGAAAAACAGCCTCGCACCGTCTATCCAGGTTTTGCGGTAAACGTTCTGTTGGGAACCCGCAAGAATCCCTTGACCGGCACTGAAGAGAAAAGAATCATTTCCAAAGGGGCTGGTTGCGCGCCCATGGTGGACTGGGGATTGAGCCCTTTGGTCACCATGCGCTCTTCTTATGCGGCCTACTATGACAAGTCGATCGAAAGCGGGACAGTCACGCTGGCTCCCGTCAGGGCCGGCTGCAGACCCAATATTATTCCCGCCAACGGCGTTCTAGCCGTCATGGACCATTCCGATAATTGTGGCTGCAATTTTGCGCTGTCCACCTCGGCCGTTTTCGTCCCCACGCCAGTCAACGATATGTGGACGGCCTGGGGACCGTGCATCAACTTTTGGTCTGACGAATCCTATTATGCCTCCTGGAACAAAGCCCCCAATATGGGTTGGGATCATGGCAAGGGCTATCAGCCGTACAAGGAACGGTGGGACGCCCGGACCCACAATAAAATGGGCGTGCTGATCAAGGGCTCGATCCGCCGCGTGGGCATTAACCTGGGCGCTCAGGCCGACATGATGTCTCCCGACGGCGGCACGCTCTGGCTGAATTATCCCGATATCGGCGGACCCTCTCCCGAGGTCCAAGTGACGGTGCAGCCGGAAAAAGTCAACTGGGTGCGTCGTCACTCGTTCAGGATCAAATCGGGGCAGGGCTATCGCTTCGTGTGCGCCACGAGCGGCGAGGGCATCGAGTCGGTGCGGGTCAAACTCTATAGCCACGTGGAGCGCGCCTTTACGGTTCGGTTGTACTTTGCGGAACACGACGAGACGGTCCAGCCGGGCGAGCGGCGGTTTTCCGCCTCGGTCCAGGGCCGCAAAGTCGACGACATCGATATCGTCGCCGAAACAGGGGCAGCCAATATCGGCCTGGTGAAGGAGTATAAGCAAATCAAGGCGAAAGATGATCTCACCGTGACGCTCCATCCGGTGGCGTTGCGCAAGACGTTGCTTTCGGGGATAGAGATCGTGGCCGCCGACGCGTCCTTAGGAGCGATACCCCGAATATTGCCCCTGGAGAATGATCCCTGGTTTGGCGACGAATGACCATCCCTTTGAATTTAACGAGCCAAGACCTCTTGCGCGTTTGTCTTACATCGGACCGCGACGATTGTTCCTTCGCCGATCCTTACCGCTGCCCAAGGCAGACGGCCCGTCCATCGTCGGTCGAGAGGAGGAGCCGGCCATCGGCGGCGGCTAGTCCGTCCCAGACCGGCGGTGGAACGTCCAACTGGCCTTCCACGTTGCCATTCTTCGTGTCGAGCACCGAGAGGCGGCCCTGTGCGCCGGCCACGTAAAGGGCATCGCCCGCCAGGATCATTGCCGAAACCGGCTGTTTGGCGGGCGACGACGGCAGCGGCACCACGCTCCAGGCCGCGCCCCGAGCAATGCGCTGAGTGCGCCACAGATCGCCTCCTTTGCGCGCCCCGCTCACCGTGGCCCAACCGGCAAACCAATTGGAATCGAATTTCTCCTCCGCGCCGAGTTGGAAATCCCGGCGGAAGACGGTCTGCCGGTCCTGGGAGCAGCCGTAGAGCGTCTTGTTGCGGAAAACGGCCAGCGGTCGGAGGAACGGCCGCTCCTTCCAGCTTTCCGATTCATTCCGCGGGGCATAGGACCAGGAGCCGCGCGGGAACATGACCCCGCCGGCCATCAGGGCGAACCCGCTCTTCTCACGACAGGTCATCCGCCCGGTCGCCCGGTCGAAGAGCCATCGCGACATGGCCACGGCGTCGCCTTCGGCCTGGAGCAGGTCGAAGTTGTCGAATTCCAGCCCGCTGGAATCATAGAAATTCTTCTGCGGCACCTGGTTGAGGCGTTGTACCCAGCGGACGTGGCCGGAGGGCGGATCGACGGCAAAGACGAGGATGCCGCCGTCGGCCAGCGGCTGGCGTCCTGCGGCGAAATAGGCCACGTCGTCGACCACGAGGACACTTCCCGGCACTGGCCAGGGAGACTCGATCTGGCCGTAGGCGACGATCCGCTCGTCCAACGGAGCAGCCCGCAGACGCCACACCACGGCGCCGCTGTCCGCGCGGAGGCAATAGACATAGCCGCTCTTTGAGCCGAACAAGCACAGCCCACGATGGATCGTCGGTGCGGTATCGACGCGCCCGTTGGCCGTGAACGTCCAACGAGTCGCGCCGTTCCGGGCATCAAGGGCGACGACCTGATGGGCATCGGGCCGCGTCACGAAGACGAGGCCATTGGCCACGACGGGCGGCCCGATCGGGCCGCGAATGAAATAGTTGCCTCGCCAATCGTCGGCGATCACGCCCTCGGGTCGGTTGCCCAGCGCCACGGTCCAGAGGATCGCCGGCCTGCGCGGCAGCGAGCCAGCCGTGCTCCCGCTGCGTAGGGCGTCATGGCGGTAGCAGGGCCACTGGTTCGTCGGGTCTTCCGGCCCGATTTGCGGCGGGCGGGCTGGCCCAGACTCTGCGGCGAACTTCAGGTCCTCAAATCGCGGCATGCCGCCCGGCCGTGCCGGTGCCAACGCCGCGTAATCGCGAAGCATCGGCCAGCAGATGCAGTGCTTGGGGAACGTGTAGAGCAGTCCGTTGGCCGGCACGACGCCGGCGTCGCGGCTACAGGCCGCCTTGGTGATCGGATTGGCGTCGATCTTGCCCGTTTCCAGATCGCTCAGATCTAACTCCCCGGCGAAGAGGTATCGCGTCGAGGCGACCGGCGGGAAGCAGTGCGTGTTACTGGCCGGGAAAGTCCTCTTGACCTGACCGCTACGGGGATCGAGCCCCACGGCGAGTTTGTCCTCGAGCACCCAGAGCAGGCCGGCGGTAAACATGGCCCTGGCCTGTTTCATGTGGCTTGCGCCGGGAATGTAGTCGCGACTCCAAAGAGGCGACCCGTCGAGGACGGAGAGCACGTGGATGCTGTTACCCTCCTTCATGTCAGCGAGCGTCGAGACCTCGCAAACCAAGAGTCCGTCGTGATAGACGCATCCGCGGACCTTCGCCATCCATGCAAAACCCGTTTGCTGCCAGCGGAGTTTCCCATTGGCCAGGTCGCAACATTTTAACCGGAGCGGTTCATTGGTAATTGGCGACGTGCTGATTGGCGACCGGGCCCGTGAGGGGCCCGCGAGGGTTTGCCCCGGAATGGGTGCCCCTGGCGTTTCGCCAGTGCTTCGGCCGCGCACTGGCGGGACGCCTGCGGCACGCTGTTGCACCGTCGCTGTAGGCTTCGCTGGGCGCCGTTCGCCTTCGAGGTAGAAGACGGCTCCGTCGCCGGCCACGACGCAACGGGCTTCGGCGGCAACCTGTTTCCAACGCAAGCGGCCGCTTTCGAGGGCCAAGGCACGGATCGTTGCTTTGTCGATGGCCAGGATCGTTTCAGCCTGAAGCAGGATCTCGGTGGGAATACCGGCTTCAGGGTATTCGCAAAGCAGCGCGCCGGTTGCGGCGTCGAGCGTCTGGAGTTTCTGGTTGTGGACCACGAGCAAGCCCTTGTTCGTGGCGATCGGCTGAACGCTACCCGATTGGATTGCGAAGCCGAACCCGCCGCGGGCTGGCGAGGGCTTGAGATTCTGCTCCCAGAGGCGCAGGCCGTTGAAGGCGTCGCGGGCGAGCACGCCGGCGAAGAAGCTCCGCCCACCGGCCGTGACCATGTCGCTGATCTCCTGCTGTGGGCCCGTCACCCAGCGCACGCGGCGCGGCGGCCCGATCAGCATGTCGTGGGAAACCGTGTTGCCGTCGGCCGCATGCCGCGGGTGCGACCACCAGTCCATGGCCTTCGGCCACGGTTTGCGGGCGCAGCGCCAGGGACCGTCAAGGCGTCGCACGTCTTCGAACCCGGCCGCGGCGAGAGTATTTTCGTCCAGTCGCTTATCCGCAGCGAGAAGCATACCGCCGGGACACAGCACGCGCATCACCTCGGCCAGTGGCACGCGCGGTGAGGCCCCGTTGCCGAGGAGGACTGCGTTGACCAGGTTCTCGGTGTACGGCAGCTTGCCGTCGGCGCCGAGCGGCTCGGCCGAGGCCAGACCGTACACGTCTTGGTCATGGAGCTTTGCCCGACTCGCATCGACCACGGCGGGGCAAGACTCGAGGATGTGAACCAGGAATCGCCCGGTCGTAGCGAGATCCGCCGCCGACGGGCCGTCGTTGCAGTCGATCATAACGCAGAGCCCTGCCTGAACGCCGGCTCCCGCGCATCGCTGGGAGTTGGAGAGGGAAGGCACATCCTGTGCCATGGCGGATGACTCGGCGGCCAACGTCGAAAAGAGGGCAAGTCCCGCGGACAGGAGCAAGGCAGGGAGAAGGTTCGCGCGTGGCATGGGGAGCATCCTTCGCAAGGGAGAGGTTGTCGAGAATGGGAACCGGCTCCAGTTTCAAGATAGACGCACTGGCGGCGGACCGCAAGAGGTGCGTTGTCGCGGGAAGTCATTGGGCATGGCGTCGTCCTTTCCAGGAGCTACCAACGGCGGTCTGGGGATAACGGTCTTGCCGAGCGCCAGATTGTTCAGGCCGACGGCGACGCGGGCGATGTTCGAATACGAAGAAGCCCGCCTATCTGGCTGCGGCCGTGCAGGGGAGTAATTACTGTCTCGGTGCCAACCCAGACAATCTTTCGTATTGCAGGGGGATGGGCTACAATGAGCGGCATTTCAATGAGATCTTACCGTGATCTTCGAACAAACAGGAACATGGACACATTGGCAAAGGAGACGATCAATCATGGAACACGATGTCACCAAGGCCCTGGAGGTCTGGAGCCTCCAAACGCTGCTGACCATTTCGATCCTGCTGGGGATGCTGGCATTGGGGTTCGCCCTGGCACAGGGCTACTACCGCTCGCTCGAAAAGCACCTCTCGCTGCGGGTGTCCATCGAATTTTGGAGGTTGACGACGGTCGTGTTTGTGGATGTCGTTCTGGTGATGGTCGTACTGGTCGGGCTTCTGCTCTTCAACCCGGACATCATGGCGGACATCAAAATGGCGGTGCCGTTCTACCCGATCGCAACAATCCTGTTCGGTGTGGCCCTTGTCCTGCGACTCTTCCACGGGGGACACGATACAGGCTCGAAGAGTTTCTTGCGAGCACTCTACCTGATGGGTGTGGCGAGCATCATCAACCTCCTGGGTTTCACATTCGTCGCCGAGGCTGCCACCGAGGAGTATTCCCTTAAGCACTCGAAACTCTTTTGGGATTATCTCAGGAACCACCTGCGGTCCAATGCCGGTCCGTGCGGCCTGGAACTCGCGCTAGTGACGTTCTATGTTTGTTTCCCGATTTTCATGGCGGTACTCGCCTGGGGGTTCGCGTCGGCCGTCAAGCAAGTCAAGGATGTGAAGGATCCGTAGTTCATGGAATGGCAGTGGAATCTCATCGAACGGAATTGTCCGGGATGCGGCATTTGTGCGGATCTCTGCCCGTATGACGCTATCGCCATGACACGGGAAATGGCCTATCCACGACCAGAACCCTTCGCCTGCGTTGGCTGCATGGTCTGCGTTGACCAGTGCCCTTTCGACGCCATCGAAGTCAAGAAGGCCGAGTCCGTGCCGGGTCCGTAACCGAGCATTCGTGGCAAACCCGAGCGCATGCGACGGCGACAAGAGACAATTACGAGACAAACGGAGGACGGCATCGTGGTTGCGGAGCCGCACGGGACCAAGCGGTCGAACCTGGGCGAGGTGGTGATTCTCTTTCTGCGGTTAGGAATCACCGCCTTTGGTGGTCCAGCCGCTCATGTCGCCATCATGGAAGACGAGGTCGTGCGGCGTCGCCGCTGGATCACCCAGGAAAAGTTTCTCGATCTGCTCGGGGCAGTGAATCTCATTCCCGGCCAGAACTCCACGGAGATGGCGATCTACCTCGGCTATCTACGTGCCGGTTGGCTGGGACTCGTCCTGGGAGGAATGTGCTTCATTCTCCCTGCCATGCTCATGGTCATCGGAATCGCCTGGGCCTACGTCCGTTACGGTGGGCTGCCTCAGTTCCAGGCTTCGCTGTACGGAGTGAAGCTTGTGGTGATTGCGGTCATCCTCCAAGCACTGTGGGGACTGGGTCCCAGGGCGGCCAAGACGAAGGTCTTGGCGGTGATCGGACTACTGGCTGTGGTGGCGGCCGGTTACATCGCCGTCGATGCGATTGCCGTGATCGTCGTCGGCGGGGCGGTGGCTGGCTTGGTGAGAGGATGGACTCGGGAGCGAGTGAATCGGTCTAAGCCGATCTTCGTGATGCTCGTCATCGCTGGTGGCATCCTTGCCTTCAGCCACTTTGCCACTCTGCTCGGAAACATCACCGAAGTTCACACTGGCCTCCAGCCGCTTTTCTTCTACTTCCTCAAGATTGGCTCGATCTTGTACGGGGGCGGGTATGTCCTCTTTGCCTTCCTCCAGAGCGACCTTGTCGCCCGTTGGCACTGGCTGACATCGGCACAGCTATTGGATGCCACGGCCGTGGGACAGGTGACTCCCGGCCCGCTGTTCACCACGGCCACGTTCATCGGCTACGTGCTCGGTGGAGTGCCTGGAGCGCTTGTAGCGACGGTGGGAATCTTCCTGCCTTCGTTCGTATTGATTGCCATCAGCGGTCCACTCATTCCCCGCTTGCGGAGATCCCCGATTGCCGGAGCGTTCTTAGACGGCGTGAACGTGGCATCGTTGGCGTTGATGGCCGTTGTGACATGGCAACTCGGTCGAGCGGCGATCTTTGATGTCACGACAGTGCTGCTGGCGATCCTAAGTGCGATCCTGCTCATGCGCTTGCGCATCAACTCAACGTGGTTGGTGCTTGGTGGGGCTGTGGTCGGCATGATCGTGCAGATGGTACCTGGTTGAAAAACTGGTACCCGGTCACGGAGGTAGAGCGAGGAGGGAAGGGAAGGGTTTGTCGGTGAAGTGGGCGACGATCGAATGGCGAATGAACTCGAAGGCCGAACGGCCTTAGCATCCAGACGTCGAACCACTACCTCAAGGCCGCCAAGCAGTTCACCCGCTGGTTGGTTCGGGATCGTCGGACGCCGCTGGACCCGCTGGCCCATCTCTCGCGGCTGAACGTCCGCACCGACCGCCGACACGACCGACGGGCCCTGTCGGCCGCCGAATTCAAGCGGCTGGTAAATGCGGCCCGGGCCGGGAAACCCGTGGAGGGCATTCCTGGGCCAGATGGGGCGATGCTCTACGTATTGGCCGCCTGGACGGGTTTTCGTAAAGGCGAGCTCGGCAGCCTGACGCTTCGCTCCTTGCGGCTGGACGACGATCCACCGATGGCCACCGTGGCCGCATGCTACAGCAAGCACCGCCGAGAGGACACGCAAGTGCTGCATCCGGAATTGGTGCGGCAACTGCGGGAGTGGTTGGCAACGAAACATCGCCTGAAGCCTGACCAGCCGCTGTTTCCGATCTCCGCGTGCGTGCCCGGTGGGCTGGAGCGGAAGACCCACAAAATGATGGAACGCGACATCATGGCCGCCCGTGACGCGTGGCTCGATGAAGCGAAAAAGGATCCCGCGGAGCTAAAGCAGCGGCTGAACTTGGATTTCCTGTGCTACTGCAACCATGACGGGCTGTTTGCCGACTTCCACAGCATGCGGCACCTGTTCATCACCAGCCTGGAGCGGGCCGGCGTTTCGCCCAAGATGGCCCAGACGCTCGCTCGGCATAGCGACATCCGGCTGACGTTGGGCGTCTACACCCATGTCGAGCTGCCCGATTGCAGTGTGGCGATCGAGTCGCTGCCGGCGCCGCCGAACGGAGTGTCTGAACCCGAGGACAGTTACGAGAGCAGGTCGGTCGCGTGAACGGCGCTTACATCCCCGAAAAGGTGTCGCACAAATCCCTGGGAACGGCGGTGTTTGGCGGAGTAGGCGTCGATCAACCGGCTCTCCGTTGGGGCTTAGGGTTACGAGAGATTTCTGAAACCCGCAGAAGGCGTTCATCGCGAGCAGACTCAGGCAGAACCACGCCGACGACGATGCCAGCACGATGACCCTGCGGTCGCGCTTCGAAACCGCCTGACTCGTCGAAGTAGAAAAGCACAATACTTCGGCTTCCCGCGTCGTGCCCACATACTCAGGGCCGGGCAGGCTGCGGATGACGATCGTTCGGCTGGCCAAGCTGAATCAAACAGACGCTCGATCGCGGCAGCGTGTATCGCACCAGCAAGCCCTGCGGCTCGCAGGTGGCCGCAAGATATTCGATCGGTTTCACGGCAGTATTGGCGGCCGTCAGCGGCTGGCCGCGATCGAACGCGCCGACGGCGTCACCCGCGCCGGGGCCGATCAGCCATGCCCGCGCGGCCACCGAAGTTGCCCCGAAAAACTGCGGCACGCCGGCGACGTGAATGCTCAGCGGCACCTCCGTGCTCGAATCTTCCGCCGGTCGTGACTCGGGCAACCGTGCCGCGAAGTTCCATACCAAGAGGCGTAACACGTGGTGTGGGCCGTCGGCGGCTGCGATGGCTCCGACCGCCCTGCGGCCGCTTTTGACCGCGACCCGCTGCCCGGCAAGCTGATGAACCATGTCGAACAGGTGGTACATGGCCTTGGGATATCCCTCGCCAAAGACCTGATGGTTGACGAACAAGGCCGGCCATCCCCAGACGTTTTCCAGCTTGCCGGCACGGTTGGGCTGGGCAAGATCGGTGGTTACCAGGAACAACGCCGAGTCGACGCCGTGCGTCAACATGGTGTTGAGGAAGGCCGCGCTCCACGCCGCGCCGACGTGGTTGGCGTTGACCCGCGCCGTAGGACTGTTGTCGGTGTGATAACTCGGACCCCATTCCGTCAGGCAGATGGGCGTGCCGGGGCAGTACCGATCGCGCGCATGCTGTGTGTCGGTCAGCATCCCGACGAAGGACGGATAAATCGCCGGATACTCGCCGTCGAGCGAGCTGATATTGCCGTAGTAGTGCACTCCGATGAAATCCAGCTTGATCTTCTGCTGCCCGCAATCGCGGAGGAACCGGCTGGCCCAGTTGAAGTCGCCGAAATGGAAGGTGAAGGCCCAAGCCAGGGCCGGGCCGCCCAGGCGAACCTTCTGCGGCGGATGTTCCCGCTCGAACTCCACCGCAGCTCGGGCGACGTTGCAATACCACTCGAAGTAGGCCCGATACAGGGCCGCTGATCCGTTGGCGGGCTTCGGCGGCCGGGAAACCACGGCGCCACCGATGTCCGGTTCGTTGCCCACCTCGAACTCCGCGTCGGCAAAACCTTTCGTCACCAGCACGTACCGAAAAAAGGCCTTGCAATAGTTGCGGAATCGTAGCCAATCGGTCGGACCGAAGGCGGCCTTGCGCAACTGGCTGCCCATCAATCCGCGCTCGCCGGGAGGCAAATCCCGCTCGGCAAGCCGCAACTCGTCGGGCACACCCGCGGCGACGACGACATGCGGCCGGGCGCCGATTTCGCGGCAGGTCGCCAGGTTGGCCAGCAAGTAATTCGGCTCCTTGATGACGTAGTGGCCGTCTTTGGCGAAGTGGCCCGGCAAATCCACGTTGATGCAGCGGATGGTCTTGATGCCGACGCGTTTTAGCCCCGCGGTCGTGGCCGCGGTGGGCGAAAATTCCCAGCCCACGCCGGAGGCCAGGTGCTTCAGCCGAGCGATATCATCCCCGCCGGTAACGCTCTCCGGTTCCGACAGGCAAACGGTCAACGGCATTTCCGGCAAGGCCGTTTTCGCCCGCGGATCGGCCGCATAACCGACCGCGCACGCCGTCGTCACAATCCATAAAGCAAGGTATTTCATGGCGTAATCCTGCGCATCAGGACAGGAAGGCGATCCAAAATCGCCCAACAAGCCAGTCGGGAAGGTGCCTCACTATACCGCCCGCCTGATCCCGAAACAACTTCCCCTGATGTTCCTCTTGTGGGAAGCCCGTGGGCATTTGTTTCCGAAGCCTCGCCAAGCTGGCGCTGATCGTAGGCCCGGGGACAAATAGGTGGGCTGCGACGGGCTATGGTGACCGGGCTCACGTTGCCGCCCTGTAGACCGTCCGCCTGCCGACTTTCAGCATCACGACCTGCCCCGTCGCCGCCAGGGCTCGCAGCAGGTCGTCAAGGGTTTCGGGAGCAAGCCGAAGGGCTCTCGCAAGATCGTCCCTCGATATTCCTGCACTGGACCGCGCGACAAGCACGGGCAGGATGCCGGCGGCGGGGGCTTCCCGGGAGCGATTCCTCAACCATTCGCGGAAGGAGGGGGTGGGCATGAGGTATCTATGACAACGGGCGGTCGATTCAGGAGTTGGCTCCTCGCTCCCGATCACTCTGATACGAGTGATGGATATCGTATTGAATCCACAGACCCCTATTTGTTGTGGTCGGCATACCAGGCAACCGACAGATCACCCAACCCCGCTTGCTCCGGGTCGAGCAGGAGCGGGAAGAACTGGCCGCACAGCGGCTGGCCGGGTGGAATCATCGGCACGCCTTCGAGCAAGGGCTTTTCCGAGGCAGATATGACGCCATCGCGGAACACGTTGATGACTGTCGCCCGCCGCCGTCGTTCGGACGTATTGCCGAATGAGCCATGAATGGTCAATGGATGGTGGAACGAGGCATACCCTCGCTTGAGCTTCGTGGGCATGGGCTGAAACATCGCCTTCTGCTTGTCGTCGAGAACGGTCTGAATG